>Ga0136614_10001170_pt1 | contig 15064 bp, 9 predicted proteins | sample AntDrymUQ2792106_2_FD_106643 | JGI IMG/M metagenome (GOLD analysis project Ga0136614, IMG submission 106643) | Polar desert sand microbial communities from Dry Valleys, Antarctica - metaG UQ279 (21.06) | ecosystem: Environmental > Terrestrial > Soil > Desert | place: Antarctica: Dry Valley... | reverse complement strand
GGCGGCGCGGGAGGCATGCGACGAGGTGGTGGTCTCGCTGTTCGTCAACCCCGCGCAGTTCGAGGAGGCATCCGACCTCGACGCCTACCCCCGCACCGAGGCCCGCGACGCGGCGATCGCCGCCGAGCTGGGCGTCGACGCCCTCTTCGCTCCGCCGGTGGCGGAGATCTACCCGGACGGCTTCGTCACCGCGATCGGCGTCGCCGGCCTCTCCGGCGTCCTGGAAGGCGCCGCGCGCGGCGGGCACTTCACGGGGGTCTGCACCCTCGTCTGCAAGCTCTTCAACATCGTCGCGCCCGACATCGCGTTCTTCGGCCAGAAGGACGCCCAGCAGGTGGTCGTGATCCGCCACATGGCGCGCGACCTGGACCTGCCGATCGAGCTGCGGATCGCCCAGACCGTGCGCGAGCCCGACGGCCTCGCGCTCTCCTCCCGCAACGCCCGCCTCGCTGACGCCGACCGCGAGCGCGCGACCGCGCTGCGCCGCGGCCTCGAGGCGGCGCAGGCGCTGATCGAGGCCGGCACGACCGACCCGCGCGCCGCCGAGGCCGCGGGCCGCGCCGCCATGGCGGCGGCCGACGTAGAGCCCGAATACTTCTCCGTCGTCGACCCCGACTCCCTGGAGCGGGTGCAACGGGTCGCCGGACGGGTACTGGTGGTCGTGGCGGCCCGCGTCGGGCCGGTACGGCTGATCGACAACGTCCTCATCGACACCGAGCCGGTGGCGACCCGAGCGCACCCTCTCGACGGCACCGCCGTCGTCGGGCACAGCTGAAGCGGGCGTCAACCACAAGGAGCTGCAGCGATGTCCACGCCGCCCCGTCCCGACCGCCCCGACGACCGGCCGCGCCGCAAGGTCACCCTCACCACGCTCGGCGAGATGCGCGCCCTGGGGGAGCCGATCGTCATGGTGACCGCCTACGACCATCCGAGCGCCAAGGTCGCCGAGGCGGCCGCCATCGACGTCGTGCTCGTCGGCGACAGCGCGGCCAACAACGTGCTCGGCTACGCCGACACGGTGCCCGTCACGGTCGACGAGCTGCTGATGCTCGCCGCCGCCGTGCGCCGCGGACTGAGCACGCCGTTGCTCGTGGGCGACCTCCCGTTCGGCTCCTACGAGGCTTCCGACGAGCAGGCGATCGCCACCGCGCACCGCTTCGTCAAGGAGGCCGGCTGCGACGCGGTCAAGGTCGAGGGGTCGGCCGAGCGCGCGCGCGCCATCGTCAAGGCCGGCGTCCCCGTCATGGGACACGTCGGGCTGACGCCCCAGACGGCCACCGCGCTCGGAGGCTACCGCGCCCAGGGCCGCACCGCGGAGCGCGCTCGCGCGGTCCTCGACGAGGCGCTCGAGCTGCAGGAGGCCGGCTGCTTCGCCATCGTCTTCGAGGCGATCCCGGCCGACGTCACGGACGTGATCATGGAGCGCACGGAGGTCCCGATCATCGGGATCGGCGCCGGCCCGAGCACCGACGGCCAGGTGCTCGTGCTGCACGACATGCTCGGGATCCACGGCGGCTTTGCGCCCAAGTTCGTCAAGCGCTACGCGGATGTGCGGGGCGAGATGCTGCGCGGACTGGAGGCGTACGCCGAGGAGGTCCGGACGCGCCGGTTCCCCGGACCGGAGCACACCTACGGCATCGCGCCGGAGGAGCTCGAGCGGCTCAAGGAGCAGCTCGGGAGCCGCCAGCGGGCGTAGACGCTTCTTTCACAACTACACTCGCGCGATGGTGCAGCTCTCAAAGCTGTTCGCTCCGAAGGAGCGCGAGTTCTTCGACCTCTTCGAGGAGGCCGGCGCCAACATCGTGCGCGCGGCCGGCCTCCTCGAGCGCATGGTCCAGGAGTGGCCCGACCACGGGGAGCTGGCGCGCGACGTGGTGGTCTGCGAGCAGGAGGGCGACCGGATCACCCACGACATTATCCACCGGCTCAACCAGACGTTCGTCACGCCGATCGACCGCGAGGACATCTACGCGCTGGCCTCCGGCCTCGACGACATCGTCGACTGGATCGAGGAGGTCGCGGACTTCTTCGCGCTCTACCGGATCGAGGCGCCGATGGTCCAGGCCCAGCAACAGGCGAGGATCCTCAACCTGTCCTGCCAGCAGGTCGCGCTGGCGATCCCGCGGCTGCGCGGCTTCGAGGACATCCACCACTTCACGATCGAGATCAACCGCTACGAGAACGAGGGCGACCGGGTCGTCCGCGAGGCGCTCGCCTCGCTGTTCCAGGCCGGGATCGACCCCATGCTGGTGATCCGCTGGAAGGACATCTTCGAGCGGCTCGAGGACGCCATCGACGCGACCGAGCGCGTGGCCAACATCCTCGAGGGCATCACCATCAAGAACACCTAGTGGGTCACGACTTCGTCCTCTGGATCGTCGTCGCGACGGCGCTCGCGTTCGACTTCACCAACGGCTTCCACGACACCGCGAACGCCGTGGCGACCTCGATCTCCACGCGCGCGCTCTCGCCGCGGCTGGCCGTCGCGCTCGCCGCGATCCTCAACTTCGCCGGCGCGTTCGTCTCGCTGGAGGTCGCGGCCACGATCGCCACCGGGATCGTCGACGCCGACCTCGTGACCCCGTCGATCGTTTTCGCGGGGCTCGTCGGGGCGATCGCGTGGAACCTGGCCACCTGGTATGTCGGGCTGCCGTCGTCCTCCTCGCACGCCCTGATCGGTGGCGTGGTGGGCGCCGCGTTCGTGGCGGAGGGCAGCCGGGCGGTGTTCGGCTCGGGTGTACTCGACAAGGTCGTCGTCCCGGCGCTCGTCGCGCCGGTGCTCGCGTTCGTCGCGGGCGGGCTGGCGATCCTGGTCGCCTACCGCATCGTGGGGCGCCAGCGCCCGGGACTGGTCGCGCGCGGCTTCCGGCTGGGCCAGGTGCTCTCCGCGAGCCTCCTGGCGCTCTCGCACGGGACCAACGACGCGCAGAAGACGATGGGGATCATCTTCCTCGCGCTCGTCGCCAACGGGAACCTGGCGCCCGGCGCCGACGTGCCGACGTGGGTCGTCGTCTCGGCGGCGACCGCGATCGCGCTGGGCACCTACGTCGGCGGCTGGCGGATCATCCGCACGATGGGGAGCCGGATCATCAAGATGGACCCGGCCCAGGGCTTCGCGGCCCAAGGCGTCGGGGCGACGGTGATCATGGCCGCCTCGCACGTCGGCTTCCCGCTCTCCACGACCCACGTGATCTCGGGCGCGATCATGGGCACCGGCGCGGCCAAGCGCGTGTCGGCGGTGCGCTGGGGCGTGGCCGGCAACATCGTCACGGCGTGGGTGCTCACGCTGCCCGCCGCGGCGACCGTCGGCGGCGTGACCTACGCCGTCGTGGAGCTGCTGGGCACCGACGACCTCGGGCCGATCGCGGTCTCGGCGGCGCTGCTGGCGGCGCTCGCCGTGGTCATGGTGCGGCGACTGCTCGCCGGGCGGACCCTGACCGCGGAGGGCTGATGACCGTCTTCGCCGTCGACACCGACCTGCTCCTGCAGGTGATCTGGGTCTCGCTCGTGGCGGGCGTGGGCATCAGCGCGCTGTTCTCGTTCGTGATCCTGGGGAGCGCGCGTGCGAGCGAGGCGCGCCGGGCGGGCCGCGGCGGCGCGGTGGCCGGCTACGCCACCCTGGCCTTCGTGGCCTTCGCGCTGTTCGCCGCCGGCGTCGTGCTCGGGGTCCAGACGATGGTCACCAAGTAGCGCAGGCGCTCCGGCTATCCGTACTCGATCGTCTTGAGTACCGCGGCCGGCGCTCCGGCGGCGATCGAGAACGGCGGCAGGTCGCGCGTGACGACCGAGTTGGCGCCGATGACGCAGCGGTCGCCCACCGTGACGCCGCCGGTGATGACCGCGTTGGCGCCGCACCAGACGTTCGCGCCGATCCGGGTCGGGCCCTTCGTGCTGAAGCCCTGCCACGGGACGGGCCGGTCGGGATCCTCGAAGCGGTGGTTGCCGTCGGTCACGAAGCAGCCGTTGGCGAACATGCAGTGCTCGCCGATCTCCACCAGCTCCACGGCCGCGACCTGGACGCCGAGGTTCAGGAACGTGCCGCCGCCGATGCGGATGCGACCCGGCGCCGGCGCCGTGAGCCACACGCCGGGTTCCAGCAGCACATGCTCGCCCAGCTCGAGCCGGCCCTCGCGCAGCAGCTCGAGCACGTTGCCGTGCACCGGCCAGCGGCAGAACGAGCGCCGGCGCGCGAACTCGGCATGGATGCAGGCCCGGTTCCACGGCAGCGCGTTGCGCTCATAGAAGCGCCACTTCTGCGCCCACAGCTTGACGTCGGCGGCATCCACGCCGGCGGGACGCTACCGCGCCGGTGGGGCAAGCGAGCGTGCAGGGCGACGTAAGAGCGCTTCGCGGCGGCAATGCGGCCTGCAAGGCGCCGTAACGCCGCGCGCGGCCGTGTGCCGGGAAGGAGTTCTGGCTATTGCTGCAGACGCCACCCTGAAACCACGGAGGTCAGCCAGTGCGCCGACTGTTTGCATCCACCCTGTTCGCCACCCTCGCCTTCGCCGCTCCAGCGTCGGCCGAGGTCGCCCATACCGTGCAGCCCGGAGAGACCCTGTGGTCGATCGCCGCCGCCAACAACCTCACCACGCGCACCGTCGCGGCCTACAACGGCCTGTCGGAGGACGCGCAGGTCGTGCTCGGCGCGACCGTCCGCGTGCCGACCACCGTCGAGGGCTACGCGGCGCTCCAGGGCGCCGGGTTGGTCCCCGCCACGCCCGGCGCCGCGGCGGCCGCCCCGGCCGCCGCGGCGCCGGCGGCCGCGGCGCCGCCCGCGCAGGGCGGGTACACCGTCCGGCCGGGCGACACGCTGTCGGGCCTCGCCGCCGGCGCCGGCGTCCCGATGGCCGACATGGCCGCCATGAACGGGCTCGACCCGAGCGGCCTGCTGCTGGCCGGCACCGTGATCAAGCTCCCGACGGGCGCGTCGGCGCCCGCGCGTGCCGCCGAGCCCGCGCCGGCCGCGGTCGTCGTCCCACCGGCCGACCCCGCACCGACGCCCGCCCGCGTCGGTGCCGCCGACGTCACCTCCGTCGCCTCCCAGCACGGCGTCTCGCCGTCGCTCGCCGCGGCGATCGCATGGCAGGAGAGCGGCTTCAACAACGCGATGGTCTCCGCGGCCAACGCCCGCGGCGTGATGCAGGTGATGCCGGGCACGTGGGACTACGTGCAGCGCAACCTCGCCCAGCGCCGGCTCGACCCGAGCTCGGCGACCGACAACGTGCACGCCGGCGTGCTCTACCTCAAGCAGCTGCTCGCGCAGACGGGCGGCGACGAGGACACCGCCATCGCGGGCTACTACCAGGGCCTCGGCTCCGTCGAGAGCCGCGGGCTGTTCGACGACACCGAGCGCTACATCGACAACGTCCAGGCGCTGCGGTCGCGGTTCGGCGGCTAGCTTAGCTCGTCGACCTGTTCAGCGGCGTCGTTCGCTGAGCCTTGGACTTGTCAGCTAACGACGCTGTGGTCGGGGGCCGCGTGGGTGTAGCCTCGCCCACGCGGCCGTCGACCGGCGGTGTCCGCAGCACGAGAGCGGAGGGGAAGCGGTGAGGCGCGCGTCAGTCGGAGTCATGATGGTGGTCGCGGTGGCGGCAGGGGCCGCTACCGGGGAGATCGGTCGCTCGGCGGCGCAAAGGGGCCCGTCCGCGTCCGCGGAGGTGGACCTCGCCCGCGACCGCCTGGTCAACCTCAGCCACGCTTTCAATCGCCGCACGATCTACTGGCCGACGGCCCGACGCTTCAAGTTGACGAAGGTCGCCGAAGGCGAGACGGAGGGTGGTTACTTCTACGCCGCCAACGACTTCTCCGCGGCCGAGCACGGCGGAACGCACCTCGATGCGCCGATCCACTTCGCCCGCGGCGGCGATCCGGCTGACGAGGTGCCGCTGCGTCGGCTCGTCGGCGGCGCCGTCAACGTCGACGTGCGCGCGCAGTCGAGCGCCGATCCCGATCACCTGATCGCCGTCGCGGATCTCGAGGCGTGGGAGCGCGAGCACGGCCGGATCGCCCGCCGTGCGATCGTCCTGCTGCGCACCGGCTGGGGCCGGCACTGGCCGAACGCCCGCCGCTACCTGGGCACCGCGGAGCGCGGCGCCGGCGCCGTGGCGAAACTCCACTTCCCCGGACTGGGCGAGGACGCGGCTCGCTGGCTGGTGCGCAACCGGCAGGTGAAGGCGGTCGGGATCGACACGGCGAGCATCGACCGCGGACAGTCGACCGCGTTCGAGGCGCACCGAGTGCTCGGCGCTGCGCAGGTGCCCGTCTTCGAGAACGTCGCCGGCCTCGAGCGGCTCCCCGCCAGCGGGTTCCAGGTGATCGCGCTGCCGATGAAGATCGACGGCGGCAGCGGCGGACCGTTGCGCGCGATGGCGGTCGTCGACCGATAGGAGCAGGCGCCGCGCGCGGCTAGTTGTTGCGGGCTTCCCAGGGGAAGTCGTGGACGCCGGTCGGGGTGACGACCGTATGGCCGTTGGGGGTGGAATCGTCGTTGTGGGTGATCGTGAAGCGGTAGACGACGCTGTCGTTGGTCGCCCACGACGCACCTGCGGCCTTGCCGTCGAGGCCGGCGGCGTAGCTCTTCGGGAACGAGCCCAGCGTCCCGTCGTGGGCGGTCGACGTCGCCGCGAAGTCCTCGCACCCGGGAAAGCCGCCGGTAGTCTGGGTGCCGCGCTCGACCTTGAGGTCGTACAGCTCGGCGTTGCTGGTGACAGACTGGTAGAGCTTGACGCTCGAGGCCAGCGAGCCCGTGTACGTCAAGCGGATGCAGCTCACGTCCGAGTCGCCCGGCTTGTTGTCGGACGATGCGTAGAGCGGGGTGCTGCCGCCGTCGTTGTCGCCGATCGCCACGGTGCCGGACGCGAACGAGTTCCCGGTGTTCGACGTCGTCGCCGAATAGGCGGACAAGGCGCCGAAGGCCGCCACACCGGCGACGAGGCCGGCGATCAGGACGTCAGGCTGATCTTACGAGTGGTGGCCATGGTCGTTCACGTCGGTGGGCATGGTGTTCGACTGCATCGCGCCCAACTTGAGGCTGGTCGCGGACCAGATCAAGTCCGACGGACGCACCGGAGCGCGCGCAGCGGCGACGAGAATGCCACTTCGCCGCCCACCACCAAGGCCTCGACCGTCCAAGGCGCCGGCTGCCCGACGACACCGAACGCTGCGCCGACGACGTGCAGACGCTTTGGCCGCTAGCGACGACCCAGATCGACGACCTCGTGGTGCTCGACCGTCAACTCGCGGTCGATCAGGTAGTCGTCGTCCTCGGGGTAGAAGCGGGCGACCTCCGGCTGGTCGCCCGCAAAGGCCGTGACCGCATCGAGCGACTCCCAGTAGGAGATCAGCGTGAAGTCGGTGCGGTCGCCCTGCGTGCGGAGCAGCACCTGCACGCCGTGGTTGCCGGGCGTCGCCTGGTAGTCGGCGAGCCCGGTGCCACGCAGGTAGTCGAGGTAGTCCGGAGCTCGGTCGGCGGCGGTGGCGCCCCGCCAGATGCGCGCGATCATGAGCGGCATCCTACGGGTGGTCGCGCGCCGCGGCGCGCGACCACCCGTAGGATGCCGCTCATGATCGCGCGCATCTGGCGGGGCGCCACCGCCGCCGACCGAGCTCCGGACTACCTCGACTACCTGCGTGGCACCGGGCTCGCCGACTACCAGGCGACGCCCGGCAACCACGGCGTGCAGGTGCTGCTCCGCACGCAGGGCGACCGCACCGACTTCACGCTGATCTCCTACTGGGAGTCGCTCGATGCGGTCACGGCCTTTGCGGGCGACCAGCCGGAGGTCGCCCGCTTCTACCCCGAGGACGACGACTACCTGATCGACCGCGAGTTGACGGTCGAGCACCACGAGGTCGTCGATCTGGGTCGTCGCTAGCGGCCAAAGCGTCTGCACGTCGTCGGCGCAGCGTTCGGTGTCGTCGGGCAGCCGGCGCCTTGGACGGTCGAGGCCTTGGTGGTGGGCGGCGAAGTGGCATTCTCGTCGCCGCTGCGCGCGCTCCGGTGCGTCCGTCGGACTTGATCTGGTCCGCGACCAGCCTCAAGTTGGGCGCGATGCAGTCGAACACCATGCCCACCGACGTGAACGACCATGGCCACCACTCGTAAGATCAGCCTGACGTCCTGATCGCCGGCCTCGTCGCCGGTGTGGCGGCCTTCGGCGCCTTGTCCGCCTATTCGGCGACGACGTCGAACACCGGGAACTCGTTCGCGTCCGGCACCGTGGCGATCGGCGACAACGACGGCGGCAGCACCCCGCTCTACGCATCGTCCGACAACAAGCCGGGCGACTCGGACGTGAGCTGCATCCGCTTGACGTACACGGGCTCGCTGGCCTCGAGCGTCAAGCTCTACCAGTCTGTCACCAGCAACGCCGAGCTGTACGACCTCAAGGTCGAGCGCGGCACCCAGACTACCGGCGGCTTTCCCGGGTGCGAGGACTTCGCGGCGACGTCGACCGCCCACGACGGGACGCTGGGCTCGTTCCCGAAGAGCTACGCCGCCGGCCTCGACGGCAAGGCCGCAGGTGCGTCGTGGGCGACCAACGACAGCGTCGTCTACCGCTTCACGATCACCCACAACGACGATTCCACCCCCAACGGCCATACGGTCGTCACCCCGACCGGCGTCCACGACTTCCCCTGGGAAGCCCGCAACAACTAGCCGCGCGCGGCGCCTGCTCCTATCGGTCGACGACCGCCATCGCGCGCAACGGTCCGCCGCTGCCGCCGTCGATCTTCATCGGCAGCGCGATCACCTGGAACCCGCTGGCGGGGAGCCGCTCGAGGCCGGCGACGTTCTCGAAGACGGGCACCTGCGCAGCGCCGAGCACTCGGTGCGCCTCGAACGCGGTCGACTGTCCGCGGTCGATGCTCGCCGTGTCGATCCCGACCGCCTTCACCTGCCGGTTGCGCACCAGCCAGCGAGCCGCGTCCTCGCCCAGTCCGGGGAAGTGGAGTTTCGCCACGGCGCCGGCGCCGCGCTCCGCGGTGCCCAGGTAGCGGCGGGCGTTCGGCCAGTGCCGGCCCCAGCCGGTGCGCAGCAGGACGATCGCACGGCGGGCGATCCGGCCGTGCTCGCGCTCCCACGCCTCGAGATCCGCGACGGCGATCAGGTGATCGGGATCGGCGCTCGACTGCGCGCGCACGTCGACGTTGACGGCGCCGCCGACGAGCCGACGCAGCGGCACCTCGTCAGCCGGATCGCCGCCGCGGGCGAAGTGGATCGGCGCATCGAGGTGCGTTCCGCCGTGCTCGGCCGCGGAGAAGTCGTTGGCGGCGTAGAAGTAACCACCCTCCGTCTCGCCTTCGGCGACCTTCGTCAACTTGAAGCGTCGGGCCGTCGGCCAGTAGATCGTGCGGCGATTGAAAGCGTGGCTGAGGTTGACCAGGCGGTCGCGGGCGAGGTCCACCTCCGCGGACGCGGACGGGCCCCTTTGCGCCGCCGAGCGACCGATCTCCCCGGTAGCGGCCCCTGCCGCCACCGCGACCACCATCATGACTCCGACTGACGCGCGCCTCACCGCTTCCCCTCCGCTCTCGTGCTGCGGACACCGCCGGTCGACGGCCGCGTGGGCGAGGCTACACCCACGCGGCCCCCGACCACAGCGTCGTTAGCTGACAAGTCCAAGGCTCAGCGAACGACGCCGCTGAACAGGTCGACGAGCTAAGCTAGCCGCCGAACCGCGACCGCAGCGCCTGGACGTTGTCGATGTAGCGCTCGGTGTCGTCGAACAGCCCGCGGCTCTCGACGGAGCCGAGGCCCTGGTAGTAGCCCGCGATGGCGGTGTCCTCGTCGCCGCCCGTCTGCGCGAGCAGCTGCTTGAGGTAGAGCACGCCGGCGTGCACGTTGTCGGTCGCCGAGCTCGGGTCGAGCCGGCGCTGGGCGAGGTTGCGCTGCACGTAGTCCCACGTGCCCGGCATCACCTGCATCACGCCGCGGGCGTTGGCCGCGGAGACCATCGCGTTGTTGAAGCCGCTCTCCTGCCATGCGATCGCCGCGGCGAGCGACGGCGAGACGCCGTGCTGGGAGGCGACGGAGGTGACGTCGGCGGCACCGACGCGGGCGGGCGTCGGTGCGGGGTCGGCCGGTGGGACGACGACCGCGGCCGGCGCGGGCTCGGCGGCACGCGCGGGCGCCGACGCGCCCGTCGGGAGCTTGATCACGGTGCCGGCCAGCAGCAGGCCGCTCGGGTCGAGCCCGTTCATGGCGGCCATGTCGGCCATCGGGACGCCGGCGCCGGCGGCGAGGCCCGACAGCGTGTCGCCCGGCCGGACGGTGTACCCGCCCTGCGCGGGCGGCGCCGCGGCCGCCGGCGCCGCGGCGGCCGGGGCGGCCGCCGCGGCGCCGGGCGTGGCGGGGACCAACCCGGCGCCCTGGAGCGCCGCGTAGCCCTCGACGGTGGTCGGCACGCGGACGGTCGCGCCGAGCACGACCTGCGCGTCCTCCGACAGGCCGTTGTAGGCCGCGACGGTGCGCGTGGTGAGGTTGTTGGCGGCGGCGATCGACCACAGGGTCTCTCCGGGCTGCACGGTATGGGCGACCTCGGCCGACGCTGGAGCGGCGAAGGCGAGGGTGGCGAACAGGGTGGATGCAAACAGTCGGCGCACTGGCTGACCTCCGTGGTTTCAGGGTGGCGTCTGCAGCAATAGCCAGAACTCCTTCCCGGCACACGGCCGCGCGCGGCGTTACGGCGCCTTGCAGGCCGCATTGCCGCCGCGAAGCGCTCTTACGTCGCCCTGCACGCTCGCTTGCCCCACCGGCGCGGTAGCGTCCCGCCGGCGTGGATGCCGCCGACGTCAAGCTGTGGGCGCAGAAGTGGCGCTTCTATGAGCGCAACGCGCTGCCGTGGAACCGGGCCTGCATCCATGCCGAGTTCGCGCGCCGGCGCTCGTTCTGCCGCTGGCCGGTGCACGGCAACGTGCTCGAGCTGCTGCGCGAGGGCCGGCTCGAGCTGGGCGAGCATGTGCTGCTGGAACCCGGCGTGTGGCTCACGGCGCCGGCGCCGGGTCGCATCCGCATCGGCGGCGGCACGTTCCTGAACCTCGGCGTCCAGGTCGCGGCCGTGGAGCTGGTGGAGATCGGCGAGCACTGCATGTTCGCCAACGGCTGCTTCGTGACCGACGGCAACCACCGCTTCGAGGATCCCGACCGGCCCGTCCCGTGGCAGGGCTTCAGCACGAAGGGCCCGACCCGGATCGGCGCGAACGTCTGGTGCGGCGCCAACGCGGTCATCACCGGCGGCGTCACGGTGGGCGACCGCTGCGTCATCGGCGCCAACTCGGTCGTCACGCGCGACCTGCCGCCGTTCTCGATCGCCGCCGGAGCGCCGGCCGCGGTACTCAAGACGATCGAGTACGGATAGCCGGAGCGCCTGCGCTACTTGGTGACCATCGTCTGGACCCCGAGCACGACGCCGGCGGCGAACAGCGCGAAGGCCACGAAGGCCAGGGTGGCGTAGCCGGCCACCGCGCCGCCGCGGCCCGCCCGGCGCGCCTCGCTCGCACGCGCGCTCCCCAGGATCACGAACGAGAACAGCGCGCTGATGCCCACGCCCGCCACGAGCGAGACCCAGATCACCTGCAGGAGCAGGTCGGTGTCGACGGCGAAGACGGTCATCAGCCCTCCGCGGTCAGGGTCCGCCCGGCGAGCAGTCGCCGCACCATGACCACGGCGAGCGCCGCCAGCAGCGCCGCCGAGACCGCGATCGGCCCGAGGTCGTCGGTGCCCAGCAGCTCCACGACGGCGTAGGTCACGCCGCCGACGGTCGCCGCGGCGGGCAGCGTGAGCACCCACGCCGTGACGATGTTGCCGGCCACGCCCCAGCGCACCGCCGACACGCGCTTGGCCGCGCCGGTGCCCATGATCGCGCCCGAGATCACGTGGGTCGTGGAGAGCGGGAAGCCGACGTGCGAGGCGGCCATGATCACCGTCGCCCCGACGCCTTGGGCCGCGAAGCCCTGGGCCGGGTCCATCTTGATGATCCGGCTCCCCATCGTGCGGATGATCCGCCAGCCGCCGACGTAGGTGCCCAGCGCGATCGCGGTCGCCGCCGAGACGACGACCCACGTCGGCACGTCGGCGCCGGGCGCCAGGTTCCCGTTGGCGACGAGCGCGAGGAAGATGATCCCCATCGTCTTCTGCGCGTCGTTGGTCCCGTGCGAGAGCGCCAGGAGGCTCGCGGAGAGCACCTGGCCCAGCCGGAAGCCGCGCGCGACCAGTCCCGGGCGCTGGCGCCCCACGATGCGGTAGGCGACCAGGATCGCCAGCCCGCCCGCGACGAACGCGAGCACCGGCGCGACGAGCGCCGGGACGACGACCTTGTCGAGTACACCCGAGCCGAACACCGCCCGGCTGCCCTCCGCCACGAACGCGGCGCCCACCACGCCACCGATCAGGGCGTGCGAGGAGGACGACGGCAGCCCGACATACCAGGTGGCCAGGTTCCACGCGATCGCCCCGACGAGCCCCGCGAAAACGATCGACGGGGTCACGAGGTCGGCGTCGACGATCCCGGTGGCGATCGTGGCCGCGACCTCCAGCGAGACGAACGCGCCGGCGAAGTTGAGGATCGCGGCGAGCGCGACGGCCAGCCGCGGCGAGAGCGCGCGCGTGGAGATCGAGGTCGCCACGGCGTTCGCGGTGTCGTGGAAGCCGTTGGTGAAGTCGAACGCGAGCGCCGTCGCGACGACGATCCAGAGGACGAAGTCGTGACCCACTAGGTGTTCTTGATGGTGATGCCCTCGAGGATGTTGGCCACGCGCTCGGTCGCGTCGATGGCGTCCTCGAGCCGCTCGAAGATGTCCTTCCAGCGGATCACCAGCATGGGGTCGATCCCGGCCTGGAACAGCGAGGCGAGCGCCTCGCGGACGACCCGGTCGCCCTCGTTCTCGTAGCGGTTGATCTCGATCGTGAAGTGGTGGATGTCCTCGAAGCCGCGCAGCCGCGGGATCGCCAGCGCGACCTGCTGGCAGGACAGGTTGAGGATCCTCGCCTGTTGCTGGGCCTGGACCATCGGCGCCTCGATCCGGTAGAGCGCGAAGAAGTCCGCGACCTCCTCGATCCAGTCGACGATGTCGTCGAGGCCGGAGGCCAGCGCGTAGATGTCCTCGCGGTCGATCGGCGTGACGAACGTCTGGTTGAGCCGGTGGATAATGTCGTGGGTGATCCGGTCGCCCTCCTGCTCGCAGACCACCACGTCGCGCGCCAGCTCCCCGTGGTCGGGCCACTCCTGGACCATGCGCTCGAGGAGGCCGGCCGCGCGCACGATGTTGGCGCCGGCCTCCTCGAAGAGGTCGAAGAACTCGCGCTCCTTCGGAGCGAACAGCTTTGAGAGCTGCACCATCGCGCGAGTGTAGTTGTGAAAGAAGCGTCTACGCCCGCTGGCGGCTCCCGAGCTGCTCCTTGAGCCGCTCGAGCTCCTCCGGCGCGATGCCGTAGGTGTGCTCCGGTCCGGGGAACCGGCGCGTCCGGACCTCCTCGGCGTACGCCTCCAGTCCGCGCAGCATCTCGCCCCGCACATCCGCGTAGCGCTTGACGAACTTGGGCGCAAAGCCGCCGTGGATCCCGAGCATGTCGTGCAGCACGAGCACCTGGCCGTCGGTGCTCGGGCCGGCGCCGATCCCGATGATCGGGACCTCCGTGCGCTCCATGATCACGTCCGTGACGTCGGCCGGGATCGCCTCGAAGACGATGGCGAAGCAGCCGGCCTCCTGCAGCTCGAGCGCCTCGTCGAGGACCGCGCGAGCGCGCTCCGCGGTGCGGCCCTGGGCGCGGTAGCCTCCGAGCGCGGTGGCCGTCTGGGGCGTCAGCCCGACGTGTCCCATGACGGGGACGCCGGCCTTGACGATGGCGCGCGCGCGCTCGGCCGACCCCTCGACCTTGACCGCGTCGCAGCCGGCCTCCTTGACGAAGCGGTGCGCGGTGGCGATCGCCTGCTCGTCGGAAGCCTCGTAGGAGCCGAACGGGAGGTCGCCCACGAGCAACGGCGTGCTCAGTCCGCGGCGCACGGCGGCGGCGAGCATCAGCAGCTCGTCGACCGTGACGGGCACCGTGTCGGCGTAGCCGAGCACGTTGTTGGCCGCGCTGTCGCCGACGAGCACGACGTCGATGGCGGCCGCCTCGGCGACCTTGGCGCTCGGATGGTCGTAGGCGGTCACCATGACGATCGGCTCCCCCAGGGCGCGCATCTCGCCGAGCGTGGTGAGGGTGACCTTGCGGCGCGGCCGGTCGTCGGGGCGGTCGGGACGGGGCGGCGTGGACATCGCTGCAGCTCCTTGTGGTTGACGCCCGCTTCAGCTGTGCCCGACGACGGCGGTGCCGTCGAGAGGGTGCGCTCGGGTCGCCACCGGCTCGGTGTCGATGAGGACGTTGTCGATCAGCCGTACCGGCCCGACGCGGGCCGCCACGACCACCAGTACCCGTCCGGCGACCCGTTGCACCCGCTCCAGGGAGTCGGGGTCGACGACGGAGAAGTATTCGGGCTCTACGTCGGCCGCCGCCATGGCGGCGCGGCCCGCGGCCTCGGCGGCGCGCGGGTCGGTCGTGCCGGCCTCGATCAGCGCCTGCGCCGCCTCGAGGCCGCGGCGCAGCGCGGTCGCGCGCTCGCGGTCGGCGTCAGCGAGGCGGGCGTTGCGGGAGGAGAGCGCGAGGCCGTCGGGCTCGCGCACGGTCTGGGCGATCCGCAGCTCGATCGGCAGGTCCAGGTCGCGCGCCATGTGGCGGATCACGACCACCTGCTGGGCGTCCTTCTGGCCGAAGAACGCGATGTCGGGCGCGACGATGTTGAAGAGCTTGCAGACGAGGGTGCAGACCCCCGTGAAGTGCCCGCCGCGCGCGGCGCCTTCCAGGACGCCGGAGAGGCCGGCGACGCCGATCGCGGTGACGAAGCCGTCCGGGTAGATCTCCGCCACCGGCGGAGCGAAGAGGGCGTCGACGCCCAGCTCGGCGGCGATCGCCGCGTCGCGGGCCTCGGTGCGGGGGTAGGCGTCGAGGTCGGATGCCTCCTCGAACTGCGCGGGGTTGACGAACAGCGAGACCACCACCTCGTCGCATGCCTCCCGCGCCGCC
>Ga0136614_10001167_pt1 | contig 15066 bp, 17 predicted proteins | sample AntDrymUQ2792106_2_FD_106643 | JGI IMG/M metagenome (GOLD analysis project Ga0136614, IMG submission 106643) | Polar desert sand microbial communities from Dry Valleys, Antarctica - metaG UQ279 (21.06) | ecosystem: Environmental > Terrestrial > Soil > Desert | place: Antarctica: Dry Valley... | reverse complement strand
GTCTGGGAGACGGCGGTGGTCGTCTGTTCGGCGACGAATGTCCACGCCGCTGACCCCGACGCCCCGCGGACGGCGATGCCGGCCTTGTAGAAGGTCAAGCCCGTCGACCCGGTCATCACCGCCGCCGCGTCGGTTGATCCGGTGGTGTATGCGAATACGACTAGGAGTTCCCCCGCCGCCGGGGTGAACGCGGTGGACGTGTACGTGCCCGCGTTCGCGGTGGACGCGTCGGTCTGGCGGTGAGTGACCGTCGCCACCTAACCCACCGCCTATCTCAAATTAGCGCCTCAGGTCAGGTCAGGTGGCAGTCACAGGCAGGGACACGGTGAGTTTGAGTTGACCTTGCGCGGTGAACACCTGCGACCCGCCGGTCAGGGCGTTACCGCCGCGGAACGTCCCAGCTGTCAGCGCGGACCAGGTCCCGAAGTGGGTGACCGTGGACGCTGGAAGGTCGAACGTCAACTCAGCGGCGGTCGACGTACCCGACGCGGACGCACCCCACACAGCCAACTTGCGGGCGTAGGCGGGGGATCCGCCGGTGGACTCCGACGCACCCGTTGTCGACGGATCCGCTGTGTGGAGGCTGATGTAGACCAGCCGGTCGTTCTCGGCGTCGGCGATAGCGTCGCGTTCGGCAACGGTCAGCGGCACAGTAGATCTCCTTCGGGGTTACTGGGCTAGGCCCAGGTCGATGAGCAGGGTCCGCAGCTGGTTGACCAGGGTCTGCGTTTCGGCGGCGGTTGCGGCGGCGGCGTTGACTGTGCGGCGGGCGATCGGGGTGACCCCGTTGAAACCCACCCCGACCGTGTCCGCCTCCACTCGCGACGTAGCCCCGGCCCCGGTCTTAATCGTCACATTCGCTGTGTGACGGATCTGGATGTCGTAAGGGCCGACAGTTACCCTGCCGAACGCGTCGGGTGTCAGCGTGTTGTCGGTGAACGTCATCTCGGTCCAGGCCGCGCTGACGGACACCTTGGCCTGCTGGGTGGTCAGCGTGGAATCAAGGCCCTTGCTGTGAGCCATTTCCGCGCCGACCTCGTTGAGTTCCACCGAGGGCGTAAAACCGGCCAGACCGACCGGGCCGACAATCTCCAACTCAGGGACCGCATTCGCTTTGATCGACCCGTAAGAGTTATCCGTCGCCGAGTAGAACCGGATCTCCCCAGGGTTGGTCCTGTCCGGGTTGATGACGAACCGGGAACCCGACTCAGCCGACCGGTACTCCCCGGTGATCAGCGCATTACCCGTCGGGGTGTTCAGGTCAATCGTCGTCCCGTCGGCGGTGACCAGCCGGATTCCAGCGGAGTCAAGGATGCCGTGATTCCCGTCAGGGTCCCCGAAGACGATCTTCGCGCCGTAGAACAGCATCGCGGTGACCAGGTCGAACCGGGCCTCCTTAGCTGTGATCGCATCCACGGCGATCTGCCGGGGCATCACCATCGGCACCGGCCCCTGCATGAGCAGGGGAACATCCCCGCCAACATCGGGGAGGAACTGAGAAGATGAGTACTCCGGCGGCAGGGTGAGGAGCTCCTCCCCGCCACGCCCATCCGAGATGGCGACGACAGCGGTGTCCCCGTCGCGGGACCGCAACTCGGCGGTGATCAGCCTCATGTGGGGTGCGGTCATACAGGCCCTCCGTCCTGTCCGATGATGGTGCGCCTGCCGGTGACCTGCATCGACCCGGTCACATCCAGCGGCATACTCAACGAAGCTACGGACACCTGCCGGTCCACGACCCCCGCCCGTGGCCGGTGCACCTTCACCAGATCCTCCGGGTCCGTCCGCAGGTCAGGGACGCATTCCCAGGTGATGGTCTCCGACCGGCCCAGTTCACGCGTCAGCTGCGCGACCGCGGCCTGCTTCGCCTGCACCGGCCCCCCGATGTGTGGGTTGGTGATGGTGATCTGGCGGCGTCCGTGTCTGCCGTTTACGTACGTCGGCGACGCTATGTCCAGGTCCTCGGCGACGGCGACGATCCGGCCGACACCGGAGTCGGTGGACTGCATCACAACACTGTTGTGGATCTCGTCGCTGTCCTCACCTTTCGTCACCGACAACAACGTTTCGGCGAACCGCTGCGACGCGGTCGAGGGGTTGTTACCGAACGGGGCGAACACCGGCTCACCCATCCGGTCGTGGAACAGCCACCCCCCGACACTCTCTGCGAGGGTCAGCGCGGCGTCCCACGCCTGATCTGATGAGTCGTACAGCAGCGGCCCCAGGGTGACACCGGTCCGCCACGGATCCCACGAGAACCCGGCGTACACCCTTGAGAGGAGCGTGCCTATCGCGGTCTCCACGGGGGTGCCGGCGGAGATGGTCACCGGGCCGGGTAGTGGGGTTTGGTAGATCAGCGCCCGGTCATGCCCGGTCAGGTTCACGCTCATCCCCGAGTCCCCGTCGGTGATGTCGGAGTTCGTCAGGCGGAACGTGCCCAGCGGCACCCACTCCCGGTCACCGGACGGCAGGACGACACCCCGCCACGGGCGGACCTCCGCCTCGTACGGCGACAACAAGCCGCCCAAATCAGTATTTGACAGGGTGCCGTCCACGTCCACAATGGACAGGGCCAGGTTCCGCATGATCGACCGTTCCGGGTCCGCGGTGACCTGCCCGGACAGGACCACCCCGGACAGTTCCGCCACCACCATCCGCCCGTGGAGGACGTGGAGCCGGAACACCGCCCGGTGGGACTGCGCCTGCACCGCGACCGCGGCGTCGGACATCGCCCACATCAGACATCCTCGGCGGGGACCGGCAGCGGCTGCGCGACCTCAACCAATGTGACGTTATGCACGTGGGAGTGCCGGAGGCCGGTTTCCTCACCTTTGCCGGGTGCGGCCTGCAGCAGCTGTGTCTGCCAGTCCCCGACGACCCGGCAGTACAGCACCTCCCCGAACTGGTCACGGACCACAATCGTTGAACCCAACGACAGGACCCCCGCGAGGCGGTCCGATTCTTCGCGGGTCCACGTTTTCACGACCATCTCAGCCTGCCGCGCCCTGACCTGCCCGTCGGTGATGACAATCGGATATTCCGCGCCGAGCGGCTCGAACACCCCAGCGGAGCGGGTACGTGACCAGTCGAGTTCGGTCACGGCGAATTCCCCACCCAGCGTCGGGTCGTCGCAGGAAGTGATGACGTACACGTACGACTCGGCGGTCACCGTGCGTTCCGGTGACGGCGGGCCGATGGTCCGCGGAACGTTGGCGAAGATACGGCCCCGGTAGGTCACCGACAGGCCAAGTGGAACGTCGTAGTCGACGGCGGCGGTGACCGTGAGGAGAGGGACATTTTCCGCGCCGCGGACCGGGCGCCACGTCAGCCCCTGATCGGCGGACCTTTCGAACAGTGCCAGCTGCCCGGCCGCCGGGGAGGCGGCGGTGAGTAGCAGGTTCACTTGGAACCCGTCCACGGTGGCCAGCAGATCAGTGGGCGCGGGCAGTTCCGGGACCGCCTGGGACCAGCCCCGGTTCGAATAGGCGGAGAACTTACTCGACGTGTCCTTCGCCCGGATGTACATGCGGTAGTAGCCGTTGTCCATGTCGACGGGGCTGGGTACACCCCGCGTTGTCGGGTCGGTGCCGACCAGGCTTATCGTCGCGGCATCCCGGTTCAGCCGGGGGTCGGTCATGTTCGTTACGTCCACGTAGGACTGCGGCCAGACGACCAGCTGCCACTCCGCCTGCCGGTCACCCTGAGGGTCCGAATATGACCAGGTCAGGTCGGGTCGGGTCGTGTTGAGGACAACCGCCGGTGGTTGCTGCCCGGACCCGCCGGCGACCACAGTCGGCGGGGTCGACGACTGATAGGGGACGACCTGCCCCAGCGAAGCGGCCTGCACCAACGTCAACGGGTCCGAGGCTTTGATCAGCCCCAGCCCGACCTGGGTGCCGACCTGCCCGCCGCTGGGACCGCCGAACGCGTCCTGCGGCTTGGTCGGCCCCCACTCCCACACCAGCCCGTCAGCTGTCAGCAGGTATCCGGACGGGTTCCTCACCGGCGACGGGTCACCCCAGTCGGTGACGACCATGTCCCGCGCCCAATCCCGGGACAGGTTGTAATACCCGTCCGTCGGCAGTTGCAGGAAAGGCCAGTCCTGGTTACGCCCGCCGAAGTAGTCGAGGATCACCGACCGTTTAAACGGCTGAAACTGCATGTGGAACCGTTTCGCGTACGGCTGCCCCCACAAGGTCCCCGCCCGGATGGGCGGGGTCGCGCCCCCGAAGTGCAGGATCTCCCCGTAGAGGGTGCACACGTAGCCCTGCCCGGAGTTGTCCGGGTTCCAAGCGAAGTCCGCGTACAGTGCGCCGCTGTCAGCCTGCACACCACCGGCGATCTTGCCCTTGAACGGCACACCGGGCATGATGTGCGGGGTTTCGCTGGGGCCGGGGGGCACTGCGGACCCGAAGGCGTAGAACCCGCCCCGGTCGGTGAAAACGTACCCTGAAGGGCCGTTCCAGTCCGTGATGTGCAGCGCCCGGCAAGGCTTAGACCCGGCGGTGTCAATGAACGATGGCGCGTCCGTCACCGGCAACGCACCCCCGAACGGATCAATCCGCCCGGTGTCCCACAGCGTGTACTGCTGCGTACGCTCCGACGGGTTCAGCACCAGATCAACGACACCCATTTACTTCGCCATCCGCTGCTCAGACCGGCGGACCAATTTCTTACGGATGTCGGACCTGTCGATGCGCATGTCGACCATTTCGGTGATGTCCTTAGTGCCCAGTAGGACACGGACGTTGAAGTTCGGGTTCATCTCCACCTTGCTGGCGACGTTGGGGTGCGCGCGGCCGAAGTCCCGGACCCGGTCACGGATACGACCCCCGACAGCGTTCCCATCGGCGAAGCCGGGTACGACCATCAGCCGCACACCGTCCCAGTTCGCGGCCTCCAACGCGCCCCGGTTCCTCGCAGTCGATTCGGCGTTGACGACAAACTCCCCCGTGGACAGGCGTGCGTTGATGCTGTCCGACGTGCCTGTGCCCGCCCCCCACACCGGCCCGCCAGCCGGGAACGACCGTGCCGCGCCACCCTTCGCGTATCCGGCGACGTAGCCGCCCGACGCGGCGGCTGTCACCGTGTACTGATAGACGGTGCTGGTCCGGTTCCGTGCGGTGTAGTTCAGCGCTGACTCGGCCGATCCAGTAGACGCTGATGCGACTATCAGCGCATTCCAGTCCGCGTATGCGGTGCCCGCAATGGTGGCATCCGCCGGCCACGAATCCCCATAAGCGGTGATCAGCGCACGCCAGTCGTAATAAGCGGTGTTGGAGATGGTGCCGTCCGCCGGCCACGAATCCCCATAAGCGGTGATCAGCGCACGCCAGTCGTAATTCGAGGTGGCGCCAATCTTCGCGTCCGCGTCCGTGGTGTCTCCGCCCGCGTAGACGACCGTCCGCCAGTCCGCCGACGTCGTGGCGTTGAGCTTCGTGTCGGCGTCTGTGGTGTCCGCGCCCGCGAATACGGTGACGTTGCGTGGCTCGTTCACCACATCGTCTAGTTTCTTCTTCCCATCGTCCAGCCCGATGAGCCCCACTGGGATGTTCAGACCTTCGCCCTCTTTCTCGGCGAGCCACGCGTCGAGGTCGAACTGGAAGGTGCTAGCCGGGTCCATCAGTAACCGGATCAGCACCGCGTACGGAATGCCGGTAATAGCCGCGATCTCCGCTAGTGCTTCCTGCTCATCGACGGTCAGGCCGAGGGCTGCCTCAAGGTTGTTGGTGCCCATCACGTCGTCGACCATGGCCTGGATCTCGGCGGCGGTGAACCCGGCAGCCACACCGACGAGTGCCTCAAGGGTCAGCCCGTCGAAGCTGGCTTGCAGCGCGGCGATCGCCGCGTCCGCGTCCTCGGTCTGGAGGTCGATGAGCGTAGTGACCTCACCGGGGATGAGGAGGAGGGAGTTGACGAACGCGTCGGCGGCGGGACCGACAATCCCGAACGCCGCCAGGGTGTCATACAACGACTGGCGCAGCGCGCCCTCGGCGGCGATCGCCTCCTCGGTGCGGCCCTGCTCGACGAGTGCCTCGATGTAGGCGATCCCGGCGTCAGTGGTGTCGGTCAGCATCTTGACCACTGCCGCGCCGGCCTCAGTGTGGGTGTCTAGGCCGCCGGTTGCCTCGTCGAGGGCGTTGTCCATCGGGCCGAGTGCCTCGTTGGCGAGGGCCAACGCGGCGGCGGCCGCGTCTCGCATAGCCTGCTCAAAGCCGATTTCCGCTTCAAGTACCGACCTGAACCCGCCGGTCAGCCCCTCGAACGCCGTGACCAGGGCATCGGCTGCTTCGGCTGTGTCGAGCAGCCCACCCTCGAGGCCGGCGATAGCGGCCTCGGTCTCCGCCTCGGCGGCGGTGACCTCTTGCGACGCCTCCGCGGCGTCACGCATCGGCCCGATAACGTCGTTGAATCCTTGGGTCAGGTCAACCCCGGCGGCGTCGGCGAGGGCAAGAACCCCCTCCTCAGTGAGTCCGAACTCCGCCTGCAGTTTGCTGGTGTTCGACGTCAGCTGCGCCTGAATACCCTCGAGCTGACCGAGCGCGACCGCATACTCGATGAAGGCGCCCGTGGCGTCACCTATTGTGCTCGGGCCTTCGCTGAACACGGCGAGAACGTCGCCGAACCAGTCCCCGATCGAACTGGTCGACCGCATGTCGTCGATCTGGGCCTGCATGTCTTCCATTGAGGCTGTGGTGTCCTCGATGCCCTGCCGGGTCAGCTCAAACGCTTCCGCGTTGGTGTCGGCGTCGGCGATGGCATCGAACAGCGAGTTGACAGCCTCTTCCGCCTCGGCGGACGCCGCCCCGATACTTAGCAGACTCGTCACAGCGACCGCGAGCCCCGCGACGACGGCGATCGGGCCGAGCGCGGCGACCAGCCCGGCGGCGGCTACCCGCGCCGTTCCCAGCGCGGCGGTGAGGGATGTGGTCCCTGCGATGACCCCGGCCATGGTGGAACCGTTCAGGGCTGCGACGGTGACCGCCAGGGACAGCGCCTTGTACTGTGCGGCGACGAACGACGCGACCAGCGCCCCGCCGACGGCTACCGCTAGTGCGGTGACCAGTTTCTCGTTGTCGGCGAGGAACCCGGTAATGGCTGACAGCGCACCGGCGATCAGGGTCAGCCCGCCGACGACCGCACCCCCGGCGAGTTCGGCGAACCCGACAATCACCGGACCCAATGCGTCCCACAGGTTGACCAGGATCTGCCACAGGTTCCCCGCGGTCTCCCCGACCGACTGGAAGAACTCGTCGGCGGCGGTGCCCTCAAGGTTGTTGAACCCGTCAATAAGGTCTGTGAGTGCCTGCACAACCCCGCGGAGCGCGGCGTCGAAACCCCCGCCGATAGTAATAAGCAGCGAGTCGAAGGCCCCGCCGAGCCGCTCGAGGTCGCCTTTGAGGTTGTCCGTTTTGATCGCGGCCTGCTCGGCGGCGTAGGCGGCGTCGTTGACTTCTTGGTTCCAGGTCCGGATCCCGGCGGCGCCCTCCTCGTACAGGATGGACGCACCACGGATCGCATCACTGCCGAAGATGGTTGCCAGGGCCGCGTTCCGCTGCTCCTCCGTCAACCCGGACAGTGCCGTTTGCAGTTCACCGGCCAACGCTTCCATGCCGATGAAGTTGCCCTGCGCGTCATAGGTGGCGATCCCCAACTCGTCCATCAGCTGCGCGGCTTCTTGGCTTGGGTTCGCCAGGCGCAGCAGCATCGTCCGGAACGACGTGCCCGCATCCGACCCGATCAGGCCGGCGGAGGCGAACGCGGCCAAGGTGCCGACAGTCTCCTCGAGGCTCAGCCCCATCTGAGATGCGACAAGGCCGGTCTGGTTCAGCGCCGCACCCATGTCCGTGACGGACCCCTGCGCCTTACCCGCCGCGGCGGCCAGAAGGTCGGCGATGTGCGGAACCTCGGACCCCGACAGGTTAAACTGGGTCATCGCGGCTGCGGCGATAGCAGCAGCGTCCGCAACCTCAAGTTCACCGGCCGCGGCCAGGTCCAACGCCCCGGTCAGCGCCCCACCCATAATGTCGGAGGTGCTGATTCCGGCCTTCGCTAGTTCGGTGATCGCCCCCGCAGCCTCGGTAGCGCTGAACACGGTGGACTCACCGGCAGTGAGCGCAGCCTCCCCGAGCGCATCCAACTCCGAGCCGGTCGCCATCGTCGCCGCCGCGACACCGGACATGGCCGCGTCAAAGTCGGAGAACGCCGACACCGCCGACCCGATCCCCACAGCCGCGGCGACGCCGAACCCCGCAGCCACCTTCGTCAACGTGGAGAACCCGGCGTTCTGAGTGTTCAGGGAAGTCGACAGGCCGGCCGCGGACTTCTGCGCGGCGGCCATCCCGGACGTAAACCCGGTCGTGTTAGCCGTTAGGAAGATGCTGACGACACGCCCAACGGCCACCCGAACCTCCTAACCGACTGTGGGGAGGTGCGCGTTCCAGCGCAGAGCCTCCGGATGCTTGTAGTCCTTCGCCTTCTCGTAGGCGATCTGCAGGGCCGTACACGAATGGCAGCGGGTCGGCGGATCAACCTTGTACCGGCCCTCATGCTTCGGATCGGTGGACTCCCCCAGGGGATGCCCGCAGCCGGCGCATTCGCCGCGTTCCGCCTCAGCCAAGGCCAGCATCAGCCCCCGCTGGTCCAGGTCCCATTCCGGCTCGGCACGGGACACCGACCGGACCATCCGTCCCTGCCCGTCGTACTCGTACACCGTCTCCACCAGCGGCTCCCACCCCTCGAACCGTTGAAGGGAGACACCAACAGATCTGGCGGCCTCTACTTGGCGGCGGAACCCCGGGTCACGGTAGAAGCGAGCTGTGAGAAAGGGACAGCGATGTCCTGCTTGTTCAACACCCAGGACCCGTCCACCAGTTTGTCGTACTGGCCGGCGGACAGGGACCCGTCGTCCCCGACCAGCCGATCCCACTGCTCATCAGACAAGACCGGTTCCACCGTGGACGCTTTCAGAATCGCAGGGCCGAACGTCTCATCGTCGAACAGTTTCTTCGCATCAGTGGATGGGTGCGCGGCGAGGAGTTTCCGGAACTGCTTCGGGGGGAGCGCTCTGAGCCGGAACTGTACGACGGCGTCCTGCATCTCCTCCCGAACCTCGGCCATCCGCTCAGCGATCCCGGGGCCGTCAGATCCGCCGGTGAGCATCCCCCGGCGTGCCTTCTGAGCCTCCTGCAGCTGCTGGTCCAGGTCGTCGTACTCGGCCTGCAGGTCAGCGCGGAGACAGACCGGAATGGACTTCTCCGGGCGTTTACCAGACGCCAGCAACGCCTCTAGGGTGGGCTTCGGCTTCTTCTTACGCGGTGTTGTGGCCGCCATCAGAGGTCCACCCCCGGGATCGCATGGCGGGTCGTCGGGTCTTCACACGAACACTTGGGAGTACGCCCGACCTTATGTCGATCGAGCAATGCATCCAGGCCGATCTCCTCCTTGAAGGCGGCCATCATTGCAGCCACCAGCCTGTCCTGCTTCATCTTTTCGTAAATCTCTTGCGAGGTTGGCTCGTACATCGTGCTTCTCCTGTCCGGTTTCTGCCCGGGGATGGTTGAGCACCGGGACCGCCCCCGGACAGGTCGGCGGCCCCGGTGGACTGGTTAGACAGCAGTGGCGACGTTCCGGTTGACCTTCCCGGATACCCAGATCTTCTGGGCGATCTTCAGGACCGAGTTGGCCTCCGGGGGTTGCTCACGCTGAATACCGCACGTCGCCGGCATCACATTCACCCGATCCGTCGTCGCGACGTACGCGCCCGCGTAGGCCTTCCCCCAGCGGATCACGATGAATCCCGTTGTCAAATGGACGAGGGTGAAGAACGCCTTGTTATCCGCCGCTGATGGGAGCTGCGGCTGGTACACGTACATCAGCTCGAGGGTGTCGGAGAACCGGCCCGGCTTCTCGAATGTCTGCGTCGAGCACAGCCTGTCATCGGTGACGGCCTGCTCATCCGACCCGGTGGTCAACCCGTCGGATGTCAGATAGCAGGACAGGTCCACCGAGGATGCGTTGTTCAGTTCGGCGACGGACGGCGCGGTTTGGTTGGTGATCGTGGTCACCCACGACACCTTTACGTTGCCGTCGCCGAGGACAGAGATTGGTGCGGTCATCGGTCATTCCCTTCAGTTGATGCCGGTGACCCGGCGGTACGGGGCGCAGCCGACCGGCCGGCCTTGTCGGTGCGGTGGATCGGCGGTCGGGGCCTGTCCGTTTCCTCGACCAGATCAGGCCACTGCGTGGACGCGTTGACCTTGCTGTGAATGTCCGGGTCGAACGCCTGCTCGGCCACGTCGTAGGCGTGGCCGGTCTCTTTGTCGGTGACACGGATCCAGGTCATGCGGGAACTCCTCATGGGTGAAGCCCCGCAGACAGCGGGGTAATCGGAACTACTTCGGAAGGGGTCAGGCAGGAACGGAGACGAACAGCCACAGGTCAATGGCGGTAAGGATGGGAGGGTCCACGTCGTAGTCAATGTCCATCTGACCCGGCGGCCGATCATTCTGGATCCGCTCGCAGGCGCGGCCCGCGACGACAGGGCGAACACCGACCAATGCAGCGTGAATCTTCTCCTGCACCCATCCGACCTGCACAGCCGTGTAACCGACAGCGGTCGTCTGGAACTGTTCACGGGCGTTCATTTGATCCCCGCACATCCGGTCTGACCATCGCAGCGGCGCTGAAGCCCACAGCACCCCGTAAGGCAACGCAGGCAGATTCGGCACTACACCGTCATAGACGGTCAGATCGGGGATACCCGTCAGCAACCCGAGGACCGCGTTGCGGTGCGCCCGGATCATGCGCCCATCGCCACCGACGCGGCCAACTCCAACGCAGACACAAACTTCGGTTCCTCAACCTGCAGCGCCCGCTCCCCATCTAGGTGAGGGGGCTGATTACGCGAGCCGAACTCGAACGACATGCCACCCTGCGGCTTCCCCGGATTAGGGGCGATCTCCGCAGACAGGGGGGTGAGCATGTGGGACTCGATGCTGTTCGGGTAATGCTTCCCGTGCGCGCCGGACGTGGCGACCGCGTTGGCCTTCCACCCATCCCGCAGATCAGACGACGACTGCAGGACAATCTTCGCCGCCTCCTTGTCCAACACTGCCACCGACACCAGCAGGGTCGTGGCGTACAGGTCAAGTTCTGACGTGACCCAGTACGCGGTCATCCGGTCACGTCCTCCACCTGTAGTTGCCGGGCGGTCGCGTACGACTTGTAATGCACCTGCGCGACACGCAGCTTCCTGCCCACCGCTGCCGGGTCCTGCGATGCGGTCACCTCAGCCACATCATCAACCTGCACCGCAGTCACCGGCACCGGCAAGTGCAGCACCGACGACAAGGTGATGACCTCCCTGCCCCCGGCCTCGGACTCACCCTGGATGATGCGGTCCTGCAGTTTGCATTTCCCCGTGTACACGGTGGTGGTGGTGTCCGTGTACCGGCCGGTGGTCTCGTCGAACGCGGTTCCGGTCTTACGGCGGATCGTGCACGTATCCAGCATGATCCGTTCGGCGGCGGTGCGGCCCTGAACTGCGGCGGTTAGGGCGGTCATGGGGTTGGGTCGTCCACGCCCAGGAGGCTGACACTGAACCCGCCTGGCAATGCCGGCCGCAGAGCGTTGATCTCATCTTCGGTCAGGAACACGCCGGCGTCGCCAGCGTTGTCGACCCGCCACGTGTAGTCGTCGATGGTTTCCATGCTCAACCTGGCCGGGTTCCGGTACGCCCTACCCGCAACCTCAAGCGCAACACCCTTCATCGACGCGGACGCCGGAACGGCCACCGGCCCTGCCCGGGCGGCGATCAGCCCATCCGTCAGGGTTTGGATCAGGGTGGCCGTGGCCGTGTCCAGGTCCTGCTGCAAGTAACTCGCCAGCTCGGACAGTGTGAAGATCGCCACGTCAGTCCAAGGTCAGGACGAGGGCTGCGATTGCGAAACTCACCGAGTCGTTGACTGCGGGTGTGCGGGATGTGGTCAACGCCCAGTGGGAGATGAAGTCCCCGACTGTGCCAGTCGCCGCCGAGACGAGGGCGCAGTGGGTGATGACCCCGCCGGTGCCTGCCGTGAACGGTCCGAAGGTGAGCGCCGCACTGTTGTTCGTCGAGGACGGGTCACCGGATGGTGCGGTCATCGCGCACGCCAGCCGGGCGTAGCCGGTCGCCCCGTACTCGGTCATCGTCGCCATCGTCGTCGCATCCGTGGGTGCGGCGGTCAGTAGCGCCAGGTACACGGTGCGGGCGGTCTGCGTGACCCTGCCAAGTGCGCCGTCGAGGGCGTTGGCTGCGCCTACGGAACTCAGTTCTCCGGGCAATGTGACCCCTCCTATGGGCGGGCGGTGGTGCCCGCGAAAGGGCGGGCGGTGGTGGACAGTGCACGGACTGTGACCCCAGTTGTCGGCCGGGCTGTGGTCCCGATGATCCGGACGGTGGTGCCCGTATTGGGGCGGATGGTGACCGGGGTGGAGAACGCGGCAGACCCCGCCGAGGTGGACCCGCCGGACGCCGCCAGTTGGCCGCTGAGCCCGAATGCTGCGGTGCCCGTAGTGACAGACGCACCCGTGGCTGCGAGCGCGTACAGGGCCGTCAACGCGGCTTGGCCGGCGGACTGTGACAGTCCCTCGGCTGTCACAGATGCGAGGGTGCGGATCGCGGCCGAACCGGTTGTGGCGGATGCGCCTGATGCTGCCGGTCTGAGTGTTGCGGTGAAAACGGCTGTGCCGGTGCTGGTGCTCGAACCGGACGTGGCGCCGGAGTGTGTGGTGGCAGCCCCGACAATGGTCAGGTCGGCGGTGCCGGTGCTGGCGCTCGCCCCGGATGCGGTCGGTTGGAGGAGTGCCTTGATTGCGGCTGATCCAGCCGTGACGCTTGACCCCGCCGCTGCTGCGGTGAGGGTGGCCCGGATGGTGGCGGTGCCCGTGCTGGCGGACGACCCGGACGCGGCCGGTCGTAGGACCGCGGTGACCGTCGCCGTGCCGGTGCTCGCGCTGGCCCCGGACGCGGACGGTACTAGGAGTGCGGTGACCGTGGCCGTACCGGTGCTGGCCGAAGATCCTGACCCGGCAGGGCGTAGTACGGCGGTGACCGTCGCAGTGCCCGCAGTGGTCGACGCACCGGCCGCTGCGGCTGAGAGTGCGATGTTCCCGGCTGCCGACCCGGTTGTGGTGCTGGCACCGGACGCGGACGCTACGAGTGTGCTCCTGGCAGCGGCCGTACCAGCCGACGTTGAAGCCCCGGACGCTGCCGCGGTGACCAGCATCGTGACAGCGGCTGAACCCGACGACGCTGATGTTCCCGAAGCTGCCGGTTGCAGGAGTGCGGTGACAGTCGCCGTGCCCGCCGTGACGCTGGCACCGGACGCGGCGCCTACATGAGTGGTGCCGCCGCTGGTGAATAACGGGATCAGAGGCATATCAGGTGCCTCCTACGGCCTTTGGTACTCGGTCCACTCGATGACGAAGGTGAACCACTCCGTGATCGGGAGCGCCGAGGCCGACGCATGATCTTCCAGAGCGACAACGATCCCCTCACCGGCCCTCAGGGTGCATTCCGGTGGCCCGTCGAGGAACAGGGCACGGTCGTGCCTCTCATTGTTCGCCTCCGAGAAGACACGGGAAGGGTGTATCTCGTCGATGACCGCATTCGCGGGCAGCGTCGCCGTGATAGTCGTCCCAGTCCGATCCGCCGATGCGGCCTGCAACAAAGTCACCGAAGCATCACTCGACAGCGCCGAGTCCAGCGAATTCTTTCCGAGCGCGCTGCCACCAGTAGGCAGAACGGTCACCCTGTAGGCGCGGAGTATCGGCAACCGGCCCCCCGGGATCCTAGTCGCCGTCGAAGTGAGGTCCACGATGATCCGGGTCACGTCCACCAGCACCGCCGACCCGGCGGCGTTGTGGATCGAGACCATCATCTGGGCGGCCGCCAGGGCGCTGCCGGGGATTCGGAACGTCGCAGCCCGACCCTTGAAGCTGACGATCTTGTCTCTGGTGAAGATGACGTACGGATCCCACCCGTCAGTGCTCGCGGTGCCACGGCGGTAACCCCGCTGCAGTACCCCGGCAACGTCGGTGGCAGCAACGTCAGGCACTGCGGCCGGCCTGTGCGATCTCCCGCCACGCCTGCTGCGACTGCGGGTCGGCCAGCCGCCAGTCGCCCTGGCTGCCCATCGCGTTCCAGTACAACCACATCGAGATGGTGCCCTCCGCGGCCAGCCAGGTCTTGTCCTGACCGATGATGGCAGCACGGTCAGCGAGCTTCTGCGGGTCGGCCAACCGCCCCGGCGGGACGACGTACTGGCCGTACTCGGAAATCAGCATCGGAACGCCCCTGCCCCGCATGTAGTCGTACCAGACCCGGAATGCGGGCTGGGTTTCCAGCGGGCGGGCAGCGAGGGGGGAGTACACGTCAATGGCGGTGAAGTCGGCGTAGTTGCTGCCGGGCCACCACGCATCCCTGTCCCCGATGAAGTGGCTGGTCCCCGCCTCCCACCAGTAGGCCATGTACACCGGCCCCCAACGGATGCTCGGGTTGGCGGCCTTCACAACCGCGTACAGGTGCTGCTGCAGCGCGACGAACTGCGGGCCGGTCATGTCGTTCTCCGGCTCGTGGAACGCCGTGGCGTAGACGCCGCTGTCGGGCACACTCTTCGCCCATCCGGTCACCTGGGTGTCATACCTGCCCTGCGCGGCCCCGACGTAATCACCGCTCGGTGGCTTCCATGACACGAACGAGCGGTAGCCGTTCGCCGCATCATCACGGGCCGCCGATGTCTGGAACGACGTGGGCAGTGAAGAATCAAAGCTGCGGCGGTAGCCCAGCGGGCCAATAGCGGCGTTGGCGTTGTTGAACACCTGAATGCTGGCGTCGTTCCCGCCCCCCGGCTTCGGTGCGTTCGCCGCCGCGCCGATCCACATAGGCTCCCGCCCGCCAGACAGGATGAGCTCGGCGATGGTGACGTTCAAGGCTGCGATAGTGCGGTCCAGGTCGGCGATGGTGCCGATCTGTGCTTGTACGACCTGCTGTGATGTCGCAAGGGCGGTGAGTGTCTGGTCGGC
>Ga0136614_10001165_pt1 | contig 15070 bp, 20 predicted proteins | sample AntDrymUQ2792106_2_FD_106643 | JGI IMG/M metagenome (GOLD analysis project Ga0136614, IMG submission 106643) | Polar desert sand microbial communities from Dry Valleys, Antarctica - metaG UQ279 (21.06) | ecosystem: Environmental > Terrestrial > Soil > Desert | place: Antarctica: Dry Valley... | reverse complement strand
AGTCAGACCTGCGCTCGTCGTCGGCGAACAAGACAGACAAGGCCAAGCGGGTCGGTGAGCTGGTCGCGGACCGCGCCAAGGCGGCGGGGGTCGACGCCGTCGTCTTCGACCGCGCCGGCAACAAGTACCAAGGGCGCGTCGCCGCCCTGGCAACGGGAGCACGTGACGGCGGGTTGGCCTTCTGATGACGCCGCCGACACCGCCCGAGCAGATCAACGTCGAGATGAGGAGTTCCACATGAGCGGAGCCCAGCGCCGCAGTGGCGGGGAGCGCCGAGGCCGCGACAACCGCGGGTCGTCGGACAAGACCGCATACATCGAGCGCGTCGTCGGGATCAACCGCGTCGCGAAGGTCGTCAAGGGCGGCCGCCGCTTCAGCTTCACCGCCCTCGTGGTGGTCGGAGACGGCGACGGCATGGTCGGTGTCGGCTACGGCAAGGCCAAAGAGGTGCCCACGGCGATCGCCAAGGGCGTGGAGGAGGCGAAGAAGTCGTTCTTCCGCGTCCCCCGCATCCAGGGCACGATCCCGCACCCCGTCCAGGGCGAGAAGGCGGCCGGTGTCGTGTTGTTGCGTCCTGCCGCGCCGGGTACCGGCGTCATCGCTGGTGGACCGGTACGCGCCGTGCTCGAGGCCGCCGGCATCCACGACGTGCTGAGCAAGTCCCTCGGCTCGTCCAACGCCATCAACATCGTCCACGCGACGGTCGAGGCGCTGCGTACCCTGGAGTCACCCGAGGACGTCGCCAGGCGACGCGGGTTGCCGGTCGAGGACGTCGCTCCCCGCGCACTGCTCAAGGCTCGCGATGCCGAGCCCACAGGGGTGGGCGCGTGATGGTCAGCCTCAAGGTCCGCCAGGTGCGCTCACCCATCGGACGCAAGAAGAACCAGCGTGACACCCTGCGTACCCTCGGGTTGAAGCGCATCGGTGACGTGGTCGTGCGCGAGGACCGCCCCGAGGTACGGGGCATGATCGCAACCGTCACGCACCTCATCGACGTCGAGGAGGTCGACTCATGACGCTCAAGCTTCACCACCTGCGCCCTGCCCCCGGTGCCAAGACGGCCAAGAATCGGGTCGGCCGCGGACAGGGCAGCAAGGGCAAGACCGCTGGCCGCGGCACCAAGGGCACCAGTGCCCGCTACCAGGTCCCCCTCGGCTTCGAGGGCGGACAGGTGCCGATCCACATGCGCCTGCCCAAGCTCGGGGGGTTCAAGAACCCCTTCCGGGTCGAGTTCCAGGTCGTCAACCTCGACCGCATCGCGGCGCTGTTCCCCGACGGCGGAGCGGTCGACGTCGAGTCGCTCGTGGCCAAGGGAGCGGTACGTTCGGGCGCACCGGTCAAGGTCCTCGGAAGCGGCGACATCAACGTCGTGGTCCAGGTGAGTGCCGACGCGTTCTCCGCCTCGGCCAAGTCCAAGATCGAAGCAGCCGGAGGCTCGACCTCCGAACTGTGACGTCCCATCTCGTGCATCGCTTTGTTGCCCGACAGAGTGACCGAACCGACGCACCCCCGGCCGAGCGGCGGGGGATCCAGGAGGACTGGTGCTAAGCGCCTTCGTCAACGCGTTCAAGACGCCAGATCTTCGACGCAAGCTGCTGTTCGTCTTGTTCATCATCGTGCTGTTCCGCCTGGGCTCGACGATGCCCGCGCCGGGGATCAACGTCTCCAACGTGCAGCAGTGCATCTCCGATGCGTCCTCGGGCGGCAACTCGCTCTTCGCGCTGATCAACGTCTTCTCCGGCGGTGCGTTGCTGCAGCTGACGGTCTTCGCGCTCGGGATCATGCCGTACATCACCGCGAGCATCATCTTGCAGCTCCTGGTCGTCGTGATCCCCCGGTTGGAGGCCCTCAAGAAGGAGGGCCAGGCCGGTCAGACCAAGATCACCCAGTACACCCGCTACCTGACCCTCGGGCTCGCGATCCTGCAGGCGACCGGCATCGTGGCGCTGGCGCGTAGCCGGAGGCTGATCACCGGGTGCAACAGTTCACTGATGTACGACGAGAACAGCATCGCGCAGTTCCTGCTGATCGTGGTGACGATGGTCGCTGGCACCGTGATGATCATGTGGTTCGGCGAGCTGATCACCGATCGCGGCATCGGTAACGGAATGTCGATCATGATCTTCACGCAGGTCGTCGCCACCTTCCCCGGCGCCCTGTGGCTGATCAAGCAGCAGAAGGGCTGGGCCACCTTCGTCGTGGTGATGGTGATGGGGCTCGGGATCGTGGCCGCGGTCATCTTCATCGAGCAGGCGCAACGGCGCATCCCCGTCCAGTACGCCCGCCGCATGGTGGGGCGCAAGATGTTCGGCGGGTCCTCGACGTACATCCCGATCAAGGTAAACCAGGCCGGCATCATCCCGGTCATCTTCGCCTCGAGCCTCATGTACCTACCGGCGTTGGCGGCGCAGTTCAACCCAGAGGCGCCCTGGGCGGCCTGGGTGAGCGACAAGTTCGTCCAAGGTGACCACCCGCTCTACATGGCGGTCTTCTTCGCGCTGATCATCTTCTTCGTCTACTTCTACGTGGCCATCACCTTCAACGTGACCGAGGTCGCGGACAACATGAAGAAGTACGGCGGGTTCATCCCGGGCATCCGTGCCGGCAAGCCCACCGAGGAGTACCTCGGCTACGTCCTGTCCCGGATCACCGCGCCCGGCTCGCTCTACCTCGCCCTGATCTCGATGATCCCGCTGGTGGCGCTCGTCCTGCTCAGCGCCAACCAGAACTTCCCGTTCGGCGGTGTGACGATCCTGATCATCGTCGGCGTTGGGCTGGACACCGTCAAGCAGATCGAAGGCCAGCTGCAGCAGCGCAACTACGAAGGGTTCCTTCGCTGATGCGGCTGCTGTTCATGGGTCCACCCGGTGCCGGCAAGGGGACTCAGGCGATGCGCCTCTCCGCCGAGCTCGGTGTGCCGCAGATCTCGACCGGTGACATCTTCCGGCACAACGTCGCCGAGCAGACCGAGCTCGGGCAGGCGGCTCAGCGTTTCATGGACGCCGGTGAGTACGTCCCGGACGAGGTCACCAACGAGATGGTCCGTGCCCGGCTGGCCGAGGACGACACCCGCCGGGGCTTCCTGCTTGACGGCTACCCGCGCACCGTCGACCAGGTGCAGACGCTCGATGGAATCCTGGCCGAGCTGGACCAGGAGCTCGACGCCGTCGTCGTGCTCTCGGTCGACTCCGAGGAACTGATCGCGCGTCTGCTGAAGCGGGCCGAGACCAGTGGTCGCAATGACGACAACGAGGACGTCATCCGGCACCGCCAGGAGGTCTTCAAAGCCCAGACCGCGCCGCTGCTCCAGACCTACGAGCAGCGCGGGATCGTCGTGGAGGTCGATGGTCTCGGCGACGTCGACGAGGTGGCCGAGCGCATCGTGGGCGCACTGGCGGCCGCGGGCAAGAGCTGATCGCGGGTCGATGGGACTCTTCGACAAGGGCATCGAGATCAAGACGCCGGCCGAGGTCGCGGTGATGCGCGAGGCCGGTGTGATCGTGGGCGAGACCCTGCAGATCCTGCAGGACAGCGCGGAGGTCGGCATGACGACCTCCGGCCTCGACGCGATAGCCGAGGAGCACATCCGCTCACGCGGGGCGACGCCCAACTTCAAGGGCTACCACGGGTTTCCCGGCACCATCTGCACCTCGGTCAACGACGAGGTCGTGCACGGTATCCCCGGTAATCGTCGTCTTGTCGATGGAGACATCGTGGCCATCGACTGCGGCGCGATCGTTGACGGTTGGCACGGCGACGCCGCTGTCACCGTCGCCGTCGGAGGCGTCGCCGACGAGATCGCCGCCCTGATGGGAGTGTGCGAAGAAGCACTGTGGCGGGGCATCGCCGCGGCCAGGCTCGGCGGACGGGTGTCCGACATCGGGCACGCCATCGAGTCCTACGTCCGCGCGCAGCCCGCCGGCGACACGTACGGGATCGTCGAGGACTACGTCGGTCACGGGATCGGCAGTGCAATGCACATGCCCCCCAACGTCCCCAATCACGGGCGGCCCGGCAAGGGCCCCAAGCTGGTGCAGGGACTCGTGCTGGCCGTGGAGCCGATGATCACCGCCGGAAGTATCCAGACCCGGACCCTCGCTGACGACTGGACGGTCGTCACGACCGACGGCTCCTGGTCGGCGCACTTTGAGCACAGCTTCACCCTGACACCCACCGGGGCCTGGGTGCTGACCGCGCTCGACGGGGGCATGGCGCGACTCGGGGACCTCGGCGCCGCCTACGGCGGCCGGGGCTGAGCGGCACCGCCATAGGCAGGTTGTGATCAGGTGTCGCCAATCTCGGCGAGCACCTGGCGGAACGTGGCGTAGCGGCGTTGACCGACTCGATCGGCCCACAAGCGTTCGAGTCGGAGCATCCGGGCGTTGAAGTCCGCGACCGTGCGGCCACCCGATGCGGTCAGCCGGACAATCCGGGCGCGTCGGTCAGCGGGGTCGGCGAGCACGACCAGGTAACCCCGGTCGGCGAGGAAGGTGACGAACTGCCCGCTGCCCTGCTTGGTCATCCTCAGGCGAGTGGCGAGGTCGGTGATGCGGATGCCTTCGGGGGGTACGTTGCCGAGGAGCCGGTGGTGCGATGACCTCAGTTCGTCCGCGTCGGCGTCCAGAGCCGCACGGATCTGGTCCATGAGTGCACCGGCGAGGACGGCCACGTGGGCGTCCTCGGCGGGCGGGACGAGTTCCCCCTTGACAGAAATCATAAAAGTAACTTTACCTTATCGGTATTAGGTAAAGTTACTTTACTAGAAGGGGTGCCCGATGCACGACCGCACCGCTCTCGGCAACGCCGACATCACAGACGCGCAGCTCGCATTGATCGTCGCCGACAGCCTCGGCGTCGAGCGCGTCGACCTGCTGTGCTCGCGGGCCGACGTCGCGCCGTACGACCTCGAGGCCCTGACGACGGCCAGTCGACACTGGGTTCGCGGTCGCGCCAAGCACTCGGGGGGTGAGGAAGAGTTCGCGATCTTCGTCAAGGTCATCCAGTCCTTTGCCCGGTCGGCGATGTTCGCGTTCGTTCCCGAGGATCTGCGTGCAGAAGCCCTGTGCATGGTCCCGTGGGAAGCCGAGGCTCGTGTCTATCTCTCGGACCTTGGTGACCGTCTACCGTCGGGGCTGTCGATGCCGCGAGCGTTGGCCGTCGTCGACATCGATGCCGCGTCCGCGGCCCTGTGGCTGGAGGGGGTCGACGTCGATGACAGGTCATGGACCGACCCCGAGTTCGGCACGGCGGCGTACCTGCTCGGTCGCCTGGCCGCGAGCGTGTCGGTCCGACCGCTCGCCTGCCTCGCCGACCGCGGCATGGCGAGTGTCCGTGGGTACGTCGGTGGGCGGGTCGCCCACGAGGTCATCCCGGCGCTGCGCGACGCAAGCACCTGGTCACACCCGCTCGTTCAACCCTGGTTCGACGACCGCCTCCGGCGGGATCTGTTGGGCGTCGTCGACCACCTTCCGGCTTTGCTCGACGAGCTCGAGACGCTTCGTCTGGGCACGGCGCACGGTGATGCGTGCCCGCGCAACTTGCTGAGGGCAAGGGGCCGGGAAGGACTGGTACTGATCGACTTCGGGTTCTGGGGTGAGGCGCCACTCGGCTTCGACCTCACTCAGCTGCTGGTCGGGGAGGTGCAGCTCGATGAGCGCTCCGCCTCCTGCCTCCCCGCGCTCGAGGCTTTGTGCCTGCGCGAGTACGTCAGGGGTCTCTCAGCCGAGGGCACCGTCGTACCTGAACGGCACGTACGCCGTGCCCATGCAATCTGCATGATGATCTTCGCCGGGCTGTCCGCCATTCCCTTCGAGAACCTCAGGTCCGCACCCGACCAGCGGCTGCACGCGATCTCCCGCACCCGCGCGCAGAGCGTCCGTTTCATGCTCGATCTGCTTGCCTCGACGAACCCGTCCTGAAGGTGCGGTCCTACGGCGGCGGCATCGCGGGAGCTCGGTGACCTGCATGTGCCGTGCGGTTGCCCGCGCACGTCAAGAACCGAGATCGCCTGGGTGTGATGCGCGCAATCACCTGTGCTGTTGGCGCTGCCATCGCGATGATGGTCGCCGGCTCATGCGGCCCAGCTGAAACGGACGCTCGCACCAGGATGACGGTGTCATCGACGCCTACCACACTGACTTCGGCGATCGCGGGTGCCAGGCGGCGATCGATCGTGGCCGCGGACATCGAGACCAGCTGGGCCGCGACCTCATCGGTGATGTGCAGCTCACCATGGGTCCGCAGCGAAGCCACCAGCTCCCCCATCATCGGACACAACCGCTCCAGGATCACCGCCTTCCGCCCGCTTGGCCTTGACGTCTTCCGCAACCATCGCCGCGGTGACCTGCCTACGAACCGCCAACTCAAGCTCCGTCCCCGATGCGCTCCCACGCGGGCATCTTCAGATGAGTCAACCAATCGCCCCACGCGGGGCATCTTGGATGAGTCAACGCGGAGATTTGGCTCGTGCTGCGCTGCGGGCGTAGACTTGCACGTCGGCTACTTCGCCGCGATTCACCATGCCCTGCGGCTGCCGCAGAACCGTCTATGGAGATCGTAACGTGCGGCAGTGGCCAAGCCAGGACACGACAACGGATTGCGGAGGATATGCCGAAGAAGGAAGGCGTCATCGAGATCGAGGGCGCGGTGGTCGAAGCACTGCCGAACGCCATGTTCCGGGTGGAGCTGACCAACGGGCACAAGGTTCTTGCGCACATCAGCGGCAAGATGCGCCAGCACTACATCCGGATCCTCCCCGAGGACCGCGTGGTGGTGGAACTCTCGCCGTACGACCTCACCCGCGGGCGCATCGTCTACCGCTACAAGTGACGTCCACGTTCGTCCGACGCCACGCCATCCACCGTCATGTCAACCGCCAGCCGTTTCAAAGGGATAGAGAGCTCGATGAAGGTCCAGCCGAGCGTCAAGAAGATCTGTGACAAGTGCAAGGTGATTCGTCGCCACGGCCGTGTCATGGTCATCTGCGAGAACCCGCGCCACAAACAGCGTCAGGGCTGACCACCTGCACCACCACGACAACTTCACAAGCTTCACTCGCAACACCTCAACGTGATCGCTCGCCGCGAAGCCGCGGCGTCACCTCCGGAACGAAGGCTGGAGCCCTGCCCAGGCAGGGACGCGACACGCAGAGACCCTTCGTACAGCGATAGGAACCATCACATGGCACGCCTCGTTGGTGTCGATCTCCCGCGTGACAAGCGCGTAGAGATCGGGCTCACCTACATTTTCGGGATCGGACGCACTCGCGCCGAGAAGACACTCGCAGAGACCGGCATCAGTCCGGACGTTCGGGTCCACGACCTGACCGACGACCAGCTCGTCGCCCTGCGCGACCATATCGAAGGCAACTACCGCGTCGAGGGTGATCTGCGCCGAGAGGTCGCCGCCGACATCCGCCGCAAGGTCGAGATCGGTAGCTACCAGGGCCGTCGTCACCGCAGCGGGCTTCCCGTCCGCGGGCAGCGGACCAAGACCAACGCACGCACCCGCAAGGGTCCCAAGCGCACCGTCGCCGGCAAGAAGAAGGTTGGTAAGTAATGCCTCCCAAGGGCCGCACTCCTGCTGGCACCAAGAAGGTCCGCCGCAAGGAGAAGAAGAACGTCGCCGCGGGCGAAGCCCACATCAAGAGCACGTTCAACAACACGATAGTCACGATCACCGACCCCTCCGGTGCGGTGATCGCCTGGGCATCTGCTGGGACCGTCGGCTTCAAGGGCTCGCGCAAGTCCACCCCCTTCGCCGCCCAGATGGCCGCCGAGGCCGCAGGGCGCAGGGCGATGGAGCACGGGATGAAGAAGATCGACGTCTTCGTGAAGGGTCCGGGATCGGGTCGCGAGACGGCGATCCGTTCCCTCGGTGCTGTCGGCCTCGAGGTCGGCACCATCCAGGACGTCACCCCCAGCCCCCACAACGGATGCCGGCCGCCCAAGCGCCGTCGCGTCTGATCGCCCCGAGACGAAAGCAGGAGTAGCGACATGGCCCGATACACCGGCCCCATGACCAAGAAGTCGCGCCGACTGGGCGTCGACCTCGTCGGCGGCGACTCGGCCTTCGAGCGTCGTCCGTACCCACCGGGCATGCACGGGCGCGGACGCGTCAAGGAGAGCGAGTACCGCAACCAGCTGATCGAGAAGCAGAAGGCGCGCTTCACGTACGGCTTGCTGGAGAAGCAGTTCCGCAAGTACTACGAGGAGGCCAACCGCCGCCCCGGCAAGACCGGCGACAACCTCCTGCAGATGCTCGAGTCGCGGCTGGACAACGTGGTCTACCGGGCAGGATTTGCCCGGACCCGTCGGCACGCCCGCCAGCTCGTCGTGCACGGACACTTCGTCGTCAACGGTCACAAGGTCGACATCCCGTCGTACCAGGTGAGCAAGTACGACGTCATCGACGTCCGCCAGAAGTCGCACGAGATGACACCGTTCATCGTCGCTCGTGAGACCCACGGCGAGCGGCTCGTTCCCGGCTGGATGGATGCGCTTCCGGAGCGGATGCGCATCCTCATCCACCAGACCCCGGTGCGCGAGCAGATCGAGGTGCCGATCCAGGAGCAGCTGATCGTGGAGTACTACTCCAAGATCTGACGGGCGGTCCCGCCCAGCTCACCACCGTTTCCCACTACTCGGCCCGTCATATAGCGGACGGTCCACGAAGGAATGCATAGTGCTCATCGCCCAACGCCCCTCATTGTCCGAAGATGTCGTCGACGACTACCGCTCGCGGTTCATGATCGAGCCCCTCGAGCCCGGCTTTGGCTACACCCTCGGCAACTCCCTACGCCGTACGCTGCTCTCGTCCATCCCGGGCGCGTCGGTCACCTCGATCAAGATCGACGGCGTGCTGCACGAGTTCTCCACCGTCCCCGGTGTGACCGAGGACGTCACCGAGGTCATCTTGAACCTCAAGGACCTCGTCGTCTCCTCCGAGCACGACGAGCCCGTCGTGATGTACCTGCGCAAGCAGGGCCCCGGTGACGTGACCGCCGCCGACATCGCGCCGCCGGCCGGTGTCGAGGTGCACAACCCCGAGCTCAAGATCGCCACCCTCAACGACAAGGGAAAGCTCGAGCTCGAGCTCGTCGTCGAGCGCGGCCGCGGCTACGTCTCTGCGGTGCAGAACAAGTCCGGCGACGAGGAGATCGGGCGGATGCCCGTCGACTCGATCTACTCGCCGGTGCTGAAGGTGACGTACAAGGTCGAGGCCACCCGTGTCGAGCAGCGCACCGACTTCGACAAGCTGGTCATCGACGTCGAGACCAAGCGGTCGATGCGTCCGCGTGACGCGATCGCCAGCGCCGGCAAGACCCTGGTCGAGCTGTTCGGGCTGGCCCGCGAGCTCAACGTCGAGGCCGAGGGCATCGACATCGGACCATCGCCGGTCGACGAGCAGCTTGCCGCTGACCTCGCCCTGCCGGTGGAGGACCTGCAGCTGACGGTGCGGTCGTACAACTGCCTCAAGCGTGAGGGCATCCACACCGTCGGCGAGCTCATCGCGCGTAGCGAGCAGGACCTGCTGGACATCCGGAACTTCGGTTCCAAGTCCATCGACGAGGTCAAGGCCAAGCTGGCCGAGATGGGTCTCTCGCTCAAGGACAGCCCGGCAGGGTTCGACCCGGCCGCGGCACTCGAGGCGTACGACGAGGACGAGAGCTTCGTTGAGGACGAGCAGTACTGACCCGTACGCACGCCGCACTTCACCAGATTGCAGGAGAGAACAATGCCCACCCCCACCAAGGGTCCGCGTTTCGGCGGCAGCCCGGCGCACCAGCGGCTGATCCTGGCCAACCTCGCGACGAGCCTGTTCGAGCACGGCCAGATCACCACCACCGAGGCCAAGGCGCGTCGGCTGCGTCCATACGCTGAGCACCTGATCACCAAGGCCAAGGTCGACAGCGTGGCCAACCGCCGTCAGGTCGTCAGGGTCATCCGGGACAGGAGCGTGCTCCACACGCTGTTCACCGAGATCGGTCCGCGGTTCGCGACCCGTCCAGGCGGCTACACCCGGATCACCAAGATCAACCCGCGCAAGGGCGACAACGCTCCCATGGCCGTGATCGGTCTCGTCGAGGCCAAGGAGTTCGCGACCACAGGTGCCAAGCACTCGACGCCCGCCGCCAAGCGGGCCACGCCGGTTGCCGCGTCGGCCCCCGCCGAGGTCGATGAGGCCACCGATCCGCCCGCGGACAGCACGACCGCGGACGGCACGGTCACGACCGCCGATAGCGCGGCCGACGACGCTACGACGGCTCCGACGCCCGACGCTGAGGTTGCGGCTGACGAGACGACCGAACCGGTCGAGGGAGACGCCCGCGACGAAGAGGCCGAGGCCGACAGCGAGGCTGACAAGGCCTGAGCCCTCCGCACCTGCTCACCCGAGGTCCCCGTGACCGACCGCTCGAAGGTCGGTACGGGGACCTCTTCGTACGACAAGACGCTTCCGCAACGCCGGTGAGGTCGCGACCGGGTGTGCGCACATCGACATGCCGCCTTCGGGTGGGACGTTCGGCTACCGGGACGGCCCGGGGCCACGGACAGCGCTAACCGTCGGCGCCGAGCCAGTTCAGGACGACCTCGGAGAACGCGTCTGGCTCGGACTCGTGGATGTCATGTCCCGCCGGGATGGTGATGAGCGTGCACCGCGGCACGACCCTAGCGACGTCGACAAACTTCTCTTGCGGGATATGGCTGGTCGAACCACCGCCGATGAGCAGCGTCGGCGCCGTGATGTCGGGCAAGTGCGTCCACCATCGCAGTGATGGATCGTTGACCTCCTCGATGATGGCGGGCACGACAGCCCAGTCGAACGAGAGTTCCCCCGCAGGACGCGGAGGCACGGGTCGCGTACGGGCGAATGGCGGGGGCGCGTCTTCCACCACCAACCGCGTGATGCGGCTGGGCTGCGCCTGAGCGACCAAGTAGGCGACCGTGCCACCCATCGAGTGGCCCACCAGGACGAGCTCGTGCAGATCAAGGTCGTCCAGGACCCCGATGACGTCGTCGCGCATGAGCTCGAAGGAGTACGTCCCGGGCCAGTCGCTTGCTCCGTGCCCGCAGATCGAGTGCTACTACCCGGAACCGCGTCGCGAACCGTGTGGCCACCGTGTCCCAGCTCGCCGCGCATTCCCGACTGGTGGGGCGACGCCCCTTGATGCGGACTTCTTCATCGCTCGTACGTCACCGAACGCCAACACGAGCTCCGCGCCGAAGCCACCGCCGCCTGAGATGCCTCAGTGGCGACGGACCTGCAGGACCCGAAAGCCCTGCACACTGGTGAGCCGTTCGGTGGGCCAGCCGTTCTCGACGAGCCAGCGCTGCAACGAGTCCGAGCCGAGATTCTTGCCCATGACCAACCGCGCGGTCCCGCCGGCCGCAAGCCGCGGAAGCCAACGCAGCAGCAGCTCGTGCAGCTCGGCCTTGCCCACCCGGACCGGGGGGTTCGACCAGATCATGTCGTACGACACGTGCGGCGGCGACTGGTCGGGCGTCATCGCGTGCACCCGGTCGAGGACACCGAGGCGTTCGGCATTGACCCGGGTCAGTTCGAGCGCACGACTGTTGGTGTCCACCGCGTGCACCACGACACCGGGGCAGGTCGCAGCGATCGCGCAGGCGATCGGACCCCACCCACAGCCGAGATCGAGGACCGTCCGCGACCGGGTCGGCGGTTGGCTCGCCTGCAGCAGTACGGCTGTCGCCTTGTCCAACCGCGCTGCAGAAAAAACCCCCCGCGCCGTCGTGAAGGCGAAGCTGCGACCCCAGATCTCAGCCTCCACCAGCCTTCGCTCGTCGGCGACCTCCGGGTCCGCGGTGAAGTAGTGCTCGGTCACAGCTCGGCCTCACCCGATCGCGCATCCAGCTCCTTGCGTGCTCTCACCGATGCCTTGCGGCGCCACGACTCCGTCACCAGCTCACGCAGCTCGTCGGAGTCCACGCTCTCCAAGTTCACAAGCACCGCGTCGTACCCGTCGTAGTGGGGAGTGGTGTAGTACGCCGGGTCATCCGAGGCGAGCAAAGCCCGCTTCTCCTCGGTGCTGCAGAACAGCACCACGCCGCCGTCGGCCTCGCCGCGAAGTCGGGCGAAGCCCTTGCCGGCCACCTTCAACGCCGCCGTGCCGTACCACGTCGACTCCTCCACCTGTGGCAGTGTGCGTGCGAACGAGACCACGTCCTCCCAGGTCATCACCGTGCCAGCGTAGCGATCAGCGCTCTGGTGCAGGGGTGCTCATCTCCGGCAAGCCCTCGCCGCGACGTCTTCTCGACTGGGACGCACGCGCCGCAAGCCCCGCCGTGTCCGGGTATACGACCTCCTCGAGCGTCAGGCCGCGCGCCGGCATCACCGTCACCTGCGGTTGGCGACGGCGACCCTCCAGCACACCCGTGAGCCACTGGGCGTCGTGCCGACCCTCACCGACCGCGACCAGGCCGCCGAGCAGGGCGCGGACCATCGAGCGACAGAACGCGTCAGCCACAACCGTCGTCTCGATCACGTCCGCTACCCGCGCACTGGACAGCTCCAGCAGGGTCCGCACGCTGGTCGCGCCCTCGCGCTTCCTGCAGAACGCCGCGAAGTCGTGTTCCCCGAGCAGCCCACGGCCGGCGGCCGTCATCGCGGGGACGTCGAGGGCGCGGCGGTGGTGCACCACGTGTCGGCGCGCGAGTGGGTCGGGTCCGGCCGGCGCATCGCAGAGGCGATAGACGTACCTGCGTCGCAAGGCGGAGAAGCGGGCGTCGAAACCGTCCGGGGCCGGCCGAAGGCCGCCCAGCCGGATGTCGTCAGGCAGCGCGCGGGAGAGACGGCGCGCCAGCTGGTCGGCATCGGAGTCGGGACCGAGGGCATCGAGCACGCCCGCCGGCAGGTCCACGTGCGCGACCTGGCCGCGCGCATGGACGCCGGTGTCGGTCCGGCCGGCGCACGTCAGCCGGGGTGCTTCGACCGAGCGCAGCACCCGCGACAGCGCAAGCTCGAGCTCGGCCTCGACGGTACGCAGCCCCGGCTGCGCAGCCCAGCCGTGGAACCCGGTGCCGTCGTAGGACAGGTCGAGTCGCCAGCGCACGCCGCCACCGTAGCCGACCCGCCGGCGTGGCGAGGGTATCCAGTCGGCTGCGGAAATCGGTTTGTCGTGCCGGTGCGGTGTCCCACACTGGAGCCGTGGGACATGTGGAGCTCGTCGGCATCCGGTTCGACCTACCCGACGGACGGGTGCTGCTCGACGACGTGAGCTTCCGCGTCGGTGACGGTGCGAAGGTGGCGCTCGTGGGAGCGAACGGGGCGGGGAAGACGACGCTTCTTCGCATCATCGCCGGCGATCTCACGCCGCACGCCGGCGCCGTCACGCGCTCGGGTGGACTGGGCAACATGCGCCAGATGGTCGCGCGCGGCAGCGAGACCGTGCACGAGCTGCTGCTGTCGGTCGCCCCGCCCCGGGTCCGCGCCGCATCGGCGGCCGTCGACGCGCTCGAGCTCGAGCTGATGGAGCGCGACGACGAGAAGACGCAGATGCGCTACGCCTCGGCCCTCGCGGAGATGGCCGACGCCGGCGGGTACGACGTCGAGGTCGTCTGGGACACCTGCTGCACCGAGGCGATCGGCGTGTCGTACGACGCGGCGAAATGGCGCGACCTGTCGACGCTCTCCGGTGGTGAGCAGAAGCGTCTCGTCCTCGAGGCGCTGTTGCGCGGGCCGGATGAGGTGCTGCTCCTCGACGAGCCCGACAACTTCCTCGACGTACCCGGCAAGACCTGGCTCGAGGGCCGGCTCAACGCCTCGCCCAAGACCGTGCTTTACGTCAGCCACGACCGCGCGCTGCTCGCCAACACCGCGACCCGCGTGGTCACCGTCGAGCTCGGCGCCGCCGGAAACGCCGCCTGGACACACCCCGGTGGCTTCGCCTCGTACCACCAAGCCCGTCGCGCGCGATTCGAGCGGCTCGAGGAGCTGCGCCGCCGCTGGGACGAGGAGCACGCCAAGCTGCGCGAGCTGGTCCTGATGTACCGGCAGAAGGCCGCGTACAACTCCGACATGGCCGCGCGTCTACAAGCGGCCGTCACCCGGCTGGCGAGGTTCGAGAACGCCGGACCGCCCGAGGCCCTCCCGCGCGAGCAGAACGTCCGCATGCGGTTGGAAGGCGGTCGCACCGGCAAGCGCGCAGTCATCTGCGAGGGACTCGAGCTGCTCGGACTGATGAAGCCGTTCGACCTGGAGATCTGGTACGGCGAACGGGTCGCCGTGGTCGGGTCCAACGGTTCGGGCAAGTCCCACTTCCTGCGGTTGCTCGCCGCCGGCGGCAGCGACCCCGACATCGAGCACCAACCGGTCGGGGACACCCCGCCGCAGCCGGTCCGTCACACCGGCAGAGCGCGTCTGGGTGCCCGGGTGCGTCCGGGGTGGTTCGTCCAGACCCACGACCATCCCGAGCTCATCGGGCGCACCCTGCTGGAGATCCTGCACCGTGGCGACGACCACCGCGACGGCATGGGACGCGAGCTCGCCGCGCGCAAGCTCGACCGGTACGAGCTCGCGTACGCGTCGGAACAGAAGTTCGAGTCGCTCTCCGGCGGGCAGCAGGCACGATTTCAGATCCTCCTGCTCGAGCTGTCCGGTGCCACCTTGCTGCTCCTTGACGAGCCGACCGACAACCTCGACGTCCAGTCGGCAGAGGCGCTGGAGGAGGGTCTGGCCCAGTTCGCCGGAACCGTCGTGGCAGTCACCCACGACCGCTGGTTCGCCCGTGGCTTCGACCGCTTCCTCGTCTACGGCGCTGACGGGTCGGTGTACGAGACCCCCGAGCCGGTGTGGGACGAGGGGCGTGTGCAGCGCTCCCGCTGAGCGCCTGGCCGCCCCTAGCGGCACGCAAACGGGTTTGACCCGCTGGGGCCGATCTAGTAAGTTGGGTGAGTTGCCCCGAGGCGGCCACCTGTGGCGCCGTCTCGGTGTGTGTTTGATGTTTGAGAACTCAACAGTGTGTCAAAAGTCGACGAGATTTTTGTTTGTTTGTTTTTTGTGACAGTTGTTTTGTCAGTGTTTTTGTTTGTTGGGTTTGGATTTTCTGTTT
>Ga0136614_10001164_pt1 | contig 15075 bp, 12 predicted proteins | sample AntDrymUQ2792106_2_FD_106643 | JGI IMG/M metagenome (GOLD analysis project Ga0136614, IMG submission 106643) | Polar desert sand microbial communities from Dry Valleys, Antarctica - metaG UQ279 (21.06) | ecosystem: Environmental > Terrestrial > Soil > Desert | place: Antarctica: Dry Valley... | reverse complement strand
CCCACGAGACCCGCCAGGCCGTAGGCGGCCACCTGCACCAGGGGCGACTCGTAGTGCGACGCCACGACGGACGCGATCGCGAACGCCTGCGTCGTGTGTCCCGACGGGAAGCTCGAGCCACGCCCCCCGTAGGCGGGTGTTCTCTCGACCTGTGAGGGCCGGCGCCGCCCCACGGTGAGCTTCAGAATCGGCGTGATCGCTCCGGCGGCGACGAGGCTCGCGATCAGGCCGTCGCGCGCGATCGCGCTCGCCTTCTCGTCATGGAAAGCCCGGCCCGCGAGGAAGAACCCGCCGAGCGCGGCCCAGGAGTACTCCTCCCCGAATGGCTGAACGGCATTCGCGAGGCGGAGCGTCGTCCCGTTGCGGTTGCGCTCCACGAGGCGGTCGATCTCCTCGTCGAGAAGGAACGCGCCGCCCACGGCCGCCGCACCGATCGCCAGGGTCGTCCAGTCGGAGCGATCCCAGCGGAAGGGCGCCGTCGCGAAGTGACGAACGTCTCTCTTCAGGATCGCTCCGAAGCCGCTCGGAACCCAGGAATCGTCCGTCCTCAGGGATCCTTGCCGCCCGTCGACCGGCGCTGGCGGCCCGGAGAAGAGGGTGAATCCCGGCGCCTGGCTCGCAAGGACGGTCCGATCGCTTCCCGCGGCCGGCAAGGGAGGCAGAGCCGCCGCCTCGATCGTCGGAGCCCGCTCGGGAAGCGGGGTGGTCGCGCAGCCCGTGTTCAAAGTGATGGCCGCGAACCACGCGAACAGAGTTGCGCGTCTCAGGGCTCTCCTTTCCTGCCGCCAGGGCGGCCTCTCCGGTCCTGCTATCCTTTCTGGATGCCGAGCGAAGCGAGATCCTTCGCGCGGCCTTGATCTCCAGGGAGCCGGCCGGATCCCTCATGGACACCACGCAAAACCGACGCGGAGGCCGCTCCCTCGTCCCGTTCCTCGTCGTTGCCTGGCTTCTCGCCGGCACGGCCCCGGCTCTGGCGGGTGGGCTGCTCTCGCCTCCGAATCCGGAAGCCGCTGAGAGCGCCGATTTCTCGGCCGGGATGCCCCTCACTGAGGCCCTTCTGCGGCTGCAGGAGCGGGGCTTGCGCCTCGTCTTCAGCAGCCAGGTCGTGCGTGCCGACATGCGGGTCCTCGCCGTTCCGCGCTCCCGGGTGCCGCGCGCCATCCTCGAGGAAGTGCTCGCCCCCCACGCCCTGGCCGTGGAAGAGGGGCAGGGAGGCAGCCTGGTCGTGGTGGCCACGGGCCGGCGCGCCGGTGCCCTCCTCCGCGGGTCCGTCCGATCGCGCGGCGCCCTCGCGGGGTTGCCCGGCGTGTCGGTCACCGTGGTCGAGCGCGGTGTCGAGGCGATCACGGACGGCGAGGGGCGGTTCGAATTCCGGGGCCTCGATCCCGGTGTCTACACGCTCCGAGCCCGCCGGCCGGGCTTCGTCATCGACGAGCGCGAGGCGGTCCGGGTGTCGGCCGGGCCTCCCCTCGATCTCGACATCGTCCTGCAGCCGGCGCCCCTGACGCGCGAAGAGGTTGTCGTCCATCCGAGCCGGATCACCGTGCTCCAGGAGGAGCCGGTCGCTCCCTTCGCCTGGGACCGCGACGACATTTCCCGCCTCCCCCACCTCGGAGGCGACGTCTTTCGGACGATCAGCCTGCTCCCGGGAACGACGGCCAACGATCTGACCGCGCAATTCCACGTCCGGGGTGGCCGCCGGGACGAGGTCATCGTGCTGCTCGACGGGCAGGAGCTCTACGAGGCGTACCACCTCAAGGACTTCGACAACGCCCTGAGCGTCGTGCCCGCGTCGGGTCTCTCGAACCTCGACCTGACCACGGGGGCCTTTCCCTCCGACCATGGGGACCGCATGGGGGCGATCCTCGACCTCACGACGCTGACGCCCGCCCGCCCCCGGCGACTCAGCATCTCCGTGAGCATCCTGAACGCCCAGCTCGAAGGGAGCGGGCTGGTGGGCGAGCGCCTCGGCTGGCTCGCCTCCGTCCGTCGGGGCGCGACGGACCTCGCGGGCGACATCTTCAACGAGGAAGACCCGTCATTCTGGGACGTCTTCGGCAAGCTCGACTACCGTCTCGGTTCGCGGCAGTCCGCGCGCGTGAACGTCCTGCATGCCGAGGACGAGTTCGACTTCCTCGAAGAGCAGAGGGGGGAAGTCACACGCTTCAACACGGAGTACGACAGCTCCTACCTGTGGCTCACGCACCAGGCGGTGCTCAGCGAACGGTTGTTCGTGGACACGGCGGGCTCCATCAGCCGGATCGGGAGGGACCGCCGGGGCGCGGAGCATGAGGACGAGAAGCGGCTCGACGTGCGCGACGAGCGGGAGCTGGAAGTGACGGGGCTGCTGCAGTCCTGGAACTTCCAGGCGGCTCCGCGCCACTACGTCAAGGCGGGGTTCGAGGTCCGGCGCTTCCAGGCGACCTACGACTACGAGAGCTTCCGCGACTTCAGGAGCCCTCTGGCGGCGATCCGCTCGGGTCCGGGGAATGGAACCTTCGATTTCCGCGGGCGCTTCACGGACGACTACCTGGCAGCGTACGTCACGGACCGCTTCGCGCCGCTGGATTCACTCGCCCTGGAGCTCGGGGTCCGCTATGACCGCCATTCGCTCACGGATGGCACGCTCTGGAGCCCGCGGGCGAGCCTCGCCTGGGGCCTCGGCAGCTCGAGCGTCCTCCGCCTGGGGTGGGGGCACTACTTTCAGAACCAGCGGGTGTACGAGCTGATGCCGGAGGACGGCGACACGCGCCTCTATCCGGCGGAGCGGGCCGAGCACTGGGTGATCGGGTTCGAGCGCCGGTTCGACGCGACCTCCGCCTTCCCAGTGGCGGCCGTGCGCACTGAGCTCTACCAGCGCCGGGTCAAGGAACCGAAGCCCCGCTACGAGAACCTCCTCGAGCCCTTCGAGCACTTCAGTGAGGGCTCGCTCAGCCGCGTTCGTCTCGAGCCCGATGACGCCACGGCGCGCGGAGTCGAGGTGTTCGTCCACGGACGGACCGTCAGACGCCTCGGCTGGTGGCTCAACTACGCCTACAGCAAGACCGAGGACGAGATCGACGACCGCGACGTGCCCCGGCAGATCGATCAGCGTCACGCGGTCAACCTCGACCTCAACTACAACCTGGGCCGCCGTTGGGATGTGAACCTCGCCTGGCGCTACCACACGGGCTGGCGCATCACCTCCATCTCGCTGGAGGCGGAGGACGGCGGAGAGCCCCGGCCGGTTCTCGGACCGCTCAACAGCGACCGGTTACCGGACTATCACCGGCTCGACGCGCGGATCAGCCGGAAATGGGACTTCGCGCCGGGAACCTTGACCTTCTTCGTGGACGTCCAGAATCTCTACCACCGGTACAACGTCGCCGGCCTCGACGTGGAGATCGACGCGGAGTCCGGTGAGATCGTCACGAAGGAAGAGCGGTGGCCCGGTTTCTTCGCATCGATCGGGGTTTCCTGGATTTTCTAGGAGGCCCGCCGCCCCGGGCACACGGGGATCAGGGGCGGCCGGCCTCGTTCACTCTGAGCGCCGTCCCGACGACGAGCGCGCCGTCCACGACGCTGTGGGCCAACCCGGAGCTCGAGAGCACGACCCCTGTGGCCTCCGTCGGCGTCAGGTGGGCGATCGATCCATGCAGCACAACCGTGTCGGCCAGCCGCGCGGCCTCCGCATCGGCGAACTCCACGCGCCACCCGGCCTCCCGTGCGGCCCAGTCGAGGAACCGCCGCACAGTGACCCCCTCGATGGCCAGCTTCGGCGCCGTCCGGACCACCCACTCCCATTCGGGCCCGTGCGAGGCGCCTGCCCGGCGCAGAAGCGTGCCGTCGCCGCGGACGACCAGCTCGCTGCCCGCGGGCGTCGTCACCGACTCCCGTCCGCGTTTCAGGCGCACGCTCCCCTCGCGCACCCGCAGCAGCGCCTCCGCCCCGGCGCCTCCCGCCCGGACCTCGAACTGCGTTCCGATCCCCTGGAACAGACCGGCAGGCAGGCGGACGGCGATCTCGTCGCCGCGGGAATCGCCGGATCCCGTGTCGACGTACACCGCGCCCCGCGCGAGCGCGATCACGGTCGGGGACTCGATGTGGGCGCGCGTGCCCGCGTCGAGGCGAACGGAGGCTCCCCCGCCCATCCGCAGGGCGACGCGCCCGGGCCCCTCCGGGGACGGCTCCGTCTCCAGGTTCGTACCGGCGGCGATGGGGGCGCCGGCGCTTGCCGGAACCGCGGCGGCGGCCGAGCCACCCGCCTTCGCGCGAACGATCCCGTCGACCGCCTCGATCGAGGCGGCCGGGGGCCCGGCAAAGGGAGATGGACGAAGCGTCACGCGCGCCCACCACGCGAGCCCGATCGCCGTTGCCAGAAGGGCGGCGGCGACCGGCATCCAGGCGATGCGCCGGGGCGCCGGTCTGGCGGGCGCTCCGTAGCGCTCGCGCCACTGCGCCCGCGCGACCGCGCGGATTGCGTCGAGATCCTCCTCGGGGAGCGGGGTCCGGGGCCCGGCCTCGTGAATCAGCCGGCGCGCCGTCTCCTCCTCGGCGGCTCCGCGCCAGGTTCCGTTGGGGGGGGTGTCGGTTCCGCGCGTCACAGGACCGCTCCTCCTTCCGTATGAGACGCCGGCACCCGCAGGTTGCCCGGGCCCACGGCGAGGGTTTCGTAGGCCTTGCGGAACGCCTGCCGGGCGCGGGAGAGCAGCGACTCGGCCGCCTTGTAGCTCACTTCGAGCCGCCGCGCGATCTCGACGACGTCGAAGCCGTCGACGTACCGCCATTCCAGGGCCCGCGCGTGGGCCGGCGGAAGCCTGTCGAGGGCCAGGTGGACGAGCTCGGAGGTCTCCGCGCGGCCGATCGCCTCCCCCGCTTCGTCGACCGGACGCCCGGAGAGGGCGCCCGCGAGGACCTGGCCGCCGTCGTCATCGAAGGCAAGCTCCACCTCCCGGGGCCGCCTGCCCTTTCGCCGGTAGTGGGCCGCGATCTCGTTGCGGCAGCACGCGTACAGCCAGGTGAAGAGCGGCGCTTCCCCGCGGAACGTGTCGAGCTTCTCGATGACCTTGCAAAGGGTCGTCTGGACGATCTCCTGGGTGAGCTCCCGGTCCTGGTTCAGACGCCTCCGGGCGAACCGATAGAGACCCGGTATGTAACGCTCGGCAAACATCTCGAACGCAGTCTCCTCGCCGGCTCGCATGCGACGCACGAGCTCGCCTTCGTCCTCGGGCGGTTGGGGCCAGGCGGTGGTCTCTGAACCCATCAGACCGCTGTTCTCCTGTTCGTGAGGCGCTCTCGTTTCTCCCGACTGGCAGAGGCCCCCAGAAAAGGGGCATCGGCGCGTCTCCTCCGGCTGTCTATTTTGATGCCGGGAGCGGCCGAATCCTTCGGCCGTCTCGGATAAGTTGTAGGCATCGGAAGGGGGAGGAGAGCCATGACCGAGCGCCGCCGGGGCGGGACGATCCGGATCCTCGTTTTTTTCGCCGCCGCGGTCCCGGGGTGCGGCACGGCTCCGGTCGCCCCGCGCGAGGCGCCGCCCGCGCAGGTTGCGGCGGCCGCCGGAACCCGGGAGGCGTTCTACGCGGCCGGCCGCGCGGCGGTCGATCGCAACGCCCGGATCGAGCCCGATCGGCGCCGGGCGCGGAACGTCATCCTCTTCGTCGGCGACGGGATGGGGATCACCACGATCACCGCCGCGCGCATCCTCGAAGGACAACAGCAGGGGATGAAGGGCGAGGAAAACGAGCTCAGCTTCGAGAAGTTCCCTTACCTCGCACACTCCAAGACCTACCAGGCGAACCAGCAGGTCCCCGACTCGGCCCCGACGATGACGTCCATCGTCACGGGCAGCAAGACCAACGACGGGATGCTCTCGATCGCCCCCAACGTGATCGGCACCGACTTTTCCGCCGCCTCGAAGCCGGAGAACCGGCTGCCGACTATTCTCGAGAAGGCGGAAGAGCGCGGGATGTGGACGGGGGTCGTCTCCACCGCCCGCATCACGCACGCGACCCCGGGCGCCTGCTATGCCCACACACCCGCACGGGACACCGAGTCAGACGCGGACCTCGAGAAGATCAGCCCGCAGGCGGCGGCGGCCGGATTCAAGGACATCGCCCGGCAGCTCGTCGACTTCGCGGTCAAGCCGACGACCATGAACGGAAAGAGCAGTCAGGGCCTCGAGCTCGCGATGGGAGGCGGACGGTCGAAGTTCCTCCGCGCGACGGATGCCGACCCCGAGTACCCCGACCGCAAGGGGGAGCGCCGCATCGCGAACCTGACGGAGCAATGGACGGCGCGCGGCGGCGTCTACGTCTTCGACCAGCGCGGGTTCGACGCCATCGATCCGTCTGCGACGGGTCCGGTCCTCGCCCTGTTCGAGCCGGCGCACATGCAGTTCGAAATGGACCGTGCCAAGGACCCCTCCGGAGAGCCGTCCCTCGCCGAGATGACGGAGAAGGCGATCCGCATCCTCCAGCGGGGGCCCGCGGGCTACTTCCTGATGGTGGAGGGCGGACGGGTCGATCACGCGCACCACGCGGGCAACGCAGCGCGGGCTCTCAACGACGCGATCGCGCTCTCCCGCGCGGTCGAGCGCGCGCAGGGCCTCGCCGGCGACGAGACGCTCCTGATCGTCACGGCCGACCATAGCCACGTTCTCACGATGAGCGGCTACCCCGTCCGGGGCAACCCCATCCTCGGGCTCGTCGTCGGCAACGATTCCGAGACGGGCCTCACGGAGGCGGCCCCGTCCAAGGCCGACGACGGGAAGCCCTACACGACGCTCGGCTACGCGAACGGCCCCGGCGCCGCGCCGGGGGAGCGCCCGGACCCGAGTGGTGTCGACACCGCGGCCGCGGACTACCGCCAGCAGGCACTCGTGCCGATGAGCTCCGAGACGCACGGCGGCGAGGACGTCGCCATCTACGCCCGCGGGCCGCACGCGCACCTTTTCCAGGGGACGATGGAGCAGAACGCGATCTACTGGGTGATGGCGCGGGCCCTCGGGATCGAGTGAGCGGACCGCGGCCAGCCATGGAGGCAGGGACAATGCTTCGAACCCGAGAGCTCGCCGTCGGTCTGTCCCTGGTGGTCATGGCGATCGCCGCCGCCCTGCTGCTGGCGCCCGCCGCGCCGTCACGTGCCGCGGCGCCCGCTCCGGCACCTCCCGCCGCCTTCAACGACGCGTTCTGGAAGCGCTGGGGCGACGGGCGCGCCGAGCTGGCCGGCTACGACCTCAGTTTCCCCCGCTACCGGGAACGGCGGGAGGGCGTGGCCGTGACGATCTTCGTGACGGAGACGTTCTCCAACTCGCTGCGCGTCAAGTCGGATCCCGGCAAGCACCCCGCCTCCGACGAGTTCCCCGTCATGAAGCTCAACCTGGTCGAGGACTTCCCGACGGGCATCTACGACTACAACCTGATGACGAGCGCGTTCGTGGCGCTGGCCCCTGTCAACGGGCGCCCGGCGGGCAGCGCGACCAAGGTCTCCTTCTCCTCGCAGGAGTGGTGCGGCGGGCTCTACGGACAGATCCTGTTCGACCGCGACGCGGCCCGGTTGACCTGGCACAGCTACTTCGACGGAGAGGCCGACCAGCAGCGCGCCCTCGCCGTCCCGCCGGACGCGCTCTCGGCGGATGCCCTCCTGCTCTGGGCGCGCGGGTTCGCGGCGCCGTTCCTCGCGCCGGGAGAGCGCCGCTCCGTTCCCCTCACCGGCTCTCTCGAGACGTCGCGGCTCGCGCACCGCGCGCTCTCCGTCGGCCGCGCCACGCTCGCGCGGGACGCGGCCCCGGCCGACGTCGCCGTGCCGGCAGGCCGCTTCCGGGCGGAGAGGCACACCGTCGCGATCGACGGCGGAGCGACCTGGACCCTCTGGGTCGAAGCCGAGGAGCCGCGCCGGATCCTGCGGTGGGAGTCGAGCGACGGGCAGCGGGCCTCGCTCATCGCGAGCGACCGGCTCCCCTACTGGCAGATGAACGCGGAGGGCCAGGCGGCAGCGCTCGCGAGGATCGGGCTGAAACCGCGGGGGAAAAGGACGCCATAGGGACCCGGTCGAGCAGCCCGTGACGCTCCGCCGGGCCCTCGGACCCTTCGACGCGACGATGGTCGTCGTCGGCGGGATCATCGGCGCGGGCATCTTCATCAACCCGTCGCTCGTCGCGCAGCGGCTCGCCTCACCCGCGCTCGTTCTCGCCGCCTGGGCGGCCGGAGGGGCGATCGCGGTCGCCGGGGCGCTCGCCTTCGCGGAGCTCGGTGCGCGGCTGCCGCGAGCCGGCGGCCAGTACGCCTACCTGAGCGACGCCGTGCATCCGATGGCGGGGTTCCTCTTCGGCTGGGCGTCGCTTCTCATGATCCAGGGAGGCGGCCTGGCGGCGGTCGCGATCACCTTCGCGCAGTACGCGCTGCGGCTCGTCGGGGGCGAACCGGCGCACGCGACGGCGGTCGCCATCGCGGCGCTGCTCGTGCTCGCCGCCGTCAACGTCGCCGGGGTGAAACCGGGCAGCCGGCTGTTGAACGTGCTCGTGCTGCTCAAGGTCGCCGCGCTCGCGGCGCTCATCCTCGGCGGCCTCCTCGCGTCGCGGCTCCCGGCGGCCCCTCCGACGGAGTCCGCACCGCCCGGCTCCACAGGCGTCCTGGCGTTCGGATCGGCCCTGATTCCCATCCTCTTTTCCTACGGCGGCTGGCAGAACGTCAACGTCATCGCGGAGGAGATCCGGGAGCCTGCGCGGACGGTGCCGCGGGCGCTCCTCGCCGGCACGGCGATCGTGGTCGCGGTCTATCTCCTCGTCAACGTGGTCTACCTCGCGGCGCTTTCGCGGGAGGGCCTGGCCGCCACCCTGACGCCGGCCGCCGACTCCGTGAGGCGCCTGTTCGGACTGGGCGCAGACCGCTTCATCGCCGCGGCGATCGCGATCTCCACATTCGGGTTCCTCGACGTCACGCTCCTGGCGCCGACGCGGATCACGTACGCCATGGCGCGCGACGGGCACCTCCCGTCGGCCCTGGGGCACCTCCACGAGCGGTTCCGGACGCCGGCGTGGGCCATCGCCCTTCAGGCCGCCTGGGCGATCGTCCTGGTCCTCACGGGCACCTTTGGCGAGCTCGTCGACTCCGTGGTCTTCGCCGACTGGATCTTTTTCGGCCTGACGGTTGCGACGCTGTTCGTGTACCGCCGGAGGCCCGGGCGGCCGGGGTCTCCGGGGTCCTTCCGCGTGCCCGGGCATCCGATCCTGCCTGCGTTGTTCGTGGCGGTATCGGCATTCGTCGTCGCGAGCGTCGTCGTCTCCAACCCGCGCCGGTCGGCCTGGGGAGCGCTCCTCCTCGCGAGCGGGGTGCCGATCTATCTCCTGGCGTCGCGCCGCCAGAAACGCGGGCAGGGCAGGTGAGCCCCGCCCGCGCGCCCTACATGGAGTGGGCGAAGACGCGGCCGCCCGCGCGCCTCGACCTGGCCGGCAGCAACCTGCTCCCCTGCACGCTCGAGGAACTGCCCGGAGCCCGCGAAGAGGTCGACGTCGCCGGCGAGAGCCCGGATGGCTATCCCCCCCTGATCGAGGCGATCGCAGCGCACGCAGGCGTCGACGCGGACCGGGTCGCCACGGCCCCGGGATGTTCGGGCGCCAATTTCCTGGCCCTCGCCGCCCTCCTGTCACCGGGCGACGAGGCGCTCGTCGAGTCTCCGGGCTACGACCCCCTCGTCGCCGCCGCCCGGATGCTCGGAGCCTCCGTCCGCCGCTTCCCGCGCCGGTTCCGGGAAGGCTACGCGGTCGATACCACGGCCGTCGCGGAGGGGCTCACGCCGCGGACCCGCGTGGTCGTCATCTCGGACCCCCACAATCCATCCGGCGCCCTCGCTTCCGAGCGGGACCTCGAAGGGCTCGCGGGACTGGCGGCCGAGCGCGGCCTCACCGTCCTGGTCGACGAGGTGTACCTCGACGTCGTGCCCCCGCCCCGGCGGGCACCCGCCGCGACGCGCTGGCGTCGTTTCGTCTCGACGAGCAGCCTGACGAAGGCGTACGGGCTCTCCGCGCTACGCTGCGGCTGGACGATCGCCGATGCGAAGACGACGGCCGCCATCCGCCGGGCGCGCGACGTCGTGGACGTTTCGGGGCCGATCCCGGCCGAGCGCCTCGCCGCACTCGCATTCCGCCGCCTCGACGCCCTCTCGGCGCGCATGCGGACCCTGGTGACCGCCAACGCGGCGCTCGTGGCCGGGTTTCTCGGATCGCGCGGCGACCTCGAGCACGTCCCCTCGCGATCGACGATCGTATTCCCGCGCCTGCGGGACGGCGGCGACGGGGACCGGTTCGCCGCTGAGCTCCTCGAGCGCCGCGGAGTGGCAGTGGTGCCGGGCTCCTTCTTCGAGGCTCCGGCGCACTTCCGGATCGCATTCGGGGGCGCCACGGAAGCGGTCCGTTCCGGGCTCGAGGGGATCGGACGGTCGCTCGACGACCGCGCGGGCGGTCCGGCCCGAGCGACGCCCTGAGGATCAGCCGAATCGCACGGTGAGCATGGAGACGGCTCCCCCGTCGACCCCCGCGACGGGGAAGGACACCGCTTCGCCCTTCCGGAATAGCGCGGCGACGTAGAGAAGCGGCAGGTAGTGCTCCGGCGTCGGAACGGAGAGCGCCCCGTCGGGCCCGAGCGTCTCGTACGCGATGAGCGGCGCGTGCTCCCCCGCGCGCAGCAGCGCGCGGACGTTGTCCTCGAACCGCACGGCCCACTCGAACGGATCGACCGAGTGGCGCCCCCACGAGTACGCGTGCAGGTTGTGCACGACGTTCCCGCTCCCCATGACGAAGACGCCCTCGTCCCGGAGCGGCGCGAGCCGCTGCGCGAGCTCGTAGTGGTCCGAAGGCGTTCGCGTTTCGTCGATGCTCAGCTGAAGGACCGGGACGTCCGCTCCTGGAAACACGTGCCGCAGGACCGACCAGGTGCCGTGGTCGAGCCCCCAGTGGTCGTCCAGCTCGGCGCGCGCTGGCCGGAGAAGGCCCGCGACGCGTTCCGCGAGGGCGGGATGGCCCGGCGCGGGATAGCCGACGCGGTAGAGCTCGCGCGGGAACCCCCCGAAGTCGTGGATCGTCCGCGGAGCCTCCGCGCCCGTGACGAACGTTCCCGGAACGTACCAGTGAGCGGAGACCGACAGGACGGCCTTCGGCCGGGGAAGACTGGCACCCAGCTCCGTCCAACCGCGCGTGTATTTGTTGTCCAGCAGCGCGTTCATCGGGTTGCCGTGGCCGAAGAAGACGGCCGGCATCGGCGCGGTCATCCGGGCATTGTCCCCCGCCGGGCACGAGAATCCGGATGGCCCGGTCAGCTAAGATCCCAGCGAGCTCCGATCGGAGCGCGGAGGAGGGCCGTGGTCACCAGCCGGGCGAGGACGGTCGATCAGTATCTGGCCGAGCTGCCGGCGCAACAGCGCGCGGTCGTCTCCGCCGTGCGCGACGTCGTCCGGCGCAACCTGCCGAAGGGGTACAGGGAGACGGCGAACTGGGGAATGATCGTCTACGAGATTCCACTCGATCGGTATCCGGACACCTACAACGGACAGCCGCTCTGCTACGCGGGCCTCGCCGCGCAAAAGAATCATTACTCCCTCTACCTGATGGGCGCCTACCAGGATCCCGGCGAGGCGGAGGAGCTCCGGGACGCCTTCCGCAAGGCCGGCAAGAAGCTCGACATGGGGAAATCCTGCGTCCGCTTTCGCCGCGTGGACGATCTCCCGCTCGAGGCGATCGGACGGCTCATCAAGCGGACCCCGCCCGAACGGTTCATCGAGCGGTACGAGTCGAGCCCTCGCGGGCCGGCGGGGACGAAGCGGGGCGCCGGTTCACGCAGCGAGACGAAGTCCAGCGGGCGGAGGGCGGCGGGCCCAAAGAAGACCCGGGCCGCGGCGAAGATTCGTCGGGCGCGCTGATGCGCGACCGGAACTAGCCGGCCGCGTTCGAGACGTCGAGGTTCGCGGCGCGAACGGCGTCGAAGCGCGCGCCGATATCCTGCCAGTTCCAGACCTTCCAGACGACGTCGAAGAAGTCCGTCTTCCGGTTCTCGTACTGCAGGTAATACGCGTGCTCCCAAGCGTCGAGCACCATGATGGGGAGCCCTGCCTGGTTGATGTTCGACTGGTGGTCGTAGATCTGCGCGACGAGGAGCTTCTTCGCCACGGGCTCCCAGGTCAGCGCGCTCCAGCCGGACCCCATGATCGTCGAAGCGGCCTCCGTGAGCTGCCGCTTGAACCGCTCGAATCCACCGAAGTCGCCTTCGATGGCGCGGGCCAACTCCCCCTCCGGACGGCCCCCTGCCTTCGGGGAGAGATTCTGCCAGAAGAGCGTGTGGAGCACGTGGCCGGACACGTTGAACGCGAGGGCCTTCTGGAGCCCGCCCAGATGAGTGAGGTCGTCCTTCTCGCGCGCCTCGCCCAGCTTTTCGAGGACTTCGTTGGCGCCCTTCACGTAGTTGCCGTGGTGCTTGTCGTGGTGCAGCTCCATGATGCGTCCCGAGATGTGGGGCTCGAGAGCGGAATAGTCGTAGCGCAGTTCCGGCAGGACGTACTCGGCCATGCGTGATTCCTCCGCGACCAGACGAGCAGGAACTGTGCCCGGCGGTCAGGCCGCGGGCGAGACCGCCCGCGCTGCCGCGTCTGCCCGGTGCTGGATGCCCAGCAGGAGGCCGCGAAAGACGAGGTTGTGAAAAGGCGCCACCGCCCACCAATACGCCGCGCCCCCCAACCCACGGGCGACGAACGTCGCCGTCTGCCGCAGCTCGGTCTTCCCGTTCTCGCCTCCGCGGACCTGGAACTCGAGCCAGGCATCGCCAGGCAGCCGCATCTCCGCCCGGAGACGGAGCAGGCGGGGAGGATCGATTGCTTCGACGCGCCAGAAGTCCAGGAAATCGCCCGGCACGAGCTCCTCCGGATGGCGCCGGCCTCGCCGCAGCCCGACGCCGCCGAACAGCGAATCGAGGGCGTCGCGCAGGCGCCAGAGAGCGTTGTGCGAGAGGTAGCCCGCCGCTCCTCCCAGCCGCTGGATCGCCGCGAAAACCTCCGTGGGAGCGGCGGCCGTGCTGGCGCGAGAAACGTGCCGGAAGACGCGGGTTCTCCGGCCGCGGGAGGGCCCGATCGTCGGCTTCGCGAGGTCGCCTCCGGCGATGGCCTCCGCGATGGCGCCGGACACGCCCCGCGGCCGGATGGGAAAGTCCCTCAGGGCCGAGTCGTCCCGCACGACGGTCGCGTTGCGGACGCCGTCGATCAGCTTGCGGCCGACCGGTGCGTACAGCGGCGTCACGAGCCGCAACCAGAGGCCCGAGAGACGGGGAGTCAAAAACGGAACCGGGATCTGAAGGCGCCGCAGCCCGCGCTGACGCGCGTACTCGTGCATGAGGCCCCCGTACGAGACGCGCTCCGGGCCCCCGATCTCGTACGTCCGCCCTTCCCCCAGCGGAACGTCGAGGCCCGCCACCAGGTAGGCGATGAGATCCTCGGCGGCGATCGGCTGGGTGGGAACGGAGACCCACCGCGGGCAGACCATGACGGGGAGCCGCTCGACGAGGGAGCGGATCATCTCGAACGAGAGGCTCCCTGCGCCGATGACGATCGAGGCCCGGAACTCCACGACCGGCACGCCGGACGCGCGGAGGACATCGCCGGTCTCCAGACGGCTGCGCAGATGCTCGGAAAGGCGCGCTCCGCGAGGGGCGAGCGCTCCGAGGTACACGATCCGCCGCACCCCGGCCGCCTTCGCCTCGGCCCCGAAGTTCCCCGCGGCGAGGCGATCGCGCCGGGCGAAGTCGTCCCCGGATCCCATGGAGTGCACCAGGTAGTAGGCCGTGTGCATGCCGCGCAGCGCGTCGCGCAGCGAAGCCCGGTCGAGAACGTCTCCGGGAACGACCTCCGTCGAGGGACCGACGCGACCGAGAGCCTCCGGCCGCCGCGCGAGGCAGCGCACCGGCACGCCGCGGCCCTCGAGGGCCGCCAGGAGGTGCCCGCCGACGTAGCCGGTGGCACCCGTCAGGAACAGCGTGGCCGATTGCTTCATCCCGCCCTCCGCCGGGCGCCGGCCCGTCGGCACCAGTCGTAAATCGTCCCAAGGTCTTCGACGACCTCGATCCCGGCAGGCGGAGTGGATGGACGCGCCCCGCGCCCGCCCGCGAAGATCGGCACCGAGGGCGGCAGGGACCTCCGCAGCGCGCCGAGCATTGCGCCCGCGGCCGGACCGCCGGAAGCGGCGGATACGCTGATGCCGATGGCGTCGTGCTGGCCGGCCTGCCACGCGAGGGCGATCTCCGCGATGGGCGTCTCCGGGCCGAGCACCTCGGGACGGCCCCCGGCCAGCGCGACCACGAGGGCCGCCATCTGCAGTCCGAGGGCGTGGGCCTCGCCGGGGAGGGTCGTCAGAAGGACACGCGGGCCCGCGGCGGCCCGCTCGAAGGGGAGGCGCAGCGTGCGCAGGACGTCCTCCAACCGCTCCGCGAAGAGATGCTCGTGGCGAACCCCGATCTCGCCCGCGGCCCAAGCCTCCCCGACCCGCTCGATGAGCGGGATCGCTCGCTTCTCCAGGAAGTTCAGCGGGCCGAGGAGCGAAGCGTCCTGCAGCAGGGTGGAGGTGATCTCCTCGCCGCGCTGCTGCCGGACGAGATCGAACAGGCGCGTCATCGGATCGAAGGAGACAGTCGGCTCCTGCCGCGGCGGCGCGTCCGCCAGGATCGCCTCCAGCCGGGCTTCGGGGAGTTGGATCACCTGCCCCGGCCTGTGCCCCAGGGCGACCGCCTGGACGATGCGCCGCAACCGGCGCACGTCCGAGTCGCGAAACAAGCGATGGCCGGAGGGCTTGCGCTCCGGGCTGGGAAAACCGTATCGCCTCTGCCAGACGCGGATGACATGGGGGGAGAGACCGGTCGCGCGCGAGACGGCGCCGATCGTCCAGACCGGTTCACCCGCATTGTGATCACCCAGCGTCTTCATTCCGTCCTTCCTACGATTTGGATACGGCGTAACGTGGCGTACATTTACTGTCTATCTTTCTCGAGTCATACTTGTCTAGGTAGAACGACATGCCTCTTCTGCAACAGAGTGAGCAAATCGCTTAAAATGAATATGTTATTG
>Ga0136614_10001161_pt1 | contig 15095 bp, 17 predicted proteins | sample AntDrymUQ2792106_2_FD_106643 | JGI IMG/M metagenome (GOLD analysis project Ga0136614, IMG submission 106643) | Polar desert sand microbial communities from Dry Valleys, Antarctica - metaG UQ279 (21.06) | ecosystem: Environmental > Terrestrial > Soil > Desert | place: Antarctica: Dry Valley... | reverse complement strand
GTAATTGATCACGGTGAAATGCTTCGCCAGCTCCTCGGCGAGTGGGCGGGTCATCGCCCGGTCGCAAGTCGCTCCGCCAACCACGATGACCGGCGGTCCATCACCCGAGCGATCAAACGCGATGGTGGTGCCGTCTCTTGAACGTGTTGTTTCCATGAGTTCCCCTTTACAGCCTTTCGATGTCCCTGGCAACGTCGGACAGATCATCGTCGAACTGATGTCCGCGGTCATCGAACTCCCGGATAGTCGCCCGCGGGAATTTCTCCGTGTACAGCGCAAGGTGTGCAAAGGGCACCCATTCGTCATCGCGGCTGTGGTAGAAGAACACCGGCAGCCCTTCGGGCAGCTTCGACGCAAAGTCTTTTTGCAGCGCGTACTCGCTGACTTCCCAATCCTCGGCGCCCCAGTAGGGTGGTGCGACGAGGAATATCCCCGCTACAGGCTTTTCGACCTTCTCTTCGGAGAGGTATTTCAACAGGATCGAAGCGCCCAGAGAATGCCCGACGAGAATCACCTCGCCATCCAGCGCGCTGAGTTCCATTACTATCCGATCCTTCCATGCTTCATACTCGGGGCTATCTTCGTTTGGCAGCTTCGGACACTGCACGTCGTACACGGCCCCAAGGACATCCTGCAGGCTCGCCGCCTGTTTCTTGTCTTCCTCGTGTGCCCCCTCCCCGCCACCGTGGATGGACAGGACTTGTTTTTTCATGGGTTCTCATTCCTCCTGTTTGTTGGTCCCGACGGCTGGTCATGGTCGCTTCGTATCCGCCGCCCGGCCACTCCCAGCGGCCGGCGACAGTGTTACGATCTTCCAATCCATGATGAGCTCTCCTTTGTCGCTGTATTTCAACTAAGGACCCTGTTTACTAGACGGCCGGTAGGTGAGGGAGACGACGCCTGTGCTAAACGTCTTGGAATCTGCGAGTTCCAGAACTTCCCGATCTCCACCGTCCTCGAAGAGGCGCCTCTCACTGCCCAGGACTACAGGATGGACCATGAGCCTCAGCTCGTCGAGGAGCCCATCGCGCAGCAGCGACCGGACGAGGACGGCGCTGCCTATGATCGTGATGTCCTTGCCCCGCTGTCGCTTCAGGTCCGTGATCTCATCTACGACGTTTCCTTTGATCAGGGTCGAGTTGTTCCACTCCAGAGGCTCCTCCAGCGTCGTGGAGACGACGAGCTTTGGCACGCTGTTTATGTAGTCCACCATCGGATCGCCGCCTGGCTGATTGGGCCAGAAGGCGGCAAGGCCCTCGTACGTTACCCGCCCCAACAACAATGCGTCCGACGCGGCCATCCCCGACGCGTTCGCCTCGTTCATCTCGTCGTCGGAGTAGGAGAAAGCCCACTCTTCCGGCGCCTCCATGACGCCATCCACCGACACTAACTCCAACGCGATGAGTTTTCTCATGTCAATCTTCCTTGACGACGCGGAACGTGAGATGTGTGACCCTGGGGGAATCGATCACCCTGGTTTTTTCCAGTTCGATCTGCTCGGTGCCTGGATGGTCGAACAACCGTACTCCATCGCCGAGCAATATGGGGGCGAGGTGGATCTGCAGTTCATCGAGCAGTCCGGCTTTGATGAACTGTTGAATGGTATTCGCGCCCCCCGCGATCCTGACATCCTTGTCGCCCGCGGCCGCTCTTGCTTGCTTGATGGCGCTTTCGATGCCGTCGGTGACGAACGTGAAGGTCGTACCTCCTTGTCTGACCCAGGGTTTTCTCTCATGGTGGGTGAGGACGAAGACCGGCGCGCGGAAGGGCGGGGGATCCGGCCACCCCACCTCTCCCTCGTCGAACATCCGCCTGCCCATCACGTAAGCCCCGGTGCGGGCGAATGTCTCATTAGAGACTTCATCATCCCGATTGGTCTGGCCGCCTACGAGGCTTTGGCGCTCGCGCCAGCTCTCCAGATCGAACACCCATCGATGGATCCGCATACCTCCATCGCCAAGGGCGTTCCGTGGACCGGCGTTCGGCCCGGCGATGAATCCATCCAGCGACATTCCCATGTCGAAGATAACATTGCTCATGTCAAACCTCCTTCTATCCAAGGGCCGAAATACGACGTATCGTGGCCCGGTCCACACTACTGGCTAGCCGTCGGCGACCGCGTTCGTGACGATCCCGGCAACTTGTTCGGCGGCACTGAAATCCGGGGTGAGCCTGTTCTTGGTCAGTGCGAACGCGATCCCGGTTGCGGTGTCAGCATAAGCGTAGCTTCCACCGACGCCCCCATATCCGAACACGGTCGGGGTCTCTTTCGCTTCTGTCCCGATACGACCGACGGAGTAACCCAGCGCCCATGTGGACGGGAACTCCATGATCTGGTCGACGCCGCTGAACGCCACGGCCGATACTTCGCGCAGCCGTTCGGCCGAGACCAGCCGAACGCCATTCACCTCGCCAACCAGCGCGGCGTACATGCGCGCCACCGCACGCGCTGTCATCTTGCCGCCCGCTGGGATGTCGGCCATCAGTATGTCCGGGCGGTTGCCGAACTCGGCGGTCGGAGTCACCGCCCGCGGTCCCAACTCGAAGAACGGTGAGTCATCGGGCATCGAGGCGAGAAATTCCGCGCTGCCTTCCGCGTCCTCCAGCCGGGCCAGCCTGCCCAGCTCGGGCTCGGGGACGCCGAAGAAAAGCTCGTCGGCGATACTCAGGGACCCGGCCACGTCCTCTCGCAGAACCTGCGAGATCGGCTTTCCGGTGGCCCGGCGCACGATCTCGCCGATGATGTAGCCGAACGGGTAGGCGTGATACGCGGTCTTTGTACCCGGCTCCCACCAGGGCTCGGCGTCGGCGATCACCGCGCACATCTTGTCCCAGTCGCACAGGTCTTCTGGCGTGGTGTCGGCCGGTATGCCGGGAACGCCGACCGTGTGCGTCAGGGCGTGGCGGATGGTCGCTTTCTCCTTGCCGTGGGCGCCGAACTCGGGCCACAACTCGACGATTCTAGTGTCGTAATCGAATTCTCCACGCTCTACGAGCACGTGCGCCACGGTCGCGGTCGCGCCCTTGCCGACCGAGTAGGCGTAGAATGGCGTGTCCGGAGTGACCAGGCGTACGGTCGCCGGGTCGGCGACGCCAGCAACGGTGTCTACCACCAGGTCGCCACGCCAGTATACGGCTACCTGCAGACCGCGCTCGGCACCGGACTCGACGAGCCCGTCGATGGCTTGCTGGACCTGCTGCTGAAGGTCGTTCATGAGCGTTTCCCTTTCTAATGCTTGCCAGATAGTCGCCGGCTACGCGAGATCCTGGCTCACTCCGAGAAGTCGGGGGTGGCACCGTGCGCGTCGCTCGCGCGACCCTTCGGCTCCTCCCATTCCTCCTGCCGGCCGAGCGCGGTCAGGTCGAGGAAGTAGTACGAGCCGCCGGTCATCTCGGCACCGCGGCCAAAGGTTGAGTAGGTGTGGAAAACGTCGTCGCCGTCGCGCAGGAAGTAACTCGAGCCTGGCTGCTCGATGGGCTGCTCGGCGTCGAAGTAATAACCCGTGCCCGCCCGCTCATGCTCGGCTTTCGTCCGGTAGTTGTAGACGGCCGGGGCGACGGACTCGTCTATGGTGACGTCGAAGTCGTAGTTGAAGTCGCTCCCGAACGAGGAGTACCACGGGAAGGTCCAGCCCTTCTTCGCCTTGTACGCCTCGATCTTGGCGATGGGGGCCCGCGAGACCTGGACGAGCGTCGTCTCGCGGGCGTTAAGATGGTCGAGGAGACCAGCAGAGATCTCATCAGCCCCAGCCGAGCAGCTCGGACAGCCATCGTCCCAGTCCGGATCGAACATGAAGTGGCCGACGATGAGCTGGCGACGCCCCTCGAAAAGGTCGAGTAAACTCGCCTCGCCGTCAGGCCCCTCGAAGGCGTAATCCTTTTCGATCCTGACCATCGGCAACATGCGACGCTCGGCGTTGAGCGCGTCGCGAGCGCGGGTGGCTTCTTTCTCCTTCTTCAATAGCTCCTCGCGGGCAGCGAGCCACTCTGCTCGTGACACTACGTGCGGAAGGTTCATTGTGCTCTCCTCTCTGGTTGATGGTCCCCTCAGGCGATCTAGCGCCATACGCCAACGATGACAGCGATGACTACCAACTTCACGAGCCAGTCACCGGCGTGAATGGCCGCCAGCTTCCACGGGACGTTCTCATGAATCACGGAGCCCACGAGAAGCACGACGGGAAATCCAATCCATAGCACTGCCCCGAGTTGCACGGCGCCTCCCAATCCTGCGTCGCCAACGAGCCCGGCCAGGACCGCGAGCACGTAAGCAACGACGAGGCTCCTGGCGAATTCGACGAGCATTGTCCACACGGGTGGTCGTGCCGAATCCGCGTACGCGTCGTTCAGTCGAGCGAGCTGGCTGCCGAGCACGCCGTACCATACCGAACTCACCACGAACGCCGCAACGGTGGCCACGACGACGGCCAGATAGTTTATTTCCATGACCGTCTCTCCTTGATGTTCTCGCGTTTCCGTAGCCGTTCTGGGGAGGGCCGGAGCGGTCGTGCGAGCCTAATCCACGACCGTGCCGCTTGTCAGGTTGAAGACGGTTCCGGTGGTGGCGGCGGCAAGATCCGACGCCAGAAACGCCGCCGCGTTGCCTACATCGGCCAGCGTCGTTACCCGCCCCAGCAGCGACCTTTCCTTCAAGAACGCCTCCACCTCCTCTGTCGGAGCCGACCAGTCCTCGGTCGAAGCACCCTCCCAGGACTCTGGGATCCCTTCTGAACGCAGGCAGTTCACTCGGATACCGCTTGGCCCGACCTCCGCCGCGAGCTGCTTTGTGAGGGCTTCGATCGCCGTACACGCGATCCCGAAGCCTCCCACGTGGACGCCGGGGAAGAACGCGCGGACGGCCGAGGCGGAAAACGTCAGGATCACGCCGGAGCCATGCGTGGACATTTGCCGCGCCGCCGCCCTGGCGGTCAGGAAATGCGTCGTCGTGCCTGTGCTGATCGGGCGCATGAAATCCTCGTGCGACATCTCCACGAGCGGGATCAACTGTACGTCCTGGATCGAGATGGCGTTGAAGGATACATCAACGTTCCCCGCTCGCTCCACCACCCCGCCGATGTGCTCTTCGACGGCCAGCTCATCCAGGGCGTCGACCTGAGCCGTCTCGGCCACTCCTCCAGCAGAGGTTATGTCCTCGGCGACCTCGTCGAGCGTCGCGATGGTGCGTCCTGCGAGGAAGACCCTGGCCCCCTCTCCGGCGAACGCACGGGCCACCGCGCCGCCTACGTTTCCTCCCCCTCCGTAGATCACGGCGTTCTTACCCTCGAGCAACACGTTCATCCTCCTGTTCGTTGGATTCTCGGCGGTCTGGAACCTACGCCGCTTCGCAGTCGACGGGTTCTTCGATTTCTTCCTTTGCCTGGCCTTCGGGCTGCAGCACCGTCACGGCGATAGCGATAGCCACGACAACGAGTCCGGCCCCAATCCCGAACGCGAGGTGGTAGCCGCTCGTCAAGGCCGCCGCGGTGGGCTCGCCGGCCCCGATCAGCGCGTTGCTCCGCGATGCAGACAGGGTCGCGAGCACGGCCAGACCAAGGGCGCCGCCGACCTGTGCTGTCGTATTGATCAGGCCTGAGGCCAGCCCTGCATCGCTGGACGTGGCGCCCGACATCGCCAACGTCATGAGCGCCGGGAAGCAGAGGCCGGCCCCAATGCCGAGAAGGACCATCACAGGCAGGATGTGAACCACGTAATCTCCGTCGACCGGCGCCCGCGCGAACAGCGCGAGCCCGGCCATGAAAAGCGCGAGGCCGCCGAGCACCAATTTCCTGGCCCCGAAGCGCATTACCAGGCGGTCGGTATAGCGGACCGACAGGGTTCCCATCAGGATAGTGACGGGCAGGAACGCGAGCCCGGTCTGCAGGGCATCGTAGGCGAGGATTCGCTGCAGGTAGAGCGCGCCGAGGAAGAACATCCCGAACATCCCAGCGACGCTCAGCACCTGTACCAGGTTCGCCCCCGTGACGTTGCGCGACCGGAAGATCCGCAGCGGCACGAGCGGGTTGCGCGCTGTCGCTTCGCGGGCTACGAAAGCCGCCAATAACACGAGCGAGAGGGCGCCCATCGTCAGCGTACGACCGGAGCCCCAGCCGTACTCCGCAGCCGGATTGACTATCGTGTAGACGCCGAGCATCAGGGAGCCGGTGATCAGGACAGCACCTGGGACGTCCGCGCCATCACCGAACCCGATGCCCTTGTCCGGGTCGATCAGCCGCCAGGCGAGCACCGCCGTCGCGATACCAATCGGGAGGTTCACGAAGAAGATCCAGTGCCAGCTTATGGACTGGGTCAGCACGCCGCCGACGAGTAGACCAACCGCGCCACCGGCGGAGGCGACGAATGCGAAGACGCCGATTGCCTTCGCCTGCTCCCGCGGCTCTGGGAACATGGTGACGATCATTCCAAGGATCACAGCGGAGGTCATAGCGCCGCCAGCACCCTGAACGAAGCGGGCCGCGACCAGCAACTCCTGGCTCTGCGCGACACCACAAAGCAGCGAGGCCACCGTGAACACCGCGAGGCCGACAAGGAACATCCCCCTGCGGGAGATCAGGTCCCCGAGCCGCCCGGCGAGCAGCAGCAAACCGCCGAAGGCGATCAGATAGGCGTTGACGACCCAGGCAAGACCAGACTGCGTGAAACCAAGGTCGTCCTGGATCGCCGGCAGTGCCACATTCACCACCGTAGCATCAAGAACGATCATGAGCATCCCCACACAAAGCACGTATAGAGCCACCCGACGCTTCTGGCCACCCACCTGCTCTGAAGACCCCTCCTCGCGCATTCCTACCTCGCGCTCAATCATCTAGCTCGTCTCCGTTTCCCGAGATCGCAACATCATCTGGTCGGAGAATACGACAATAGTCCTAAAAAACAACTACGAGTCTTCCAAATCTGATCAAGATATACAGATTTCAGTACTTACGATGGTATACTCTCCGGCATGGCGACGAAACGCACATACGACGACGGGTGTGCGGCGGCGCATGCGCTCGACCTCGTCGGCGAGCGCTGGGCGCTGCTGGTGGTACGCGAGTTGCTATTGGGGCCGAAGCGGTTCACGGACCTTCGGGCCGGGTTGCCCCAGGCCAGTCCCAACGTCCTCGCCGAGCGGCTACGCGGGTTGGAGGCGGCCGGGATCGTGCGACGCCGCAGGCTCCCTCCGCCGGCAGCTTCGAGGATCTACGAGTTGACCGACTGGGGCGAGGAATTGGAACCGGTCATCATCAGGCTCGGCAGGTGGGGCGCCCGCTCTCCGTCCAAGCCCGACGACGCACCTCTCGGTGTTGACTCCCTGGTCCTCTCCTTCCGAACGATGTTCGACCCTGGCGCCGCCGAGGGACTCGAGGCGGGCTACGAGTTGAGAATGGGAGAGGACCGCTTCCGGGCCGAGGTGAGTGGAAGCAGCTTCGAGATCGAACGCGGCAGCGCAGAGTGGCCCGACGCGACCATCGAGGCCGACTCGGATACGCTGGCCGGGCTGATCTACAATGGTTGCCCGCTGGCAGAGGCGCTGCGCTCCGGGGCCGTGAAGATCGAAGGCGATGAGGCGGCGGTGGAACGCTTCCTCACTCTCTTCCCGCTGCCCGAGCCTGCCGTACTCGTATGACGGTATCCAACTGATGCGCCTGTTGCGCGAGATTCGCTATCTCCGTAGCACAGATTCCGCTGGCTGAGCGGCGGTTATCGGCGTTGAAACCTCTTGCCTCGTTCACAAACGTTCCGGAGCCCTCCACAGGGCCGGGGTCCAGGAGCCTCGGCCCTTCTCCTCGCTCTCGTTCACCCGGGCCCCCTACCGGCGTGCTCCCGGCTGCACTTGGGCGGCCCTGATGGTCTTGCTTACGTCACCGTCAGCTGGTGGCCCTGTTCCTTGTAGCGAACTGCCATGTCGGGGAGCGAGATGGGATCGTAGTCCTTCGCGTGGCCTGACTGTCCGAAAGCCTCCATACGCGCCTTCACGACCTTCTGCATCGCTGCCCTGGCAGGCTTCAGGTAGTACCGAGGGTCGAACTCCGAAGGGTCTTCGGCGAAGGCCTTGCGGATCGCGCCCGTCGCCGCCAGACGCAGGTCGGTGTCGACGTTGATCTTCCTCACGCCGTGCTTGATGCCCTCTTGTATCTCCCGCACAGGCACGCCCCACGTTGGCTGTATGTCGCCGCCATACTCGTTGATAATGTCGACGAGCTCCTTGGGCACGCTGGAGGAGCCGTGCATGACGAGATGCGTGGTCGGAAGCCGCTCGTTGATCTCCTCGATGATGTGCATGGCGAGGACCTCACGGTCAGGCTCCTTGGTGAACTTGTAAGCCCCGTGGCTCGTCCCAATAGCGACCGCGAGCGCATCAACCCCCGTCCGCTCGACGAACTCCACGGCCTGGTCTGGGTCCGTCAGGTTCACCTCACCCGAGCCGACGTCGTCCTCTATGCCGCCGAGCGTCCCAAGCTCGCCCTCCACGGTGACGCCGGACGCGTGCGCCATCTCGACGACCTCGCGCGTGACACCCACGTTGTACTCAAAGTCCGCAGGGGTCTTGCCGTCGTCCATCAGCGAGCCGTCCATCATGACGCTGGTAAAGCCCAGATCAATGGCGCTCTTGCATGTCTCGGGGGAGTTGCCGTGGTCCTGGTGCAGGGCGACCGAGATCTCGGGGTAAACCTCCGCCGCGGCCTCCATGAGATGGTACAGAAAGCGGTCGTTGGCATACTTGCGCGCACCTCGCGAGGCCTGGATGATGACGGGAGACCCGGTCTCGCGCGCGGCCTCCATAATCGCCTGTACCTGCTCCAGGTTGTTGACGTTGAAAGCCCCGACGCCGTAGCCGCCGTTCGCCGCCTCGTCCAGAAGCTGGCGCATCGTAACCAGTGCCATGTGAGTCACTCTCCTATCTCGAAGTACCAGGGCCTGCCACCTTGACAGGCGCGGCAAGTATAGACGCTTTTGCGCGCCGCACCAAAGAACAGCGCCCCTCGCAGGGGCGCCCTACTTCGCAGAGGTATCGACATTTTGCGAATCGCGCATCCGACTACGAGCGAGAGGTTACGAGCGAAAACAAGCTGAATTGTTACTTCGCGACGTCCACAGAGACCCTGTCAGCCTGAACGATATAGCGTACGTACCAGTTCGGGCCCATCGTCCAGTAGTCGCCGAAGTTCTCTATGCAAGTCTGCAAAGAGACCATGTCCCTGCCGGCCTGCGGGGCCGTGACCCAGGTCTCGTTCGCCGTTATCTCCTTGAAGCCGGTGACCCGATAGGTGTAGGTGGTCCCGTTGACGTCGCCGAGGTAGATCACATCCCCCTTGGCCAGAAGCGGCAGATCGTAGAACTGATGGTTGCTCGCCGTGCCGGGCCACCCCAGCCTGTGCGCCGCTATGTAGGTGTTCGCGTTGTCCTGCCACGGGAAGCCCGTCTCGGGCAACTTGATGGCCCCGTAGTCCATCGCCGAGAAGTCGCCCGTGTTCGTCACGTAGTTATCGTATAGCCCGAGCGCCGGGATAGACATCCACAGGTCGTCCGTTGGCGGCGTCGGTATTGCAGGCGGCTTCGGGTCAGACTCTTTCGCCCTTTGGTCCGCCTGATCCCTGGCGGCCACTTTCTCATCAGCTTTCTGCCCGGCCTCTGTGTCGACCTCGTTCTTCTCGGCAGCGGTCTTCTTGCCCTCTTCTTCTGAGGCAAGGAACTCCGCCTTGTCCTCCTTCTGCCCGCTCGTAGCCTCAGGGGTATCGGGCACGCGCACAGACGCTACCCTCGCCACACCGACCTTGTCTACGCTCCCGGAGGCGGTCGTTTGCAAGTCAGGGGAAGTCATGTCCCTGATCAACATCACGCCGGAGGCCACAAGGGAAAGCGACAAGAGCAGGAAGAACCCGGCCCACCGGCGTCGCCTCCTGAACTTGCGTCGGTCAGACCTTTTGCCCATGTACCCTCTCCGTTCTTCTCACCTGCGCAAAAGCTGCTCTTGACCCGCGTCGCTGCCGCTTCGCCGAATGAAACATGCGCGAGATTTTAGCATCACTTTTGAAACATGCGCGAGATTTTAGCATCACTTTTCGCAAAACGATAGAGTAGTTGGTGAACATTCCTTAATAGTTGGCAACGCTCCTTCGTCGGTGGCAGGGAGCCTGGCTGGCCTTATACTCAGAGGAACGCCGCTCCCCTGGCGCTGGTCCGATAGCCGAGATACGGTAGAATATGTGCTGTTCCCGAGATCTCCCCCGGCCCTAGCGTTGTCCGAAACACCGGCCGGTTCGGGCGTCCGGCGGCGGTTACCGGGGGATGGGAACCGGTCATCGTTTCCAAGATTATAGAGAGGTTGGCGGTTGAACACGGAGACTGAGAGAACCACGGGGACCCTGTCCGGGGGGCACACCCTTGTGGCGCGGGGCCTCAAGAAGAGCTACGCGGGCTTCGAGGCGGTCAGGGGCGTCGACTTCAGAGTATCCGGTGGAGAGTGTTTCGGTTTCTTGGGGCCGAATGGGGCTGGGAAGACGACGACGATGAAGATGATCTACGGGGCCGTAATACCGACGGGCGGCGAGCTCACCGTAGCGGGCCTGGACGTCTACCATCACGAGCGGGAGATCAAACGCCGCATCGGGGTCGTCCCGCAGGAGAACAACCTCGACGACGAGCTGAAGGTGGAAGAGAACCTGCTCATCTACGGCAGGTACTACGACCTTCCGCGCAAGCTTGTGCTCAGGAGGGCGGAGGAGCTCCTCGACTTCATGCAGCTCTCCGAGAAGGCCGAGGCGACGGTCGAGCAGCTCTCTGGCGGGATGAAGCGGCGCTTGCTCATCGCCAGGGCCCTGCTCAACGACCCCGAGATCGTCGTCCTCGACGAGCCGACCACGGGGCTCGACCCGCAGGCGCGCCTGCTCGTCTGGGACCGGTTGCGCGAGCTCACGGCCGAGGGCAAGACCCTCATCCTCACCACCCACTACATGGAGGAGGCCGCGAGGTTGTGTGACAGGCTCGTGATCATGGAGGGGGGTTTGATCATCGCAGAAGGGACTCCCGGGGCGCTGGTCGAAGAGCACGTCAGCCCGCAGGTCCTCGAGTTCAGGACCGACCACAGGTCCCTCGAAGAGCTCGTTCCTATTATCGAGGCGGCCTCCGACGCTGTCGAGCGGACAGGCGATGAGTCGATCCTCGCCTACACCGAAGACGCGGACGCGCTCCTCGAGAGAGTGCGGGGCTCGGGGGCGAAGATCGAGAACACCGTTTACCGTCAGGCCGGGCTCGAGGACGTCTTCCTGCGGCTCACAGGCAGGAGGTTGGTAGAGTAGTGGGCACGATAAGGATACCCTCGGCGCGCGGATCGTTCAGGGTGTGGCAGCGCAACATCACCATATTCCGGAAGTACTGGAAGAGCATCCTGTTCCCCAACTTCGTCGAACCGCTGTTGTATCTTGTAGCCCTCGGGCTCGGGCTCGGGGCGTTCATCCAGCAGGGAGGCATCAACGGCCAGCCCTACGTCCAGTTCGTGGCGCCGGGGCTTCTTGCGAGCAACGCCATGTTCGCCGCCTCCTTCGAGAGCACGTTCAACACCTTCGTCAAGCTCAAGATAGACAAGATCTACGACGCCATAATAACCACGCCCGTCAACGCGGAGGACGTGGTTGGCGGTGAGTATCTGTGGGCGGGGACGCGAGCGGCGCTCTACGGCACGGCGTTCCTCGCGACTATAGTGGTGCTCGGGATCGTGTTCGGGCAGCCGCTCGTCACGTCGTGGTGGGCCCTGCTCCTGCCCCTGATGTTGCTGGTAATCGGCGTTATGTTCAGCGTGATGGGCACGCTGTTTACCAGCCTTATAGAACGCATAGACCTCTACGCCTACTACTTTACCCTGGTCGTGACGCCGCTATTTCTGTTGTCTGGGGTCTTCTTCCCCGTAGACGACTTTCCCGCGCCGGTCCCGCAGGTCGCCTGGTTCACGCCGCTCTACCACGCGGTCAACGTGTGCAGGGAGCTCGCCACGGGCCCGTCGCCGGCAGTACTCGCCGACATAGCCTGGATTCTCGTGTTTACCAGCGTGCTGGCCTTGATCCCGGTCCAGATCATGCGCAGGCGGCTCATCGGCTGAGGTTCGGGACTCTGGTAGGATGTCCCGATGGAGGCCGAGCAGTTCACCGTACGCCTCGCCCGGCCTGATGATGACCAGGCTATCGCCGCCCTCGTCGTAGAAGGATTCATGGACCAGTTCAGGCACGTCTTCGGCGCTAAGATGGACCGCGCAATCAAGATCATGGAGCGGTGGGTCTGCCTGGAACACGCCTCGGGCGGGGTGAGATCCCTGGTGGTCGAAGGGTACGCGGATGCGGAGATCGCCGGCAGCGTCGGTATCAGGACCGAAGTCTCAAGGGAAGACATCCTCGCCCGCGGTCTGTGGAGATCTCTCACCCGCAACCTCGGTATTCTGCGGGCGGTCTGGGCAACGATGCTGCTCTCCTACCCAACATACTCCTCTGTCGCCTCAGAGGCCTACGTCGAGCGGCTCGTGATCTCCCCCTCCTTCCGGCGCCAGGGAATGGCGCGGCGCCTGCTTGCGGCGGCAGAAGACCTCGCCAGGGACGCGGGCAAAAAGACCGTGGGCCTGCACGTAACGGGCAACAACCTGGGCGCCCTGCGGCTCTACGAGGCGGAGGGTTACGTAGAGGTCTCGCGGCAAAGATCCATTATCGCGGCCTGGTTTCTGGACATCCGCGAGTGGCTGTATCTGAAGAAGGAGCTCTAGAGCGAGCCGCTTTCAGCGGCTCGCGCATTTCAGCCGGTCAGCACGCTCCAGCCTTCGGCTTCCGCTTGTCAGCTAGTCAGCATAGTGGTCTGTGGCCGACTTTCGGCCTCAGGTAGCGTGTGCGTAGCAGGTTCGACCGCCCTACCAACAGCTTTACGGCAATCGGCACAGCTGTCGACCTACCGTGATCGCGTGAGGCTACGAACGACAACAAGCTGAAGTGCTGAAATGCTAATTGCGGGGAGGTCCTTCCCGGTCGGGAGGGTAATCGTGGTCGTCCTGCCCGTCGGACAGGTCATCCTGGCGCCGCTCGCGTGGGCCGAATTCGCGCCGCGTCTCAGGCCAGTCGAAGAGGTCGTCAGGCAGCCCGGGTAGAAAATCTTCATCAGAGGGCTCGCGTCTGGCCCGGCCGCTCGATGTCGGTGGCTCCTCGACAACGTCTGGGTACGGCTTCGGAGGCGGGATTCTGGCCGGGTACCTTCCCCCGAGTTTGCGGACTACCCGCGGCACGTTACCACGTTCGGCTTCGAACACCGTGGGGCGTGGGCTGAGATCTACCGTATCGTCCGATGGGCCAGTGATGTCCGTAGAAGGTTGCGCCTCGCCGCCCTCGTCCACGTAGTGGGTTTCGGCCTCTTCGTTCGTCTCCGGGGCCGGGTGGACGTGATCCAGGTAACGGGCGTCGCCCGTCAGGAAGGCGAGAATCTGGGCGTTGAACTCGGCGATACGCTCGATCATGGGCAGGTGGCCGCATTCGTCTATAAGGCAGATCTCGGACTTGTCAACGCCCCCAGCCCACGCCCCGACCGATTGAGGGTCGACGATCTGGTCCTCCTCCCCTGAGACGACTAGGAGTGGGATCTTTATGATCCTGGCCTGCCTGGCGAGCCGGCCGCGGGAGATCTCACGCCTCGAGATACTCAGGGTCTTGGATACAGCGGCGGGCGTGGACCGTCCAGCGTCATCCACTACCACTTCTGTGAGGTCGTCAGAGTCGGCGACGAAGGGCCGCATCCAGAGGCGGCGAATAGGACGCGCCACGCGCCCCAAGGCGTAGAAGATGGGGCCGACGACGGGCACGGTGACGAGCCACAGCAGGGTCGGAAGGTCGATCTGGTTCTCGTCGGCCGGGGTCGCGATGACGACGAGACGTCCTACGACGTCGGGATGATCGGCCGCGAGCTTTACGGCCATGGCCCCGCCGAGGTCGTGGCCGATGACGTTGGCGTGGGTCAGGCCGAAGTGGGCGCAGAAAGCGTAGAGAAGCCTGCTCCCGTTTCGTATACCGTATCCAGAGAGGGGCTTGTCCGACTCACCGAAACCGCTCAGGTCGAGGGTATATACAGTGAAGCGCTGCGCCAGACGCCCTGCGAGCTGCTCCCAGATGCGGGACGAGGATAACCAGCCGTGTACGAGTACGACCGCGGGCCCCCCGCCGATGACGTTGTAGCGGATCCACGCCCCCTCGAGTTCCAGATACTCAGTGTCGCGGGCGCTCTCGACTTCCCTGGCGTCGCGCCCGAGCGCGACGGAGGCGGCGAGTATCACAGCAACCGCGACGAACAAGACTATCAATGTGATGCCCATGGTAGCCATGATAACGCAAGAACGGGGGCTCTCGCATGATCCGCGGGTGTGCCGCCCTCCTCTTTATGAGCTCCAGCGGCTGCTCACGACCCGCCGGATAATTAAGGAGGCGATGATCGTCGAAGCCAGCGAGAACCCTGCCTGGAGTACCGCTTCCTTCACGTCATCCCTGACGCCGCGGATCTCCGGTTCCTGTATCAGCCTGTCTGCGAGCTGACTCGCAAGCACGTAGGCGATCCCCGTCGACAGGATCGAGATCACACGCTTCTGCATCTCGTCGTTCATGGTACTGTACCTCCCGCTCTCTCCACAGACCGGAACGAAGGTTCTACGCCGTCTTGTCTTCGTTCCCGCTCAGCCGATACTCTCGCGCCTGCCGTGGCTGTAGAGGTACTCCAATTGGGAGCGAAGGAGGGTACGGTCATAGAGGCCCGCGTGGCAGTCTATGCAGAAAAGCACCTCCTCGGGGCGTCCAGGGTGCAGGTCGTTGTCCATCATGAAATCAAGGAGCTCCTTGTACTCTTCGCCGACCTGATCCACAAACTCCGAAAACGAGATGCGGCCAGAGATCAAACGTTCGCAAGCTTCGCACGGATCCAGCTTTCCCAGACGACGGTTGGTGTGCCTCACGATGAGCCCGGGGGCGATGTCTCCCAGACCCATTCCCTCCTTCATCACCAAGACGGTCCCTTTCTAGCCCCCGGAGGGGTCGTTCCCCGTTTTCCTGACACCCCTTAGGCCGCCGGCGCCCCTTCCGCTG
>Ga0136614_10001160_pt1 | contig 15105 bp, 11 predicted proteins | sample AntDrymUQ2792106_2_FD_106643 | JGI IMG/M metagenome (GOLD analysis project Ga0136614, IMG submission 106643) | Polar desert sand microbial communities from Dry Valleys, Antarctica - metaG UQ279 (21.06) | ecosystem: Environmental > Terrestrial > Soil > Desert | place: Antarctica: Dry Valley... | reverse complement strand
AGGCCGAAACCCTCGTCTGCGGCCACTCGGTCGACCTGCTGCGTTATCCACGTGTCTGCGCGGACATATCCTTCGGACTCGTCTGCGCTCTTGCGCGAGCTCAGGTTCGGGATGACGTCCGCCAGCGCGGCACGATAGGGGACCCAACCCAAGCGCTCGAGGCGCACCCGACTCTCTCCGAACAGGTCGAGGAACGCCAGATAGGGTCGGATCGCGCCGCCCATCTCTGCGATGCCATCGAGCGGGCTGGTTTCGACGGAATCTAGCGCGAGTCGTCGATGCGAGGGATCGATGTTTCGGAGTTGCGCCACGACGGGAATCGTCAGAAGCACGACGCCACAGAGTAGGCCGACATGAAGTGCGTTGAACTTCTTGTACCAGAGGTGGTGCACATAGAGCAGAGCCACCGCGCTCAAAAACGCGCTTCCTCGGTTTCCCAACCAGAGTAGGAGCATGGTGAAGGAGAGGAAGGCCACTACCAGCGGGATCCGCAGGCGGAGACGAAGAGGCTCCGGAAAGCGTCGTACGGCGCCGTAGAGAACGAGCAATCCCGCGGGAAGGTAGTGGAATGCCATGGTCCCCAAGCGGGGGTCACCGTTGTTGAGGAAGGACCAGTAAGCGCCATAGGAAGAATTCAACAGGGCGACGGGCCCTCCGACCTGACCCACGTAGAGCAGGAAGGCCATGATGCCAAACCCCGAGACGGCAAGGCCCAGAACAAGGACCGCCGATGAGTCGGGGGGGTCACGAGGCGGGGGACTTCCGACCGGGATGAAGCCGGCGACGGCGGCCCCCAATGCAAAAGCGATGCAGGCGACAGCGAAGAGCTGAAACGCGAGCGGGACGTGGGGAGCGTCGATGCCGGGCATGTGGGGGTTTGCCGGCACGAGGGCGTGCTTGACGAGCAAGAGGTACCCAAGGTGGAAAAGCGTGAGCAGGACGAGAAAGACGTTGGGCCAGCACAACGCCCCACCGGGAAAGAGGTGCGCCCCCACCACTGTGAGAGCAGTTACGAGCCCGAGCACAGCCCAGTCCTGCTCCCAGAGCGAGCTCGGAACGAACAAAGCGAACAGCAGCAGCACGATGAGCGCGCCCGCTACGAAAACGAGCCGGAGGGCGCGACTGCGCTTGACGCTCGATCGCTCCATCATGGGAACCAGTTGATGTGATCCGGTCGCGGCTGACACAAGTTCAGAATGACATGGAACTGGGATTCGTTCTAGCCGGTCAGTCCCCGAGAGTTGGGATAAGCTGGCTGTCAGAAGCGGGTAGACCGGGCCGAAAGGGACGAATGAACCATCAAGCTGGCGACCGAGCGTCCGGCGTGCCCGATATCGGTGCCGTTCTCTGGCGCCGCAAGTGGACGATTCTGATCACCTTCCTTGTGATGCTGAGCGCTGGCCTTGCCTTGTCGTTACGCCAAACCCTTGTCTACGAGGCTCGGAGCCGGATCCTGTTTCGTCCCCAAGCGTTCGGCGAGGACGCCGCCACGAGCGTTCAAACTGAGAGCGAAGTCGTCGCCTCGCTCTCGGTAGCCAGGCTGGTACGCGCGGATCTTGGTCTGGCTACATCGGCGCAGTCGCTTCTCGAGGAGCTGACCGTTCTACCGACGGTCAACGCACAGGTTGCGACCCTGAGCTATGAGTCGCCGGATCCCGCTCTCGCTGCAGGCATCGTCAACTCGTTCGCCCAGAGCTATATCGATCACCGCACCGCCCAAGCCATTGCGACCGTCAGTGACGAACGCGACGCGCTAGAGGATTCCATCACGTCGGTTCAGGAAGAGTTAGCCGCTCTTGCCGGTGATATCGAGACCGCGCGCGATGACGACGAAAAAGAGAGGATCGCCACGCTCGAGGCCCAGGAGTCAGCGCTAATCGCTCGCCTCAGCATCTTGGAGCAGCGGCTCGGGGAGGTCCCGGAGCCCAGTCTCAACTTCGCGGCGGGAGAGACACTCGAGCTTGCCTCCGTACCCAGCCGACCTTCCTCGCCCTCGCATCTTACCAACGGCTTGCTCGCAGGACTTCTTGGCCTGCTCATCGGCCTCGGGCTCGCCTTCTTGCGCGAGCGTTTCAGCGATCGCTTGATGAGCAGTGCGGCGGTGGAGAGGCAGCTTGCGGCCCCCGTACTTGCCTCCGTGCCGGAATACAAAGTACCGGATGCCCCCGACACGGTCGTGGCGGCGTCGCTTCCGTCGAGCCCCGCCGCAGAGGCCTACCGGGGATTGGCCACGTCGCTGAGATTTGCCGCCAAGCGCGGCGGGGCACAAAGCGTTCTGGTCGCGAGTCCTCTCGCGGGGGATGGCAAGAGCTTGGTCACGGCGAACCTCGGTGTGGCTCTGGCACAAGCGGGCAGCGCAGTGGCGCTGGTGTCGGCGGACGTTCGCCGGCCGATGCTCGAGACCTACCTCGGTCTCGAGCGAGGGCCCGGCTTGACAGACTGGTGTCAGCGGATGGCGAGCGCGCCCAAAGTCGGCCAAGGAAGAGCCGGTAGGCGGAGGGCACAGACGAGATCCGATCCGCAGATTGGCGATGCGGCGTTGATGAAGATGTTGATGACAACGTCCACGCCGGATCTCTTGGTTCTCTCGAGTGGCTCGGCCTCGATTCCCGGTGGAGTCGCCCACTCCCCGGCCATCGAGAGCCTGGTCGAGGCGCTCGAATCCAACTTCGACTACGTGCTCTGGGACTCTCCTCCGGCCCTCCTTACTGCTGATACGTCGATACTGGCGTCCTGCGTCCGGAGCGCGATCGTCGTACTGAGTCGCCGATCGGCGTCTGGCTCGGCTGTGCTTTCAACCCGTCACCATCTGGACAGGGTCGGCACCAACGTTCTGGGTGTGGTTCTGAACCGATTGAAGAAATCCTCTGCCGGCTACGGCACCTACTACGGGAAGGAGTACGGGAAAGGCGAACTCGGTGCACAAGAACCCTTTCATCAATGGACTTGAAGGTCCCTCTGATGGTTCGAGCACGGGCGAGCGCGAGCACGTGCACCTCAACGGTGACGGATCCGGCTCGAGTCAATCACGAGCTGCGTTTCAGCCTTCGGCCAAGAGGCAGAGGGGTCGTGGGGGGAAAGCACAATGAGCTTGAACGAAATGATGGCAGAACGGAGGTCCGCCTCACGATCGTCCGACCTCGTCAAGCGGGCGCTCGATGTTGTCGGTGCGGTCTCGGCTCTCATCGTGCTGTCGCCGGTAATGCTCGTGGTGCCGTCCTGATCCGACGCTTCTTGGGTGCGCCGGTCCTCTTTCTGCAGGAGCGTGCCGGACGAGCCGGCCGGCCCTTCACCATCCTCAAGTTCCGAACGATGGAGATGAGCGATGCACGGTGCTGCGGAAGGCCTGACGCCTGTGTCGGCGTTCAGATGGCGCCGGGCGCTCGCATGTCTGGGCTTGGGGTCGTGCTGCGTCGAACGGGGCTCGACGAGCTGCCCCAATTGGTGAACATCCTGCGCGGCGATATGAGCTTCATCGGACCGCGTCCACTCCTGGTGCGCTACGTCGACCGCTACACGCCGCGTCAGCGTCGGCGGCTCGAGGTCCGTCCGGGCATCACCGGATGGGCGCAGATCAACGGTCGGACGGATCTGGACTGGGAGGATCGTCTAGAGCAAGACGTGTGGTACGTCGATCATCGGTCACTCCGATTGGATCTGGCGATTGCCCGGCGGACGTTCCGCGCGGCGGCTAGCGGTTCAGGCTACAGCCAGGAGGGCTCGCACACGGGCTTGGAGTTCCTCGGCACCGGTGTGCCCGTCGGGATCTGCCCGGTCACGGAGGCACGGCTCGACGGGGCTCTCGCAGCAGGATCGACAAAGGCTCAACTCGAGGGGAGGCCGTCGCCTTCATCCCGGTAGGCGGGGAAGAACCGGCCCGCTGACGGTCCCCTAACGCTGGCCCGGGTGGCGCTGAGCTCGCGGTAGGCATCGGTATCGAGGATCCAGCGGCCCGTGTAGAAGGAGTGACGCCGGGGGGAAAAGCGGCGCTTGAAGGCGAGGAGGCTGTCCTCCCGTCGCCACGGCCACCGCCGAGATGGAGGACGGCCGCACCACGGTCGTGTGCCCGCGCGCGGGCGCGACTTCGTGCTCCTGGTGGGGCCCGGGCTCGGCAACCCCGACCCCTGCACCGACAACCAGTTCCACGGCACCCACGTCTCGGGGACGGTTGCCGCGCAGGCGAACAATCACGGCATCGTAGGCGTGGCCCCCAACGTCACGCTCGTGCCCGTGAAGGTGTGCGACACCGCCGGCTACTGCTACGCCAGCTCGGCCACCGCGGGCATCACCTACTCGGGCGACGCCAAGCTCGACGTCATCAACATGAGCTTCTTCGTCGACGACGATGTGTTCCTCGGATCCACGGAGTTCAAGTGCGCCGACGACCCCGTGCAGCGCGCCTTCCGCCACGCGGTGGAGCGGGCCGTGCAATACGCCCGCAACCAGGGCGTGACGCCGGTGGCGGCGCTGGGGAACTCGGACGAGGACCTCGCCCATCCCGCCGCCGGTAACGAGTGCGAGGTGGTCCCGGCCGAGACCCAGGGCGTCGTGGGCACGATGGCGCTGGGAAGCCGCAGCGAGAAGGCCGGTTACTCCAACTACGGGACCGGGGCCACCGACGTCGCCGCGCCCGGCGGCAACGGCACGACGGGGAACTGCCAGACGACGATCCTGTCCACTTTCCCCGCTCAGGCGTACGAGTGCATCCAGGGCACCTCGATGGCCTCGCCCCACACGGCCGGTGTGGCGGCGCTCATCGTCAGCCAGTTCGGCACCCTGGGCGGCGACGGCGACGTCAAGATGTCGCCTACCAAGGTCGAGTCGTACCTGCAGTCGACCGTGATCGACATCGGTCAGCGAGGCTACGACAAGTGCTTCGGCAACGGGCGCATCAACGCCCGCCGCGCCGTCCTCCGCCAGACCAGCTCGGTGTACGACGCGACCGCCCCCTTCTGCCCCGAGTACGCCGAGTAACCCCGGCTCCACAACGGTCACCGAGGCCCTCTCCGTCTTTTGGAGAGGGCCTCGGTGCATCGTGGAGCGTGCCAAACGCACCGAGGCGAGGATGGCTCCTAACATCGCGACCATGGCCGCGCCGGTGCTCCCGCCCAAGCTCGTCGCCTTGGTTACCGTCCTGGCGACCGCCGCCTACCTGCTCGTGCTCGACCTCGGCGTCTCGGCGGGCCGGGTCCATCACGGCGTGAGCGTCCAGGGCACCGACCTCGGCGGGCTTACCGAGCCCGAGGCTGTCGAGCGGCTGCAGCAACGAGCGCGCGAGCTCAAGCAGGAGCCCATAGCGATCGCCGGCCGGGGCCTCGAGCTGATGGTGCTTCCCACCGACGTCCGCTGGCGGCCGAGAGCGGAGGACACGGCGCGGCGGGCGGCCGACCTCGGGCGCGCCGGCGGCCCGTTGGGGGCCCTGTGGGATCGGCTGCGAGCGTGGTTCGGGGCCGTCGAGGTCGACTGGGCCGGCAAGCCGCACGCCGCCAAGATGGTCGCCCTGGTCGAGAGCATCGATGCCGAGGCGGAGGCGCGCGGGCTCGACGTCTACAGGGCGACCCTGCGGCGCAGGATCCGGATGGCGATGGCGGCGTGGCCGCGTCGCCCGGTGGCGATCCCGTTCAAGGACTCCTGAGTCCGCGCCGGCGCCGTCCACCGTCGCGACGCTCAAGTGCCTCGCCGGGTGCGCCGACCCTTAGAGGGCGAGCCCAGTGCAGGGTGCGTGGAATACTCGCCGGGGAGGACTCTCTGGGTCCGGCGGACGACAGGTGGGGAGGCGGTTGGTGTGCGTGTAGGCGTCATCGGAACGGGCCACGTCGGGCTCATCACCTGTGTCTCCATGGCCTCGCTCGGTCACGACGTCGTCGGCAACGATGCCGACGCCCGCAAGGTCGAGCGCTGCAAGGCGGGCGAATCCCCCTTCTTCGAGCCTGGTGTGCAGGAGCTGCTCGTCGGTGAGCTCGAGGCGGGCCGGCTCAGCTTCACCACCGATGCAACCGAGGCCGTCGCCGGCGCGGACGTCGTCTTCATCTGCGTGGGCACTCCGCCGCGCGCCGACGGAGGCCAACCTCGTGGCGGTCGAGCACGCGGCTCGCAGCGTCGCCAAGCACGCCACCGGCCCGGTGGTCGTGGTCGAGAAGTCGACCGTGCCCACGGGGACCGCAACGAGGTTGCGGCGCACGCTGGCGCGCGAGCGTCCCGACCTCGCGTCGCAGCTCGAGGTCGTCTCCAATCCAGAGTTCCTGCGTGAGGGCAAGGCGCTGAAGGACGCGCTCGAGCCCAATCGCATCCTGGTGGGGGCCGAGTCCGAGAGCGCCTTCGAAGTGATGCGCCGTCTCTACGCGCCGCTGGTCGAGCAGGGCTACGAGATCATCGAGACCGACATCGCCACGTCGGAGCTGTCGAAGCACGCATCCAATGCCTTTCTCGCGATGAAGATCTCGTTCGCCAACGCGCTCGCACGCCTGTGCGAGCGAGCGGGGGCCGACGTCGACTCCGTCACCAAGGTGATGGGCAAGGATCCCCGCATCGGGCCCGCGTTCCTGCAAGCCGGGCTCGGCTACGGCGGGTTCTGCTTCCCCAAGGACCTCGACGCGTTCGAGCGGCTCGCGTCCAAGCTCGGCTACGCCTTCCCGCTGCTGCGTGAGGTCGCTCGCATCAACGACGAGGCCGTGGACGTCGCGGTGGAGAAGATACGCGAGGCGCTGTGGAACCTCGAGGACAAGCGCATCGCGCTGCTCGGGCTGGCGTTCAAGCCGGGCACCGACGACGTCCGCTTCGCACCGGCGCTCACCCTGGCGCGCCGTCTGGCCGCCAACGGCGCATCGGTGGTCGGCTACGACCCCGAGGCCGCAGCCGAGGCGCAGTCGGAGGTCCCCCGAGCTCGAGATCGCGGCGGACGCCTACGGCGCCGCCTCGGGAGCCCACTGCGCCGTGCTGTGCACCGAGTGGGAGGAGTTCGCCGAGCTCGACCTCCACAAGCTCAAGGACGCGATGATCTACCCGGTGGTGATCGACGGGCGCAACTTCTTCGACCCAGAGACGCTGCGGGACGCGGGCTTCTCCTACTACCCGATGGGACGCCCGCACATCGCCTAGCCGCGTTGCGGAGCAGCGGCACGGGCGTCGTCCCAGCCCGCCGAGACGTTCCCCCTCGAAGTGAGCTATCGGCCCTGTCGCCGCCGGGCTCGCTAGCGGCCCTGTCGCGTCAAGCTATGCGCTGTTGTCAGCTTCGCAATCGAGACAGCCGTCCCGTTCGGGGCGCTCAAGCCGCCTTCTTGCTGGCGTTCCTGTACGGAAGCCGGACGATTGTGCAAAGGGTCCGGGGACTGTCTTCTTCCTCCGTTCTGAGGGGATCGCCGCAGCGGATCCTCCACCGTCACGCCGAGCGCGCAGCCAAGAACATCCCTGTGCCCAGCACGGCTCCCGCGGTGTTGAGGAGAACGTCGTCCGTTGCCGGCGAGCGCCCGGTCAGGGCGAGTAGCTGGTAGAGCTCGATCCCGATAGAGCACGTAGCTGCTACCGCCCCCGTCCGTGACGCAGAGCGAAGCTGTTTCCAGATGGCAGGCAGGAGCCAGCCTAGGGGCACGAAGAGAGCTACGTTACCCGCGACCTGGCCGATGGACGTGTAAAAGGCTTCCTGAGGGCTCGTGAGCAGGTACCAGATCTGAGCGAGCGGGATCCAGCTCGGTGCAGTGCTGAGCGAGCCGGTAATGGGCGCCAACGTGATCAGCCCAACCATGACGGCATAGATGCCGAGAAGTATCACATAGAAGGTGCGACGAGTCACCGACGTATCATGGGCCATCCGTGGATGTGGTCGTGACATCAAGCGCGCGCTGCGCGAAGACGCCGGACGGCGAGTTGTGGGTGCCCAACGGCGCCTTGGGATACGATTTCTGGGCGCGTCACTTCGATCCGTACGAGAAGGTGGCGCTCCTCGTTCGAGCCCATCGGGCGACCGCGCCCCCAGCTGGTTGGGAACAGGTGACGGGAAGGCGAGTACGAGCGATCCCGGTTCCCGATTTTCACACCCCGCTCGAACTGCCACGGGTGTACACGACCGTACGCGGGATCGTCCGAGACGCTCTAGCGCACGCCCGTGTCCTCCACCTCAGAGCGCCCTGCTTTCTGGCGAACGTCGTCTACGATCTCCTGCCCACAGGCCGCCCCTTCGGTGTGGAGGTAATCGGCGATCCGTACGACGTCTTCTCGTCGTCGGCGTTCCCTCGCGGCGTCCGCTACTTCTATCGGTCGTGGTTCGCAAGGCGTCTGCACCAGCAATGCAGCAGTGCATCCGCCGTAGCGTATGTGACGGAAGAAAGGCTCCAGACTCGTTACCCGCCACGGTCGGACGCGTTCGTAGCGTGTCTCTCGGATGTTTATCTGCCCGAGGAAGCTATGAGCGGAGGTTTTCGCCAGCTTTCTACCGTGCCAGCACCAATAACGGTTGTCACGGTCGGATCACTCGATCAGCTCTACAAGGGGGTCGACGTGCTGATTGATGCGGTCGCCGAGTGCTGTCGAAGAAGTTTCGACGTGCGGCTGGCGGTCGTGGGGGATGGACGCCATCGCGCCGAGCTGCAGCAACGCGCGTTGCGACTGGGCATCGCAAGTCGAGTGCGCTTCCTCGGGCAGCTTCCTGCCGGGCGGCCGGTACGTGATGTGTTCGACTCCGCGGACCTGTTCGTTCTCGCGTCTTTGACCGAGGGTCTGCCCAAGGCCATGTTGGAGGCGATGGCTCGTGGTCTTCCCTGCATCGGCTCTTCTGTGGGAGGCATCCCGGAGCTGTTGTCCGCCGACGACCTCGTCCCCCCGGCCGATCACATCGCACTCGCGGAGAAGATCATGGCGGTCGCTCGGCCCGACCGGTTGACAGAGATGTCGAAGCGAAACAGGAAGACGGCGGATGCGTACGGTGCACGCGTGCTCGAGGCGCGACGACGTGAGTTTCACCGTTTCATGATCGAGCGGACGAGTGCCTGGCTGGAGCGGCAACCCGCTGCCGGCAGCGGAAGAGGGTAGGTCAGTCGCCCGTCTTGGTTGCGACCGCCGGGCGAGACAACCTCGTGTACCAGTTCTCAAGCGTACTCGTCGTAGTCCGAGCGTCGAAGGTACCGCCTTTCAAGGACCGGAGGCACTCGGCGGGCGAAGGAGTGCGAACGTCTGTCAGCATCGTGGCAACCTTCGTCGCCCACTCTTGCGGTGTCTCATCGAGGGGGACGCGGCGGCAGAGCTGGGGGATGACCTCGCACTCGCTCGAGATGGCGTCGGAGTACACAACGCGGAGCCCGGTGGCTTGCGCCTCGACGAGGGCTACCGGCAGTCCCTCGAAGTGAGAGGGGAGGACGAAGGTGTCCATGGCCCGCAGCACCCGGGGGACGTCCATGCGTAGCCCGGTGAACGTGAAGCGATCGGAGAGATGGCGTCGAGCGATCTCGGCACTGATGGCCGGCCGCAACTCGCCTTCGCCGACGAGCAGGAAGTGGGCGTCTGGGATGCGTCGGACGACAGCCTCCGCGATGTCGATGAACAAGCCGTGATTCTTCGGTGGTTCGAAACGAGCTACGTTGCCGATGACCGTGGCGGCGACCGGTACTCCTAGTTCCTCGCGTATCCGGGTGACATCCACTTCCTCGGAGAAGCGAGACAGGTCGATGCCGTAATAGAGCAGTGACCAGCGCGCATGGCGCTGCCAGTCGTCCCCAAAGAGCGACGCAGCGGCGTCCTTCGAGCAGGCGAAGCCGTGGGTCGCGTAGCGGTCGATCAGCCACCCCATGGCCGCCACGTAGGCGCGCCGGCTTAATGCCTCATCGCGAGGTGGCGCAAGGTGGCTATGCGCTATCCGCACCCGGACACCGGAGGAGGCGGCCACAGCAAGGACGAAGCCGCTGAAGTCGTGAAGGTGGCTATGAACGATGTCGTATCGGTCGTCGAAGATGCGTCGTGCTCTGAGAGCATAGGCGACAGGATGCGAGACACTGGAGCAGGGGATCACCCTGGAACCGAGACGGTTGATCTCGTCGTCGAATGCAGCCTTTGACTCTGTATGGACCATGAAGTCCATGTGGAAGAGATCACGGTCGATATTCCTCAGGACGTGCATCAACCACGTTTCTATGCCGGCCGGCGTCATGGCGCCCAGGAGGTGGAGGATCCGCACCGGACCTGCAGGCATCAGCCGGCGCCCCGCTCAACCCTTGAGCAAGATGGAGCCCGTTTGCCGGCTCCGAGCGCCCGGGCGATGACCGCGGCCGAACCCGCCGCTTGGACCGCGAAAGCTGCGATGGTCGCCCAGGCCGCGCCCGTCAATCCAACGCGCGAGACAAGGACGTAGGAAGCTGCAGCGCACGTGGCGGCAGAAGCCCCGAGAAGGACGGGCTGCACCTTGAAGAGGTGCAGTGCGGTCATGGCGAACCCGAGGACGGAGGCGAGGTTGGCGATCATCGAACCCACCAGGAGCCACACGAAGACTCCGGATTGGTCCGCGTAGCGGGCGCCAAAGAGCAAACCGAGGAGCGGACGCCCGAGCAGCAACCCGACGCCCACGGCGGCTACGCCGAGGGCTGTGCCGAACGCGATCATCCTGGTTAACAAGGAGACGAAAGCCCTGGTGTCGCCGTTGGCATGGTGTCTCGCCAGGCGAGGGGTAACCGACTGGCCCAAGGCGACGACCACCGCGCTCGTTGCCACCAGGGGATAGGTCAATGCAACGTAGACGCCGAGCGCCGCTCGTCCCACGTAGCCCTCCACGAAATAGCGTGGGATGTTCGTGTTGAGCGAGACGAGCATGATGGCGATCCCCAGCGGCAGGGACCGCCACGCCAACCGGGTAAGTTCGCCGAGTTGCCACTTGGGCCGAAGCACTTTCCGATGTCCGCAATCCTTGATGGGGGCCCCATTCCGATCCGGCTCGAGGACGCGCGCGACGCTCGCCCGGTCGTAGCCGAGGGCGACAGCGGCCCATGTGAAGGCGAGGGCCCCCGCCGCCCACAAGACGTCACCCGTAACAAGCACGGCGACGATGACGGCAAGTACCGACAATGTGCCTTTGACGATCAAAGACGTGCCCACCCGCACCATGCGTTCCCGCTGTTCGAGTGCCCCATACAGGACGTCGCTGATCGCCTCGAACGCCTTGGCGATTCCAACGAGGATCACGACGATCGCAGTGTGTCGTTCAAGTCCTGTGAGGACGACGATGCCCAGGATCACCGCAAGCGCCATGGCAACGGTGGCGAGCCTTAGCGCAAGATAGGAGTTGATTCCGTATCGAGTTTGTGCATCGGTGGCCTCCACCTGACGGAGCCCGAGATTGAAGAGAATCATGACGGGCGCAGTTATTGCCAGGCCGAGCCCGAGCTCGCCCACCATCTCGGCGTTGGTCAACCGCGCTAAAACAATGAGAACGGCGAACTGAGCTGCGGTATAGGTGACGTTGCCGACCAGAATCCACGAGAAGTTGCGACGCAGAGAGCTCCGGACGAGGCCGGCGGTTGGTGGAGGTTCGACAGTCAGCAGAGTTTCCTCATGTCGCTGGCGGTATCGGCGTGGGACGGTGCGATGCTAAGGGAGCGCGATTTCACGCGCGTCGTCGCCGCTCTGAGTAGAGTACAAATGGATCGCTGCGATGGTCTCCGCGACCCGGGCCGGCAGGTCCTCGCCCATCTCGGTCCACATCGGCAGGGACAGAACGCGCGCGGCGGCGGCGTCCGTAACGGGGAGGAGGCCTCGCGCGCGGGCGCCGGATGACTCATAGGCTTTCATCGTGTGCACCGCCGGAGAGTAGTAGGGCCGGGTATCGATACCTTCCTTATGCAGCGCCGCCGCCAGTCCATCTCGCGACATGCCGTACTCGGAAGCCTCAACGAGGATCGTGAAGTCCCTGTAGCTGCTCGTATCCGAGGCCGAGACCGTGGGGAAGGCTATCCCGGGAACCCCGTCTAGGGCCGCCACGTAGGCGGCGGCGACACGGTTTCGCATACGGATCCTGTCGTCCAAGCCATCAAGGGAAGCGAGTCCGATGGCTGCGTGAAACTCGGACATCCGGCCGTTCAGGCCGACGAAGCGACAGTCATAATCACCGGGGTGACCATAGTCCCGCCCCATGCGGCATCTCTCGGCCAGGGCGTTGTCATCTGTCGTTATGAGACCTCCCTCTCCAGCAACGACGGGCTTGGTCGGCGAGAGACTGAAGACCTCGGCGTCGCCGAAGCAGCCAACCGGCTTTCCTTGGCGGGACGCGCCCAGGGCATGGGCGGCATCGAACACGAGACGTAGCCCTGCGCGCCTCGCCAAGTCCGAAAGACCTTCGACGTCACACGGCGTCCCGAAGGTGTGCGTGGCCAAGATCGCCGAAGTCTCGCCGCTCAGCAGATCGCCGGCCGCATCTGATGAGAGAGTCAGAGTTGCCTCGTCGACGTCTGCGAACGCCGGTGTGGCGCCGTTCCAAGCGATCGCGTGGGCCGTGGCCGAGAAAGTGAATGATGGCACGATGACCTCCGCTTTCACGGCGGCTGTCCGCAGGCAAAGCATGAGTCCCACCGTGCACGACGACACAGCTACGCAATGGCGAACGCCGACGTACTCGGCGACACGGCGTTCGAGCTCCCGCGTGTAGGGGCCGTTGGTGAGCACGCCGCTGGTCAGTATTTCCGTGAACCTGCGTGCGAGCGTCTCTGGGGGTGGGATGCTGGGTTTCGCAAAAGGTAGTCTCTCAGGAAAAGCAGGCACCCCTCCCCAGAGCGCGGGCGCGCTCCTTGTAGCAACTTCTATCCCCCCCTTCACTCTTACCCTATTGGAAAAGCCTCCCATCCGAACCATACTCAGCCCCCTCCGTGACTCATCGCGCCGCTACCCGGCGCTGCTTGGGCACGATCCAGCGCTCGCTCGTAGAGGCGTGCGTGCATCTCGATGACCTTCTCGATCCCGTACTGGGTGACGTGGGCGCGTCCGCGCCTCCCCCTGTCACGGGCCCCCTTAGGCCGGTCGAGGGCCCAAGCCATCGCCCGAGTCAGGGCGTTGGCGTCTCGAGGCGGGACGAGAAGCCCGATGTCTCCGTCGAGCAGCTCGGCAGTTCCGCGTATGCGGGTCCCGATGCACAGGACGCCCAGGCTCAGCGATTCCAGCACGGCTCGAGGAAGTCCCTCCCTTTCGGAACAGAGAAGAGTGGCGATCGACGCGAGGACCAGCGGCCGGACGTCCGAGCGGTATCCAAGGAGGTGGACCCTGTCGCCCACCCCCAGTCGCTGGGCGAGCTGCTCGGTGGGACGCTCTAGGGGTCCGGTTCCGGCGAAGGCGAGATGGACGTCTTGGCGCGCCAGGTGAGCCAGCGCTCGGACCGCCAGGTCGTGCCTCTTGTTTCGTGTGAATTCAGCGATCATTACGAAGAGTTGGTCGCCCGTTGCGAGGCCGAGCTCTTTCCTCACCTCCACCACGGCCGACTGGTTCACGGCCCTGCGATCGTAGTGATCGGTATCGATCCCTATCCCGGGAAGTCGGTGAAGGTGGCCCGGAGAAGTCATGCCATGGCGCGTTGCTGCCTCCTGGTCCTCTTTGTTGATGACCACCAGCTCGTCGGTCCATCGCGCCGCCATCTCCTCCAAGGATCGAAAGGCGGCGTTGGCGATTACCGATCCCCCCGAGTGAAAGTGAAAACCGTGCGCGGTGTAGATGACCCGAACGCCGAGTCTTGACCGGGCATCCCTGAGAGCCATCCTTGTGACGAATCCCGCTACCGGGGTGTGGACATGCACGATGTCGTACCCGCTCCGAACCACCCTGAGCACAGTCGACTTCGCGCGCAGGATGCTCCCCACGTCCGTCGGACTACGAGTCCACGGTGCCTCATGCACCTGATGGAAGCTCTCTCTGGAGTTCTTGGACCCTTCTATCCCGTTTGCCATCGCGTCGACCCGCCACCCCAGCGCACGGAAATGGTTGGCGAGGGGAAGGAGGAAGCCCTCGATCGTTCCGGCCACGGTAGCGACGTAGAGAAGACGTCTGGCAGGCGCCGCCTCGAAGCTACGGCGGTCCGTCGGAAGCACCTCCACGGGCCGAGCGGTCCCGGATGTCAATAGCGGGTCGCCATCTCGTTCAGTAGCTGGACGGCGGCCCCGGCGTTGCGTTCGTCCAACAAGACCTTTAGCGCATCGAGCTCGTCTCGGAATCCGGAGAGGTCAGGCGACCCCGACGTGATCCATATCTTCTCGCATGCGCTTGCCCGAAGCTCCTCGGACTCGAGCACAAGCTGCTCGCGGAGCCTCTCTCCAGGGCGCAACCCGATCGTCGTGACGGCGATATCCCGGCCCGGTGAGTAGCCCGACAGCCGGATGAGATCTTGAGCGAGATCCACGACCTTTACGGGCTCGCCCATGTCTAAGAAGAAGACTTCGCCACCTCGTCCGATCGAGCCGGCCTGCAGAACGAGCCGAGCTGCCTCCGCGATGAGCATGAAGTAACGAGCGGCTTCACGGTCCGTGATCGTTACGGGACCGCCGTTCGAGATCTGCCACTGGAACAAAGGAAGAACGCTCCCGTTGCTGCCCAACACGTTGCCGAAACGCACCGCGCAGAAAGCCGTTTCGGCGGACTGCAACGTCGAGATCAAGAGCTCGGCCAGGCGCTTGGTCTTACCCATGACGCCCACGGGCTTTACCGCTTTGTCGGTAGAGATCAGAACGAACGTCTTGACCCCCGCCGCTTCTGCCTCCTCGGCGACGTTCTCGGTGCCGATGACGTTGTTGCGGATGGTCTCTAGTGGGCTGTCTTCCATCAGGGGGACGTGTTTGTAGGCTGCGGCGTGGTAGACGAAGTGAGGGGAGCACCGCTGCATGACCTCTCGAACGAGCGCACGGTCCAAGATGTCGCCGACCACGGGGATGACTGAAAGATCCGGACGTTGGCGGGCGAGCTCGGTCTGCAGGTAGTAAACGCTGCTCTCTGCGCGGTCATAGAGAACCAGTAGCTCCGGCGAGAGCAAGGCTAGTTGTCTTGCGAGCTCTCCTCCGATGGAACCGCCCGCTCCCGTGACCAGAACCCTCTTCCCGTCGATGTCCCGTTTCAGGCCGACGCTGACGGTTACGGGTCGACGATCGAGCAAGTCCT
>Ga0136614_10001159_pt1 | contig 15111 bp, 14 predicted proteins | sample AntDrymUQ2792106_2_FD_106643 | JGI IMG/M metagenome (GOLD analysis project Ga0136614, IMG submission 106643) | Polar desert sand microbial communities from Dry Valleys, Antarctica - metaG UQ279 (21.06) | ecosystem: Environmental > Terrestrial > Soil > Desert | place: Antarctica: Dry Valley... | reverse complement strand
GACGGTCTCGGGCGCGTCGGCGGTGTGGAGCGTCGAGAGCACGAGGTGCCCGGTCTCGGCGGCGGAGAGGGCGGTGCTCACCGTCTCCTCATCGCGCATCTCCCCGATGAGGATGATGTCCGGGTCCTGGCGCAGGACCCTTCGGAGCGCCTTCTTGAAGGTCTGGGTGTCCTGTCCGATCTCGCGCTGGTTCACGATCGAGCGCTTGTCCGAGTGGAGGAACTCGATCGGGTCCTCGATGGTCACGATGTGCTTCGCCTCGGTCCGGTTGATCTGGTCGATCATGGCCGCGAGGGTGGTGGACTTGCCCGAGCCCGTCGTCCCCGTCAGAAGGATGATTCCGCGCTCCTCCTTGGCCAGCTCGGAGATAACCGGGGGCAGCATGAGGGTCTCGATTGACTTGATGCCGGTGGGAATTGTCCGGCACACCAGCGAGATCGAGCCGCGCTGGCGGAAGGCGTTGACCCGGAAGCGCGCGAGCCCTGGAAGCGAGTAGGAGAAGTCGACTTCGCCGTTCTCGAAGAACTCCTCGAGGCGGGCGGGATCGGTGAGCATCTCCCGCAGGACGCGCTCCGTGTCCTCGGGGGCCAGCGGGCTCCCGCCGGAGATCGGTTCGAGTGAGCCGTGGGTACGGATGAGCGGATAGGCCGGCACCTTTAGGTGGAGGTCGGAGCCGCCTCCCTCGAGCACGTGCTTCAGGGCGGGAATGAGGTCGAACACAGGGGTACCTATCGGTCGAGGCCCGCCGGGCTTTAGCCCCGGGGGTCAGAGGGGTGCCGATCGGCGCGACGAAGCCGCCCGGCCCGAGCTACGGTGCGCGGCGTGCCGAGCCGAACCTCATGCGGTCGCCGCGGCTCTCGGTCAGGCATCGCTCCCGGCCTCCATGACGCTCGCCGGTGAGCCTCGATCGAGGCGCCATCGCGCGAGCGACACTTGCGGGAGGGGCGGTCTTCGCCCTTCTCGGCCTCATCTTCATCGGTCTTCTCGCCGCCATCCTGCTTCCCGATCCGGACGAGGCCCTCAGCGAGGACGCACTCGCTCTGTCCTTCGACCTGGCGGACGCGATCGTCGCGGCGTCCGGCCTCCTCGCGGGCCTCGGTGCCGGGGCGGTGGCCGGCCGCGTCGGAGCCAGGGCCGGGCTGCGCGGAGCCAGCCTCGTGGCCGCCGCCGTCCTCGGCCCGCTGCTCATCGGAACCCTCTACCTGATCTTCTTCGGCGTCCCCGGCGGCCTGTTCGCGGCGGGTCTCGCGGGATGCCCGGCCGGCGCCCTGATCGGCCTCCTCGCGGAGAGGCGCCTCAGCCGCCGCGGGGAGAGGCCGCAACGGAGCCGGGGCGCAGAGAGCGCGGAGAGCCCAGGCTCCTGAGGAGGAGGCTCATCGCCCGGGGCTAGCTCACCGCGACGCCCGCGGAGCTACCGCGCGCCTACGACTACCAGGGAGCGGGGTCCCCGGCTGCTTGAGCGCAAGAAGCGAGCTAGGCGGGGGATGCAGGGAGCGCGGCGTGCGCTAGCACGTAAGCGACCGAAGACCCCGCATAGCGACGCCTATTGCGCTCAAGCAACGTCGCGGAGCTTTTGGGCTTCGGCTAGAGACTGCAGCTTCTTGAGCGACTGATTCTCGATCTGGCGGATGCGCTCCCGCGTGACGTTGAAGGTCCGACCCACCTCGTCGAGGGTGCGAGGGTGCTCGCCGCCCAGGCCGTAGCGCAGCTCGAGCACGCGGCGCTCCCGGTAGGACAGGTTCTCGAGGGCCTCGCGCAGCGCCTCCTTGGTGAGGATCTCCGCGGCCCGCTCGTAGGGCGACTCCGCGCGCTCGTCGGCGATGAACTGACCGAACTCCGACTCCTCCTCGTCGCCCACCGGCTTCTCGAGGGAGATCGGCGCCTGGGCCGAGCGCTTGATGGAGTCCACCTCGTCGGGGTCGATGCCGGTGACCTCGGCGATCTCGTCCGGGGTGGGCTCGCGCCCCAGCTCGGTCACGAGCTTGCGCTCGGCGCGCCCGATCTTGTTGAGCTTCTCGACCACGTGAACGGGGATCCGCACGGTGCGCGCTTTGTCGGCGAGGGCGCGGGCGATGGCCTGGCGGATCCACCACGTGGCGTAGGTGGAGAACTTGAAGCCCTTGCGGTAGTCGAACTTCTCGGCGGCGCGTACCAGGCCGAGGGTGCCCTCCTGGATGAGGTCGAGGAAGGGCAGCCCCTGATTGCGGTAGTTCTTGGCGATCGAGACCACCAGGCGCAGGTTGGACTCGACCATCTTCTGCTTCGCGTCGAGGTCCCCACGCTCGATGCGCTTCGCGAGGTCCACCTCCTCCTGCGCGGTGAGCAGCCGCACCTTCCCGATGTCCTTCAGGAAGAGCTGCAGCGAGTCCGTGGTCATGTCGGGCTTCAGGTCGATCGTCGTCTTGGCGCGACGGCGCCGACCCTTCTGATCGACCGCCCGCTCCTCCTGGGCCGCCCCGGCTCGAAGCGCCGGGTCCACGTCCTCGACCAGCTCGATCTCCGACTTCTCCAAGTAGGTGTGCAGCTCCTCGACGTCGGACTCGTCGAACTCCACCTCGGCGAGCGCGAGCGCCACCTCCGCGTGGGTGAGCACGCCGGTCTGCTGGCCCTTGGTGAGAAGAAGCTTGACCTCTTCGAGCTCTTGTAGCTCGGCGATGGTCATGGGCGGGGCTTCGAGGTCATGGCACTTGGCACCGGGTAGGTTCGGAGCCCGGAGGCACGTCCGGGCGGTGTGCCGACTTCGGGGTGCGCTCCGCAAGGCATGGCGTTAACAAGTTTAGTCCGCGTTTAGCGAAGCGTCCGTGAACAGCACGACGAAACGCGGCGTTTGCGGGCAACTTGCCCTACCCGCCGCCCTGCCGAGTCCTAGACTCGCGAGCGATGCCAGACCGTCTCGTGCTCCTCACCGGCTTCCCGGGCTTCATCGGGCGCCGGCTGGTCTCCCGCCTGCTGGCCGCCGACCCTGAGGTGCGCATCGTGGCCCTGGTCGAGCGCCAGGCCAGGGGCGCCGCGACCGAGGCGGCCGGGGAGATCGACGGCGAGCGCATCGAGATCCTCGTGGGGGACATCGCGGAGCGCCGCCTGGGCCTCTCCGACGAGGACTACGAGCGGCTTCGCGCGGAGACCACCGACGCCTACCACCTGGCCGCTCTCTACAACCTCGCCGTGCCCATCGAGGTCGCGCAGCGCGTGAACGTGGAGGGCACGGGCAACGTGCTGGAGCTCTGTGCCGGCTGCGAGCGCCTGGAGCGGCTGAACTACGTGAGCACCGCCTACGTGGCCGGCCTCCGTCGGGGCGTCGTCTACGAGCACGAGCTCTCGCTCGGCCAGCGCTTCGGCAATCACTACGAATCCACCAAGTTCCAGGCCGAGCTGTGGGTACAGGGGGCCATGAATCGCGTTCCCGTCACCGTGTACCGCCCTGCCATCGTGGTGGGCGACTCGCGGTCCGGCGAGACCCGGAAGTTCGATGGGCCCTACTACATGCTGAGGGTCATCGCCCGGTCGGTGCGCGCCGGAGTCCCCATCCCCCAGTTCGGACGCTCTGGGGCGCCGTTCAACGTGGTGCCCGTGGACTTCGTGGTCGACGCGCTGGCAGCGTGTGGCACCGACCCCGGATCGGTGGGCGAGACTCTCCACCTCGTGGACCCCGATCCCATCACCGCGGCCGAGCTGCTCGCCCTGCTCGCCCACGAGTACGCCGACAAGGAGCTCGGCCCGCGCGTGCCCGCCGGGATCGTGGCCGGGTCCCTGCGCCTCAAGGTCGTACGCGACCTGTTTGCGGGGGCCCCCCGCGAGAGCATCCGCTACCTCAACCATCCCGTGCGCTTCGACACCCGGCGCGCGGAGAAGGTGCTCGGGCCGCTCGGCCTCCGGTGCCCGCCGGTCCGGGAGTATGTTGAGCCCATGGTCAGCTTCTTCCGGGCGCACGAGCACGACCCGGCACTCCGGCCCGCCAACACGCTGTGAGCGCGCGCGACGACGAGCTCCTCGGCGGTCTCCCCCGGTCCCGGCCGGGGCGGCGCAGCGAGCGCCGCGAGGCAGTTCCCGACTCCTCGGACCCCGAGGGCCCCGGCGGGGCGCGCACCCCTCCCGGCGAGCACGGCCCGCCGCTGGCCGACGACGCGGACGTCGAGGCGGCCGCAGGCGGCGACCCCCTCGCGGGCGCGGTGCGGGTGGCCGGGAACCTGGCCCGCACCGGGCTCAGGGCGGCCGGCGGGATGCTCAGGCGCCTGCCGGGCCGACGCTGAACGAAGGCAGCGTGGCGAGCACGCCCCCGCACCGCGGAGAGGCGGCCTCGGTCGCGCTGCCGTCCGACCCGCACGGCTCACCGCCGGGGGAGGCGCCGGATGTCGAACCTCGGACCCGCCGCACGGCGGTGCGCCCGCCGCGCGCGCTCGTGGGCTTCTGGCAGAAGGCCTACACCGACAACCTCACGGGCCTGTCTGGGATGGTGGCCTACAACCTGCTGCTCTCGATCTTTCCGCTGGCGCTGCTCGCCCTCTTCGTGTTCGGTCAGGTGCTCGAGAGCCCCGAGCTCGAGGAGCGTGTGGTGAGCGATCTCCGCGAGGTCTTTCCGAGCGTGGCCGACTCGACCCTGACCACCTCGCTCGACCAGGTGCGCGGCTCCTCGAGCACGATCGGCATCTTCGCCCTGCTGACCAGCATCTGGATCGGCGCCTCCTTCTGGGGGGCCCTCGACACCGCCTTCTGCCGCATCTACCACGTGAAGTGCCGCACGTGGGGCGAGCAGAAGCGCTTCTCCCTGGCCATGCTCGGCGTCTCGATCCTGCTCCTGGCCGCCACCGTGTTCGTGCCCACGGTGCAGAGCATCCTCGTCGCCGGCGCCGACAACCTGCCCCTCGGCCTAGCGGAGGTGCGCGGGCTCGTGTACCTGATCACCCTCGGCATCGGCCTCGTGCTGCTGTTCGGCCTGTTCTGCGTGATCTTCTGGGCAGTGCCGAACCGGCTGGTGCCGTGGCGCGCGGTGTGGCCCGGCGCCGCCGGGGCGATGCTCGCCACCGGGGTGGTGGACTACGCCTTTCCCCTCTACCTCTCCAACATCTCGACCATCTCCCAGCTCGGGACCACGTTCGTGTTCGTGCTCATCGTCCTCGTCTGGTTCTACGCGCTGTCGGCCATCATCCTCGGGGGGGCCATCGTGAACGCCATGCGCTTCGAAGCCTCCGATGCGGCGCCGGAGGGGGATGCGGCGGCCACGGAGGCCGTGGGGGACGGGAGCTAGAGCGCCGATCGCTCCCTCCCGAGGGCCTACTCCGCCGCGGCCGCCTGCCTCTCGGCGGTCGGCTGGGGCGCGTCGGCCACGCCGACCCGGTCTCCCGCCGCCCGGGCCCGGTACATGGCGAGGTCAGCCATCCTCAGCAGCTCGCTGCCCTTCTCGGTGTGCTCCGGGCAGGACGCCACACCGACGGAGATCGCGAGCGGCGCGCCCCCCGGGCCGTCGAGCCGGTCCACGGCAGACAGGAGGCGCCCACCGAGGAGCGCGGCTTCGGTGGCGGTCTGGTTGGGGGCGAGGATGCCGAACTCGTCCCCGCTCAGGCGCACAGTGGTGTCCACCGTGCGCACGGTGGCCTCGGCGGCACGGGCCACGGCCACCAGGGCGTCGTCGCCCGCTGAGTGGCCGTAGCTGTCGTTGATCGCCTTGAGGCCCACGACGTCGAAGACCACCGCGGAGAAGGGGTGCCCGTAGCGGCGATGCACCGCCGTCAGGTGCTCGATCTGGCGCCAGAGGTGGCGCCGGTTGTAGAGGCCGGTGAGGGGATCGCTGCTGGCGAGCTGCTCGAGCTCGCGCGAGCGCGCTTCCATCAAGCGCTCTCCGGCCGCGCCGGCGACAACCGCGAACACGCGCGTGAGCCTCCGTAGCGCGTCGAGGAGAGAATCCCCGTAGAGCTTCTCGAGCTCCGCGTGGAGCGCGGCGGTGAACACGGACTGAAGCGCCGCGAGATCCTGCGACACCTCGGCGAACGAGGGGCAGGTGCGGCCGCGGAAACCCACGAGCAGGGCGATCCGCTCGCAAGCTTCGGCGTCGGACACGAAGGCGGTGGCGCGTTCGTCCTCGGCGAGGCTGGCCAGGAGCTGAGCCACGAGCTCGGGCAGCTCGCCCGCCACCTGCTCCATCGGCATGCGCTCGATCTCGGACAGGGGTGCACGGTCGAGCACGGCGAGCACCCAGGCCTTGGTGATCTCGGCGGACGACTCGGAAAGGCGCGCGAGCGGCGCATCGAGCGCGGAGGGCAGGCGGTGGATCTGGCGCGCGGTCACGGACATGGTCGGACCCGGATCCCACTTCCCCGGGCGGGGGCGACTGTACGCACCCTCCCGGACCACATCCCTCCAGCCCGGGCGATTCTCCCGCTCGGTGCGAGAATTCCGGGTCGAGGGGCCTGCCAAGATGGCGGCATGGGGGCTCCCTTGATCGACATGGCGAGCGCTCGAGCGGCGGTGCTCGCGGCGGCCGAGCCCCTCGATTCCGAGCCGGTGGCCCTCGAGCACGCCCTCGGGCGGGTTCTGGCCGAGGACGCCGTGAGCGCCGGGGAGATCCCCCCGTTCGACTCGTCGGCCATGGATGGCTACGCGGTGGTCTCGGGGCCGGCGGCGGAGCTTCCGGTGGTCGACGAGTCCCGAGCCGGCCATCCGGCCACGCGAGCCCTGCGGCCGGGAGAGGCGATGGGCATCTCCACCGGCGCCCAGGTGCCAGAGGGCGCCGACGCGGTGGTGCCCGTCGAGCGCGTGGAGGTGCTCGACGGCACCGTCACCGTGCCAGAGTCCCTGGCCGGAGCCCATGTGCGCCGGGCGGGAGAGGACGTGCGGGCCGGCCTCGTGGTCATTCGAACCGGCTCTCCGATCGGCCCGGCCGAGGTCGCGGTGCTGGCCGCACTCGGCCGTGCCGAGGTGCGCTGCGGGCGCCGCCCCCGGGTGGCCCTGCTCGTTACCGGCGACGAGCTGGTCGAGCCCGGCCGGCCCCTGGGGCCCGGCCAGATAAGGGATTCGAACCTCTACTCCATGGCCGCCCAGGCCGAGCGCGCGGGCGCGGCCACGGCTCTCAGAGAGGTCGTGCCCGACGATCCGGAGCTGACGCGCTCGGCGCTCCGCCGCGCCCTCGAGGACGCCGACGTGGTCTGCGTTTCCGGCGGGGTCTCGGTCGGGCCCCACGACCACGTGAAGGCCGCGCTCGCCGCCCTCGGGGTCGAGGAGATCTTCTGGAAGGTGGCGCTCAAGCCAGGCAAGCCCACCTGGTTCGGGCGGCGCGGCTCCACCCTCGTGTTCGGGTTGCCGGGCAACCCCGTCTCGGCCATGGTGACCTTCCACCTCTTCGTGCGCCCCGCCCTGCGCCGCCTCGCGGGCGCGGACGCCGGCGACACCCGCAGCCTGGCGGTGCTCGACGTGCCGGTGGCCCGGGAGGCCCAGCGCGATCAGGTCGTGCGTTGCCGCCTGCGCGCAGCGGAGGACGGTTGGCACGTGGAGCCAACCAAGGAGCAGGGCTCGCACGTACTCACCTCGATGCTCGACGCCGGCGCCTTCGCCACCATCCCCGCCGGTGACGGCCGGGTGGAAGCCGGCGAGCACGTGGACGTCGAGATCCTGTTCTGAGCCTCCGCCCGGCATGAGACCACGCGACCCCAGAGCTCTCCTACGGCAGCGCCGCCACGCACGCGCGCGCGTGACCCTCGTCGACGCCCCGGTGTCCGGCTCCTCCGAGGAGGGCGGAGTCACGACCAAGCAGTGCGCCGAGGTGGCCCTTCCCCGCGAGGAGCTCGACCGACTCTGGAACCCCGAGTACCTCGAGCGCCTGGCCCGCACCTACTGGCGCTTCCTGACGCGGATCTCGCTCGGGCTGCTGCGCGTGCTGTACACGCCGAGCTCCCGCGAGGTCGTGCTCATAGCTCGCCCGCTCGTGCTCCTCACCTTCCACCCGCCCGAGTACGAGACCGACGCGGAGTGGGGCTCGGTCACGTGGAGGATCGATCGCGGCCTGCTGGTATCACCCCGGGGCCGGAGCGAGGGATACCTCCGCCTGCGCGTGCAGCGCCGCGAGGGAGCGCGCGAGGACGAGGCCGTGGCCGAGGTGGAGTCCGAGGTGGCCAACTTCTACCCGCTCATCGCCGGCTGGGGCTGGTGGTCGCGCATCGGGCGCTGGGTCTATCGCGTGACTCAGCTGAAGATCCACGTCGTGGTGACCCATAGCTTCCTGCGCTCCCTGGCCAACCTCGACCTTGCGCCGAGCCGCGTGGGAGCGCTGCGCGCAGAGCGCCCGGCCGAGGCAGCCGGTGCGGCCCACGTCAACGGCGAGGGGGCCCGGGAGGACCGGGTGGCGGAACGCTCGGCCGGGTGAAGCCCGGACTACCCGTACCGCTCGCCGCTCAACTGCCGCAGCTTCGATCGGTCATGAGTGGCGTGGACCCGCCGCACGGTGCCCGACCGTGACCGGGTGACCAGGGACTCGGTGGTCGCTCCCCGGCCACCCGCCCCGAAGCGCACGCCCTGGAGCACGTCGCCGTCTGTCACTCCCGACGCGGCGAAGAACACGTCGTCGCCGGCTACGAGGCGGTCGCGGTCGAGGACCTCGTCGAGGTCGTAGCCGGCGTCGAGGGCCGCACGACGCTCCTCGTCGTCGCGGGGCCACAGGCGGGCCACGATCTGCCCGCCGAGGCACTTGATGGCCGCTGCGGAGATCACGCCCTCCGGGGTGCCGCCGATTCCCCACAGGAGGTCGACCGGGGAGTTGTCGGTCACGGCGAGCACGGACGCCGACACGTCGCCGTCGGTGATGAAGCGGATGCGGGCTCCGGCCTCCCTGATCTCGCGCACGCCCTCCTCGTGACGAGGGCGGTCGAGCACCATGACCACAACGTCGCGCACGCTCCCACCCTTCTCCTCCCCGATGAGGCGCAGCGTCTCCCCGAGAGGGCGATCGAGGTCGAGGAGGTGGGCCAGGGCGTCGGAGGCCGCCATCTTCTTCATGTACACGCACGGCCCCGGATCGAACATGGTTCCGCGCTCGGCCAGGGCGATGACCGAGAGGGCGCTCGGGAAGCCCTTCGCGGTGAGCGTCGTGCCCTCGAGCGGGTCCACGGCGATGTCCACCTCGGGCGGTGAGCCGTTGCCGATCCGCTCGCCGTTGAAGAGCATCGGCGCCTCGTCCTTCTCCCCCTCCCCGATCACCACCGTGCCGTCCATGCCCACGGTGTCGAGCATGAGCCGCATCGCGTCGACGGCCGCCTGATCGGCGGCCTCCTTGTCTCCGAATCCCACCCAGCGCGCCGAGGCGAGCGCCGCAGACTCGGTCACCCGCACGAGCTCGAGGGCCAGGTTGCGGTCCGGGGCGCCCACCGAGGGCGCCGCCGGGAAGGGCGCGGCCGGCTCGTCCCCGGTGGCGCTCACACGCCCGGGGGCTTGTTCTCGGGCCCCTTCTCGAGCATCCGGATGGCTCCCCCCGCGAAGATCCCGAAGGAGGCGAGGAGCGCGAGGTAGTAGCCGACCGACAGGGTCACGCTCACCCCGTCGTCGGGCGTCCCGCCGATGACCCCGTTGAAGAGGATGAGCACGAGGGCGGTGAGGCCCACGATGGCGGTCACCTCACCGCGGTCCCAGGAGAGGGTCACGTTGAACATCACGATGAGAGCGAGCACGATCGGAGCCAGACAGGCCACCATCAGCATGTACTCGAAGTAGTCGAAGGCCACGAAGGCATCGATGGTCTCGCGGGTGCTGCGCACGCCGGCGATGCGCGAGTTGCGGTTCGAGGTGTCGGTGCGGAACCACTCGAGAAAGAGCGAGAGGAAGAGCACGAAGCTCGCCGTGAGCCCCACCAGCTCCCCCCATCCCAAACGCATGAACCTCATCGCGCCCGAAAACTACAGGAGGTAGGGTCAGCGACGCGATGACTCCCCTCGGCTGGGCCCTCTCGCTCGAGCTCCCCGGCCTTTCCCTCCCGGAGCACGAGCCCATCGTGCGCGCGGCCGAGGCGGCCGGCTACACCGACGCGTGGAGTGGCGAGACGGCCGGCCACGACGGATTCACCCCGCTCGCGATGGCCGCGTCCTGGACCGAGACCATGCGCCTCGGCACCGGGGTCGTGAACGTCTTCACGCGCGGACCGGCGGTGCTCGCCCAGCACGCCGCGGCCCTGCAGGACGCGAGCGCCGGGCGCTTCTGCCTCGGCATCGGCTCCTCCTCCGACGTGATCGTCGAGCGGTGGAACGGCTTCACCTTCGAGAAGCCACGCACGCGGGTGCGCGAGGCCGTCGCCTTCCTGCGTGCCGCCCTGGCCGGAGAGCGCGCGGGCGAGGGCCGCTTCCGCCTCGAGCAGCCTCCCCCCTCCCCGGTGCCGATCCACGTGGCCGCGCTGCGCGAGCGCATGCTCCGCACCGCCGGCGAGCTCGGCGACGGCGCGTTCGTGAACTTCCTGCCGCGCTCGGCGCTCGACACCGTGCTCGCGGAGATCCGCGCGGGCGAGGATGAGGCTGGCAAGGTACGGGGCTCGACCGAGGTTCTGTGCCGCTTCTTCTGTCTCCAGGGCGACCCCGAGAATGCCCTGCCGCTGGCTCGGCGGATGTTCGCGGCCTACGCCACGGTGCCCGTGTACGAAGCGTTCTTCCGGTGGCTCGGGCACGGTGCGGCCATCGACCCGATGGTCGAGGCGTGGCGGGCGGGGGATCGCGATAGGGCGGTCGAGCTCGCGCCCCGCGAGCTCATCGAGGACATCTTCGTCCTGGGCGACGCCGCGGCGCAGCGCGAGCGGCTCGAGAGCTACCGCGCGGGCGGGATCACCACCCCCGTGCTCATGCCCATTCCCGTGGGCGGCGACGCCGGAGGCTCCGCGGTAGAGCGGATGGGTCACCTGGTGGAGTCGCTGGCGCCGAGGGCGGGTGCGCGCCCCATCGAGGAAGCGTCAACGCGCCCGTAAGGTTTTCGCGCCCAGGGGGTAGTAGCGTTTCGGTCGAGTTCCCGCCGTGCCGCGCTCAATATTCGAAACACTGCCCCGTGGAGGGGAAGACGCGTTGCCCGAACGAGGGCTCCGTGCGGGTCTGATCGAGGCCCGCGAGCGGACGCTCACGCTCGTCGACCACGTCGCGGACGAGGACCTGGATCGCGTGCACGACGCGCTGATGAGCCCGCTGGCCTGGGATCTCGGCCACATCGCCGCGTTCGAGGACCTGTGGGTGTCCCGGGCCACGGGGCGCCCGGCGCTACGCCCCGAGCTGTTCGAGGTCTACGACGCGGAGGAGACGCCTCGAGCCGAGCGCGGCGATCTCCCCTACCTTCGCCACTCCGAGGCGCGCGAGTATCTCGCCGAGATCGGGGACCGGGCTCTCGATGCCCTTGCCGACGCCGACCTCGAGGACCCGGCCGACCCGTTGAACCACCGGGGGCTCGTGTGGGAGCTCGTGCTCCGCCACGAGCACCAGCACAACGAGACCATGATGCAGACCCTCCAGATCGCCGCGCCCGGGGTGTTCCGGCCGGAGCGCCCGGCCCTGGGCGAGGGAGAGCACGCGCACGGCCCCGACACGATTCGCGTCGAGGGCGGCGCCTTCCCGATGGGGGCGGGGTCTGAGGGGTTCGCCTACGACAACGAGCGGCCCCGCCACGAGGTGGAGCTTCAGCCCTTCGAGATCGACCGCACGCTCGTGACCAACGCGGCCTTCCTCGCCTGGGTACGCGACGGGGGCTACGAGCGGCGCGAGTGGTGGACCGAGGCCGGCTGGGCGTGGCGCTGCTCGGAGGGGATCCAGCGCCCGCGCTACTGGAACCCGAGAGGGCTCGTTCGCGCCTTCGACCGGGAGGAGGAGCCGCTGCGCCCGGAGCTTCCGGTGATGCACCTCTCGTGGTACGAGGCCGACGCCTACGCGAGCGCCCACGACAAGCGCCTGCCCACCGAGGCCGAGTGGGAGATGGCCGCCTCCTGGGACCCGCACACAGGCGAGAAGCGCCCCTACCCGTGGGGGCACGACGAGCCGACGCCGGAGCGCACCACCCTCGATCAGCTTCCCCTCGGACCCGCGGCGGTCGACGCGCACCCCGCCGGTGCCTCCCCCCTCGGGGTCTTGAGCCTGATCGGGGGCGCGTGGGAGTGGACGGCGTCCGAGTTCGAGCCCTACCCGGGCTTTCGGGCCCACCCCTACCCCGAGTACTCGCAGGCGCACTTCGGGAAGGGCTACCGCGTGGTCCGCGGCGGCTCGTGGGCCACGCGTGCGCGCACCATCGACGCGACGTTTCGCTCGTGGGACCTGCCCGAGCGCCGTCAGATCTTCGTGGGCTTTCGCTGCGCGGCGGACGGCTAGCCATGGTCGACGCGCTCGCCGCTCCCCGAGTCCGGATCGACTCGTTCCTGGAGGACGGTGGCCTCGACTCCCTCGCCGCGGACGTGCGCGAAGGGCTCAGCCGGCCGCTCAAGGAGCTTCCGCCCAAGTACTTCTACGACGAGCGCGGGTCCGAGCTCTTCGACCGCATCACCGAGCAGCCGGAGTACTACCCCACCCGCTGCGAGCGAGCCATCCTCAACCGCTACGCCCCCACCATCATCGACTTCTCGGAGGCGCGCGAGCTGGTGGAGCTCGGCTCGGGCTCGGCCTCCAAGACCCGAGCGCTGCTGTACGCCATGGCCGGCGCGGGGGTGCTCGACCGCTACCTCCCGGTGGACGTCTCGACCGCTCCGGTCGAGCGCTCGGCCCTCGAGCTGACCGAGCTCTACCCCGGCCTCCAGGTCCACGGCCTGGTCGGCGACTTCGAGCGCCACCTCGTGCACCTGCCGCCCGGCGAGCACCGGCTCTTCGCCCTGCTCGGGGGCACGCTCGGGAACCTCCACCCCCACGAGCGCGCCCGCTTCCTCGCCGCGATGCGGGCCCGCCTCGGCCCGGGTGACCGGCTCCTGCTCGGCACCGATCTGCGCAAGGCGCCCGCCATGCTCGAAGCCGCGTACAACGACGCCGCCGGAATGACCGCCGAGTTCAACCGCAACGTCCTGCGCGTGGTCAACGAGAGCCTCGACGCCGACTTCGACGTCGAGGCCTTCGAGCACCGTGCGTTCTTCGACGCCGAGGCGTCGCGGATCGAGATGCGCCTGAGGGCTAGAGGGCGCCAGGAGGTCCGGATCCCGGGCGCGGATCTCGACGTCAGCTTCGAGGACGGGGAGGAGATGCGCACCGAGATCTCCACCAAGTTCACCCGCGAAAGGCTGTCGGCAGAGATGGACGCCGCCGGGCTCGCCCTCGACGCCCTGTTCACCGACGAGGACGATCTCTTCGCCGTGAGCCTCGCTCGTCCCGCCTAGCAATGCGCGCGGCACTCGTATCGGAGATCGGTGAGCCACCGGCGCTCGGGGGGGCCGAGGAGCCGGAGGGCGGCGGCGGGCGCGCCCTGCTCGAGGTGCTCGCCGCGCCCGTGAACCCCATCGACGTGGCCATCGCCGACGGGAGCTTCTACTCGGGCGCCCCGCCGACGCCCTACACGGCGGGCAAGGACGGGGTCGGGAGGGTCATACGAGCCGAAGGCCTCACCCCGGGCTCGCGTGTCTACTTCACCACCCCCGGCGGGCTCGGAGGAACCGAGGGCGCCATGGCCGAGCGCGCGGCCTGCGCCGAGGAGGACCTCTTCCCGGTCCCCGACGGGATCGACGCGGAGCTGGCGGCCTGCTTCGGCATCGCCGGGCTCGCCGCCTGGCTCCCGCTCGAGTGGCGGGCGAAGCTCGAGGAGGGAGAGACCGTGCTCGTGCTCGGCGCCTCGGGCGCACTCGGCACCATCGCCGTGCAGGCCGCCAAGCTACTGGGCGCCGGCCGGGTGGTGGCCGCCGCCCGCGACTCGGACGGCCTCGAGCGCGCGCGCCGCCTCGGCGCGGACGCCACCGTGGACCTCTCTCAGGGCGGTGACCTCGCCGCCGCGTTCCGCGACGCCGCCGAGGGTGAGATCGACGTGACCGTGGATCCGCTCTGGGGCCCGCCCGCGGTGGCCGCCGCCGACGCCTCCGCGCGCTTCGGACGGCTCGTGCAGATCGGCCAGTCGGCCGGCGCCGAGGCCACCCTCACCTCGAGCTCGATCCGCGGGAAGATGCTCTCCATCCTCGGCCACACCAGCAACTTGGCCCCGCGCGAGGTGCGAGCCGCGGCCTACGCGCAGATGGTCGGCCACGCCGCCGCCGGCCGCCTGAAGGTCGAGCACGAGAGTTACCCGCTCGAGCGCGTGGGTGAGATGTGGGAGCGCCAGACCGGCTTCCCGTACCGGAAGCTCATGGTCGTGCCGTAGAGCCGAGAGCCTGTCGGCGTCACCGTGACGTGCGACACAGCCCCGTAAGGGACGGCTCCTAAGATTGTTGACTCGCGAGTCAATAGCGGCGTAGCCGTTCTCGCGTCCCCTTCCACGTCAGGAGATCGTCATGCCCGAAGCCGTGATCGTCGATGCCGTTCGAAGCCCCATCGGACGCGCCTTCAAGGGATCGCTCACCGGGGTCCGCCCGGACGATCTCGGGGCCTACGTGGTGGACGCCCTCATGGCCCGCAACCCCGAGGTCGACCCGGCCTCGATCGAGGATCTCATGTGCGGTTGCGGCCAGCCCATGGGCGAGCAGGCCCACAACATCGGCCGGATCCTCGTGCTCCTCTCCGGGCTCCCCGACAGCGTCCCCGGCCATACCGTGCACCGATACTGCGCCTCGAGCCTCCAGGCCATCCGCGAGGCGGCCTACTCCGTGCGCGTGGGCGAGGGCCACACCTTCATCGCGGCGGGCGTCGAGTGCGTCTCGCGCGTGGCCATGCACTCCGAGGCCGTGCAGCCCGAGGCCCAGAACGAGAAGCTGAACGGCGAGGACGGGCGCACCTGGGCCTACATCCCCATGGGCAACACGGCCGAGAACGTGGCCGAGCGCTGGGGGGTCTCACGCGAGGATCAGGACGCCTACGCCAAGCGCTCCCAGGACCGCGCGGTCGAGGCCCGCGACTCCGGCTTCTTCGACCGGGAGATCGTGCCGATCGAGCTGCCCGACGGGGGGACCTTCGACAAGGACGACGGTCCGCGCGCCGGCACCACGGTGGAGAAGCTCAGCCAGCTCAAGCCCGTCTTCCGCGAGGGCGGCACGGTGACCGCCGGGAACGCCTG
>Ga0136614_10001158_pt1 | contig 15112 bp, 13 predicted proteins | sample AntDrymUQ2792106_2_FD_106643 | JGI IMG/M metagenome (GOLD analysis project Ga0136614, IMG submission 106643) | Polar desert sand microbial communities from Dry Valleys, Antarctica - metaG UQ279 (21.06) | ecosystem: Environmental > Terrestrial > Soil > Desert | place: Antarctica: Dry Valley... | reverse complement strand
GCCGTCCGATGGGTGCAGACCGAGCGGCGAGGTGCGGGGCGAGCCGCGCTGCGGCTATACGCAAGGTGGTGTGGGGATCGAGTGCCGCCCAGGGGCCTCCCAGCTCCGCGGCGTAACGCTGCCAGGGCAGGGCCGCGAGGCCGACCCGCACCTCGGTGCCGCCGCGAGCCAGAACCGTTGTGAGGGCTCGGTGCGCCGCCGCGCGTGTGGGGTAGTGGTAGCGCCTTCCCTTGAACGTGAGGGTCCACGGCCAGGGTCTCGATCCCCGGCCGCCTAGGGCCCGGCCGCTCGCGGTCAGGGCCGCGGCGTAGAACACCGTCGCGGGCAGTCCGAATTCGGCTGCGATCTGCCGGTAGGCTCGGGGGATGGTCTCGCGGGGTGCGGCAGAGAGCGTCCCGGCGGCGCACAGGAGCATGAGAGAGATCGCGCAGCTTGAATGCCACGATGTCACGCAAGCCCCGTGGCGCTTGCCCCTCCGAAGAGCGATCATCGCCGGCCGCTCCAGCGGGCAAGCACGATCGGATCGCTCGGCAGGATCTCGAACGCCTCGCCCCGCGCCCGGATGAACACGGGCACGGTCAACGCGGGATCACGAGTCAGCCGGTTGAGCGTGCCGCCGTCGTGGTTGAGCGTGAGCCGCCCTTGATGGACCAGGGCTTCGGGTAGCTTGAGGTTGGTTGCCCAGGCTTGAATGTCTTCATCTCGCACGCGGCCGACCGCGAACACGTCGAACTGGAGACCGGGGAGGCTCTGCACCTCGGCGGCGAGATGCTGGGCCAACTGGTCGCAGGCGCGGCATTCGAGATTGACGAATAGCAACAGCCGGTCACCCGCACGATAAGGCGGCTCGCGCGTGCGGGCTTCGATGAGCCCTTTCAGCTTTTCGGGGTCCAAGAGCGGCTCGTTGGGATACAGCTCGCGCTTGACCTGTTGCACGACTTTCTCAAAGGCGAGCTCACGCATCGTGCGCTCGCGTTCGAGCCGGACCAGGATCTCGGCATAGCGCCGTCGCTCGGCATCCGTATCTGCGTGCACGCCCAGTGCGGTCACGGGATCGAGGTTCGGGCTCCAGGTGCCGCGAGGACCTGTCATGAGGCTCAGGTACCGGGTCCAGTCCTCGACGGTGAGGCTCCAGCGACTTGCCTGCTCCGTGGCGGTCAGGCTCGATATGGAGCGCTCGATGGGCGTCTGCTCCACCTGCGTTGCGCCCCCTTGCTCGGCATTCACTCCGAAGGCGAGCGTTGCGAGCCAGGCGAAGAGGATGGCGCCGGCACACCTCTGGAGGCCACGGCTCACGGCGCTGTCCGCTGACTTGCGGAGAGGTCGATCTCGGACGACGCCGGTACCGCCGGGCTCGCACTCGCGGCGTTGGCTTCCTTGTCCGGACACGGGCCGACGACGTAGGTCCGCACCGCCCAGGGCACTGTCAGGTCACGAACGAGATATTCGGGCGGATGACAGACCGGTTGTGCCCGCAATACGGCTGGCTGCATCGGGGGCGCATCCTCTCGGACCGGCGCGGGGATACACGCAGACACAAGCAACGTGGCTAGCAGAAACGATGAGGCGCGCATCATGGGACGACTCGTGGTGTGACATCCGCAACCTGCCCATCGCGGCGGCTGCGATGGCGCCACGCCTCGAGATGACGCTGCACCATTCGGTGTGCATCCGGGGGCCTGATCGCTGCCACCCGCGTCGCCTGTGGCACTTCGAGATAGGCGGCCACCTTGAGGCAGTGGAGGTTGCGGTGGCAGAAGCTTCCGGGGTTGGCCTCGTAGAGACCGACCATGAGCTGCTCGGTCGTGGCCCGGAAGGCCCGACGAAGATCTGCGGCAATCGTCCAGAGCTGGACATCCTGCCGGATCGGGCCGATCCGCCGGCCGGCGGCGGTCTGTGGAAGAAGCGGTAGCGACGCGTGCAGCACGGCTGCACGCGCTGCAGGAGCCCGCGCTTTGCGGGCATCCACCGGAGCGCCCGGCGTGGCCACAGGCGCCAAACTGGCGTAGCGCTCTTGGAGCTCGAAAGAGACCAGCCGGTGCACCGGATCGATCACCAAGGTCTGGGCCGGTCCCGCCAGGGTCTTGAGCGCCTCATCGAGGCGCATCGGCCCAAGCGTTCGGTGCACCGCTGGTAAGGGCAAGTCAAGGAGCGCGGACAGCGACGGACAGGAGGCATGGAGATGCGCAAGCCGGTAGCCGCTCGGTGCCAGGACCTGCTCGATCGCGCGACCGACAGTCTGCACGGAGAGGGGGAGCTTCGAGTGAACCGGGACCGCAAGAGGATCGGCTTGCTCCGGAGATGGCCCGGGTACGATCGCCGAGTAACGCCCGACGCGCACAGGTTCGAGATCGCCGCCCGAGACGGTACGCGAGATCAGGCTGCCTAGAAGCACCAGCGCAAGGGGCCCTCGCATGGGGATCGCCTCATCGCAGTTCAGCGTTGCTGCGGAGGTTTACGCGTCTCGAGCGCGCCGGACAAGGGGAAACCCTAAATCCGTTTCTGAGGATTTGTTGTCCACCGGTGGCAGCCCCGTCGCCGGAAGCACGGTCCCCATGCGTGCCGCGGGTTCACCGGGGCTTTGCTCCCACTAGGGGAGCGCTGTAGAATCCCCGGGGGAGGATCATCGCAGTCAAGACGCTGCGAGAGTTCTGGGAACGCCATCCCGATGCGGAACAGCCACTGCGGGCCTGGTATGCAACCGCCTCGCGTGCGAGGTGGAAAAAGCCTTCCGACGTCAAAGACGACCTATCGGAATGCGAGCTTCATCGCCAACAACCGCGTCGTATTCACATCAAGGGAAACGCCTACCGTCTGTTAGTGGCCATGCGCTACCATAAAGGCATCGGTTTTGTGCGCTTCGCCGCTTACGACCGCATCGACGCAGAGACCATCTAGGGGCCCGGTCCATGGACATCAGACCCATCAAGTCCGAGGGCGACTAACAAGAGCGCGCTAACGGGCGATCGAACAGTTGTGGGAGGCCAAGCCCGAAACGCCCGAAAGCGACCGCTTGGAGCTCCTCTCCATCCTCGTCGAAGCGTTCGAGCGGGAGCACTATCCCATACAACTGCCCGACCCGATCGCGGCCATCGAGCACTGCATGGAAAGCCGCGGCCTCACCCGGAAGGATCTAGAGCCGTTTATTGGCAGTCGCGCGCGTGTCTCCGAGGTGCTGGCAAGGCGCCGCCCTCTGACCTTGGGCATGATCCGGCGCCTCTCCGTCGGACTGGGGATCCCCACTGACGTCCTGATCCAACCCTATCGCACCGTCGAGCACCGGGCAGCTTGAAGCCGGCGCTTCCCAACGAAACGCCGTCGCCGGGAACCCACCAAGTGGTCGACGGACGATTTACGAAGCCAACAGACAGGGCCGAGGAAGCGGTACAGAACCGTAGTGTGTCTCTCCTCGATACCGGGCTACCAGCTGCCTTATCGAATCTCCTCCGAAATTGTCCCCGTCGTTAGTTTTTCCTCGCTACCTTGAGGACGGTTCCCGCCAGGCCACCTAGATCACGATCCACCGCAACGCAGTCGAGAAAGCTGGGATGATTAGAAATGACGGGGTTGTGAGCGAATCAAGAAGCGCTCCGGTGGGGTAGGGTCATGGCGTAGCAAGACAGCTGGACGCCGTTCGACTTGCGGTACCGAGGGCTATGTGAAGACCGCTCTTCGCCGGTCAGCGAATGGCCAGAAACCACCCATAGCGGACTATCGACATGAAAGGCAACCGTATGCGGAAACGGCCATTAAATTCAGACCATTGCTTTCCGGGCTTGCAAGTTAACGCCAATGGCGTCTATGCTTAAACATGGAAACAAAAACACCGGACGAAATCGATATCGAAGCTTTCCTGGAAACGCTAAGGCCGCCCAGCATTCCAGATGAGGCTTTTAGTTCCGATAACATTGATCTCTACCAGATCAAGGCGTGGACGAAGAACTTTGCGGTTTCCGTGCTTGCTGGATTGTCGACCGAACCTGCTTTTCATTCAAACGGAATAAGGCTCGATTGGCTGCAACGGCTCGTATTTTCTAAATCCGAAGGCCGACGGAAACCACAGCCGGACGAACTAAGCTGCGCTTTAAATAGCGGCCTAGATCACGCCAAAGTTCTCAGATTGGAGGACCCAAATGAGGACTCGTTCTGCGATCTGATTGCGACCCCACGGGACAACTATCGAATTTTTACAGGCCAATGGGAAGCGGCTGGACCATACACTCAAACCCTGCTGGACGCCTTCGAGGCTTTGCCCCCCGGGCCTCAAAAGCAGCGTGCTCTGACGTCCATACATTCGCTCTTAACGATAAGTGATGAGATCGCGCAGAGGGCGAACGTCCACCGCTTGACCCCGTCATCCGGGGAACCCATGGGTTTGATTGCTGTACCCAGTGCCGAAGCACTGAAACGGCTCGCTCGAAGGGTCCAGTTTACGGATGAGGAACTTGGCCACCTGGGCATCAACAAGGATGCCCTTGTTCCCTTCTTACTCGAACCTCGTCACTTTCCCCACATCAGCGCCCTAAAGGCTGGAGATACGGCTCTCGAGTTCTATCCCCTGCTCGCGAACCCAAACGGCGTCATTGTCGCGAGCCCAGCGGGAATTTCGCTTGCGGTCAGGGCGGTCATGGTTGCAGCCGCCAAAAAGGGCGGAATGGACAACTTATTGCTGTCCGCAATGCTGACTGAGCAGCAGAAATACGCAGAAGCATCCGGCTTCTGGCCAGTCCCTTATCTGAAGCTGACGCCGCCAAATCAGCATTGTTTGCGATCTGCCATATGTGAGTTCGCGAAAGGGCGGTTCCTTCATATTATCCAGGTGCCGGTGACGTTCGATCAGTTTCCGCAAAAGGCTTTTGCATCAATCAGAGTGCTTGATCACGGGGCGAGTCAAGCCATCGCAGATGATGTATTGAGGTTTTGGCACTTTCTGCGAAGGCGGCCCGGTTATCGGGAAAGTATTACGGTCCTTCTCTTAAGTGGCTGGGGAACACCCCATAGCGTGTCACCACCTATTGACGACAGCAAGGCTCCGAAGGGTTGGCATTTTTTCGACTTGAGCTTTGCAGATGCCGCGGTTCTTGGCGCCTGTGATAACGGTAAGTTTCGGGATATTTGTCGGATTCTTGAACAAGTCGAGCGGCTGGAAGGCGAAGGGTTCTCGCTCAAGAATGTAAATGGGATACTGAACCTTTTCGGATTCTGGCGGAGCACAAAGGGCAATCTCATACCGGAGCATATGCGGCAGATCGAGCCGCCCTGCAATCTGATGATTCCGACGGATGATCTGCTCATACCGAGAATAGAGGCTTCGAAAAAAAGAGACCTTCGTGCATTGGCCTTTCCGGACGGCGCTTTTCGACTGGTCCAGCGCGAAGATTGGAGTGATGACGATAATCTGCAATCGATATATGGAAGCCTCGAGGACATAGCGCAAGGACGGTTGCTCGGCGCAGTTGTTGTAGAAGAGCGAATTTGGTGGATTGAATCACTTGGTGAGGCTGGCGCAACGAAAGAGTGGCGGTACCGAATTTGGCACGCGATGCTACAGTGGCTGGGAACGGTTGGACCGGAGATTATTCTGCGGTTCCCAAATATGTTTCCACCTGGTCCTGCAAGAGTTGCGATCAGCATTCCTGCGCGTTCGGCCTTCGAAAACATCGGCTCGCCAGAATCTGGTACGTCTGAGCTAGCGGGAACGATCACAGGCTCGCGGAATAGTAACGATAAACCCGCAAGGGTGCAGATTGTGCCGGAATGGCTGACGCATCTTCGGAGGCCAGAGAATGACGCGGAGATAGAACTTATTGCCGCCATACTTGAACAAATAGCGACCCACAAAGCGGATGTCATGTCACGCGAAAGGCTGCGTGAAGCCGTCCGTGACGCAATCGGCTCAAGCGACTGGCGTTGGCTCCATGCCCGTGAAATATTCACCCCCTTGGAGCGGCTCGGGAGCACTGGTCTGATTGGCCGGTTCAGGGAGATCCCCCTGTCGGCTCTTACGCTCGTGAAGTGCGGATCAATCTGGGGATGTCACGCACGGACGGATGGTCTTGAGATAAGCGGAGAAGACGAGTGCAGAGACTTTCTCATCCAATATCGAGAACATATTCTCGATGAATTAATCGAAAATATACGCAAGTTTAATCGTGAAAAACTCATCGTACTGGCGGCCGAACACTATCAGGCGGCACGTTTTGAGCAGTCCCATTGGCGCGGGGCAATAAGAGCGATGAGGGCAATCCAAGGGGCGTCAGCGGATCAGAATGCATTCAAGCGACAGAATGCTATCAACGCTGTGCAGCGCGCCGCAAAATCAATCATGGAAATCGCATCCTGTGAAGCTGCACAAGTCGGCGGGATGGATCCGGATCGCTATGATTTAGAGGAAATGTTTGCGACGTCCTTGTTGTTCTTTAGCAATGGACAACTCTTCGCGTCTATCCGCTCGGGTCTGATCAAACCGACGTTACGAATAAGTCCGGCGGGTGACCTCCTTAGTGAGCGATCTGTGTTTGAAACCACCCTCAGACCTGCAGCTGAGTGGACCAATACACGGGCGCTCAACGAAGCCGATGAGGCGTATGGCCGCGATCGACCAAAGAAGGATTCCGGGGTCGCAGAAAGTAAATTGTCATTCGATGACGCGCTGCGCAGAGCAATCGAGGCAGAGTATCGCGTATCCGCGGAGGCTTTTGGCGAATTGCAGTACGCAATACTTCAAATTATGGAGGAAAACCGCAGCGGCGTTGTAACGATGAAGCGTTCAGAACTATCCAGCGCACTTGTTGCTAACAAATCCTATCCATCAGATGATCCTGCAGCGCTACTTACACGCCTCACACTTTCGCGACGGTCCTCTTGGAGAGATAGGTCTTCCGGCCTAAGGGAATCGGATACCGACTTGAGCCGCTTTGATCGACCGTTCTCGCTCATCAATCGTCCCTTGCTGGCATTAGATGACGACGCAAATCCCACAATACTAATTGCCCCAATGTTAGTGAGCGATTCAACGATGTATGCCCTGTCTGGCTTGATGGACGGATGCCTGCAGAACCAGTTTTGGACTTCAGACGAGGCAAAGAGATATGTTGGGATGCGATCCCACGCCACAGGACTGGAGTTTGAGGAACGTGTCGCCGAAAGGCTGAGGAGCTTGGGCTTGAAGGCCTGGGCTCGCTGCAAACTCTCATGGGCACTGAATGAGAAAGTCGATAACGAATTGGGAGATATCGACGTGCTTGCTGTTAGTCCTAACCGTCACCGTGTTTGGGTGATAGAAGCGAAAAACCTGAGATTGTGTCGCACTGAGGTTGAGGTTTCGGCTCGTCTTTCGGAGTACCGTGGACGAATGGTCCATGATCGCAATGGTCGTGATAAGCCGGATAAGATGCTCAAGCACATTCGAAGGGCTCAGTATTTACGGCAGCGAAATGCCGCGCTGTGTGGACGTCTGAAGTTGGACGCGGCCCCCGAGGTTCGGGGCTTGCTCATCGTTGACACACCCCAGCCGATGAATTTTTACATGCTCGATCAGTTGGAGGACGGTGAAAGTGTTTTTCTGGACGCAATCGATAGCTTCAGCTTCTGAGAGGTCAATCGAGATCTTTGACGCAAGATTGCTGCACGCATGAGCGTCCGCTTCTGGCCGGGTGCTGACATTCAAGTGCAGCCGAGGCCGCCTTCGCCGAGGCGGTCGCGAACTCGACAGCTGTTGTTACCCTTGGGCACCGCTTGACTCCTCCGTGGCCGACGCAGGTGTCCGCGATCCTCGGCCTCGCGGCCGGCCACCGGACAACCCAGGCGCGCGGTGGCGAGGGTGCTGGCGCTTGGGCCAGCAAGGGCACGACTGGAACCGCAGGCGATGGAGCCGGTTCAACGATCTGCACGGGTGCGGCTTTGACCGAAGCCGCCGCGGGACAACTCTCTTCGCTTTCCGAAACGCCCCCCGGGGCGGAAGCCCCGGGGGAAGTTGCGCGATCACACGCTCGCTTGGACCGTGACCCGACCTTCCTTCCCGATCTTCACGTGGTAGCTGCGCCCCGCGAGCGCCGGGTAGTCCCGGAGCCGGGCGCTCTCCAGCACCGCCGCGAGCATAGCCTCGGGCGTCTCGCTCCGGTGGGCGAGGATGAAGGTCTGCATGAGCGCTTCCTCTTCCTCCGCCTCGTGCTCCTCGTACTGGTCGTTCGCGTCCATGAAGTCCTGGAGCTGGTGCACCACGCGGCCACTCGTCTCTCCCTCTGGGATCACAATCTCGCCGTTCTCCTCGGCGTCCTCATCGAGCCAGTGATAGAGACCGGCATCGGTGACTTCGATCGTCTCCCCGCCGATCGTGATCCGGTAGGCCTTGCAGAAGCGGACTGTCCGGCCCCAGACCCAGCGGCCAGGCTCGAACGGCACGGCCTTGCCGGAGGAGACGACATCGAGAGCGAACTCCGCCCCGTCGAGGTCCTTCACGTGGCGGTGCACCCAGTAACCCGCATCGAGAAAATCGGCATCGATGAGCGTGTAGCCCGCCTTCCAGGCGAACACCCACCGAACGGCGCCGCCAGGCTCGTCCTCGTACATCCGCTCGAGCTTCGCGAGCCGAACCTCGCTTGCCTCCACCGATTCTTGTGGAATGGAGGTGCCGTAGCCCTCGATCCCGTCCCCGTCCCAGCGCGGCACGATCGGGTAGTCCGTGATGGACCAGAGGACCTCGGGCGGCAAGAACGGCACATCGTTCAGGAGCGAAACGGCGCCCCAGTGCCGCAGTGACCGGAACCCCCGGATGAACGCCTCGGGGGCGAGGCGCGCCTTCTGTGCGCGCAGGCGCGTGAGGGCAATCGTCTTGATCGCCGCCCGCACCGCATCGATCGCCTCGGGCTCGTCGATGAGCCTGTCCCGATCGGGGAGGCGGGCAAGGAAGCGCCCGGAATCGAGATGGACGATCGCGGCGCGCTCGCTGCGGTCTCCGTAACCGCACGTGTAGACCGGGAGCCCCTGGAGATAACAGGCGATCTCGTCCGAGGCGTAGGTCCAATCCTCCCCCGGCATGGCGCCGTAGAGGTAGATCTCGCCCGCCTCCGTCCGCTCGAACCTGAGACCCCCATCGAGCGCACGGGGCCGTGGCAACGACTCGCCGTTGTACCGCACCTCGATGGGGAAGCCCGTCGCACGGTGCCGGAGCGCGGCCTCGAGGTGCGGGATCTCCCGCAACCCTTCGAGCACGATCCGCGTGCCCGGTCCGGTGTCGCACGCCTCGACCGCGAGCGGTCGAAAGGCGAGTAGATCCGCCGTCGCGAAGGCGAGGCGCCTTCCGGCGCTCTCGACCGTGATGCGCTCCGAGGCATAGACCGCTGCGAGGAACCCCAAACCATAGGGGTGCTCGTGCTCGATGGTCTCCGCATCCCAGCCGCTCTCGGCGACGGTGACGAGCTGCTGCAGATCCCCGATGCCGATGCCGTCGTCCGTGACGGTGAGACGGTGGCTGCTCTCCTCGTAGTCGAAGGCCACGACGCTGGCCTTGGCCCGCCGAGCGTTCTGCATCAGCTCGCCGAGCACGGTAACCTGGCTCGTGAATCCGAACTTCAGGTTCCGGACCAGCGCCTCCTGGTTCACCTTGAGTGTGACTTCATTCATGGAGTACCTCCTTCGGTGGAATGAATACAATCCGCCCAAAGGAGCACCCCGAGCCGGGGTGCTCCCCGGACGGGGTAGTGGAAGAATGCGGCCGGCACGCTCGCGGAGCGTGGGGCCGCGCCTTACATCAGGCCGCGCTCGGCCATCGACACCGAAGCCTCCGCCGAGACCACGAGGTGGTCGAGGAGGCGGATGTCGAGGAGCGCGAGCGCGTCCTTGAGCCTGCGCGTCAGAACCTCATCCGCGCGGCTCGGCTCCGCCTGGCCGCTCGGGTGGTTGTGAAAAACGATGATCGCCGCCGCATTGAGGGCGAGTGCGCGCTGCGCGATGACCCGCGGGTGGACCTCCGTGCCATCTATCGTGCCCGTGAAGAGCTCCTCACAGGCGATCACCCGGTGGCGGTTGTCGAGGTAGATCACGCCGAACACCTCGTTGGGACGCTCGGCGAGACGCAAGCGCAGGTAGGCCCGCGTCGCGTCCGGATCCGTCAGGGCCGCTCCGCGTGCATGACGGCGCTCGAGGATCTCGAGCGCGGCCGCGATGAGCTGCTCCTCCCTGGCGATCTGGGGTAGCTCGGCCACGGCGCTCATGCCGCAGCCTTTTCGATCACCTCGCCGAGTAACGCGCGCGGCAACCGGTAGACCACCCCGCCGTGCTCGCCGCGGAGCGGCCGGAGCGATGTGATCCGCACCCAGGGGAGGCGCGATCTCACGAGCGTCACCTTCTGGCCGACCTCGAATGGACGGCGCAGGCGCGCGTAGTAAGCACGCACCTGCTCCCGCCAGGCCTCGCAGGCGATGGACGCCATCGCGAGGTAGCCGAGCGGACAATCGTAGTAGAAAGGGTGCAGGGACTCGTCCATGTCCTTGTACCCCCAGCCCCGGCAGCTCTTGTCGTAGGCCAGGAGATAGCAGGCGATGTAGCGCTCGAGGCGCGTTTCCTGCTCACCCACGACCTCGACCACGGCCCAGAGGCGGTTGCCTCGCAGGCAGTGAGCGAGGGTGTGCCACCTCCGCCGCTTGTTGCTTTCCGGCGCGGCGAGCCTTGCGATCAGTTCGCGCTTGCTCTGGTTGTGTGTAAATAGCCATCCCATGATGCACCTCCTCTCGGATCAAGACCGGGGTGCACCTCGCCCAGGGGGTGCGTGACACCCCGCTGGGTTGCTGTGGATGAATGCCTGCTCGGCCTCGCGGCCGGCCACCGGATCGCAGGCGCGCGGTGGCGGGGGTGCCGGGCTCGGGCCGGCAAGGGTGCGACTGGAACCGCAGTCGCCACGGTACAAAGTCATGAGAGGCCTTCGGCCTTTTCTCAAGGTCCCGCGAGGCCCTGAGAAAAGGCCCCCGGGGGGGACGAATGCCCCCCAAGGGGTGGACCTGCCCGCCGCGCAGGCAGGCAGGAGCGGAACGCCGCTACCCGGCGAGCCGCTGGAACGCGGGGCTCGCGAGCGCGCGCCGCACGAGCGATTCGCGATTGAGCACGACTGCCGCACGGTTGGCCTCCGAGGCCGCCCGCACCGGTGCGTGCGTCGACCAGCGCGTGAGCGCGTTGTAGAGACCCCAGACCGTCTGGCCGGCGAGCCGTGCCTCGATGGCCCAGGCCTCGTCCAGGCGTGCTAAGCGCCTGGGGTTGGCCTCGGGCATCGCCTCGAAGACCGCGCGGGCGGCCTCCGGTGTGATCCCCAGGGCGGCCCAGCGCTTCCACTCGCCATCGAGGGCGAAATAGCGATCCATCGCCCTCCGGATCCCGTCGACCGCCCGCTCGCTCGAGAACCCCGAGGTGTGGCGGGCGTAGACCTGGGCCTTGCGCTCCTCGCCGACGAGGCCGTTAAGGCACAGGCGCCGCCGCCCGGCCATGACCGCCCGGAAGGCGTTCGTGGCGTCGTAGGAGTTGACGACGAGCAGCTTGAACTCGACGACATCGCCGATCTGAGGCTCGAGCGCGACGTGGGGGAAGATGTACTCGCGCACCACGGTGCGGCCGCGGTAGGCGAGCCCCTCGTGGACCTCGAGGCCCTCGACCGGGATCCCCGATTGCAGGATCGCCTCCTCGAACGGCTCGAAGACCTCCCGATTCGGGACGAGCCGATAGGCCCCCCGGTGGATCCCGAGGACATCGCCCGTGTCCTCCCGGACGACCGCGTGATACTCCCGCGCCTTCGCGGCCTCATCGCCGACGAAGACCGGTCGCAGTGTGACCGGGAAGTAGGCCCGGGTCTCGGTGCCAAAGGTAGTGGTATGCATATGCACCTCCGGATGCAAGGGGGCGCATGGACCCCGTACGGGGCGCGTGACACCCCGCAAGGGTTGACGTTGACGAACTGCCTGCTGCGGCCCGAGGGCCGGCCACCGGGAACGCAGGCGCGCGGTGGCAAGGGGCTGGTTATGGGACCAGCAAGGGTGCGACTGAGACCGCAGTCGCCACGGTGAAAAACCTGACTTCCGCTCGCGCCACTACTCAACGGCGAAACAGCGTTTCCTCGGACGGTCCCGCCGGTTTTCCGGCGGAGCACTCAGCTACCGCGCTGCCCCTGCTCCACGGGCAAGATCCGAGGCACGCGCCCGAGCGCTTGGCCCTCGGCACGGGCCTTCGACGTTCGGCGCTTGGGCCTGCCGGGCCGGGACGCGCGGGCCTGTGGCTGAGTCAACTCCACCACGTTCTCCTCTCGCGCCGCTTCGAGCGGGTCCCTGCTCGCAGGGTGCTCGCCCGGCACGCGGTCGAGCGATCCCATATTCGACGCCTCAGCCTCGATCGTACCGGGGGCTTCCGGCAGCGGATCTGCTGGCGCAGCTCGCAGCACGCCGTGCATGGATCCCCAGTGGCCGGCGAAGCCGAAAGGACGCCAGGGCTCGGCGGGCCTTCGGGCACGGCCCTCGCGCGCCAGAGCCGTGATGGCGAGCACGGCCGAGATCTGGAAGAGCACGAGCCCCGTGCACTCCATGACGATAACCAGGATCTCCATCCGTGCCGTGTTTCGGGGCGCCTCACGGTGGAGGGCTGTAAGCCTTCGACGGGCGTCCTCGATCTGCGCCTGGGTCGCCTCGATCGCCGGGAGCCAGCCGGAGCGGTTCTCCGAGTTCGTCGTGAACGTCGCAAGCTGTCGCTCGAGGCCTCCTATCTCGGCCTCCACCATCGGGATCTCCTTGGCCCGGGCCCGATCGCTGTGCTCTGCGCTAGCGAGTCCCTCCAGGATCGGCGTGCCCACCTGGTAAAGCGGTCCGAGCAGGAGTAACACGCTCGCAAGAAGCGCGAGCAGGCGATTCGCAATGGCAGTCCGCGACCAGAGCCAGAGCGCGATCGCTTCGAGGAGCACCGACCAGGCGATCCCGTAGGAACCGAGCTTGCTCGACCAGAACGCGATCCCATGGGCCTGGAGCAGGCCGATGGCACCCGCGAGCACGACGGCGGGTCCAAGCCATCCGAGTGTTTGCGCCATGACAGCTCCTTCGCCGCCTCCGCAGGCGGCGCTTGTGGTGGAAACCCCGGGAGGCGGAACGAGGACAGCCCTCCTTCCCGGGACAATATGCTGGTGGTCCGACGAGCCATGGCCGCCTTTCCGGAAAGCTCGGAACGAGCGCTCGGGAAAGGCCCCGCTGCTGCGGGGCAGGGTGAACGAGGGCGTCCTCGGGGTGATGGGTCAAGGTCCCCGAAGACGCACGGATGCAAGGCCTCCTGGCCGTCAACCCCTGCAAGCGTCCTTGGGCCGCCTCGCAGTCAGCCTTCCGGGATCACCTGCCGGTTCGCCTTCACGGGGTGCTCGAACCTCAAGAACCTCGGGCACGGACAGGCCGTACAAAGGGGCGCCGCGCTTCGGACCCGGCGGCGGGCAGCCGGCGGGGTACGACGATGAAGGCCGGACGGCCTTCCCGGAGCCGCCTGCCCGGGCTCGGGGAAGGCCGCAGGATGCGGTCTCTAGTCGGGCGTCGGGCCACGTGCTTGGGCGCTCGCGAGCCTGTGCCGCTCGAGCTCCGCCCACGGCAGTACCAGCACGTAGCTGTCCCCGGTTGCCGCCTTGAGGTACAGCCTGCGAATGACGAAGTCGCCTTCGTGTTCCCCTGCCGGCATCCCGGCGAAGGCTTCGCGGGCGACGCTGAGCTCGCCGATCTCGGTCCTGAGGTCGGGCGCTGTCGCCGAACGCCGAGGATCACGGTACCGTGGATCGAAACAGTCATGATGTCTCTCCTGTGTGCCGATCGCGGTGAGACACGGCACCCCGGAGGGATCCGTGCTCGCCGCAGAGGCTTGATGGAAGGGGGGGCCGCCGGTTCACGGACGGCGGCGCGGTTGAGCGCGCGCAAGACTTGGGGCTTGCGTGTGTCCTGGGCCTCGGTCTTCTTCCGAAGACCGGCGCACCTGTGACGTGGCCCGAAGGTGCTGAAGGGCGCTGATCCTGGGATCAGCAAGGGGGCCTGATACGGACAGGCGGCCGGTGAAACGCGCTTTGGAGAGGATCGCTCAAGCGATACTCTGCAAAGCGTGCTCGTTGGGAGCTGGCGGTCTTGGATCCGCCTTGTGCTAAGCTGCGCTTATGAGATCCGAGACCGCATAGGGATGGAGCTGATCCCCGGAAATCGCGACCGGCTCCACGAGGAAGCACGCGCCGCCCTGCTCGACTGCCTGGTACACGGGAGAGAGGATGCCGAAGCTCGTCTCTACGAGATCGACGGCATCCTCTCTCGCCGCGGGGCACTCAGGCTCGCTTGCGCAAGCGAGCGAGATCGGCCCGCGCCACCAGCTCCCGGTCCATCTCCCGGATGATCCGCCGGACATCCGCGCGGATGTCCGGATCCCTGAGCTGTCTCAGCACCTCGCGCGCCTTGTCCCGGCGCGCGAAGATCTCGCCAAGCTTGGCCGCGTCGAGCCAGCGGTAGAGATCGATCCAGTCCTCCCGATCCATCTCGGCCGCCTCATGCTGCGATCTGCCGGGGCGTATCGCTCTCCTGCGACCTCGGCCGCACGGCATACTCCCCGTCGATCTTCGCCCAGTGGATGGAGAGGAGCCTGGCCTTGAGCCGGACGCCCATCTGGCCCTTCTTCTCACCCTTCTCGTACTGGAACGGCTCGGCGTAGAGATCGCCCAGCTTGAAGCCGACGAGCACCCGCTTCTCGGCCTCGATGGCGGGCATCAGCTCGCGCACGATCGCCTGGGCCTCGCGGCCCGAGACACGCGTATCGAAGCGGGTGTACTGGACGGCGTCCTCCGCCCCGTGCAAGGCTGAGATCTCTACGGCGAGGAAGGACTCCCCGCGTTTCGGTGTGACCTCGCGGGCCCGGTGCAGATAGCCGAGGCCCTGGGTATGGAGATCGAAGTAGGTAGTGTGTTGCTCGGTCATGGTGTATCTCCTCGAGGATGAAAACCCCGGGGAGCGCACACGCACCCCTGCCGGGGAGGTGGTCGTCCCCGGGAAGGGTCAGGCGGAGCAATTCCGCCACGATGCCTGCGGGCCCTCACGGGCCGGCCACCGGAAATGCAGACGTGGGTGGCCAAGGG
>Ga0136614_10001156_pt1 | contig 15123 bp, 14 predicted proteins | sample AntDrymUQ2792106_2_FD_106643 | JGI IMG/M metagenome (GOLD analysis project Ga0136614, IMG submission 106643) | Polar desert sand microbial communities from Dry Valleys, Antarctica - metaG UQ279 (21.06) | ecosystem: Environmental > Terrestrial > Soil > Desert | place: Antarctica: Dry Valley... | reverse complement strand
GTGTAGAGCTGGCCGGCCGCGCCGAGCGCGTACAGCATCCCGTTGGCGGGACGCCGGTCCAGCCCGATGAGGCGGTCGCCCTTGGCTAGGCCGGTGACCTTCACCTTGGCCTTCACCAGCACCAGGATCGCTCCGTTGCGACGCTCCAGGGTGCCGCCGGTGGTCAGGACGAACAGGTTGATGCGGGCGGTCTACGCCGAGCACGGCGCGGAGCTCTACCGTTCGCCCTGCGCCGCCTCGCCGACGACGGGCTTGCGCAGGACACGGTTCAGGAGGTCTTCGTCCGTGCCTGGCGGGCGGCTGACCGGTTCGACCCGCAGCTGGCGAGCCTGCGCGGTTGGCTGTTCGCCATCGCCCGCAACGTCGTCATCGACCTGGGCCGCAGAAGAGCCGCCCGGCCGGGACTCGCCTGGCAGGACCCGATCCCCGAGCAGGGGCCGTCAACCGATGCGTTCGACGACGCGGTGATCGCGAGCTGGATGATCACCGATGCGCTGCGGCGGATCTCCCCACAACAGCGCGAGGCGCTGGTGGAGACCTACCTGCGCGGACGTCGATACGCCGAGGTCGCCGTCGGCCTCGGCGTTCCGGTCGGCACGTTGCGCAGCAGGGTGTTCTACGGGCTCAAGGCGCTACGCCTGGTGCTCGACGAGATGGGAGTGGAGCCGTGAGACCGGAGAACCACCGCGCGGTCCGCGAGCAGCTCGGAGCGTTCGCGCTGGGCCAGCTGGACGCCGCCGAGCGCGTCGCCGTGCAGGCCCACCTCGACGGATGCCCGTCATGCCGCGCTGAGCTGAACTCGATCGCGCCGCTCGCCGCGCCGCTACGCAGCGTTCGACCGGAGCGCATCGACGACGTGCCCGCCCTCCCACCGGGTCTCGGGGAGGCCGTGATGTCCAGAATCCGCGCCGAGGCGGGTGGCGGGCAGCCGACCGTGACTCCCGCACCGCCAGACCGCGCCCCTTGGCGAACCGCCCGCCGGCTTCAGCTGGCCGCGGCGGCCGCGGTCATTGCCATCGCGGCCGGTGGGATCGGGTTCGGGGTGGGCGCGCAGGGTTCGAGCAGCGCACCTGCTCCGCTGGAAGCGGTCGCCGTCCGATCCGCCTCGCCGACGGTGCAGGCCGTCGCCGACGTCGTGCCCCACACCTGGGGGGTGGAGATCAAGTTGGAGGCGACCGGGTTCGCCCCGGGACGCGTCTACCGCGTGAGCGTGACCGACGACCAGGGTCGGACGGTCGGAGCAGGCGAGTTCGTCGGCACCGGCGCCGAGCAGATGCGCTGCAACCTGAACTCGTCGGTGCTGCGCGCTGCCGCGGCGGGGTTCCAGGTCACCGATCCAGACGGCCAGGTCGTGGTGTCCGCCGCGCTGTAGGGGCGTCAGCTCGCGTGTTCTGCCGCCCGGTCCCGCATCCGCTGCGAGACCACGGCCGTGATGCCGTCGCCGGCCATGCTCACGCCGTAGAGCGCGTCGGCGACCTCCATCGTCGGCTTCTGGTGCGTCACGATGATCAGCTGCGAGCTCTGTCGCAGCTCGTCGAGCAAGCCGATGAGCCGGCGCAGGTTGACGTCGTCCAGCGCGGCCTCGACCTCGTCGAGCACGTAGAACGGTGACGGTCGGGCCCGGAAGATCGCCACCAGCATCGCCACCGCGGTCAGCGACTTCTCCCCGCCGGAGAGCAGCGACAGCCGCTTGATCTTCTTACCCGGCGGGCGGGCCTCCACGTCGACGCCGGAGGTCAGCATGTCGTCGGGCTCGGTGAGCACGAGCCGGCCCTCGCCGCCGGGGAACAGCGTCACGAAGACCAGCTCGAACTCGCGGGCCACGTCGGCGTATGCCGCGGTGAAGACCTCGAGGATCTTGTCGTCGACCTCGCTGACCACCGTGAGCAGGTCGCGGCGAGTGGCCTTGATGTCCTCCAGCTGGGTGGCGAGGAACTTGTAGCGCTCCTCCATCGCCGCGAACTCCTCCAGCGCCAGCGGGTTCACCCTGCCGAGCATCGCGAGGTCCTTCTCGGCGAGCGCCGCGCGTCGCTGCTGGACGGCACGGTCGTAGGCGGCAGGCGCAGGCTCGGCGGACGGTTCGCCGCGCTCGATCGATGTGGCGTGCTCGGCGAGGTCCGCGGCGCTCACCGGGACCGGCAGGTGTGGCCCGTACTCGGCGACGAGGTCGTCGGCGGCCACGCCGTGGTCCTCGGTGATCCGGCTCTCCAACTGCTCGATGCGCAGCTGCGACTGCGCGCGCGCGACCTCGTCGCGGTGCATCACGTCGGTGAGCTGGGTCAACTCGGTGGCCAGCGCGTTAACCCTGGACCGCACGCCGTCCAGCCCGCTCTGCCGCTCGGCGCGGGCGGCGGCGGCCGCGTCGCGCTCTTCCGCCGCCGCCGTTAGTGACACCGCGATCCGCCCCAGCGCCGTCTCCCCCGCCGAGCGGACGGCACCGGCCACGGCGGCGCCGCGCTCCCTCGCTGCCTTTGCGCCCGCGGCCCGTGCGCGGGTCTCACGCTCGGCGGTGGCCGCCCGGCGCAGGCTGTCGGCGCGGCCGGCGATCGCCCTGCCGCGCTCCTCGGCGGTGCGCAAGGCGAGCCGGACCTCGATCTCCTCGGCGCGGGCGGCGGCCAGCGCGACGGAGGTCAGCTCGCGGATGGTGCCGTCGGGCTCGGTCTCCGTGGGTTTCTCGCGCGCCAGCGTGAGGCGCTGCTCGGCCAGCACGAGCTCGGCCACCGCGTCGACACGGCGCGCCTCGACGGTCTCGCGCTGCCGGTGTAGCCGGTCGGCCTCCGCGCGGGCGGAGCTGACCGCCTGTTCGAGCCGGCCGAGGGTCTGGGCGGCGGCACCGCGCCGGGCCTGTGCGGCCGCCTGCGCCTCCTGGGAGGCCTGGACGTCGGCCAGCCTGGCCGCCTCCTCGGCGCGGGCGCCCTCCAGCGCGGGCCGCAGCGCGGCCAGCGCTCCGTCCACCTGCGCCGCTGACTCCGCCGCTGCGTCCACGGCGGCCTGGACCTCGAGCACGCTCTGGTCGCGGCCGGAGCCACCAGCCGCCCAGTCGGCGCCGAGTACGTCGCCGTCGCGGGTGACGGCACGCATCCCCGGGTGGTCGGCCACCAGGTTCTGCGCGGCGGCGAGGTCCTCGACCGCGGCGACATCGCGCAGCACGGCGTGCACCGCCGGCCGCAGCCAGGCCGGCGCCTCCACGAGCTCGGCCACCCAGCGCGCGCCTGCGGGCAGCATCGCCCACGTGTCCGCGGTGCCACCCGCGGCGCCACCGCCGACCAGCATGCTGGCGCGGCCGGCGTCCTGCTCCCGGAGCAGCTCCAGCGCGGCGACGGCGTCGGTCGTGGACGCGACGGCCACCGAGTCGGCCAGCGCCCCGAGTGCGGCGGCCACCGCGCTCTGCCAGCCGGGCTCGACGGTGAGCATCGCGGCGAGCGAGCCGCGCACTCCGGGCAGCGACGCCTGCGCCTCGAGCAGTGCGCCCGCGCCGTCGCGGCGGGTCAGGCCGATCGAGAGCGCCTCGACGCGGGCCCGCCAGTGCGCCCGGTGCCGCTCGGCCTCACGTTCGCTGGCCACCAGCTCGGCGACCCGCTTGCGGGCGCTCTCGTGGGCGTCCAGTGCGGCGGTGCACCGCTCGTCGAGGCCGTGGCCGCCGGAGTCCAGCGAGCCCAGCTCGAGCTGCGCCGCGGCGAGGTCGCGGTCGGCCTGCTCGGTGCGCGCCTGCGCCTGCGTCAGCGCCGCAGCGAGCCGGTCGATCTCCTCCGCGGTGGCGGTCGTCGTGCTGCGCAGGGCCTCGACGCGCCCGCTCAGCTGCGCGAGCCCGGCCTGGCGGTCGGCGATCGCCCGCACCGCGGCCAGGTGGGCCCGTTCGGCTGCTGCCTGGGCGGCTTCGCACTCGGCGCGGGCGGTGACGGCGCGTGAGAGGCGCGCACGGACACCGTCGGTCTCGGCGGCCAGGGTGGCCTCCCGGTCGGCGACCTCGGCAGCCTGGGCTTCGAGCTCGTCGGGGTCACGGCCGCCGTCGGATCGCTCCACCGGCACCTCGAGGTGACGCGCGCGCTCGGCGGCGAGGCGCACCGTGCCGCGTAGCCGTTCCTGCAGCGCCGAAAGCCGGTACCAGGTGTCCTGCGCCTGGCTCAGCCGCGGGCCGTCCTGCGCGAGCTGCGCCTCCAGCGTCTCCAGCTGGGTCCGCGCGGTGGTCAGACCGCTCTCGACCTGCACCCGCCTGGCGCGGGCGCCGTCCTCGCTCCGGCGCTGGCCGGCCATCTCGGTGCGCAGCCGGACCAGGTCGTCCGCGGCCAGGCGCAGCCGGGCGTCGCGCAGCTCGGCCTGCACGCCCGCGGCGCGACGGGCCGCCTCGGCCTGCCTGCCCAGCGGCTTGAGCGTGCGGCGCAGCTCGGCGGTGAGGTCGTTGAGCCTGGTCAGGTTCGCCTGGGTGGCGTCCAGCTTGCGCAGCGCCTTTTCCTTGCGCTTGCGGTGCTTCAAGACGCCGGCGGCCTCTTCGATCAGCGCGCGCCGGTCCTCCGGCTTGGCGTGCAGGATCATCTCAAGCTGGCCCTGGCCGACCACGACGTGCATCTCGCGGCCGATACCCGAGTCCGACAGCAGCTCCTGGATGTCCAGCAGCCGGCAGGGAGTACCGTTGATCTCGTACTCCCCCGCGCCGTCGCGGAACATCCGGCGAGTGATCGAGACCTCGGTGTAGTCGATGGGCAGTGCGCCGTCGCGGTTGTCGATCGCCAGCGTGACCTCGGCCCGGCCGAGCGGCGGGCGACCGGCGGTGCCGGCGAAGATCACGTCCTCCATCTTCGCGCCGCGCAGCGCCTTGGCGCCCTGCTCGCCGAGGACCCAGCTGATCGCGTCCACCACGTTGGACTTGCCGGAGCCGTTCGGGCCGACCACGCAGGTGATCCCGGGCTCGAGGCGCAACGTGGTGGCCGAGGCGAAGGACTTGAAGCCCTTGAGCGTCAGGCTCTTCAGATGCACGGTGCGGCGGACCTCCCTGCCGATTCGGCCTGAGGGTACCGGGCACGGACTCGCGCCCCTGGTCACCGCGCCGCTCGCCGCGCACGCGCCCTTCCCGATGATCGCCGTTCGTGGAGTGGAACGTTCGCTGAAGCGAACGATTGACTCGACAAATCGCGATCATGGGCGAGGTTGGCGGGCGGTCAGCGGACGGCGAAGCTGTGCAGGCCGCCGGTGGCCGGCTCCCAGCGGACCTCGACGGCGCCGACCCGGCCGGGTGCTCGCCTCGATCGCAGGGCGGCGAGCAGGCGCTCACAGTCGGCTCGCGGACCCTCGGCGATGACCTCGACGCGGCCGTCCGGCAGGTTCGCCACGCTGCCCACGAGCCCGAGCGACCGGGCCTGCGAGCGGGTCCACCAACGAAAGCCGACGCCCTGCACATAGCCCCCGACCAGGGCATTGAGCCGAACGGCGGAACCGCGGTTGGTGCTCACGAGTCTGCTACGTTACCGCGCCGTGATCAGGCCGAACCCGCAACGCCTCGCGCCGCTGATGGCTGGCCTGACCGTCGGCGCCGTGCTCGCGGGCATCCTGATCACCCTCGCCGAGCCGCCTCGCACCCCACCGGCCGCCTTCACCGCAGACCCCACGCAGGTCAACGCCGCGCCCACCCAGGACGTCCCGACGCCCAGCCTGTCGATCTCGGAGAAGGCCACACCGACGTCCACGACCACGCGCAAGACCGCCCCGCCCGTCGCCCCCGCCGCCGCAGCCGCAGCCGCAGCCGCAGCCGGACCAGCCGCGGCCGTCCTGGCCTCGACCAACAGCCAGCGCGCCGCGGCAGGCTGCCCACCGGTCCGGGGCGACGCCCAACTGGCGCGCGCCGCGCAGGGCCACGCCGCGGACATGGCCGCCAAGGGCTACTTCTCCCACACCAGCCGCGACGGGCGGACGTTCAGCCAGCGCGTGCTCGCGGCCGGCTATCCGCGACCCGGCGGGGAGAACATCGCCCAGGGGCAGTCCAGCGCGGCCGAGGTGTTGCAGGCGTGGATGACGTCGTCGGGGCACCGCGCCAACATCCTGAACTGCTCGTTCACCGCGCTCGGCGTCGGCTACGACTCCAACGGCGACTACTGGGTGCAGAACTTCGGCCGCTGAGCCGGGGCCCGGGCGGCGCTCAGGGGTGCGGCCGCCGAGGTCGCGGCTGGCAGCTTGGGCAGAAATACGACGAGCGGTTCATGAACGACTCGCGGAGGACGGCCGTCCCACAGCGCGGGCACGGCCGGTCGGCCTGGCCGTAGACCGCAAGCGAGCGGTCGAAGTAGCCGGACTGGCCGTTGACGTTGACGTAGAGCGTGTCGAACGAGGTCCCGCCCTGCCCCAGCGCCTCGGTCATCACCTCCGCCGCCGCGGCCAGCACTCGCCGTGCCGCCGCCCGGGTCAGGCCGGCCGTCGGCCGGGCCCCGTGCAGCCGGGCCCGCCACAGCGCCTCGTCGGCGTAGATGTTGCCGATCCCCGACACGAGCGTCTGGTCCAGCAGCGCCCGCTTGAGGCCGGTGCGCTTGCGGCGCATCGCCGAGACGGTGGCCTCGACGTCGAACGCCGGGTCGAGCGGGTCGCGGGCGATGTGTGCGACCGCGCGCGGCACGGTCTCGCCAGAGTCGGCGGCGTCGGCGCCGACGAGCTCGTCCACGCTCAGCCCACCGAACGTCCGCTGGTCGACGAACCGCAGCTCAGGGCCGCCGTCGGCGAACACCACCCGCACCCGCAGGTGCACCGGGTCGGGCGCCGACTCGTCCTGCAACAGCAGCTGGCCGCTCATGCCGAGGTGGCCGAGCAGCGCGTCAGACCCGGGGGCAGCGTCGTCCAGCTCCAGCCACAGGTACTTGCCCCGCCGGCGCACGCCACCCACGGTGTGACCCACCAAGCGGCCGGCGAAGTCGAGATCGCCCGCGACGTGTCTGCGCACCGATCGCGGGTGGAACACGTCGACCCGCACGACGCGGCGGCCCTGCACGTGGTCGGCGAGCCCGCGCCGGACGACCTCGACCTCGGGGAGCTCAGGCACCGTCGGACGGGGCCTCCGCGGCACTGCGCTCGGTCAGCGCCTGCCAGGCGAGGGCCGCAGCACGCTGCTCGGCTTCCTTCTTGGTCCGCCCGTCGCCGCTGCCCAGCTCGTCGCCGTCGACGACTGCGGTCGCGGTGAACACCTTCAGGTGATCAGGTCCGTCCTCGGTGATCCGGTACTCAGGGGTACCGAGTCCCCCGGCGGCGGTCAGCTCCTGCAGGCTCGTCTTCCAGTCCAGCCCGGCACCCAGCAGCGGGGCGGCGTCCAGCAGGCCGGAGAACAGCCGCTCCACCAGCGCCCGCGTCGGCTCCAGGCCGTGCTCCAGGTAGACCGCACCGATCAACGCCTCGGTCGCGTCGGCCAGGATGCTCGCCTTGCCCCGCCCGCCGGTGAGCTCCTCGCCCCGGCCCAGGTACAGGTACGCGCCGAGCCCGGTCTCGCCGAGCGCGCGGGCGACCCCGGCGAGGGCGTGCATGTTCACCACGCTCGCCCGCAGCTTCGCGAGCTGGCCCTCGGGCAGGTCCGGATGGGTCCGGTAGAGCTGCTCGGTGACGATGACGTCGAGCACTGCGTCGCCGAGGAACTCCAGCCGCTCGTTGGTGGGCAGCCCACCGTTCTCGTAGGCGTAGGAACGGTGCGTCAGGGCAAGGATGAGCAGCTCGGCGTCCAGCTCGACGCCGAGCCCTTCAAGCAGGGCTGCGTGCTCCGGGGAGCGCAAGCGCCGACCGCGAGGGTCAGGCGGGCTCGACGACCGGGCGGCCGTCGTAGGTCCCGCAGGTCGGGCAGGCGACGTGCGGGGGCTTGAGCGCCCGGCAGGCACGGTTGCTGCACGGGGCGAGGGTCGGCGCGGTCGCCTTCCACTGCGCCCGACGTGAGCGCGTGTTGGACCGCGACATCCGGCGCTTGGGTACGGCCACGGGACATCTCCAGCTTCGTAGTGCTCGGGGACCTCAGCGGTCCGCCCTAATGGTCAGGGCCTAACCGCCCATGAAGGGCAGCCCATCTGGGATCCATTGTGTCATGTTTGTGATCGGGACCGAGCTCGGCCCGGCGCCCACCGCACTCGACGCACAGGCCGGGGCAGTCCTCGCGGCACAGCGGGGCCAGCGGCAGCGCTAGCACGATCGCGTCGCGCACGGTCGGCTCGGTGTCCACGAGGCCGTTCACCAGCCTGCTGACCTCGTCCTCGTCGGTCGAGGCCTCGGTCACGCTGTCCGGGTAGGCGAACAGTTCGGCGACCTCCACGGTGAGCTCGTCGGACGTCGGGTCCAGGCACCGGGAGCACTCGCCGACGACCGTCGCCGACGCGGTCCCGGACAGGTACACGCCCTCGGCGACGGATTCCAGCCGCAGGTCAAGCTCGACGGGTTCCCCGGCCGGGACGTGCACGACGTCGAGGCCGATGGTCTCCGGCGCGGGGACGGTGCGCTCGTAGCTGCGCATGGTTCCGGGCTGTCGCCGAAGATCCCGGGTGTCGATCACCCAGGGGTTGGCCGGATCGGGCCGGGCGGTGGCGGACTGGGGCGATTTGGCCATGGCATGGGGGGTGGTGTCGGAGGCGGAGGGATCGGTGGCCGCGCCAGCGGCGGACCAGGCCGACCCTGCGGAGGGGGCGAGCCGTAGGGAGGCGTCGCGGGAGCGGGCGGCGGGCGGCCCATGGGCGGACCCCCTTGGGGCGCCATCGGAGGTCCCCCTGGATGTCCCGCTGGAGGTCCTGTTGGGTATCCCCCGTAGGCCCTGCGGTCCATGTTAGGCGGCGTCGGGTCGAAGTCGTCGGCCAGATACGCCGCGATCTCCAGGAACGTGTCCTGGGTGGGCTCCTGCAGGGCGTGCAGGTTGATCCGGCCACCGGTGGCCAGGTGCGGGTCGTGCGGCACCTGCACCACGGCGCGGCAGCGCATCGCGAAGTGCTCCAGCAGCCGGTCCCGGTCGATCTCCGAGCTGGACCGGTCGCAGGACAGCACGACGATCGCGCGGGCGGCCCGGTTCTCGTGGCCGTGCGCGCGCAGCCAGTCCAGCGTCTTGCTCGCCCGGCTGGCTCCGTCGACGGTCGGCGCGCCGACGATGACCAGGCTGTGCGCCAGCGCGAGCGTGCCCTCCATCGCGGAGTGCACCAGCCCGGTGCCCGAGTCGGTGATCAGCACGTTGTAGAAGCGGGTGAGCACCTGGCAGACCCGCTCGTACTCGTCGCGGCTGAACGCCTCGCTCATCGCCGGGTCCTGCTCCGACGCGAGCACCTGCAGCCTGCCGACGAGGCTGGTGAAATACGCGACATCCGTCAGCGAGCGGGTGTTATTGAGGTTGTTGAGCAGGTCGCGGACGGTCACCGAGCTCTCGCCGGTGAGCCGGTCGGCGAGCGTGCCGGCGTCGGGGTTGGCGTCCAGCACGATGACGCGGTCCCCGCGGTTCTCGGCCATCACCAGCCCCAGGCAGGCCGACACGGTCGTCTTACCCACCCCGCCCTTGATCGAGGTGACCCCGATCTGGTGGAAGCCGGGTAACGGGCGGCGGACCCGTCGCAGCCAGTCCTGCCGCGCGCGCTCCTGAGGGCTCGGCCCGGGGTTGATCAGATGGGCCGACCCGACGTAGACGGCACGCCGCCAGCCTCGGCCCGGCCGGTCGCCGCGATGGCGGACCATCGAGTCCTCGGTCAGCTCGGAGGCGCTCGGGCCGTTGTCGCGACGAGCGCCCTCGTCGCGGTTGGCGAACAGCGGACCGGTCATCGGGCCGGCTGTGCGGCCGGCTGAGCCGGCGCGCGAGCTGGTTCGTCCGCGGTCATCGGCGAGAACTCGAACCGGTCGGCCAGCAGGGCGGCGATCTCTATGAACGCCTGCCGGGTGGCCGGTCGCAGCTTGTCGAGGTCGATGCGACCGCCGGTGGCCAGGTGTGGGTCGTGCGGCATCTCGGCCACGCCGCGGCAGCGGGCCGCGAAGTGCTCGCGTACCCGATCGCGGTCGACGTCGCGGCTGACCCGGTCGTAGCTGAGCACCACGACGCCGTTGGCGACCAGGTCGCGGTGACCGTGGGCCAGCAGCCAGTCCAGCGTCTTGCTGGCCCGGCTCGCCCCGTCCACGGTAGGCGCGCCGATGATCACCAGGCTGTCCGCGAGGGCGAGCGTGCCCTCCATCGCGGAGTGCACCAGCCCGGTGCCCGAGTCGGTGATGATGATGTTGAAGAACCGTCGGAGGACGGCGCAGACCTGCTCGTACTCCACCCGGTTGAACGCGTCGCTGGACGCCGGGTCCTGTTCGGAGGCCAGCACCTGCAGCCGGCCGGCGAGGCTGGTGTATCGCGCCACGTCGGACCAGGAGCGGATGGTGGCGATGTCGTTCAGCATCTGGCGGACCGTGACGTCGACCTCGCCGGTGAGCCGGTCGGCGAGCGTGCCGGCGTCGGGGTTGGCGTCCAACGCCACCGCCCGGTCGCCGCGCATCTCGGCGAGCACCAGCCCGAGGCAGGCGGACACGGTCGTCTTGCCCACGCCGCCCTTGATCGAGCTGACGGCGATCTGGTGCGAGCCGGACAGCGGGCTACGGATGCGGTGCACCAGCGCGCGCCGCGCCAGCTCCGCGGCGCCGACACCGGGATTCAGCAGCCCACCGCTCACGGTGTACACCGCTCGCCGCCAGCCGCCGACCGGGTGTTCCGGCTTGCGCCGCACGATCGTCTCGTCGCTGATCTGGACGTTGGGCCGGGCGCCGGAGGCCGCCGTCACGCTCATCGAGACGGCCATCGGTTGCGCAGGGGTCGCCGGCTGCCTCGTAGCGCTCGACGGCATGGGGCTCGACCGGTCGCCCGCACCGGCTAGGGCGGGCTCTCCGGCCGACGGTGGGCGAAAGCGGTGGTTGTACCGGTTCCACCAGTTGTCGGGGTCGTCCTCGCGGGGTCTTGCCACGGCCGCAGGGTACCTAATGCTGCTGCAATCGGCCGATCACACACGGCTAATCGATCAGATCCATCCCGGTGCCGGACGCGGCTGTGGCCGGGCTGGTTCGCCACAGCTGACTGCGCCCCCGGTTGACCGTGCGCAGCGCCTTGCCGAGAACGTCCTCGAACTCTCCCAGTTTGCGGTCCACGTAGGCGTCGCACTCGGTGCGCACCCTGGCAGATTCCGACGTCGCGGTGTCCACGATCCCGGCCGCTTCCACGCGTGCGGCGCGCACGATCTCGGTCTCGGACACCAGCTGGGCCTGCTCCGCGCGGCCCTCGGCCACCGATCGTTCGTGCGCTACCCGGCCGGCCTCGGCGAGCCGCTCGGACTCGACCTGAGCGCGGTCCACCAACTCGGTGTACTCACGGCGCCCGTCGGCGACGGCCCGGTCGGCCTCGTGCCGGGCCTCGGCGAGCAGTTGCTCGGCCTGCTCGCGCGCTTCGGCGAGCACCCGCTCGGCCTCCGCGGCGGCGGCCGCCGCCGTCTCCTCGGCACGCTGCTCCGCCTCACCGACCAGGTTGTCCCTGCGGTCCAGCACGTCCTGCGCGTCGTCCAGCTCGGTGGGCAACGCCTCGCGGAGGTCGTCCAGCAGTTCGAGCAGATCACCGCGCGGCACGACGCAGGTAGAGGTCATCGGCAGGCCGCGGGCTTCCTCGACCACCGTGACCAGCGCGTCAAGTGATTCGAACACCCGGTACACGTGTAGCAGTGTGCCGCGCGGACCCGTGAAATCGGCGCATTCACACCGACTACCGCGTGTCCGGTCAGGCCTGCTCGGCGATGCGCTGGATCAGCCGGCGGTGCACCGTCTCGGGGATCAGGTGGCCGACGTCGCCGCCGAAGGTCGCCACCTCCTTGACCAGCGAGCTGGACAGGAAGCTGTAGAGCGGGTTGGTCGGCATGAACAGGGTGTCGACGCCGGCCAGCTGCTGGTTCATCTGGGCCATCTGCAGCTCGTAGTCGAAGTCCGTGACCGCGCGCAGGCCCTTCACGATGGCCCGCACCTCGTGCGCCTTGCAGTAGTCGACGAGCAGGCCTTGGAAGGAGTCGATCTTGACGTTGGGCATGACCACGGTGACCTCGCGGAGCATGTCCATCCGCTCCTCGGCACTGAACAGGCCGTGCTTGCTCTTGTTGATCAGCACTGCGACCACGACCTCGTCGAACAGGCCCGCCGCCCGCTCGATGATGTCGAGATGACCGTTGGTGACCGGATCGAAGGATCCGGGGCAGACCGCGCGCCTCATCGGTTGCTCATGGCTCCGCAAGGTAGCCCAGGTGCAGCAGCGTGTCTCCGTAACGACGCTCATGCAGCCGGCGCAGCGGATCTGGCCAGCCGAACTCGCCGGCCCGGGTCGGGCGTTCCAACACGACGAGCGCGCCCGGCGCGAGCCAGCCATTGGCGGCCGCGGAGCGCAGCCAGCCTGCGACCTCGTCCTCGCCGACCGCGTACGGCGGGTCGGCGAGCAGCAGCTCGTAGGCCTGCGGCGCCGGGCTGTCGAGCACGGTGGCGGCGGGGGCACTGCGCACCTGGCCGCCGGTCAGGCCGAGCGCGGCCAGGTTGTCCCGCAGCACGCCGGCCGCCCGCCGGTCGGACTCGACGAACAGCGCGTGGCTCGCGCCGCGCGAGAGCGCCTCGAGGCCCAGCGCTCCGGAGCCGGCGCACAGGTCGAGCACCGCGGCGCCCCGGACGGCGCCCTCGGCCTCCAGCGCACTGAACAACGCCTCCCTGACCCGCTCGGAGGTCGGGCGGACGCCGTGGCTCGGCACACCGATCCGCCGTCCGCCGACGCTGCCGGCCACGATCCGTGTCACGGCGGCGTCATTCGACGACCAGCAGCAGGTCCCCACCCTCGACCTGCTCCACGGCGCCGATGGCCACCCGCGACACGGTGCCGGCGCGGGGGGCGGTGATCCCGGCCTCCATCTTCATCGCCTCGATGGTGGCCACGGTCTGGCCTGCGGTGACCGAGTCGCCCTCGGCGACCACGAGCGTCACCACGCCGGCGAACGGCGCCGGCAGGTGCCCCGGGTTGGAGCGGTCGGCCTTCTCGGCGGCCTTGATGTCGGTGTGCACCGACCTGTCGCGCACCGACACCGGCCGCAGCTGCCCGTTCAGCGTGGTGAGCACTGTGCGCAGCCCGCGCTCGTCGGCGTCGGAGATCGCCTCCAACCCGATCAGTAGCCGCACGCCGGGCTCCAGGTCGACGGAGTGCTCCTCCTCCCGGGCCAGCCCGAAGAAGAAGTCCTTGGTGGACAGCACCGACGTGTCCCCGAACGCCTCCCGGTGCGCCAGCAGCTCCTTGTTCGGGCCGGGGAACAGCAGGTGGTTCAACGTCGCCCTGCGGTCGGAGGTGAGGCCCTCGACGTCCTCGTCGGACAGCTCGACGACCTGCTTGGTCGGCGAGCGACCCTCCAGCGCGCGCGACCGGAACGGCTCCAGCCAGCCACCGGGCGGGTCACCCAGCTCGCCGCGCAGGAAGCCGATCACCGAGTCGGGCACGTCGAAGCGCCCGGGGTCGGCCTCGAACTCCTTGGGGTCGACGCCGGAGCCGACGAGGTGCAAGGCCAGGTCGCCGACCACCTTGGACGACGGCGTGACCTTGACCAGCCGCCCAAGCATCCGGTCCGCGGCGGCGTAGCAGTCCTCGATCTTCTCGAAGTGCTCGCCGAGCCCGAGCGCGACCGCCTGGGTCCGCAGGTTGGACAGCTGCCCGCCGGGGATCTCGTGGTGGTACACCCGCCCGGTCGGCGACGCGAGCCCCGACTCGAATGGCGCGTAGACCTTGCGCACCGCCTCCCAGTACGGCTCGAGGTCCGACACGGCCTGCAGGTCCAGCCCGGTGGCGCGCGGGGTGTGGTCGGTGGCGGCCACGAGCGCGGACATCGACGGCTGCGACGTGGTGCCGGCCATCGAAGCCACCGCGACATCGACCGCGTCGACCCCGGCGTCGATCGCCGCGACCAGGGTGGCGAGCTGCCCGCCCGGCGTGTCGTGGGTGTGCAGGTGCACCGGCAGCTCGAAGCGCTCGCGCAGCGCGGTGACCAGCCGCCGCGCCGCCGGCGGCCGCAGCAGCCCGGCCATGTCCTTGATCGCCAGGATGTGCGCGCCGGCGTCGACGATCTGCTCGGCCAGCCGCAGGTAGTAGTCCAGCGTGTAGAGCGTCTCGGCCGGGTCGGAGAGGTCTGCGGTGTAGCACAGCGCCACCTCGGCGACCGCCGTCCCGGTCTCCAGGGTTGCCTCGATCGCCGGGCGCATCTGCTCGACGTCGTTGAGGGCGTCGAAGATCCGGAAGATGTGCACGCCGGTGTGCGCGGCCTCCTGGACGAACTCGCCGGTCACCCGCGTCGGGTAGGGCGTGTAACCGACTGTGTTGCGGCCGCGCAGCAGCATCTGCAGGCAGATGTTGGGCACGGCGTCGTGCAGCGCGGCCAGCCGGTCCCAGGGGTCCTCGGCGAGGAAGCGCAGCGCGACGTCGTAGGTGGCGCCGCCCCACGCCTCGAGCGAGAGCAGCTGGTGCGCCGAGAGCGACACCGCGGGGGCCACCGTCAGCATGTCGCGGGTGCGCACCCGGGTGGCCAGCAGCGACTGGTGGGCGTCGCGGAACGTGGTGTCGGTGACGCCGACGGCCTGCTGCTCGCGCAGCCGCCTCGCGAACTCCGCCGGCCCCACCCGTTCCAGCAGCTGCCGCGAGCCCGGTGGCGGCCCGTCGCCGCCGATGTCGAGGTCGAGGTGCAGCTCGGCGAGCTTGTCGGCGGGCTCGGCCACCTTCGGGCGCGGGCCGTGCGGCTTGTTGACGGTGACGTCGGCCAGGTAGGTCAGCAGCTTCGTGCCGCGGTCGGCGGGGGCGCGGGCGGTGAGCAGGTGCGGCCGCTCCTCGATGAACGACGTGGTGACGCGGCCTGCCTGGAAGTCCGGGTCGGCGAGCACCGCCCGCAGGAACGGCAGGTTGGTGGCCACCCCGCGGATGCGGAACTCCGACAGCGCGCGGCCGGCGCGGCGGACCGTGGTGGCGAAGTCGCGACCGCGGCAGGTCAGCTTGACCAGCATCGAGTCGAAGTGCGCGCTGATCTCGGCGCCGGTGTGCGTCGTGCCGCCGTCCAGACGCACGCCCGAGCCGCCCGGCGAGCGGTAGTGGCTGATCACCCCGGTGTCCGGGCGGAAGCCGTT
>Ga0136614_10001155_pt1 | contig 15124 bp, 15 predicted proteins | sample AntDrymUQ2792106_2_FD_106643 | JGI IMG/M metagenome (GOLD analysis project Ga0136614, IMG submission 106643) | Polar desert sand microbial communities from Dry Valleys, Antarctica - metaG UQ279 (21.06) | ecosystem: Environmental > Terrestrial > Soil > Desert | place: Antarctica: Dry Valley... | reverse complement strand
TCTGGCTCAGCACCCCTCGCTCGAGGTTCTCGTCGTCGACGATGGTTCGCCCGACGGAACCGGCGCGATCGTCGATGCAATCGCGGCCACCGACAACCGGGTTCACGTCATCCACCGGGCAGCTAAGATGGGCCTCGGAACCGCCTACATAACCGGCTTTCGCTGGGCTCTGGAGCGCAAATACGATCTGGTCTTCGAGATGGACGCGGACTTTTCGCACAATCCTGACCGCCTGCCGGAGTTTCTAGCCGCTATCGCTGAAGCGGATCTCGTCCTTGGCTCGCGGTACCAGAACGGACATGTCAACGTCGTGAACTGGCCGATGAGCAGGCTCTTCCTGAGTTACGCGGCCAACATTTACGCCCGCGCGGTCACCGGTCTTCCGATCTTCGACGCGACCGGGGGCTTCAAGTGCTTTCGTCGCAACGTGCTCGAATCGATCGATCTAAGCTCGGTGAAATCAAACGGTTATGCTTTTCAGATCGAGATGTCCTTCAGGGCGTGGAAGAGAGGATTCCGACTGATCGAAATTCCCATTGTCTTCGTCGACCGCACCGAGGGAGAGAGCAAGATGTCCAAGCGGATCGTCAGGGAAGCGGTCTGGATGGTCTGGCGTCTGCGCTGGTGGGGCCTGACCGGGAGGATATGATGCCTGCGTTCAGAGAGGGCCAGACGTTCTTCAAGATGACGGGCTCGGGCAACGACTTCGTCGTTTTTCAGACGGAACCCGAGGAGGTCGCGGACCTGGAGGACCCTGGCGTGATTCGCCGCCTCTCAGGCCGAGGGACGGGCGTGGGCGCGGATGGGGTCGTCTTTCTCGAGCGGGCCGGTCACGGCGACATCCGGATGCGGTACTATAACAGTGATGGGTCGGAAGCTGCCCTGTGCGGGAACGCGAGCCTCTGCAGCACCCGTCTCGCGGTTGAGCTCGGTCTGGCGGAGGCCGGCGGGTTCGTTCTGCACACCGCCGCCGGCGCCCTGAAAGCAAGATTGCGCGACGGCCTGCCCGAGGTGGATCTGGAGCCGGTGACCGATGTCAGGCCCGATGCCCGCGATCTGGGAGCCAAGCCAGGGGAGTTGCGTCTTGGGTATGCTTGCGCCGGGGTGCCTCACGTCGTGGTCGAGATGGCCGACGTCGATTCGGCGCGAGTAGCCGAGAGGGGCCCGGAGCTGCGATGCCATCCCAGCCTGAAGGAGGGGGCAAACGTCAATTTCGTGGCAAAACGGGCACAGGGAGGCTGGGCTTACCGGACCTATGAGCGTGGTGTCGAAGCCGAGACTTTGGCCTGCGGCACGGGCGCGGTGGCCACTGCGATTCTGCTGTCGAGCTGGGGAGAATCAGATCGTGAGACAGTCCTCTGGACCCGCTCCGGGCTCCCGCTGACGATTACGCTCCGGCGGGAGGGAAGGCGCTGGATGCCGTCGCTTCGAGGCGAAGGAAGGATCGTTTTCGAGGGCCGTCTGCGAGAGCTCGACTGACAGACTGTCGCTGAGCAGTCTGTCGGCTGCCTGCGGTCGGCCTTGTGCAGTGAGTTCTCAGAGCTCGCCGGTAAGGCAGGGTGAAGGCAGGTCTTAGGTATGCGGCGGGGCTACCCAAATCCACTTGTCCACATCCCCACATGCCCTGTGGTTTACATAATCTATCTTATACGCATATACCCTGGACGGGATCGCTTGTAGGGTTCCGGCGGTCCAGCTCACGCCCTAACCGACTCCTCTTCCGTGTACAGCCAGCCGCCGACAAATGAAGCCAGAAGGAGATTCATGAACCAGATCCCCGTATACATCCACCAGAGACCAGGCGACATCACTCCCAGCTCCTTGTATCCGAAAGTCAGAATCAGCCCGAATACGAAGAACAGGAATCCTACGTAAGCCGAGGTTCGCGGGCCGGGTCCAAAACGAGGTCGGATCGCGGCGTAGGTCCAGACGAGGAGGAACCCGACGACGAAGTCGAAGAAGACGTAGACGGCGATCTGCCCTCCTCCCATCGCCGCCATCTGGTCGCCCAGGCCTGGTTTGAACGCGTTGGCGTCCGCCTGCATCCGTGGGGCCAGGATCACGGCGTTCGAGAGGAAATCGATGACGTTGAGGACGAGGCCCGAGGCCAATCCTGCAACCAACAGCTTCCGGCGGTTGATGTTAACGGCCATGCTGTTCTCCTTTATGGTGGGGCCGATAACCCCTAGGTGGTCATCGGCTTGGCTACGATCTCCCCGAGCCGGACTCTCGCTTCGGCAGCCAGCGGACTGGTTTCGTCAGCGGCGAGCTCAGCCCAGATCGCCCTGGCCTCGGCCGGCCTTCCGCCCGCCATGTAGCTCCTGGCGGCGGCTGCCTGATACTGGGCCTTCTCCGCCGGGAATTCCGTCTTTCCCGCCGCCGCCTTGTACGCCTCGGCTGCGGGCACGAACGCCTTCATTTCCTCGTGCCCATTGGCAATCAGGGCGTGGATGGAGGGAACGAAATCGTCGGGCGAGCTCGATAGAGCTTTTCTGAGCTCCTCGATTCCCTCCTTGTGCTTATTCTGGTCGTAAAGGCTTTGCGCCAGAAACAGGACGGCCTGAGTCCCGGGGCGCGTCCCCTCGTAGCGGGTGGCCACCTTTTTCAGGTCCGACACGGCCAGGGGCAGATTCCCTGCCGCCGCCGATTGCCGCGCCTGGAAATAGGCCTTTTCGGCATTCTGCTGGCGCAGCGACCGCGAGCGCTGGAAGAACCAGAGAGCGCCGATCGCGACGGCCAGTCCGAGGAGAGCCCAGGACACCCAGTTCTTGTTGCGGACGAACCAATCGGTGAGAGAATCCTCGGAGCGGTATCGGACTCCGGGTCGCAGGTTGGGAGTGGTCATTTTTTTTGGAAAAGGACTCTGAAACGCTGAGCGGAGCGCCCCCGGGGTGACTCGAACACCCGGCCAACGGTTTAGGAAACCGCTGCTCTATCCACCTGAGCTACGGGGGCAGTATCACCTGGCCGAACCCGTGTGCAATGGCCGCGGATTCGGTGGTGAATCTACACTGGCCCGACTCTTATCAGTAGTCGGGATGTCGCGACCACGGGGTGACCGCGACACTACCGCACGATCGTGAATGGCGTTGGTAGTGTATTGCCGTCGGGAGGCGGGAGCTCGTTGACGCTCTGAACCATAGCGCCCGGCGGACCATTCTCTACTGCCGTCCGCAGTTTCTCCAGCGCTTCCTCGGCTCCTTCAGCGGCGAGCTCGACGTTACCATCCGGTCGGTTACTGACCCAGCCACTGAGACCAAGCTTACGCGCGGTTTCCCGAACGAACCAGCGAAATCCAACGCCCTGAACACGGCCGCGGATCTCGACGTGGAGCGAAGCCATGCGCCTTAGCGGCGTACCCCAAGGAGAGCGGCGAGAGTGGCAGCAATGGTTGCGGGATCGGGCACCGCAGCGGGCGGTTGAGGAATCACGAGATCGCCTTCTCTGATTCGTCTTGCGATCCCGTCCAGAGCGTCAGCGATCGCCTGCGCCGCGCTCTCCCGCACTGCCCTTGCTGCTGACCCCGGATGTTCCCAGTCGGTTTGCGCCCACGCAGTGTTTGCCGCCGGGTCCCCCGCATCTCCCAGAGCGGCCGCGGAGCGCCAGTCGTACCGCTGCCAGTCCGTTTCCGCCCATCCGTACTCTTCTGACAGCGAAGGCAGTGGGAGCTCTTCGAACGGATCCTCGGACAATGCTCCATACCCGTCCGCGACGGGAGTTCGCTGCTCAGCGATCGAATCCGTGAAGTGCTCGATCGGCGGAAACTCATATGAGTCATGGACGGCGCTGGATGCACCGTAGTCGAACAGTGCTTCGGCCGGGGAGAACTCGCCGATAGAGGGCGCTTCCTCCCAGACGGCCGGGTCCTCGGCGACAAATGGGTCCTGTGACGCAGGCGCTTCGATCGCGAGAAAATCCGCGATCGATGCGGGAACATCCGCCGCGACATATTCTGTTGACCGGACGGAAGTCCCCGTTGCGAAAGCACTGGCTGCCGGCGAGGGAGTATCCAGCGCGAGAAAATCGGCGATCGACGCTACCAGATTCGGCTGCTCGGTTGCAGATGCAGTCAGAGGCGAGTTTCTCATCTGCCCGTGAACGAACGGACGCACAACGCGAAACTCGGACTCGGAGGCCGCCGCCTGGTTTTCCGGAGGCGTGCGCTTCGGTACGAACGGACGGTGTGGAGAATTCGGCACTACGCTCCCTCCCAGCTGTACTTGCCAACGAGCGGCACGAAACGGACTGGCGCTATCTCGGTCTTCTCCAGAGTATCTCCGCGCCGCGTGAACATGAAGAGCGTCTGCTCTTCCCTGTCACCCAGTGGAATCAGAATGCGTCCGCCTTCCTTCAACTGCTCATGATACGTCGAGGGAACCTTCGGCGCTCCGGCTCCCACAAGTATCGCGTCGTACGGAGCATACTGTCGCCAGCCCAAAGTGCCGTCGCCAAGCAGAAAGGAGATGTTCCGCGCTCCGATCTGGCGGATGATTTCCCTGGCGCCGTCGAGCAGAGCGGGAATCCGCTCGATCGAGAATACCTGGGACGCCAGCTGCGCCAGGAGCGCGGTTTGATAACCCGAGCCCGTCCCGATTTCGAGCACTTTCTCGTTGCCGGTGAGCTTGAGCAGCTCCAGATAACGCGCATGGATGGATGGCTGGGAGATTGTCTGCCCATTTCCGATCGGCAACGCCGAGTCTTCGTAGGCGCGGTGCTGAACACCGGTCGGAACGAACAGGTGGCGTGGAGTCAAGTCGATCGCGTGCAGGACCGACAGGTCACGAATCCCCTGCTGCTGCAGCGTCTCGACGAGCCGCCGCCGCGGCCCCCGGAATTCGTGCTCTAGAGGTGCGGCCACCATGTCTCCGCCGCGGCGAGCATTGCGTGATGGGTGAGGTCCAGATGGAGCGGAGTCACCGAGATGTAGCCTTCCTGGACGGCACGAAAGTCCGAAGTCTCCTCGCCCGACCACTCTATCGAGCCGCCGCCGATCCAGTAGATCTGCCTCCCCCACGGATCCTGCATCGGCTTGAGCGAGTCGGAGTAAACGCGCCGTCCAAGTCTGGTCAAACGCACGCCCTTGATGTCATCGGCCTTGAGCGGAGGCAGGTTGATGTTGAGTAGAGTGTGCTCCGGAAACGAAGGAAGCTCCAGGACCTGGCGAAGCAGTGTCCGCAGCGGCTCGACCTGGTCGCGGAGCATCGAAACGTCGGCCCTCAGATCTCCACCCGCAAAGGAGATCGCCATCGAAGGAATTCCGAGGGAGAGGCCCTCCATCGCCGCCGCCACGGTGCCCGAGTACAGGACGTCCTCACCCATGTTCTGCCCGTGATTGATTCCACTGAGCACAAAGTCGGGGCGCTCAGGCATCAGCGCTTCGACCGCCAGCATCACACAGTCGGTGGGCGTGCCATCGACCTGGAATCTGCGCTCGCCCCGCTCGATCGGGCGTACCGGGTGGTGCAGTGTCAGCGAGTGGCTCGTCGCACTCTGTTCCCGGTCGGGCGCTACAACGGTGATCTCGCCCAGCGGCTCGGCGGCTTCGACGAGACACTGAAGGCCAAAAGCGAGGATGCCGTCATCGTTCGTGCACAGCAGTCTCAACGGTGAAAGATCCCAGCGCGGTGGCGCCACAGTACCTTGATCACGAGCCACGCATCCCTGAACTCCCGGAAATAGCTCGGCGATCCGTAGATGGTCGAGATCGGCACGTTGGCGGTGGTGAAGCCCTGCCGGGCGGCGCGGATGATGAAGTCCGTTTCGTACTCGTACCGGTCGCCCTCTCCCTTCACCTTGCGCAGGACCTCGGCCTTGAACGCCCGATAACCCGACTGGCTGTCGCGAACCTTGCCGCCCGACACCGCGCGCGTGGCGGCGGAAGAGATCATGTTCGCGATTCGCCGGTGCCTGGGCACGGATTCCCCGGAGAGGTCTCGAGTGCCGATGACGATGTCGGCGCGGTCGAGCGCGGCGACGAGCGCCGGCGCAAACGCGGCATCGTGCTGCCCGTCCGAGTCGATCGTCAGAACCGCAGCTGCTCCCTTCGCGAGCGCGGCGTCGAATCCCGCCCGCAGCGCTGCTCCCTTCCCGCGATTCTTCTCGAACTCGATCGTCTCGTCGCAGACGGTCTTGAGGAGCTGTCGCGACCCATCGGTCGAGCCATCGTCGATGCCGATGATGTATGCCTTCGGAAGATTCCGCCGCACGTCCTTCACTACCTTCGCCAGCGATGGCTCCGCATTGTAGGCCGGCACCAGTACCACGAGTGGCTCGATCAACTGTCATTCCCCCGTTCGTCGACCTGTCCGTTTAGTATCGCGAGGATAGAGCGCAGGTCGCTCTCCATTGCCTCGACAGCTTGCGAATCCAGTGCCGCCCGCGCCGCGGTCCGAAGCTCGCCGCTCTTCTTATATTCGTCGATCTTCTGGCGCGCGCCGTCGATCGTGTATTTCTCGGTGTAGAGCAGCTGCTTCACCAGCATTATCAGCTCGATCTCCCGTCGCTGATAGACCCGGTTCCCCGACCGGTTTTTCGCCGGATGCAGGAACTTGAACTGACTTTCCCAGTAGCGAAGCACATGCGGCTTCAGATCGGTGAGCGTGCAAACGTCGCCGATGGAAAAGAACTCCTGAACTGGCTCCTTCCCTTTCATGCATCCACCTCCGCTCGAAGCTCGCGGGTCATGAGCGCCGCGATCGCGCTGCGCGCCGGCTGGCCCTCGAACAGTACGCGGTTCACCGTATCCACGATTGGCATGTCTACTCCCTCGCGTGCCGCGAGGTCGCGCGCGCTTTGCGCCGTGACGACGCCTTCCGCCACGGTTTCCCTTCCGGCGAGCGCTTCCTCCAGTGACTTTCCCTTTCCCAGCTCCACGCCGACGGCGCGATTACGGCTCAATGATCCGGTGCAGGTGAGCACGAGATCTCCAAGACCGGCGAGACCCGCGAAAGTACCAGGTTCCGCGCCAAGGGCGACGCCGAGACGGGTCATTTCGGCCAGGCCGCGGGTAATCAGGGCGGCGCGGGCATTGAACCCGAGCCCGAGCCCTTCGGCGATTCCCGTGGCGACGGCCATCACGTTCTTCAGGGCGCCGCCAAGCTCCACGCCTATGACGTCGGTATGGGTGTAAACCCGGAAATAGGGCGAGCTGAGCGCTCTCTGGGCCAGCTCCGCGGCGTCAGGCGAAACGGATGCAGCGACGACGGCCGTAGGCTGACAGCTCGCCACTTCAGCGGCGAAGCTCGGCCCGGAGAGCGCTACAACGGTGGCGTCCGGCAGCTCTTCGCTCGCGACATCGGTCATCAGAGAGAGGCTTCCCCGCTCGATCCCTTTGCTCGCGATCACCACTGGCGCATTGCCGATCCGCGCAGACCGTGCCTGCTTCACAATCGCTCGTGTCACCTGCGATGGCGTCGCGATGGCGACGAACTCCGCGCCCGCCAGCGCCCGCAGCAAATCGTTGTCGGCGACGAGAGAGGAGGCCAGTTTCTGTCCGCCGAGAAATCTCGAGTTCTCGTGGCGGGAGTTGATCATCTCGGCGACATCAGCCTCGTAGGCCCAGAGACGAACGTCGTGTCCGTTCCTCGCCAGCAGATCGGCGAGGGCCGTCCCCCAGGCTCCCGCTCCAACCACCGCGCAATGCATCAGGGGTTCGTTTTTTTCACGAAGCGGTGTTCTTCGCCGCGGCGCAGTCGGCCGATGTTCGCGCGATGCGTCCAGAACACGAACGCCGCGACCATCACGCTGGCAATGAAAATGGGTGACGCGGGCTCCCGCCACCACGTAAGAATTGCGATCGGCAGAACTGCAGCGCTGATGAGAGACGCGAGACTGACATAACGGGTGGCGTAGAAGACGAGGGCCCAGGCAACCTGCGCAATGACCAACGGCACGAACGCCAGCGCCAGAAAGACTCCACTCGCCGTAGCGACCCCCTTGCCGCCGCTCCTGCCGCCGAGGAAGATCGGCCTGACGTGGCCCAGTATGGCCGCGGCTCCGAAAAGGACTGCCCACAGCTCCAGATTCGGAGAGTCCAGGTAGCGCGGAAGTATCCACACTGGCAGAAACCCCTTGAGAACATCGGCTACGAACACGAGGATGCCGATCTTCGTTCCCAGCACGCGCGCGACGTTGGTCGCTCCCAGGTTGCCCGACCCGTGGGCTCGCAGGTCTACGCCCCGGGCTTTTCCAGCGAGGTAAGCCGATGGGATCGAGCCGGCGAGGTACGAGATCAGAACGCCGACGATCGCCGGCATCTACGCGGATTTGCGGCGCATGATGATGCGCAGGGGATTTCCACGAAAGCCCCACGCCTCCCGAAACTCGTTGTGCAGGTACCGGACATAGTGCTCCTGGACGAGGTCGGGGTTGTTGCCGAACACCGCGATCACGGGCGGAGCAGTCTCCACCTGCGTCGCATAATTCAGCTTGATCTCCCGGCCCGCGGCCTGGGGCGGCTGCCGCCGCCCGACGATCGCCTCCAGCGTGGTGTTCACGGCCGACGTGCTGATCCGCTTGTGGCGCTCGCCATCGACTTCCAGCAGAAGATCGAGAATCCTCGTCACACGCTGGCCGCTCAGCGCGGACGTGAAGACGAAAGGAACGAACCTGAGGAAAGGTGCTTTCTCCTGGCACTCCGCCTCGAATTTCACGGCGGTATTGTTGTCTTTCTCCTTCAGATCCCATTTGTTGACTACAACGATCAGACCACGCCCGCTTTCCCAGGCAAGTGCCGCAATTTTGAGATCCTGGTTGTGCAGGCCTTCGTTGGCGTCGAGGATGAGGATGCTGATGTCCGAGCGCTCGATCGCTCGTCGCGTCCGCAGCGATGAATAAAACTCGATCCCGTCGCTGACCTTCGACTGTCGCCTCAGCCCGGCGGTATCGATGAACACGAGCTGCCGGCCGTGATATGACATCGGTGTGTCGATCGCATCGCGGGTAGTCCCCGCCTCGTCCGCGACCACGAGTCGCTCATCCCCGAGTAGACGGTTGATGATCGAAGACTTTCCGACATTCGGGCGGCCGACGACGGCGACACGAAGCGCATCGGGTATTTCCTCCGCAGCCACCGGAATGCGCTCCACCAGCACATCGAGCATGTCGCCGGAATTCTTGCCATTCACCGCCGACACCGGGACCGGGTCTCCAGCCCCCAGCTCGTAGAACTCGTAATAGTCCGTCGTTGCCGGATCGTCCACCTTGTTGGCAACGAGGACCCACGGCTTACGTGATTCCCGCAGCAGATCCACGACGCGCGAATCGCTCGGATGGAGGCCGTTCTTCGCATCGACGACGAGCATGAGCAGATCGGATTCCTCGATGGCCTGCATCACCTGGCGCTTGATCTCGACGTCCATTGGCATGCGGGGATCGTCCGTCAGCCCGCCCGTGTCCACCAGCCAGAACTGCCGGCCGTTCCAGTCCGCCCGTGCGAAATGCCGGTCGCGCGTCGTTCCCGCTTCGTCGCTGACGATGGCGCTGTTCTCACCGATGATGCGGTTGAAGAGCGCCGACTTCCCGACGTTCGGCCGCCCCACCAGCGCGATGACGGGTATGCTCACGCCGCCACTCCGCTCGGTTCGCGCTCCAGAACATCGATAAAGTCATAGGATGGAAAGACCGGCATTGGCAGGTCATCGCGCAGGCTGGCCAGGGGATAATCATCCAGGAACAAGCTGTCCTCGTTGATCGTCTCGGCCGGAATGAGAGCCATGGCGAGGTCGACCCGGTCCCTGAGCGCGTCGAGAATGTCCTTCCCGACGAGCAGTCCGGCGGTGGTGATGCTCGGTCCGAACAGCGAGTTCTCAGCCACGATCAGCTCGAAATGCGCTCCGGTCGCTTCCCGCAGGCACTCCAGGAGCGGCTGCATAATGGGAGCCATTGCCAGTCCCGTAACGACGCCGATGCGCTGGCCGTCTCGCCTGCCGATACGCGTCAGTCCGCCGGCAACCCTCATGCGGAGCGACGTAACAGCTCCCACACCATTCTCTATCTGGGCAAACTCTCCATAATGTTCGGGCCCGGGAAGCTCACGACCCGCCAGCATATAGAGCTCGTCCGAGGCGAACACCCACGTCTCGCCACGCTCGGCCAATCCGCGATTACCCCACGCCTCGACCTGTCCGAGGACGGTTTCCGCCGTTCGGCGGTCCATCCCCTTCCCCGAGTACAAATGCGAGAACTGGGTGAGCCCTACGGGAACCACAGCAGCGGACAACACCGAATCACCCATCTTCCAGAGGTCGCGCAGAGATTCTTCGAGTACACCGGCATCGTTGAGCCCCGGGACGACGACCATCTGGCAGTGAAACTGAATTCCACCCGCCGCCAGGCGCGTCAGCTGATCCTTGATATCGGGAACGCGCGGATTGTTGAGCAGGATTTTCCGCGCTTCATGATTCGTCGCGTGAACCGATACGTACAGAGGGGAGAGGCGATACTCGAGGATCCGTTCGATATCCCTGTCTTTCACGTTCGAAAGGGTCGCGAAATTTCCGTAGGCGAAGGAGAGGCGATAGTCGTCGTCGCGGATGTAGAGTGGTTTCCGCAAACCGGGGGGCAATCCCTCGATGAAGCAGAACTCGCACCGGTTCGCGCAGCGCCGCACCGGCGGCGGCTGGAGCGTGAGGCCCAGGGGTTCGCCATCGAGCCGCTCGAACTCGTAGATCACGGGCTCGCCATCGGGTTGCCGCGCCTCTACGACAAGCTCTTCCTCAGCGGTAAGAAATTCCCAGTCGAGAAAATCCGCGACAGGCCGCCCATTCACGGTCAGCAGCTCGGCTCCGGGCTGTATTCCCAGAGCCTCAGCGATGCTCTCGTGCTCGATGCGCGCAACCTTGACCATAGCTCAAGTAATTTATAGCCAAAGAGGGCGAAAGCAAGGAATTGCCGCGCTTTAGCTGCGCGTTGGGAAGCTAAACCGGAGCGCTCGCCGCCAGGGTCGCGAGGAGCTTTCGCGCGCGCTCGGCGTTGAATCCCGGCAGTTTGGCGATGGCTTCCTCGCCCGCGTCCCGAACTCCCTGGATGCTCCCGAAATGCTGAAGCAGCTGCCTCCTTTTTACCGGGCCGATTCCGGGGACCTTCAGCAGCTCGGAGGTCACGGTGCGCATGCTCCGGCGTTTCCGGTTGTAGGTCACGGCGAAGCGGTGCGCCTCGTCGCGGGCCTGCTGAAGCAGCCGCAGCGCTGGAGAGCGGCGGGAGAGCCGGAGTGGGTCCGATTTCCCCCACACGAAGATCTCCTCGTCACGCTTGGCCAGGCTGATCAGCGCCCGATCCAGCCCCAGTTCGGCCATCGCGCTCTGCGCCGCGGAGAGCTGTCCCTTGCCCCCATCGATCACCACCAGATCCGGCATTGGCTTCTCGTCAGCACTGCGGCGGTCGAAGTAGCGCTTCACCACCTCTCTCATCGACGCGAAGTCATCGGTACCCGCGACGGTCTTCACCCGGAATTTTCTGTACTCGCCCCTCTTCGGCCGTCCGTTCTCGAACCAGACCGCCGATCCGACCGTATCGGTGCCCTGCGTCGTCGAGATGTCGAAGCACACCAGGGCGCGGGGCAGCCGCTGGAGACCCAATTCCCTTCCAAGCTCGTAGACCGGGTCGCCCGCGCGCTCGTCGGCCTCCAGCGTCGAGAGCTTGAGCTCCTCCAGCAGGTGCCGCGCGTTCTGCTCGGCCAGCGCGATGAGATCACGGCGCGGTCCGCGCTGGGGGATTTGAATGCGGGTGTCAGGAAGCGCCTGCTCCACGAGCGTTCGATCGGGGAAATCAAATGGGAGCAGCAGCTGACGCGCGCGCTCCTGCATGCTGACGTAACTTCCCGCCAGGAAAATCGACAGGACCTCGGTGTCTTCCTCGCCATCGATGTTTTCCAGGAAACGGTGCTCACGGGAGAGCAGCTTGCCGCTCCTGATCCGCAGGACCGTGACGCAGGCGTCGTCCGCGTCCCGGGCGTAACCGATCACGTCGCGGTCGCCGCCCTCGACTTCCAGCACGACCGTCGGCTCCTCCATCCGCTCGAGGTGGTGCAGCACGTCGCGCAACTCCGCGGCACGCTCGAAGTCGAGCTGTTCCGACGCCAGATCCATGCGCTCGGTCACACGCTTGACGACCTCGTCGGGGCGTCCGGAGAGGAACAGCACCACCTCGTCGATCATGGTGCCGTAGTCATGCTGTGACTGCGCCATAATGCACGGAGCCTTGCACCGCTTGATGTAGTAGTCGAGACAAGGTCGCTCGGGCATCTGCGCCGGCATCTCGTAGTTGCAGCTGCGTACGGTGAAGATCCGCTTGACGACGTTCAGCGCGCGGCGCATTGCGCCCACATCGGTGTACGGCCCGAAGTACTTCGCGCCGTCGTCCTCCAGGCGCCGAGTGACATAGACCCGGGGGAACGGCTCCTGAACGGTGACCTTGATGTACGGATAGGATTTGTCGTCCCGCAACGCGATGTTGAACCGGGGCCGGTACTCCTTGATCAGGTTCGCCTCGAGAATCAGCGCATGCGACTCGCTCGGTACGACGATCGTCTCGACATCCCCGACGAGGCCGACGAGGTGCCTGGTCTTTACGCTCTCGAGCTGATCGTTGGCGAAATAGCTCCTTACCCTCGAGCGAAGGCGCTTCGCCTTGCCGACGTAAAGCGTCGTTCCGTCCCTGCCCTTCCACAGATACACGCCGGGTCCGTCCGGGAGGTGCGGAAGCTTTGCCGCGATGGCGTCAGGAACCGGGAGCATGTCTAATTATACCATGCGCCAGAGGGGTAGTTAGCGCCCGCGCGCGAGTCAAATTACTTCTTCGAGCGACCCAATCTCAGCACTCGCAAGCCGCGGTCGACGACGTTGCTCGCCTCTGGAATCCGGAAGGCAGCGGTGATCGCCAGGTACGTCAGACCGTAAACTGCCAGAAGGATGAATGCGAGACGCTTCGATTGCACCGCCGTGGAGTGAATCGACATCAACGGCTCGCTCCGATCGGCGAACACCTTATAGATCCAGGGGAGGGTCGCGGCGGCGATTGCGGCGAACCAAAGGCGCGCCATGCGCGATGCAACGAGGCGGGTGCGACCGATTCTCGAGTCAAGCGCTCGACGCAGGAAGTAGAATTCGACCCACCCGGCGAGTCCGGCCGACATTGTGAGGCCCGCTACACCCAGCCTCCGATCGATCCCGAGCATGGGCGGCAGAACCAGCGCGAAGAAGTACCCCAGCACAGTCGTAAGAACGACTCGGACGATCGCATACCGCAGTGGAGTACGCGTGTCGCGCAGCGCATAAAACGTCGACGAGTACAGTCGGCCCATCGTCGACGCCAGAAGGCCGATGGTGGACCCGATGAGGATCTGCCACACCCAGATCGTATCAGCCCGCGTGAACTCGCCGCTCTCGTAGAGCAGGTGGACGATGAGGTCGCCCAGCGCGAAGAGGCCGACCGAGCTCGGAACAATGAAATAGGCGATCCGGTCGAGCCCGTCGCTCAAACGGCCCCGAAGATAGGCTGCGATCTCCACGGCGCTTCCCACCGCGCGTGACATCGTCGGAAGCTCCGCCGCGGAGATCGCCATCCCGAACAGACTGATTGGCAGGACGAAGATGCCCTGCGCAAACGTGAATGCAGCGACAGCGCCGTTGGGAAGGTAGCTCGCGAGCCACGCATCGACGTAGGCGCTGAGCTGCACGACGCCGCGGCCAATGAAGGCCGGCACGAAGTTGCGGAAAACGTTCCGCACGCTCTGAGACACGGTATCGATCCGTGGCCTTACTCCCTTCGCCAGCCTGAGCACCAGCGGAAGCTGAATCCCGAACTGGAGCGCACTGCCGACGACCGATCCGATCGCCACGTAATACGCCAGCTGCTCCCCGGTACGACCCTCGTTGAAGAGCACGAGCGTCACGACCATGGCAAAGTTCCACACGACCGGCGCCGCGTAGGACATGAAGAAGCGTCGGTGGCTGTTGAGTATTCCGAGGCACCAGGCCGAGAAGACGAGCAGCGCGGCGCCGGGAAAGAGGATTCTCGTCAGCTGCACCGTGAGCTCGCGCTTCTCGCCGGTGAAGCCGTTGGCGATTGCCGCGACTAGGAATGGCGCGCCCATAACCCCGAGCAGCACCAGTATGGACGCCACCAGAGCGAGCATTCCCGCGACCGCACCAGCCAGACGCGTCGCCTCCTTTTCGTCTCCCTTGCCGAGAAGGCCGGCGTATTCGGGGATGAACGAAGCGGACAGAACTCCTTCGCCGAACAGATTCTGAAGCATGTTCGGGATGCGGAAAGCCGCGCTGAAAGCATCCGTCGCGAGTCCGACGCCAAGGTAGCGCGCCATCATCGTCTGTCGGATGAGACCAGCGAATCGGCTGAGGAGAATCCCCATCCCGACCAGCAGCGCGGCGCTTTTTGACCTGCCTATGGCGGGCGCACCGCCCCGATCCGTTGCACGGCGCTCGACCGGAGGCGCCGCTTCGGTTACTTCATCCGGCTGCGGCGGGAGAAATTCGGGAAGCGAGCGATCTTCGATTCGCTCCTCTTCGCCAGGCTTCTTCACATCGCTCACCGCAGGGTCTCCACCGGGTGGCGCGCCGCCTCGCCGGCCGCGCTCATCCCCGAGCCGGTGAGCCCCGACACATGACGGCGTGCCTCGGCGAGCATGTCATCCTGGAGCGCGGGGCCGTAGCGCGCCAGCAGCGGGACAAAGTTCAGCATCCGCTCCTGGGGCGTTCCAAAGGGATAGAGCGATCCACGCGCCGTAGCGATCTCCTCCATCACGTCCGCGTGCTGGCGCTTCGCCGCCGCGACGAGCCGGCGCTCGAAACGGTCGAGCCGTCGCATCAGGTTCGCACGCAATCCGTCTGTTACCGCGGAAGAGACGGGCCCCTTTTCCCGTTCGACTGCGGCGCTCAACGCATCAAGACGCTCGTTCAGCAGCGCGCGTGTGGCGGCCAGCTCGGCGATCACGGGCTTTGGCAGGCGCGAGCGCGCGATCCGCCGCTCTGCTTCGTGGGGGTCACGCAGATCTTCCGGTTGCAGATGCAGCTTCTCAAGGATCCGCTCCACATGCGGCTCGACGATCGTGCAGGACCAGCGCGGGACTATCAGTGGCCGCGCAACCCCGAGGGCATCGGCAATCGGG
>Ga0136614_10001154_pt1 | contig 15125 bp, 14 predicted proteins | sample AntDrymUQ2792106_2_FD_106643 | JGI IMG/M metagenome (GOLD analysis project Ga0136614, IMG submission 106643) | Polar desert sand microbial communities from Dry Valleys, Antarctica - metaG UQ279 (21.06) | ecosystem: Environmental > Terrestrial > Soil > Desert | place: Antarctica: Dry Valley... | reverse complement strand
GTCTATAAACGGTGCGGCCGGTGCGGTGGCGGGCTGCAAGGAAAAGCTCGACTGTGCGCAAGGTGCGGCCACGACCGCTACAGCTGGGCGTACAAGGTCGATGCGGCTCCGCCCGGCGCACCGCGCGACAGGAAGCACAAGGCGGGGTTCGCGACCAAGCGGGAAGCCCTGACGGCAATGAATATGCTGCAGGCTGCCGTCGCGCACGGCGTCTATGTCCCGCCGAGCCGCATGACGGTCAAGGCATTCCTTGAGGAGTGGCTTCTTTCAGCCAAGACGAGGCTTCGTCCCGGCGCTTACGACGCCTGCGAACTCCATGTGCGCCGCTACATCGCCCCCAGGATCGGTGACCTCCCGCTCCAAGGGCTCACCCGCAACCAGGTCCAGCGGCTGTATGCCGAACTTGGCGAGTCCGGTCGCGTCCGCGGCCACGATCCGCGACTGTCCGAGAAGACCGTGCACAACATCCACAGCACGCTGTGCCGCGCGCTGGCGGACGCCGTCCGTAACCACCTCATCACCCACAACCCCGCAGAGGCGGCCCACCGGCAGCCCGACTCACCCGAGCAGCTGACGTGGACCGGTCAGCAAGTCCGTGCATTCCTCGACGTTGTTGCGACCGACCGCCTGTACGCGCTGTGGCGCCTCGCCGTGATCACGGGCCTGCGACGCGGCGAGCTCGTGGGACTTCGGTGGCGCGACGTCGACTTCGCGGCCGGGCGCATCGCCGTCATCCAGCAACTCGCGAAGGGCGGCGGCGCAGTATCGGCCGGCCCGACGAAGACCAAGCGCGGCCGCCGCCTCGTATCCCTCGACGGCGCGACCCTGGCGGCGCTCAGGCAGCACCGCGAAGCGCAGGAGAAGGAGAAGGAGCTGCTGGGCACCGGCTACCAGGACGAAGGCCTCGCCTTCTGCCGGGCCGACGGCAAGGCCCTGCACCCCGACCGCGTCACGAAGCTGTTGAGCCAGCACGTCCACGCTGTCGGCCTTCCGTGGATCAAGGTCCAGGGCCTGCGTCACACCCACGCAACCATCCTCCTGCAGGCTGGCGTCCATCCCAAGGTCGTCCAGGAACGCCTGGGCCACTCCAGCATCGCGATCACGCTGGACACCTACAGCCACGCGATCCCCGCCATGCAAGAGGACGCCGCCTCCAAAGGGGCCGGCATCATCGACAAGGAGCCTGACGATGACCAACCGGATGCGACCGACGACACGGTGGACGCGCCCAACAATGCCTGAGGTGCGGGAGCCGGATGAGCCCATCGGCCCTGAGGTCTCGGAAACTGGCCGCAGTCCGGGCTGCTCACTCGACGCGCTGGCAGGAGGCCGAGTTCCGTACCCGTATCTCAAGCCTCCGGGACCATTCTGGGACCAGTCTCCGGGTGATCACCCGTCAGCGGCGGCTCAACAACACTCTGACCTGCGGCCTTGTGGTCGGGATGCGGGGATTTGAACCCCGGATCTCCGGTCCCCCAGACCGGCGCCCTGGACCAAACTGGGCCACATCCCGTTGCTGACGGCAGCGAGCGTATCGCTGCCCGCGGCAAGAGAGCCAATGCGTCTGCGGGATACCCTTGCGGGGACGGCGAGCGAGCATGAGAGGCGTGCGTGAGGCTGTTCGACGCAGGCGCCAGGGCGGGCACACCCACGACGGTCCACGACGGGGTCGTGACGGCTGCCAATGCCATCACGGCTCTGCGCCTGCTCGGCCTGCCGCTGTTCGTCTGGTTGATGGTCGTTGTGCAGGCCTACGGCATCGCCTTCGCGGTTCTGGTGGTGGTCGGCACGACCGACTGGGTGGACGGCTACGTCGCCCGGCGCTTCGACCAGGTCACCAAGATCGGCAAGATCATCGATCCGCTGATCGACCGGGCCCTGCTGGCGACCGCCGCGCTGACGCTGCTCGCCGTCGGTTTTCTGCCCCTGTGGGTCGCCGTGCTAGTGGTGGGCCGAGACCTGGTGCTGCTGGTGGTCAGCCTCACCCTGTTCGGTGGCAACCCGGGCATCCCAGTAAGCCGGCTGGGCAAATTCGCCACCGCCTGCCTGCTCATCGGGGTACCGGGGTTCCTGCTCGGGCGGATGGACTGGGCCGGCGCGCGGCCGTTCCTGGTGGGCGCCTACGTCTTCACCGTCGTCGGCATCGTCACCTACTACGTCGCCGGGTGGCACTACTGGCACGCCGCGCGGGTCGCCCTGCGCATGGCTGCGGCAGCGTCCGAAGACGGTGAGCGCAAGTGAGCGACCTCGCCGACGCCCTGGGGCTCAGCGCGGACACCGACTACGCGCGCCGACCGCCGGACCGTTGGTCGCAGCCGTGGTCCAGCGGGGTGGTGCGCAGCCTGACGGTGCTCGGCGCGCTGCTCGTTGGGTTCCTGCTGTCCGCGGGGGTCAGCGTCGGGCGCCAGCAGGTGCAAGCGCAGGGCGCACGCAAGTCCGAGCTCATCGCCCTGATCGACGCCCGCCAGGCTCGCGCCGACGCCCTCGCCGCCCAACTTGAACGCCTCCGAACCCGCGTCGACGCCGCGCAGGCGAGCGTGGCGACGGCTGCCGCCTCTGCCCTGCGCGACCGGTTGGCCGTCGTCGAGGCCGCGACGGGGCTCACGGCGCTGAACGGCCCGGGGGTGACGCTGACCTTGTCCGACGGCACGGGCACCTGCCCAGCCGAGCGTCCGGAGGACTGCCGCATCCAGGACGTCGACCTGCAGATGGCCGCCAACACCCTGTTCGCGCTGGGGGCCGAGGGCATCGCCGTCAACGGTGAGCGGATGATCGCCACCACCGCCATCCGCAGCGCTGGTTCCGCCATCCTGGTGAACTACCGCGTCCTGACGTCGCCCTACGTCGTGGAGGCGGTCGGCAACGCGCCCGCCCTCTCTCTAGGCGTGCAGGACAGCACGCTGTGGGACGACTTCGACATCTGGCGCGATGTCTACGGCCTCGAGATCTCCCTGGCCGAGGCCGAGGAGGTCGGATTGCCGGCGTTCTCCGGTTCGGTACGGGTGCCCACCGCCGCGGACATCTCGGGCGGCGAGCCGTGATCGCCTTGCTGGCGTTGCTCCTCGGCGCCACCCTGGGCCTGGTGCTGCAACCGAGCGTGCCGCTGGCCCCGGCTCCGTACCTGCCCGTGGCCGTCGTGGCCGCCCTCGACGCGCTGTTCGGCGGCGTTCGCGCCCGCCTCGACGGGACCTTCAGTGACCGGGTCTTCCTGGTGTCATTCCTGTCCAACGTCATCCTGGCCGTCTTCCTGGTCTACCTGGGCGACCAACTCAACGTCGGCGACGCCTTGGAGACGGCGGTCATCGTGGTGTTCGGTGTCCGCATCTTCCAGAACCTCGCCGCCGTCCGCCGGCACGTCTTCCGCGTATGACCGGCACCGCGCACCAGCAGCGCACCCGGGGGCTGCAACGGCCCGCCGGCACCGGGTCGTCGTCGCCATGGCTGCGCGCGGCGACCATCGCGGCCTGCGCGCTGGCCGGCTTCCTGCTGGTGACTCAGGTCCGTGCGGGCGAGGATCTCGGCGAGCGTCTCGACATCGAGCGCGAGCAGGATCTCGCGCAGATCCTGGCAGATCTGTCCTCGCAGTCTGACCGCCTGCAAGAAGAGGTCACCGACCTGCGCCTGACGCTGCTGGCCTTCGAGAACTCCGCCGAGAGCGACGAGCTGGCGCTGGACAGCCTGCGCCGCCGCCTGCAGGAGCTGCGGGTGCTCGCCGGGACGCTCGCCGTGGAGGGGGAGGGCGTGCGCATGATCGTGGAGGACCCCGACGTCCAGGTCACCCAGGAGCTGTTAGTCGACAGCGTGCAGGAGCTGCGCGACGCCGGCGCCGAGGCGATCGCCATCAACGACGTCCGCCTCGTCGCGTCCTCGGCGTTCACCTCGGGAAACCGCCGGTTGGTCGTCGACGGCAAGCCGCTGGACCCGCCCTATGTCCTGGCGGCCGTCGGTCCCGCCGAGACCATCGCCAAGGCCCTGGCCATCCCCGGCGGCGCGGTCGACTCGCTGGAATCCCGGTCGGGAGTCACCACGGCGGTCGACCAGCTGGCGGTCGTCGGCGTGCCCGCACGGGCGGAGCCGGTGTCGTTCATCTACGGCGAGCCGGCGCCCGCCGAAAGCCAGGAATGACGGGGTAGCATCCGGCCGCGACCGACCAAAGGACGACCAGGGTGATCCCTTCCGAGCTGCGGTACACCGAAGAGCACGAGTGGGCGCGGGCCGACGGCGCGCGTGTCACCGTCGGCATCACGCACTATGCCCAGGACGCCCTCGGCGACGTGGTCTACGTCGACCTGCCAGCGACGGGCACGCGGATCGAGCACGGCCAGCCGTTCGGGGAGGTCGAGTCGACCAAGAGCGTCTCGGACCTGTACGCGCCGCTGTCGGGCACGATCGTCGAGCGCAACGAGACGCTGGAGGGTCAACCGGAGCTGGTCAACGCTGACCCGTACGGCAACGGCTGGATGGTGGTCATCGAGGCCGAGGACCCCGCGGCCGTCGACGCGATGATGTCGGCCGAGGACTACGAGCGACTCACCGCCTCGTCGTAGCGCCGCCGTTGCTCGGACCGGTCGCCCATCCCCAAGGCCGCGAGCAGCCGTGGGGTGCCGGTCGACTCGGTGTTAGCATCCCGCCGTGCCGGCACACCGGCCGCTAACGGTGCGCGCCCGGCTGCACCAACGCCGTCGCGCCAGGAACTGACGTGGGAGAGCCGATGTACTGCAGGCACTGCGGTCACGAGAACCCCGCAGATGCGAACTTCTGCGCGAATTGCGGCCACCCGCTGGACCACACCGGCGACACCACCACCGGTGCAATGAAGGTCGAGGATGTCGAGCCCGCCGAGGCCAACGAGGCGGGGGTCGACGTCGGCGAGCTGGAGGCCGGCACGGCGCTGCTGGTCGGTGTTCGCGGGCCGAACCGGGGAGCGCGGTTCTTGCTCGACCGTGACGTCGTCACCGTCGGTCGCCATCCGGACAGCGACATTTTCCTGGACGACATCACCGTGTCGCGCCGCCACGCGGAGTTCCGCCGAGACGCCCAGCGCTTCTGGGTCCACGATGTCGGCAGCCTCAACGGCAGCTATGTCAACGGCAACCGGGCCGACGACCAGCTGCTGCAGACCGGCGACGAGGTCCAGATCGGCAAGTTCAAGCTGGTCGCCTTCCTGGCGGAACCGGCGGACTGAGGATGTCCGTGGCCGCTGACGGGTTCACCATCGGAGAAGTCCTCAACCAGCTCAAGGAGGACTTCGAGGACATCACCATCTCCAAGATCCGCTTCCTGGAGAGCGAAGGCCTCATCTATCCCGACCGCACCGAGTCGGGTTACCGCAAGTTCACCGACGACGACGTTGACCGCCTGCGCTTCATCCTCACCGCGCAACGCGACCACTACCTGCCGCTGAAGATCATCCGCGAGCAACTGGAGCGCCTTGACGCCGGCGAGCCGAGCGGGGCCGACGAGGCGAACAGCCCGGCCGGCGCCGCCGCCGACGGCAACGAGGAGCGTCTCGGCACGCCCCGGGCCGGCGAGATCGCGGCCGCACTGGATCACGCCGTCTCCGCGGGGGAGCAGCCGCTGCTGGAAGAGCCGCCGCAGCGGGTCGTGCTGTCGCTGCGCGAGTTCTCCGAGGCGACGGGTCTGGAGGCCGCCGAGGTTCGTGCCCTTCGCGACTACGGCATCATCGGTGGTCGCGCCGAGGAGGGCGGCTCCTTCGACGGCGATGACCTGCTGGCCGCCCGAGCCGCTCGCGACCTGTTGCACCTCGGGCTGGAAGCACGCCACCTGCGGATGTACGGGCAGTTCGTGGACCGTGAGATCGCCCTGTTCGAGCAGCTGGTCACCCCGTTGCTGCGCCAGCGCAACCCCGAGGCGCGGCGCCAAGCCACCCGCCAGTTGGAGAAGCTGGCTGTGCTGACCGGTCGGTTGAAGCGCTCGCTGCTCGCCCGCGCGCTGCGCGGCTATGTGCACGGCGGCTGACCGCGCCACCTCCGGGCCACCGCCGCGCGGCCCGGCAACCGCAGGGTGCCGTCGCCTGATTGCGGCGCTCGCCACCACGCTGCTGTTGTGTCTGAGCGCCGGGCCGGTCGCTGCCGCACCCGCCGAGCAGGACGTGACCGCCACCGGTGCGGTGCTATGGGACCCAGCTGACGGCCGGGTGCTGTTCGGCAAGCAGGCGCGTGCCGCGCTGCCGATGGCCTCGACGACCAAGATCATGACCGTGCTGCTCGCGCTAGAGGCCGGCGCGGCCGAGCAGACGCTAACGGTGTCGGCCCAGGCGGCGGCGGTCGACGACGACGCGGGGGCGGCCACGCTCGGCCTCCAGCCGGGCCAGCAGCTTCCCCTCGCTTCCGTGCTGGAGGCCGTGCTGCTGCGCAGCGGCAACGATGCGGCCGTGGCGATCGCCGAGCATGTCGCTGGCAGCGAACCGACGTTCGTGGCCCGGATGAACGCCCGAGCCGTCGAGCTTGGGCTGAACGCGACCAACTTCGTCAACGCCAGCGGCCTGACCAACGACCTCGCCCACCACGCCAGCCCCGTCGACCTCGCTCGCCTCGCCGAGGTGGCGATGCGCGACGACGACTTCCGGGACTGGGCCGGCTCGACGTCGAGCACGGTTCCCGGCATCGGCACCGTGGTCAACCGCAACGAGCTGCTGGTGCGCTACGGGGGAGCCGACGGCGTCAAGACCGGCTACACCGCGTTAGCGGGACTGTGCCTGGTCGCCAGCGCCACCCGCGACGGGCGGCAGCTGTTCAGCGTGGTGCTGGATTCGCAGGCCAGCTTCAGCGACGCCGCCGCGCTGCTGGACTACGGCTTCACCGCCTTCCGTCGCGTGCAGCCATTGCGGCGACGCGCACCGGTGACCCGCTACCACTGGGCCGACGCGGAGGTGGCGCTGATAGCCGACGACGCGCTGGGCCGCACGCTGCCCGCCGCCGCCCCGGCGCGCTGGCGCACGGTGCTGCAGCCCGCCGCGCGGCGGCCGCTGCGAAGGGGACAGGTGCTTGGCCGCGCCGAGCTGGTCACCGGCGGGCGCGTGGTGGATCGGGTCGCGCTGCGAGCGGCACGCAGCGTGCCGGCGTCCCCGCCTGAAGCCTCGCCGGTCGCCGGTGCCACCACCGTCGGGCGGGCGGTGCAGAACGCCGTCCGCGCCTTCGCACGGCTGCGTCCCGTGACCCGCGACCTGTGAACGCTTGCGGGCTGCGTCGCGGTAGTCGTGCCACGTAGACTTGGCCGCCAAGCGGACAGGTGAAGGAGTCGACGGTGATCGAGCTGGAGCTGGTCGGGGTGCGGGTGGAGCTGCCGCACAACCAGCCGATCGTGTTGCTCAAGGAACGCTCAGGGGAGCGCTTCCTGCCCATCTGGATCGGTGCTGTGGAGGCGACGTCGATCGCCTTCGCCCTGCAAGGCGTTGCTCCCGCCCGTCCCATGACCCACGACCTTATGCGCGACCTGTTGGCCAGCCTGCACGTCTCGGTGGACCGCATCGTGGTGACCGAGATGCGGGAGCGCACCTTCTACGCCGAGATCCAGATGACCCAGGCCGACGAGCCGATCGTGGTGTCGTCGCGACCTTCGGACGCCATCGCCCTGGCGGTGCGCGCCACCGTCCCGATCTACGCCGACGAGGGCGTGCTGTCCGAAGCCGGTATTGAGATCGAAGACGCCGACGAGGACGAGGTTGAGCGCTTCAAGGAGTTCCTCGAGCAGGTTACGCCCGAAGACTTCCGCGAGTGACCTCAGCGTGACTCAAGAGTCAAACTCCGGTGGGGTAACCCACAAGCCTGTCCACAGAATGTGCACAACCTCGACGTCAACGCCACGCTTCTTCAACCCTGTAGTGCAGGGTAAGACGTCCGCGCCAGGCCGCGAACCGCAGGGCACGGGCAAAGACAGGCGGCAATCATTGACCTGGCCGCTCCGGGAGGCGTACCGTACGAGCTACTGAAATTACGGTGCTGTGAGCCACTGGGTGGCACTCGACAAGGGACGGGAATGGCCGCACGCGAGAACCGCTACCTGCGAGACATCCCGCTGCCCGGCATGGAGGAGCGGCCCTCGGGCTACCGAGGGCCAGCCGTCTGCCAGATCGTCGACATCAGCTACCGCCAACTCGACTACTGGACGACCACCGGGCTGATCACGCCGTCGGTGCGCAGCGCCGAAGGGTCGGGTTCGCAGCGGCTGTACGCCTTCGAAGACATCGTGCAGCTCAAGGTCATCAAGAGCCTGCTGGACGCGGGGGTGAGCCTGCAGCGCATCCGGGCGGCCATCGACTACGTGCGGGAGCGCGGGCTGTCGTTGCGGGGTCTGACGTTGGTCTCCGACGGGACCACCGTCTACGCCCTGGATGACTCGCGCGACGTCATCGACCTGCTTGCCAAGGGGCAGGGTGTCTTCGGCATTGCCGTGGAGCCGGTGTGGAACGCGATCGAAGCCGAAGTCACGCGCCTGCCGGTGGAGACCACCCGGGGCACGGTGGTCCCCGGTGCCAGCGACGCCGACGCCGCCAACGCCGGCGCCGCGGACCCAGCCGAGGACGCGGCCCGACGAGCTGCCCGCAGCTGACCGAGCGGACCTGTCGCGGGGGCGCCCCGCGAGCGGCGGGCTTAGACTCGGCGCGGCGCGGCCCCCTTCGCCGGCCGCCTCATTGCTGTCGTTGGAGTAGGAGCTGCGTTGGACTTCGCCCCCCACACCGACGATGACCTTGCCGCGATGCTCGCCGCCATCGGCAAGTCCAACCTGGCCGACCTGTACCGCCACATCCCCGCGTCGTTGCGGGTGCGCGGCGAGCTAGACCTCCCCGCCGGCCGCAGCGAGGACGAGGTGCTCGGCGCGCTGGCCACCTACGCCGCGGCCAACCGGCCCGCCACCGTCTGCTTCGCCGGCGGTGGCGCCTACGACCATTACGTGCCCGCCGTGGTCGGTGCCGTCATCAGCCGGGGAGAGCTGCTGACCTCTTACACGCCGTACCAGCCCGAGGTCAGCCAAGGCATGCTGCAGGCGCTGTTCGAGTACCAGACCGTGATCAGCGAGCTGACCGGCCTGCCGGTCTCCAACGCCAGCCTGTATGACGGCGGCAGCGCCGTCGCCGAGGCGGTGTCGATGGCCTGCGCGGCCACCCGGCGCAACAAGGCGATGGTGTCCGGGGCGCTGGACGCGCCCAGCCGTCAGATCGTGCGCACCTACGGGCACCCGCGCGGCCGCGAGGTCGACGTGGTGGCCTACGACGGCGACGGCACGACCCCGGCGGGCGACGTCGCCGACGACGTCGCCGCCGCCGTGATCGCGCAGCCCAACAGCCTCGGCGTGGTCGAGGATGTGCGCACCCACGCCGAGGCGGCGCACGCCGCCGGCGCCAAGCTGATCGTCAAGCTCGAGCCCACCGCCGTCGGTCTGCTGGCCACGCCCGGAAGCCAGGGCTCGGACCTGGTCATCGGCGAGGGGCAGCCGCTGGGGCAGGGGCTGTCCTACGGTGGACCGTCCTTCGGCTTCCTGGCTTGCACCAACGATCAGGTGCGGCGACTGCCCGGCCGCGTCGTCGGTCAGACCGTCGACCGCCGCGGCATCCGCGGTTATGTGATGACGCTGCGCGCCCGCGAACAGGACATCCGCCGTGAGCGGGCCACCTCCAACATCTGCACCAACCAGACTTTGTGCGCCGTCGCCGCCCTGGTCTACGCCACCTGGCTGGGTCCCCAAGGGTTGCGCGAGCTGGCTACCGCCTGCCTGTCGCGTGCGCGCCACGCCGCGGCGCGCCTGACGCAGATCGACGGTGTCGAGCTAGCCGTGAGTGGACCGTTCCTCAAGGAGTTCGCCTTGCGGATGCAGGGCGTCGATCCGCACGTCGTGGTCAGCGGGCTGCTCGACGCCGGCTACCTCGTGGGGCCCGTGGTGCCCGACGGCCCGTCGGCAGGGGCGGTGATGGTGGCAGTCACCGAGCGGCGCACCGCCGCCGAGGTCGAGGGCCTGGCGGACGCGCTGACCGAAGTGTTGCGCAGGCAGCGGCGCGAACTGGTTGCGGCGGGTGGCCCGGCCGGTGGTCCGGCCGCCGGCGAGGAGATCGCCTGATGCCGCTGATGGGCGACCGCCTCGCGCCCGAGCCGACCGTGTTCGAGCGTTCGCGCCCCGGGCGGCGCTCGGCGACGATGCCGGTGCTGGACGTGCCGGCGGTCGACCCCGCCGAAGCGCTGCCGGGCGTGGAGCTGGCCGAGGCGCCGCCGGGGCTGCCGCAGATCGGTGAGCTCGACCTGCTGCGCCACTTCACGCGCCTCAGTCACCGCAACCACGGCATTGACGTTGGCTTCTACCCGTTGGGTTCCTGCTCGATGAAGTACAACCCGCGGTTGGCCGAGACGGCCGCGGCGCTGCCGGGATTCCGCCAACTGCACCCGTGGGCGCCCGACGCCGCCGCGCAAGGCACCCTCGCGCTGCTGGCCGACCTGGAGCGCTGGCTGTGCGAGCTGACGGGCTTGCAGGCGGTCACCTTCCAGCCCGCCGCTGGAGCGCACGGCGAACTCGCCGGGCTGCTGGTGATCCGCGCCTATCACACTGACCGCGGCGACGCGCGGCGCACGATCATCGTGCCCGACTCCGCGCACGGCACCAACCCGGCCAGCGCCGCGATGAGCGGCTACGACGTCGTCACCGTCCCCTCGGGCGAGGGGGGGTTGGTCGACGTCGACAAGCTGGAGGACCTGGTCGACGAATCGACCGCCGGGCTGATGCTGACCAACCCCAACACCCTCGGGCTCTTCGAGCTCGAGATCGAGCGGATCGCCGCGATCCTGCACCGCGTCGGCGCGCTGCTGTACTACGACGGCGCCAACTTCAACGCCATCGCCGGCCAGGTCCGCCCTGGCGACATGGGCTTCGATGTCGTCCACCTCAACGTGCACAAGACCTTTGCCACTCCGCACGGCGGCGGCGGGCCCGGCGCCGGTCCCGTCGTCGTCAGCCAGCGCCTGGCGCCGTACCTGCCGGCACCGGTCGTCGTCCGCCGCGACGACGGGACCTGGGCTTGGGACGTAGACCGGCCCAAGTCCATCGGACGGCTCCACGGCTTCCATGGCAACGCGGCGGTGCTCATCCGTGCCTACAGCTACCTGCTGTTCCACGGCGGCGACGGGCTGCAGACCATGAGCGCCAAGGCCGTGCTCAACGCCAACTACGTGGCCTCGAAAGTCAGCGACGTCCTGCCGCTGGGCTACGGCCAACACCAGCCGATGCACGAGTTCGTGGCCACCGGCAAGGGCCTCAAAGCGCACGGCGTCCGGGTCACCGACCTGTGCAAGCGGCTCATCGATCTTGGCTACCACCCGCCGACCAACTACTTCCCCCTCATCGTCGACGAGGCCTTGATGGTCGAGCCCACCGAAACCGAGTCGCAAGAGACGCTGGACGATTTCGTGGCGGCGCTGCGACAGATCGTGGCGGAGGCGGCCAGCGACCCCCAGCTGCTGCGCGACGCACCGCAGACCACGCCGGTCACCCGCTTGGACGAAGGCAAAGCCGGACGGGAGCTGGTGCTGCGCTGGCACCCGTCGTCCGGTTGACCCGGGCCGGTTCGCGCAAGCCAAGCCGTGCCTGAGGGCCACACGATCCATCGCTACGCGCGCGAGCATCGCCGCTGGCTTCGCGGGCGGGCGGTCGAGGTCAGCTCACCGCAGGGGCGCTTCGCCGCCGGCGCCGGGTTGCTGGACGGTCGCACGTTGCTGGCCGTCGACCCCTACGGCAAGCACCTATTCTACCGCTGGGAAGGCGGCGCGATCCTGCACGTGCATCTCGGCCTGTACGGCGGCTTTCGCATATTTGGGACAGTCCGCGGCGAGCAGGGGCCAATCCGCGGCGAGCAGGAACCGATCGACGCGCAGCAACCTTACGCGGAGGTGCCGCCGCCGACGCCGGGAACGCGATTGCAGTTGGGCACCTCCGAGGTGACGATCCGGCTCGCCGGCCCCACGGCCTGCGAGCTGCTCGACCCGGATGGCGAGGCGCGGATCCGCGCGCGGCTCGGGCCTGATCCGCTGCGCCGCGACGCTGACGGGGAGGCGGTGGCGGCGGCGCTGCGCCGGCGAACCACGCCCATCGGGGCGGCGCTGCTGGACCAGAACGTCGTCGCCGGCATCGGCAACGTCTTCCGCGCCGAGGCCTTGTTCGTCTGTGGCATCGCCCCGCTGCGCCCCGCCAATCTGCTCGACCGCGACGACTTCGATCGCCTGTGGACGACCATCCGCAGCATGCTCGCGGAGGGGCTGCGACGAGGAAAGATCGTCACCGTCGAGCCGGCGGACGTGGGCCGGCGCAGCCGCGGCCGCCTGCGCGCGGACCAGCGGCACTACGTCTACCGCCGCGCCGGTCTGCCCTGCCGCCGCTGCGCAACGGCGGTCCGCGCCTTCGAGCTGGCTGCGCGGACCGCCTACGCCTGCCCCACCTGCCAACCGCAGTGATCGCGGCGACGGTCGTGTCCGCCGTGCCCGGCGGTTACCTCGTCACGCGCACCCGCAGCCGCCGGCTGTTGGTGATGGCCCTGCTCAGCTCGGACTCCCGCCGTCGGTCGACCGAATTGCCGAGCCGGGTGGGCAGCAGCAGCCGCGCCTCCAGCGTGTCGTTGCGCGGGGCGTTGCGCAGCTGTCGCACCAGGCCGGCGAACGTCTCGGCGCGCCGCCCCAGTCGCCCGCCGCACTCACCGAACATGAAGCAGAACTCGCCGCCACCGCCATAGCTGGCATTGCCCACGACCAGCTGTCCGCGACCGCCAGCGGAGCGCCGGCCGAGGTTGTAGGTGAACACCCGGTGGGCGACCTTCGTCCTGCGGTCACCGCGGAATCGGTGCAGCACCGCACGGACCCGCAGGACGGCGCCCCGCTCGACGAGCACCGTGCCGGACGCGTCGTACCAACGACCGGCGCGACGGACCTGTAGACGGGCCACCTTCCAATAGCGCTGCTGGTCCACGACCTCGGTATTCAGGTGGATCCGGTCGAAGCGGACCTTGCCGAAGCGGTTGCCCGCCAGCCGTTCCAGCTGCAACCACGGCTCCTGCATGGACTCCACGGAGACGTCCCAGCGGGCGTTGAACTGGTTGGTTCGGCGCAGCCTGTAGCTACGGCCCTTGTGCGTCATGCCGACCGTCCACGTCAGCTTCGAGCTGCCGGGGCTGAAGTACCGGTCGAGCAAGAAGTCGATGTTGGCATAGCCGTGGATGAAGGTGATGAACGGCACGTAATCGCGGTACGCCACGTTCGTGATTCCCGTGTCGCTGACCAGCGAGCCGTCCGGCCGCTCAGCCACCGTGCGCGACGTGATGGGGCTGGCGAACGCCGGACCGGTCAGACGGCTGTGCAGGCCGGTGTAGCCGTCGTAGTCGACCGTGCCCACCGGTGCGCCGAGGGTGGCCAGCTTGTAGCTGCCGAAGGCCGGGTCGGTGGCGATCGTCACCGCCTCGGCCCCGTGCAGTCCCAGCCTGGTCCGGCCCTGCCAGAAGAACGGATGGCCGAAGGCCAGTGCCTGGCCCTCGCAAGTCCAGGTGGTCGTCCCGGTACCGGCCGCGGTGATGTCCCCGTAGGACAGCGCGGCGGCGAAGTTGCTGCCCGCGACGATGTCGCCGGGTGCGGCGACTGCGCCTGACGAGTAGCCGCTGCCGGCCACGGGCACGATCGGTGACCCGTCGCGGCGGGCACGTCGCTGCAACCACTCGATGCGTTCCTGGCTGCCGTTGATGGCCAGGGGGACTGACAGACGGGGCAGGCGGCTGGGTACGGCCGACATCGCCGTGCTGGTCTGCGCGGCGATCGACCGACGCTGCGCCCGGTTGAGTTGGACGGACATCGCGGCCCTGTCGGTTGGTGAAGCCGCGGCGGTCATCGTCAGCATCTCCTCGGCCGGCGTGATCCCGGCGAGGCTGCTGGGTCCCCAGGTGAAACCGTAGGACACCGCGCCCACGAGCTGGTCGTCGACGTAGACGGGGGAGCCGGACATCCCGGCCCATACACCGCGTTCGCCGTCGATGCCAAGGCCGGACAGTTCGGCGATGATCAGGTCGTGGTCGATGCCGATGCCGCCGTAGTCGATGTCGAGGATGTCGGCGGTGAACGCTTGCGAGGTGGTGCCGTGCACCACGGTGGCGCCGGTGGCCTCGACGGGAACCTGTGCGCCGGTGTCCGGGTCCCGCCCGTTGGCGTCGAGCAGCGACTGCAACTCGGCCGTGGTCAGCACTGGCGCGCAGTCGCGGTCGGGCAGCGTGGCGGCCGCGACAGGCACGGCCGGTGAGACGGGGAGCACACTGCACAGTACGCACAGTGACAGCAGGACGGGCAGGCGGCGACGCCGTGATCGTGTCAACGGGGCTCCCAACAGGCCACGGCCCACCCGCTGTGGTCCGGATAGCCGAACGCTACGGGCCAGCCTGGGCCGAAGCGAGCATTATCTCTCGACTGGGCGCAATCTCATCCCAACCAGCCATGCCGGGTGACCATCACGGACTAGTGGCCGCGGCCGTCATGGACTCGCCGGCGGCGCGCCGCGGAGGCCGTTGCTGCAACGTCGGCCTGTGAGACCTTGCGCTAGCCACAACTTGCTCTTGGCCGCCGCAGGCCCTTAAACAGATTCGACGTGGCCGAGATGCTGTCCTGTCGTATGACGACGGGATTGCACTCGACGTCCGCGTGCTCGACCCCGCTCGCTACGGCTCACCCGCGGCCCTGGTCGAGGCGACACGGGGGGAAGCCGGACCAGGCCGAGTGGTGCTCGTCGCCGGCGCCGTTCCCGTTGCTTGGCGGTCCCCGCTTGGCGAAGCGGAACTGAGCTTCATCGACGTCTCCGGCGTCGTTCAGATCAACTGGCCTCGGCTGCGGGTGAGCGCGACGCGCTTCGGCCAGCCGATCAAACGGCGACGCTCTCCGATGCCCCTTCAGAAAGGTCACGCCCTCGTGGTGCAAGAGCTCCTGATCGCTGCCAGCGAGGGGGCGCAACCGACGATCACTGACCTCGCGCAAGCTGCCGGCGTGAGTCTTTCCACCGCGTCTCGTGCGGTCTCGCAGCTCGCGGAGCACGGCCTCGTCGCCAAGGAGCGGCGCGACAACCACGTCATGGTCGCCATCGCCGATCGCGTCGAGATCGCC
>Ga0136614_10001153_pt1 | contig 15127 bp, 9 predicted proteins | sample AntDrymUQ2792106_2_FD_106643 | JGI IMG/M metagenome (GOLD analysis project Ga0136614, IMG submission 106643) | Polar desert sand microbial communities from Dry Valleys, Antarctica - metaG UQ279 (21.06) | ecosystem: Environmental > Terrestrial > Soil > Desert | place: Antarctica: Dry Valley... | reverse complement strand
TTCGGTGAAGCGCCTCCTCCAGATACACGACCATGACGACGGCCGTCTGGACCGCGGTGCCGAAGAGAGCGATGTAGCCGACCCAGACGGCGACGCTCATGTGAAACTCCGTGGCCCAGCCGTACCTCGCTGCGAGCGTGTAAAGAAGCCATAGCAGGAGATTTCCGCCCGTGAGCGCGAAGGGAATCGCCAGGATGACGTGCGCCGCCTCTTTCGCCGATCGGTACGTCATGTACAGGAGGACGAAGATGATCGCGAAGCAGAGTGGCACGACGATCGCGAGCCGGTTTCGGGCACGCACCTGATGCTCGTACTGGCCGGACCATTGTAGAAAGTAGCCGGCGGGAAGAGTCACCTTCTCTTCCACGACCTTCCTCGCCTCGTCCACGAAGGACCCGACGTCGCGCCCGCGGACGTTCAAGAACACCCGCTCGCGCAGGAGACCGTTTTCGGAAGAGATCATGGACGGGCCGGGCCGAATGCGGATGTCGGTGACTTGCGCCAGGGGCACCTGGGCCATCTCCACCGAGGATCGCGGCGGCATCCCGCTCGCGGGCATTTCGACCGGCGAAAGGGCCGACGGCCCCGGCCGGCCCATGGACGCCGCGGCCGGGACGAGGATTCGGCGAATCGAATCGAGGTCGTTCCGCAGTTCCCGGGCATAGCGGACCCGAACCGGAAAGCGGTTTCTCCCCTCGATCGTCGTTGTCAGGTTCTCTCCGCCCAGCGCCGTCTCGATGATTTCCAGGACGTCGCCGACGTTGACGCCGTAGCGGGCCGCTGCCTCGCGGTCCACCGCGATCTCCAGATACGGGGTTCCGAGGATCTGCTCCGCGTACACGTCCGCCGCTCCGGGGACGCCTCGGACGACGTCCGCGATCTCGTTGGCTTTCTTCTCGAGAGTCGCCAGGTCGGGTCCGAAGACCTTGACACCCACCTGAGTCGGGATCCCGGTCGCCAGCATGTCGATGCGGTTGCGGATCGGCTGCTGCCAGATCGCCGTGACCCCCGGCATCGAGGCCTTCTCCGTCATCTCCGCAAGAAGCTCTACCTTCGTCATCCCATCGCGCCACTGCTTGCGCGGCTTCAGCTCGACGAGGGTTTCGTACATGTTGATCGGAGCGGGGTCGAGCGGACTCTCGGCACGGCCGACTTTGCCGACGACGGAAACGACCTCCGGAATCTCGCGAAGCTTCGCGTCCTGCATCTTCATGATCTCGATGGCCTGGGTCAGGGAGACCGTGTTGGCCGTCACCGGCATGAACATGAGCGTCCCCTCGTCCAGGGGGGGCATGAACTCCTTGCCAATCCCCCGGGCGACCTTTTCGTTCAGCCAGGCCTGCCCTCCGGCCACGCGGTCGGCCGCGCCGGAAGCCCCGGCGAGCATCAACACACCCTTTACGGGCGCGAGGAGAATCCCCGCCCCCGCGACCAGAACGACGCTGACGAGAAAGAGAGCTCCGGCGACGCCGAGTGTCAGCCGCTTGTGGTCGAGAGCCCAGGCGAGCGCGGGCTCGTAGAGCCGACGGGAGAATCGCATGACCGGGTTCTGCTCCTCTCGATGCACCTTGCCCCGGATGAGGAAGCTCGCGAGGACCGGGACGAGCGTGACGGCGAGCACAGTCGCACCCACCATGGCGAAAGTCTTCGTGAAGGCGAGCGGATGGAAGAGTTTGCCCTCCTCGCCTGTCAGCGAGAAGACGGGAAAGAAGGCGAGCAGGATGATGACCATCGAAAAGAAGATCGGCCGGCCGATCTGCTTGGAAGCATCACGGACGATCTCGAGGAGCGGCTTTTTGCCTCCCTCGGTCTCGTAGTGTCGGAAGACGTTCTCGGTGATCACGATGCCGGCGTCCACGAGAACGCCAATCGCGATCGCGATCCCGCCCAGCGACATGATGTTGGACGTGATGCCGAAGACGCGCATCAGGATGAACGAGGTCAGGATCGCGAGAGGTAAGGGCAACGTCACGATCAGAATCGATCGGAAGTGCATGAGGAACACGATGTGCGCTAGCGTCACCAGGAGGATCTCCTCCAGGAGCGCCCGCTTCAGAGTCCCGACAGCCGAGCGGATCAAGGCCGAACGGTCGTAGAACGGAACGATGCGGACCCCCTCCGGCAGGCCCCGCGACAGCTCGGCGATCTTCTCCTTGACGCGACGGATGATCTCGGGAGCGCTCTCGCCGTAGCGCATCACGACGACCCCGCCCACGGCCTCGCGTCCGTCCTTCTCGAGGGCTCCGCGCCGGAACTCGGGGCCGATCTGCACGGTGCCGAGGTTCGAGACATAGATCGGGGTGCGGGCGCGGGAAGCGACGACGATCTTCTCGACGTCCGAGACATTGTGAATCAGTCCCATCCCCCGAACGATGTACTCGATCCCTCCCTGCTCGACCACCTTGCCGCCGACGTTGTTGTTGGACATCTCGACCGCCGCGATGACGTCGCGGATCGAGAGGCCATACGCGGCCAGACGATTGGGGTCCACGTCGATCTGGTACTGGCGGACGAAACCCCCGATGGAGGCGACCTCCGCGACGCCGGGCACGGCGTTCAACTGGTAGCGGATGTACCAGTCCTGGATCGCGCGCAGCGTCCCGAGGTCCTTGCCCTCTCCTTCGACCGTGTACCAGAAGATCTGCCCCACGGCCGAGGCATCCGGACCGAGCACGGGCGTGACGCCTCTGGGAAGGAGCGACGCGATCAGGTTCATGCGCTCGAGGATCCGCGTCCGCGCGAAGTAGAGGTCGGTGCCGTCCTCGAAGATCACGTTGATCATCGAGAAGCCGAACGCGGAGGAGGAGCGGACCGCCTTGACCCCCGCGAGGCCCTGGAGGTTGACCACCATCGGATAGGTAACCTGGTCTTCCACCTCCTGCGGAGAGCGCCCCGGCCAGTCGGCGAACACGATGATCTGGGTCTCGGAGATATCCGGGATCGCGTCCACCGGATTGGTGCGGACCGTGTAGATGCCTGCCGCGGCGAGGAGCAGGGCGAAGCCCAGGACCAGGAAGCGGTTCTTCAGGGAGAAGTCGATGACGCGCGAGATCACGGCCGGCTCCGAGGCGTCGGCTGCTCTTTTACGTCCAGCGCGCCGCTCCACTGCACGGAAGCGCCTCCGGCGAGCTGTGCCTGCGAGTCGATGAAGAAGTTTGCCGACGCGACGACGCGCTCACCTTCCTTCAGACCGTCCAGAACCGCGACGCGGTCCCCGGCCGTCGAGCCGAGCTTGACCTCGCGCGGAGTAAAGGTTCCCGGCGCGGTCTCGACATAGACGACCCGGCGCGTCCCCGTGTCGATGACCGCGTTGCGCGGCACCGAAAGCTGATTGTCGAGGGGGATCCTTAGCTCCGCGTTGGCGAACATGCCGGGCTTGAGGTCACCATCCCGGTTGGAGAGAACGATCCGAACCCGGACCGTGCGCGTCTGCTCCTCCAGGACGGGCTCGATGAACGCGATTCGCCCTTCGAACTCGCGCCCCGGGTACGCCGAGACGGTCACGGTTGCCCGCTGTCCCGGGGTGAGTCTCCCGAGCTCGAACTCATAAACTTGAGCCATCAGCCAGACGCTGGAGAAGTCCGCGAGCAGGTACAGCTCGGTCCCCTGCTGGACGTACTGGCCCTCGATGACGTTCTTCTGAAGAACGGTTCCCGAGATCGGAGAGACGAAGGCCAGCGAAAGATCGGGACGCCGGGTCTGCTCCAGCCGGCGGATTTGCGCCTCGCCAATCCCCCACAGCTTCAGCCGGTCCCGCGCGGCGGAGACGAGCGCTCTCGCCGACTCGACCGCGTCGGCTGATCCGGACGCGGACAGGCGCTGCTGGTGATCGAGCGCCAGCAGGTACTCGCGCTGGGTGGCCACGAGGTCGGGGCTGTACAGCTCGTAGAGCGGAGCCCCCCGCCGGACCTGCTGTCCCGTGAAGTTCGCGTAGAGCCTCTCGACTCTTCCCGATACCCGCGCGGCGACACGCTCGAGCTTCGTCTCGTCCGGCTCGATGGTGCCAACGGCGCGAATGGAGTGGTCGAGGTCCTGCCGGGTGACCGCAACGACAGCCACTCCGGCCGCCCGAATGGCCTCTGCCGAGAGGGAAACCGAAGGGGCGGCCTGACCCCCAGTGCCGCCGGAGGACGCCTCGTCCGCGTACTTCGGCACGAGCTGCATGTCCATGAAGGGAGACTTGCCGGGCTTGTCGAATCTGGAGCCCGGCACCATCGGGTCGTACCAGTAGAGGACCTTGCGGCTTCCGATCTCCCCGATGGGAGCAGGGGAAGCAGCCGCTCCGGGTGCGGCCGGGGCGCCTGCCGCTTTCTCCCGCTTGACCAGATCCATCTTGCAAATGGGGCACTGCCCCGGGTTCTCCGACACGATCTGCGGGTGCATCGGACAGAACCACTCTTCCTTCGCGTGCTCGGCCGAAGCGGCGTGAGCCGGCTTGCCCGTTCCGGCGGGCCTTCCGCGAAGCAGCAGGATCCCCCCAACGGCGCCGAGCGCGAGAACCGCCGTGACGAGGATGGCAATCCGGCGTCTTCTCCGCGGCGCCTCCGGACTCGCGGTGGTCTCTTCAGTCATGGGGGACCTCCTGACCGATGCGGTACTTGTAGAAAGGCACTCCGGTCGCCGCCTGCAGGCGCGCCCGTGCGCGCGGCACCGCGGTCTCACGTTCGATCGTCTCCGCCTCGTCGTCGTCCAGGACCTTGACCGCCCCGACGTACGTCTGGAAGTCGATCTTTCCCACGGAGTAGGCTTCTTCCGCCGCCCGCGCCGCGGTCGCGTCCTGCGTCAGGATCGTGCTCCGATACAGGGCGGCGCGTTCGGTCTCGCTCGCAATCGCGATCAACGCTTCCTCGACGCGGCGGGACAGCTCCAGGCGAACAGACGCGAGCCGGCTCTTCGCGGCGGAAAGCTCCGCCTCCTTCTCGGCGATCTGCGCCGCGACCCTCTTGCGCTGAAAGAAGGGAAGGTTGAATCCGACGGTCGCCCCGACCATGTCGTCAAAGCCGTCGCGCTGACCGTAGGACGCCATCAGCCTGAGGTCCGGCCGTCTTCCCAGGCGGGCCAGCTCGAGCGCTTCCTCGCCCCTTTTCGCCTCGGCGAAGGCCTGTCGGATCACGGGGCTCTCTTCCAGCTCTCTTGCCAGCGCATCCCGCTCCGACCGCACAGGGTCGGAGGACGGCAGCGGCACGGGCGGGACCGGCGCCGAAGGGGGCAGGTCCTGCAACGTGTTGAATCGCGCCGCGACCGCCGCGCGCTCGGCTTCCAGAGACCTCAGGCGGTCCGCGCGCTTGCTCTCCTCGACACCCGCGAGCAGGACGTCCGCCAGGGACCCTTCGCCGACCCGGTAGCGAGTGCGCACCGACTCGGAGACCGTCTTCAGTCGCTCGAGCGTCCGCCGGGCGATCGCGAGACGCGCGTCGAGAGACGCCAGCTCGAAGTAGGAATCGGCGACTTCCGCGACGAGCCGATTGACGTACTCGGCGTACATCGTCTCCGTCACCACGACGTCGGCTTCGGCGACTCGCCGCGCGGTCCCGCGCTTCCCTCGCGCGGGCAGCTCCTGCTCGAGGCTCGCCATCTTCATCGTCATGTCGTCCCGCCGGAACGAGAGGTCGGGCAACGGGACGTTGACCGCGCCGACGGACAGCATTGGGTCCGGCAACGCCCCCGCCTGAGCCACACGCGCCCGCGCGGCCTGGATGCGGCGCTCCATCTCTTCGATGCCCGGGTTCTCAGCGAGCGCGCGCTGGATCGTCGCCTGGAGGCGTGGTTCCGTACGGCTTTCCGGATTCGGCGTCGTTTGAGCACTCGATGAACCGCTCGCGAGTAGCGCGAGGATCCCTGAAAAGAGAAAACGCATTTATCGCTCCGTCAGTTGAAAATGTCCCCTCCGCAATAGCGGGGAGGGGACAGGCGGTGGAAACCGCCCTCGTCCTCAGGAAAAAAGGACGACGGAGCTCTTAAAGGCGCAGAGGAAGGAGTGGTCGGGCGAGGGCCGGAGGCGAGGGAGCCAAGAATTCCGCGAGACCGCCCGAACGAAGGGACTCGAGGCGCTGAGGGGTGGCGCCCAGAAGGAGCACGGCGATCTTGACTATGTCCACAGAGGCGGCGCGAAGGGCCGGGTCTCGGACTCCCGCAACCGTGACTGTGCCGCAATCTTTGCTGCAGCAAGGCATCGGAACGTCGAAACTGAGAGACTCCTCGGCGGGCGGGCAGCACGAAATGCACGCGGCCAGGATCGGCGCGGCGATTATTGCGACCGGGAGGGCCGAGACCAACCAGCCTACGCGTTTCATTTCAGCGAGATTGTAACCGCTTGCGGGGGGTCGGGCATTCCTCGGCTCAGGGGAAGGCCGCCAGCTGTACCGGTTTCGTCGCCGCGCTGGCGCGGGATGATGCAGCTTCGCGGTTAAGGCGCGCTCGTGGCTAACCCCCGGCTGGCGGCCTCGAGTGGCGGAGGAGGAGGGATAAGCGCCGGCGGAGCCGGCGCTGCCTTCGCGCCCGCGTTCGCGGGTGCGCTCGGCGCGAACCCCGGGCTGGCGGCTGCGAGTGGCGGAGGAGGAGGGATTCGAACCCCCGGTACCGTCTCCGGTACAGTGGTTTTCAAGACCACCGCCTTAAACCGCTCGGCCACTCCTCCGGCTGGGAGTGTACGGCTGCATCGAGGAGCATGCGAGTGAGCGCCGGGGTACCGGCGCTGCCTACTGCCGGGGGTCTGCCTCTGGTGGTCGGCTCAAGACCACCGCCTTCAACCGCTCGGCCACTCCTCCGAGTGAAGTGTAATGGCTCCAAAGCGCGGGCTACTTCCGCTTCTCCTGGATGCGGCGGGCGGCCTGCGTCACGGCCTTACGCGGCATGAGGCGCACGCCCTGGACCATCAGGCGGTTCATGACCCCTGGTATCACGAGGGTCTTTCCCTTCTTCATGCCTTCGTAGCCGGCCCGCGCGACGTCTTCCGCGTTCATCACCCACGGACTGTTGAAGAGCCGCGTCTGATCCACCCCGGCGCGTTTCTGGAACTCGGTAATCGTCGGGCCCGGGCAGAGGCAGGTGACGGTGACTCCCGTCCCCGCCGTTTCATTGGAGAGCGCTTCCGAGAACGACAGCACGTACGCCTTCGTCGCGTAGTAGACGGACATCAGCGGACCGGCCTGAAACGCCGCCGTCGACGACACGTTGAGGATCTGGCCGCGGCCGAGCCGCACCATCGCCGGCAGGAACTTCTTGGTCAGCTCGGTGAGGGCGATGACGTTGACCCGGATCATCTCGGTCTCCCGGGCGGGGTCGGACTCGACGAACGGCCCGTACACGCCGATCCCCGCGTTGTTCACGAGCGTGTTCACGGACAACCCGATCGCGCCCAGGGCTCGCGCGAGAGAAGTCGCCGCATCCGGCTCCGCCAGATCCGCCGCGAGGACGTTCACGGAAACCCCGTGAGTTTGCTGGAGCTCGTCCGCGAGCTGCGTCAAGGCCTCGCGCCGGCGCGCGACGAGGACGAGGTCTCTCTTGTCCGCCGCGAAGAGGCGCGCGAGCGCGAGCCCGATCCCGCTCGATGCGCCGGTGATGAGCGCCGCCTCACGGTGCGGAGCCGACGTGGGCCCCGCTCCGCTCGCCATGGTCGCGGTTCCCTCTCGTTCGAGTTAGGAGGTCGCCCGGCGCTGCCCGCGATCCGCCTCGGCCATCGGTTCGCGCCGAAGCGTCTGGGCCGGGCGCGCGACGGGTCGAGGCCGGACGAGGTAGGTCCACGCGTTGGCGAGCTCCGCCTTCCACCACCGGAACAGGCCGTGCGCGAGCATCACGAACATCGCGCTGCGGACGGAGAACCCGACGAAGCCGGGGCGCCGACCCGCGTTGTGGTCCCCGTAGATGCCGAGCGCCTTCTTGCGTTTCGCGATCGTCACGAGGCGCCGGTTGTAGAACCGGATCGGGTAATAGCCGACCTCGGCGCCGTCCTCGAAGAACGGCGGATTGCCCAGCCGGTCCGCCTTCCAGCGGTAGATCGGCATCACCGCGGCGCAGTAGTAGAGCGCCGTATCGAGCAGGAACGACGCCGTCATCGTGTCGTAATCGCCCATGAGGTAGTACTTGTCGCGGTAGATCGACTCATAGAAGTAGTGGAAGTAGCGGGCGTACTTCCGGTTGTGCTCCGCGTATGCCTCCTCCATTTCCCCCGCCGCCGTCCCGCCCAGCGCCCGCTCCATGAGGGCGACGCGCGTATGGACGGAGAAGGCCATCTGATCGAGACCGGGGGAGTAGAATGGATCGAGGAAGCCCCCTGCGTCCCCGACGCACGTCCATCCGGGGCCGATGAACCGGTCCACGAAGTACGGGAGGTGGGCGTAGAAACGGCAGTCGCCCTCCACGGGCGTCGCGCCCTCGATGAGCTCGCGCGTGAGCGGGTTGCTGTCGAGGAAGCGCGTGAGCCTCTCGAGCGGGGCCTTCCCCTCGGGGTTGACGAGGCGCTTGTCCCAGACGAGTCCGACGCTCGTCTCGCCGTCCTTGAGCGGGATGAACCAGATCCAGTAGCCCCATCCGGTGAAGTGATTCGTCGCGAGCCGGCGCGAAGCAAGGACGGCGCGCGCCCACGGATCGTCGGGGTCCGTTCCCGCGATCTCCACGCCATCCATGTCCTTCACGCCGCGGTAGCGGACCCAGAGCGCCGCGGTCGGGTGCGATTCGATCGGGGTGACGCCCCCGCGCTTGCGCGCGAGGAGCGCCTGACGACCGGTGGCGTCCACGACCCAGCGGCAGCCGACGGTGGCCCTGGAACCGTCCGACTTCTCGACCATCAGCGTGTTGCCGTCGTCGCCGGCGAGCTCGAAGGCCGTCACCCGCGCGGGCCTCCACACCTCGCTGCCTTCCTCCCGTGCGACGCGAAGCAACTGCTCGTCGAGGCGGGCGCGATCGATCTGGAAGGACGGCGTGCGAGCGAGCTGGGTCGGTCCGACTTCCGAAGCCTCCCGCAAGCTCGTCACCGAATCGTTCGTGAACCAGTAGCGGAAGGCCTGCTTCGGGAGCTGCTCCCGGGAGAGGTGGTCGTACTGCTTGAGGACGCGCGTGAGGAAGTATGCCGAGACCTCGACGGTCGACTCGCCAACCTTCCAGTCGAAGCGGTCCGTCTTCTCCACGACGAGGACGCGCAGGCCAGGCATACGCCGCTTCAAAAGGATCGCGGTGGACGCCCCCGCCACGGCGCCCCCGATGATGACGACGTCGTAGGAGGAAGCCGGGCTCGGGCGCTCGGAGGGCATCGGCATCTAGTCTACGGCAGCGACCCGCCGCGGGACGGTGTCGGATCGATGATCCCGCGCAGGGCGTCCACCGTGAGCGTCCGGTCGACCTCCTCGACGGGACCGAGCTCCTGGACTCGTCCGCTCGGCCAGCGGATCGTCAGTCGGCTCACGCGCGTCGCGGCTCCGAGGCCCAGGTGGGCTATGGGGCTGGCGGTGGAGAGATAGCCGCTGGCGTTTCCCGTCTCGTGCACGATCCGGCGTCCGTTCGAGAGCTCCGCCGTGATGCGGGAACCGACACCCTCCCGGTTGTCTCTGCCTCGAGCGCTCGAGAGTCGGATCCGAAGATAGTGCTCGTCGGGACGGCGGGATCCGAGGTACAGCGCCTCCGGCGCCTGGACGGAGCGGACGTAGAGGTCGAGGGCGCCGTCACCGTTGGCGTCGAACGCGACGACGGCGCGGCCGTTGCTTTCGAGGTCGAGTCCGTCGAGAAACGCGCGCTCGTCGAACCGGTCGCCCTTCTCGCCCGCACCGCGGTTGCGGAAGAAGCGGTCGCGCTCGCAGCCCTGGACGCGGAGCCCCTGCGGGTCGAACGTCCGGGTCCCGTCCACGTAGTCCTCCCAGTACGCCAGGCTGTGCCACCAGAACTCGAGCTCGAGGTCGCGTGCCCTGCAGTCGCCCCACATCCCGTTCGTCGCATAGAGGTCGGGCCAGGAGTCGTTGTCGAGATCGGCGGCGACGACGCTCCAGTTCCATCCCGCGTGCGCCGCTCCGGAGCTCGCCGTCGCGTCCTCGAAAACGCCGGGTTTCCGCTGGAGCAGGAGCGAGTTGCCCCGGCTCATCTTTTCCATCCACGCGACCGCGACGGGAAGGAAGATCCGGCCGAGGTAGGGGATCGGAATGGCGGGGTATTCGTGTAGGAAATACCACTGCGTGTCGGTTCCCGTCGTGTAGGCATCGAGACGCCCGTCGCCGTCGAAGTCGCCCCACGCGCCGGACATGCCGTAAGCGCGGTCCTGCACGCCGGCGCGGGCGGCCACGTCGCGGAACCTTCGGCCCTCCTCGTTCCGGAACAGGTTCTTCAGGCCGAAGTCGTTGGTCACGAGGAGGTCCGTCCGGCCGTCGTCGTCGAAGTCGGCGGGCAGAGACGACAGGGTCCAGCGCCGCTCTCCCGCCAGACCCCAGCGAGCGGTCTCGTCGCGGAATCGTCCCGATCCGTCGTTGATGAAGAGATGATTCTGCCGGCCGTCCTTCGCGTCGAACGGAGGGTCGGGCATCTGGCGGTAGTAGTCCCCGGTGACGCACACGAAGAGGTCCAGATCCCCGTCGCCGTCCACGTCGGCGAAGGCCGCGGACCGGGTGTTGCCCACGACGCGGATGCCGGAACGACTCGTCGTGTCCTCGAAGCGGGCGCCCGCGCGATTCATGAAGAGACGGGACGGCCCGAACGCATCCGTGATGAAGAGGTCGGGGTAGCCGTCGCCGTCCACGTCGGCCGCCGCGACTCCGGTCCCGGCGACTCCACGGCCCGACGAGGAGCTCGCGAGGCCGACCCGCTCAGTGGCGTCCGAGAAGCGCCCCCGCCCGTCGTTCTCGTAGAGGATCGAGCGCACGCCATCGCCGACGGCGAGGTCCTCGTCGCCGTCGGCGTCAAAGTCGAGCACCGCGACGCCCGAGCCGGGCCAGATCCCCTCGATCAGGCGGTTCGTCAGCCGGAACGGGGGATCGTTCCGGGGCGCTCCGAGACCGGCCTCCGCCGTCGCGACCCGAAACCGCGGGGCGGGGTTCTCTCGGGAGATCCACGCCCCGTCCGGGACGACCAGGACTCGCGGCGCCCGTCCCCCTTCGCGCGCGGTGGTGACCCGCACCGGAATCCGGCGCTCGACGCGGGCGCCGCCGATGAGAAAACCTCCCGCCTCCAGCCACACCCGGCCCGCACTTTCGTCCACGCCGTCCCGCATCACATGCGCGGGCTTCTCGACGCGGTAGGTCACGAACGCGAGCTTGTCGAGCCCGGCCCACAATCCCTGGCGCAAGGCCGCCGCCCCTTCGGGATCGTCCGGGGCGGACGTCCCGCGGCGCAGCGCCGCCTGCACGGATTCGATCCCGTCCCGCCACGAGCCGAGCCGCTCCATCCATGGCAGGAACTCACTTCGGAGTCTCGGGAGGGAGTTGGCGTGAAGCCAGAGGGCTGCGCCGAAGAGAAGGACGAGGACGAAAAGGATGAGAACGTGCCGCCGGGTCAACGAGGGCGAATGTTAGCGCGGCCTCGCTGGGAACTGGCGGAGAGGGCCGGATTCGAACCGGCGGTAGGGTTATTAGCCCTACGGCGGTTTAGCAAACCGCTGGTTTCAGCCACTCACCCACCTCTCCGGAATGGCTTGGGGAGGCAGATGTTAAGTGACGCGTGCCGAAGGAGCAACCAGCGGTGTTCGCTGCGCTCACCCGCTGGGTTAGCGCCGGAGTACCGCGCTGCCTTCGGCGCAGCCACTCACCCACCTCTCCGGTGATGGTCTGGGACGGCGAATGTTACGGGAGAGGGCTCGAACGAGCAAACCAGGGGCAATAGGGGGTTGAATTTGCGCGCACCCGCCACCGTGCGGTGGTCGGCGGGGCCCAGCGTGCCCGTCGGCACGACGGGCCTGGCTCTCCAGTGGGCCGGGCAGTATCAGTCGATCGGCAAGTGGAGCGGCGAGGTGGACGAGGGCACCGGTTTCCACAACGGGGGCGTCTCCCTGAACGCCTCGTTTCTGCTGGCCCCGGCGCTGCGCCTCTCGCCCGGCGTCTATGTCGAGGCCTATTCCCACAGTCTGTCCCACGAGTCCTTCGAGCAGAAGCCCACCTTCTCACTGGTCGTCTCGCGTTTCTTCCAGTAGGTTCGTTACCATCGGCGCGTGAGCCCGGGCTTCTGGGCGCGCCTGCGCCGTTACTACCTGGCGGGCCTCCTCGTGCTCGCGCCGACGGCGCTGACGCTCTGGGTCGTCTGGCGCCTCTTCCTCTTCTTCGATGACATCCTCGGCCGGTCGCTGCGCGCGCGCGGGATTTCCGTCGTGGGGCTCGGCTTCCTTCTTCTGAACGTCCTGCTGCTGCTCCTGGGGTGGCTCGCCACGAACCTGCTCGGACGGCGGCTCTTCTCCATCTGGGACCGCGTGATGAACCGCGTCCCGCTCATCAACAAGATCTACACGACGCTGCGCCAGATCGCGGAGCTCTTCCTCGGGCCGCCGCGCGAGGGCTCGTTCCGCCGCGTCGCGATCGTCGAGTACCCAGTGCCCGGTTCGTACGCGCTGGGATTCGTCACCTCTACGAATCCGGGCGAAGCGGGCAGGCGCCTGGGACAGCGGCTCTGCAGCGTCTACATCCCCAAGGCGGTCAACCCCGTGACCGGGTACCTTTTGCTGGTGCCGGAGGAGCGGGTTACCTACCTCGACATGACCCCGGAAGAAGCGATGAAGATGGTGGTCTCCGCCGGGGCTCTGGTGCCGTCCCGCGCGGAATCGTAGGCCCGGCTCACGACGGCCGGGCCCACCCTCCGCACCGACTCTCCCTATTTCGAGAGTTGTCCCCGAACGGCGCCCGCTGGGAACGCCGCGTTGTGCACGTTGACGTAGAAGTCGTCGGGATTCTGGATGATCTCCTTGATCAAGTCCCGGTCTACGGCCACGCAACCGCTGGAGAAGCCGCTCGTCGGAGGCACCAGTCCCACGACAACCGGTCCCGCGACCCCGAAGGGTCCCCTGTGGATATGAGCAGCGGTAGCGGGAGCAATGTTCTGCACCGTGAGCTGGAAGCAAATCTCTCCCTGTCCGTGATTGAGTGTCATGACGACCTCGCCGGTCCCGTCCGGGTCTCCCGGGACCGGCACCTCCTCGGCGCCGGTAAGAGACGTCGAGAACGGGCGACCTCCCGCGACGAGCATCGTGCTCATCGCGAGGAGCAGCAAAGTTGTTCCGATCGTACGGTGACTTGGTTTCATTTTCCTGACTCCTTTGGAGTGATGTTTCCGATTTCCCTTCGACTGCTCAATTCTTGAAGATCTCGTAGACGGTTCCGTTCGAGAGCGACACGACGAACAGATTGCCGTTGGGTCCCGTCTCGATGTCCGTTCCGATCCCGAAGCCGGAGCCGATCAGCAGGCTCTCGCTCTCGGTGATGTCGAACTTGTTGTTGTTGTCGGCGACACCATCCGCCAGCCTTCGATCGTCCAGGTCGAACCGTCTGCGGTTGCCCGACAGGCGAAACCGGAAAAGGTAGCCGTCCTCGAGAAATGTCCGGGAGGCGCCGACGAACAGACTCCCCTCGAACTCACGCCCCAGGGCGCGGCTGTTCAGGAAGTTGATGCCTGCAGGGGCCACCTCGAACTTCCAGCTGAAAACGGGATCGCGGTACTCCGAACCCGGCAGCCGGAACAGGCGGGCCAGCGCTTCCTGCGGTGAATCGGCGATGAGCGTCGGTGGCCAGCGGACCTGCTGCAATCCGAAATAGGGAGTCATCGTGACCGGGTCGGTCGCGCCGCTCGTCTCGATGGCCTTGAACTGGTCGATCCGCGCGACGGGCCCCATGATCTGAATCCAACCGCCGTTCATGCCGGGCACGACACGGTTGATCTCCGGGAAGGAGTCGTCGCCGTTCTCCTGTATCCACAAGTCTCCCGACTTCGGATCGAACGCCATCCCAAAGCTATTGCGGTGCCCGTAGGAAAAGATCTTCTGGATGTTCGCTCCGACTTCTCCTCCGATCCGCGCCCCCGCCTCGAAGAACGGGTTGTCTTCCGGCGTGGCACCGTCGTCGTTCAGCCGGAGGGTGACACCGGAGAGATGTGCGTTGTCGGGCTCCGGCCCTCCGAACTGATCGTCCTGCCCGGGGCATGCGCCGGTCGGACCGCAGCGGAGGTTCTGCAGCCAGCCGCGCCGGCCCAGGTCTCCGACGAAGATCAGGAGCTTGGGCTGTTGCCGGTCGTCGTTGCCGTGACCCCGGTCTGGACGGGGCTCGAACGCCAGCACGCCGCCATCGTGGTTGCCGCGCTCGACCGGGTTGGTGGCGTCCTGCTGAATGGCCCGAATCCGGATGAGGTTGTGATCGAGAGTGAGAGCCCCGCCGTCCCACTCGAAGCGGTCCACGCGGTTGCCCAGGAGAGGCGTCTGGCTGAGCACAGCGGTATCGGCTCCCGTGGAGCTCTCCGTCCAGTACAGGTAGACCCCGGGATCATCCGGGAAGTCCGGGTGAAGCGCGATACCGAGCAGGCCTCGCTCGGAGCCCGAGTTGACCGCAAGATCCAACACCGTGCTGTGGAGAGCGCCGTTGACGATCCGCTGCACTTTGCCGGTGGCCTTTTCCAGGACCAGAAAGTCGTTCCTCCCGAGGAACGCCATCGTTATGGGTTGATTCAGGCCGGCGATTACCGTCCGGACGGCCAGACTCGGATGGTGCATGGTCGGCCCCGAGGTTTGCGCTTGCGCCGGTCGGAGCGAACCGGCGAGGAGAATCAGAGCACCGACGCCCGCGAAGAGACCGGCGGCGAGAAGCCAGCTTTCACGTGACCGCCTCCGCCGGAAAGGCGCGTACGAGGATCGAGCGACCGAGGCCATAGAGAACCCCCTTTCCACCGGGTCCCAAGAGCACCCCGGCGCCAGGGGCCTGGAACCTGTGACGTGATCGGTTCCAGCAAATCTTTGGCCAGGAAGGGTTTACGTTTAGGAATCCCTTAGGTTGAGGTTTGCCCGGGTCACTCCGCGCGGATCTCCGTCGCGCCGCCCATGTAAGGACGCAGAGCCGCCGGGATCTCCACGGACCCGTCGGCGCGCTGGTAGTTCTCGAGAATCGCGACGAGGGTCCGTCCCGCGGGCAGGGCGGAGCCGTTCAGGGTGTGGACGAACTCGGGCTTCTCGCCCTCCGAGCGG
>Ga0136614_10001150_pt1 | contig 15144 bp, 14 predicted proteins | sample AntDrymUQ2792106_2_FD_106643 | JGI IMG/M metagenome (GOLD analysis project Ga0136614, IMG submission 106643) | Polar desert sand microbial communities from Dry Valleys, Antarctica - metaG UQ279 (21.06) | ecosystem: Environmental > Terrestrial > Soil > Desert | place: Antarctica: Dry Valley... | reverse complement strand
GGAATGACCAGGTGCTGGGCGAAGCCACCATCAACATGCACACCGATGACCTGGAGGGAGCGGCAAAGGTGCATGTCACCACGCCGGCACTGGGCACACGTCCAATCGAACAGGTGCGACTCGACTCCGACGAGGTCTCCCTCGCGCACGCGCGAGACATCGCGACCCGCCGCCTCCACCGTCCCGGCGATCTCGTGGCCCAGGATCCGGGGCGGAACGAGATTGTCGGCCGCCCAATCGTCCCAGGTGAACAGATGGTGATCAGTGCCGCAGATGCTGGCGGCCTCCACGCGAAGCAAGACTTCGTTCGGCCCCGGAGAGGGCACCGCGCGCTCGACGAGCTCGAGGCCGGGTCCGGCGTGCGTCTTGGCCAGCGCGCGCATCGTGCCTGCCGGGGCGGTGGCGCTCATCGGGCGCAGTATACGGATCAGTCCTCCGCGAACCATTCTCGCGCGCCGGTCCGCACCAGGCCGGCGATCAGCCCGACCGTCAGGAGCGCACCGATCGGCACGGTGAGGACGTACCAGCCGTTCGCCGCCTGGGGTGGGAAGTCGAGCAGGATGGGCGGCAGCCCGGCCAGGACCGGGACGGGCAGAAAGCTGATGCCGATCGTGAACCGATGCGCGATGCGCTTGCGCTGCATGGCGACGGTGATGCCGAATAGGAGCACGGCGAGCTCGATCATCATGAAGATGCCGAGCAGGCTGAACGGCGCGCGCTCGCTGAAGTCCACGAACTCCACGATCCGACCCAGGAACAGCCCGGTGATGACGAGGAGGCCGAATGCGACGATGAACCAGGCGCGGACCGCGACCGGCATGGCGGCTGAGGGCTCCTCGGCGGTGGGTCGCATCGGGCAGAGCGTAGCAATCCGCCACGCGCTCGTCGCCATCCGGTCGCTGGCCATGGCGGCAGATCGACGTCGGGCGTGCCGAGATTCGGCGCCACGCGGACGCACCGCGCAGCGCAAACGAACGGCGGCCGCCACCGTCGCCTGACGTGGGCCGCCTGTCGTGCCGACGGTGCCCATGTCGCCCGGTTGACCCACCGACCTGACGATCACCACTGCTCTCGCATAGGATGCGCGGTGGCGACCAGCCGTCGCCTCCCATGACCAATGTGACGACCGATCCAATGGCGCGCGACGCCGCGGCCCGAACCTCAGTCGCCGACGATCGCGACGCGCTTCGTATCGGCTTCATCGGGTTGTGTCCGGATTTTCGGGTTGCCGTGGCGGCACTCGTGCTCGTATGCATCAGCGCCTGCGGCCCAGCCGTGTCTCCGACACCGTCTCCGCTGTCCAGCGCGCGGCCTTCCGCGAGCGCCACGTCGGCGCCGAGCGTACCGCCGCCGAGCCCAACGCCGCCGAGCGCGAGCGCATCGGCATCGCCGAGCGCATCGCCCGATCCGCCGCTCAGCCTGCCGGTTCCCGAGGTCAGCGATCCCCGGGTCGTCACCGCCTCGGTGGCCGCAAACATCGGCGCCGAGTCGGGCACCCTGACGGTGGTCGTGACCAGTGTCGCGGCGGAGCGCGTTGACGACCTCGTCCTGCGCTGGCCGACGGAGCTGGGCGCGACGTTATCTCTCGCCCCCTTCATCCCCAGCGACAATCGCATCAGGGAGGGCGGTCCGCCGCTCGTCCAGGCCTGGACCAAGTGGGTGGTGGGTCCGGGCGAGCGCGGCGAGCCGGCCGGCACCATCTCGCTCGGATACGGCCCGCTCCTTCCGGGCGCCGAGCTCACCATCGAACTGGCAGCAAGGCGCGTCGCGCCCGGGCCCGTGGCGTTCGATCTCCAGATCCTGGCCGCGAACGATCTGTTGACGCTTGATGGTGGAGCCCCCGCGAAGCTGCGGGTCGAGGTGCCCTGATGCGGCCGCTCCTGCCCGATTGGACCGAGGCCGACCCGGCGCTCCACGCGCTGCTCGGTGCAGCCATGGATCCGGATCGCAAGGTTCTCGCCGCCCTCGAGCGCATCGTCCCGCTCAGCGGACGGCGCATCGCCGACATCGGGACCGGGATCGGCCACTACCCGATGCTGCTGGCGCGTCGCACCGGCCGGACGTACGGGATCGAGTCGGACCCCGCGCTCCTGGCGGAGGCACGTCGCCGTGCCGTCGACGCGCATCAGCCCAACCTGCGCATCGTGGAGGGCGAGCCGACGGCGCTCCCGCTGCGTGACGGAGCCGTCGATATCGTCCTGACCAGCCTCATCGATCCGGACGATGCCTCGCTCCCGAAGATCGCGGAGGCGCAGCGCGTACTGCGGCCGGGAGGCCGATTGATCGTCATCGGTCACTATGGCCGCGACGACGTATCCGCCCTGCTCGATCCCGAGGTGGTCGAGCATGCCATGGAGGCGACCCAGCGCCGCACCGGCTGGTGGCTGCGCAACGGGTTCAAGATCAAGGTCGTCCATGCGCGGTTGGATCTCGGCGACACCCAGACCGCCCACGAGCTCCTCCCGCGGCTGTACGGCGATCGAGGCCGCGCCTATCTCATGGGCGCGCATCGGCTCTCGATGCGATTCAACATCGGCCTCTATCACCGCGTGGTCCCGCCGGGCGATTGAAACCGGGCGCTGGGCGGCAACCACCTGCGCGTTCCGTGGGCGAACCCTATTGCGATTGCGGAAAGCGGCGGATATGATGCCGGCGTCCGAAAGCCAGGCTCTTCTCCCCCCGGAGCCTGGCTTTCGGCGTACCCGGCGAATGCGATAATCGGCGGGCACCCCCCACTGAGCTGAGGCCAAGCGACCGATGGCGACCACGCCGCGGATGAAGATCACGTACGCCACGCTCTCCGCGGACAACGAGGAGCTCCAATCCGCGTTCGATGCCGCGATCGAGCGCGCGCGGGCGGACCTTGGCCAGGACTACCCCATGCTCATCGGCGCCGAGGAGCGCATGGGCGCCGAGACCTTTGAGGACCGATCGCCCATCGACACCGACCTCGTGGTCGCCCGTTTTCCGGTCGGCACCCGCCAGGACGTTCGTGATGCGATCGACGCCGCTCGCGGCGCCTTCCCCGCCTGGCGCGAAACCCCGTGGGGCGACCGGCTCGCGATCCTGCGCCGGGCGGCGGACCTCATCAGCGAGCGCCAGTTCGACTACGCAGCGCTCATGGCCATCGAGGTCGGCAAGAATCGGCTGGAGGCGCTCAGCGACGTGGAGGAAACGGCCGACCTGCTCCGCTACTACTGCGACGAGTTCGAGAAGGCGAATGGCTTCGACCGACCGCTCGGCTCGCTGTCGCCCACCGAGCGAACCCGCTCCGTCCTGCGCCCGTACGGCGTGTTCGGCGTCATCAGCCCCTTCAACTTCCCGATGGCGCTGGCCGGCGGACCCGCCGGCGGAGCCATGGTCGCCGGCAACACCGTCGTTCTCAAGCCGAGCAGCGACGCACCGCTGGCGGCCTGGAAGTTCGGGGAGGCGCTGCGCGACGCCGGCCTGCCTGACGGCGTGTTCAACCTCGTCACCGGCCCGGGCGAGACGGTCGGTGCCGAGCTCCAGGAGAACCCCGGCATCGACGGCATGGTCTTCACCGGATCGTACGAGGTCGGCATGAAGCTCTACCGCAGCTTCACGAAGGACTACCCGCGGCCGATCATCACCGAGATGGGCGGCAAGAACCCGGCGATCATCACCAGCAGCGCCGATCTCGACGAGGCGGCCGAAGGCGCGATGCGATCGGCCTTTGGCTTCGACGGCCAGAAGTGCTCCGCCCTCTCGCGGGTGTACGTGGACAGCTCGGTCGCCCGCGAGTTCGTCGACAGGCTGGTCGAGAAGGCGCGCGGCATCACCGTCGGCGATCCGACCCGGCGGGAGACCTGGATGGGACCGGTCATCAATCAGCGAGCGCTCGACACCTTCGCGAAGGCCGCCCGGGAGGCGGAGGCGGATGGTGGCACGATCGAGATCGGCGGCGAGGTGCTCGGCGACGGCGATGCCGAGCGTGGTTTCTTTCCCACCCCGACCGTCGTCACCGGGCTGCCGCTGGACCACCGGCTCTTCCGCGACGAGCTCTTCGTGCCGTTCCTCGTCGTCGGCGAGGTGGACTCGCTCGACCAGGCCATCGAGGAATCGAACGCGAGCGCCTACGGCCTCACGGCCGGCATCTTCACTGCCGACGACGCAGAGGTGCAGCGCTTCCTCGACACGATCCAGGCCGGTGTCGTCTACGTGAACCGCCGCGCGGGAGCCACGACCGGTGCCTGGCCCGGCATCCAGAGCTTCGGCGGCTGGAAGGGCTCCGGCTCGTCCGGCAAGAGCGGGCTCGGCCCGTACTATGTCCAGCAGTTCCTGCGCGAGCAGTCGCAGACCGTCATCGGCGAGAGGCCGCCGACGCTGTGACGATCGACGCCACCATCGTGGAGCCCTCCGGCTGGTTCGCCGTCCAGCTGCGCTACGCCTACCGCTCCGGCATCGCCGAGGCGGTGACGCTGGTGGAGGACCGGGTCATCCTCGTCGACGGCTCCGATGAGGAGGCGGCGCTGGGCCGCGCAGTCGAGATGGCGCCCGAGTACGAGGACGACTACGAGACCGATGATGGCGAGCCCGGCGCGATCCGTTTCGAGGGCATCGTTGCCATCAAGGAGCTCGACGATCCGCCCGCGGCCGGCGCCGAGGTCTGGCACGAGTACATGTCGCCGGATCCCTCCCGGCCATCCCTCGACGACGAGGGCGAATCGCTTCCGCCGGTCTATCCAGAAGAGATGGCCTTCCCCCGCGCCCGCGACGACTGAGCCGCGGTGAGCGCCTGGCGGCTGGCGGCCTACCGCGCCGTCCGCCCGCTCCTCTTCCGCATCGATCCCGAGCGCATCCATCACGCCACGCTCTCCGCCCTGCGCGTCGCCGGTCTCAGCGCGGGTGGCCGAGCGCTCTGCGCCTTCGCCTCCGGCGTCTCATCCGCCCATGCGGTCCGTCACCCGTTCGAGCTCATCGGCCTCCAGTTCCGCAACCGGATCGGCCTGGCGGCCGGCTTCGACAAGGACGGCGCCGCCATCCGCGGCTGGGCGGCCCTCGGCTTCGGGTTCGTGGAGCTTGGAACGGTTACTCCTCGACCGCAGCTGGGAAGCCCTCGACCTCGCCTCTTCCGCCTGCGGGAGGACGAGGCGCTCATCAACCGGATGGGATTCAACAATCTTGGCGCCGATGCGCTGGCGCGCCGCATCCGCGAAGCCAGGCCGCATCTGCCCGAAGGCTTCGTCATCGGCGTCAATATCGGTCGCAACCGCGACGGAGATGCTTCCGACTATTCCACGGTCGCTCGCGCTGTCGCCGATGTCGCCGACTACCTCGCGGTCAACGTCAGCAGCCCCAACACGCCGGGTCTGCGCGACCTCCAGGATCCCGATCGGCTGCGGGAGCTCCTGGGCGGCGTGCGCGCGGCAGCCCCTCGGCCGCCGATCCTGGCAAAGCTCTCCCCTGACCTCGAGGGCTCCCAGCTCGATGAGCTCATCGGCACACTCATCTCGTCAAAGGCGAGCGGCGTGATCCTCTCGAACACGACGACTGCACGAGACGGCCTGCACTCGGCATCAGCGTGTGAGTCGGGTGGTCTGTCGGGTCCGCCGCTCCTGCCAAGCACGGTGGCCAGCATCGCCCGTGCCCGGCTCCTCGCAGGCGACGGGTTGGTCATCATGGCGTCGGGCGGCATCGGCTCAGCAGAGGATGTGACGAAGGTCATGGATGCCGGCGCCGATCTCGTCCAGCTGTGGACCGGATTGATCTACACCGGACCAGGGCTCATCGGCGAGACTGTCGATGCATCTTCTTGAATCGAGGACGGGAACATTGAGCACGGCGAAGCTGCGCAATGTAAGCAGGCGGATCGCGGCGGCTGCATCGCGCATCATCGGGCTGACGCGATTTCACCAAGGATCGCGGTCTGGAGACGTTTCCGCACTGTTCGCGCTGGGGGACTCTGGCGGATCCGACGTGGGCCGCTACAAGGCCGAGTACGTTGGAGATGCGGTCGAGGCAGACCATCCCCGCAAGGACCGACGATGATCCCGATGGACGTTCTCGTCAGCCCGCTTGCCATTGCCGGCTTCGTCACCGGCGTGGTCGTCGCGTACCTGGCGGGCCGCGTCCGCGGCGATCCTGACCACGTCATCGTCCTGTCGGCCGCCGGCAGCGGGATCGCGCTCGCCGCGCTCGCGTGGGCCAACGCGTTCGGCGGGGGTCCCCTCTTCGCGGCCGCGGCCGTCGGTCTCGGCGCCAGCCTGTGGGCCATCGGCAACGAGCGCTCCCGGCGTCCGACAATCCGCTGACAGCTCCTTGCTCATCTAATTCCCACCCAGGTGGGCTTACGACGGGGACACGCCGCTGAAGCGGACGTTCTGAGCGCTACCTCCCATCAGCTGACCGATGAGCTTCGTCGGCCGTCGCGACGCTGGACGCCTGCTAGGATGCATCGGACTAGCCAAGGTGCGCGGGCAGGACGCGCCGCTCCGAATCCGGAGTGCTACCCACATGACCACCCTCGAGGCCACCACCTCGCATGCGGCTGCCCACGAGCAGGCCGCGCCGCGCATCATCACCGAGCTCCCCGGCCCGAAGGCCCGCGCCCTCATCGCCCGCGACACGGCCGTCGCTTCACCATCCCTCACCCGAGCCTACCCTCTCGTCGCTGAGTCAGGCTCGGGCATGGTCGTCACCGATGTCGACGGCAACCGCTTCCTCGACTTCGCGGCCGGCATCGCCGTCTGCTCGACCGGGCACTCCCACCCGAAGGTGGTGGCGGCCATCAAGGAGCAGGCGGATCGGCTCATCCATATCGCCGCCACCGACTTCTACGAGCCGCGGTACACCGAGTTCATGGAGCGCCTCGCCGCGATCGCGCCGTTCGAGGAGAAGGCACGCGTCTTCCTCACAAACTCCGGCACGGAGGCGGTCGAGGGCGCGATCAAGCTGGCCCGATACCACACGCATCGGTCCGGGATCATTGCCTTCGAGGGCGGCTTCCACGGGCGAACCATGGGCGCCCTTTCACTCACGAACTCGAAGGTCAAGCAGCGCGCCGGATTCGGCCCGCTCATCCCGATGGTTCACCACGCGCCGTTTCCGCGCGTCCGCGCCTGGCGCGAGGGTTCCGGAGGCGACGGCTCCGCCGAGCTCGCGCACCTGCGCGACACGATCTTCGGGCGACAGATCTCGCCCTCGGATGTGGCGGCCATCGTGGTCGAGCCGATCCAGGGCGAGGGCGGCTACTTCCCGGCTCCGACGTCGTTCATGCAGGGCCTGCGCGAGATCTGCGACGAGCACGGCATCCTCCTCATCGCCGATGAGATCCAATCCGGCATGGGCCGCACCGGATCGTGGTGGGCGATCCAGCAGATGGGTGTCGAGCCGGACATCATCACCACCGCCAAGGGGATCGCCTCGGGCATGCCGATCGGTGCCTTCATCGCGCGCGACTCGATCTGGACGTGGCCGCCGGGCGCCCACGGCTCGACGTTCGCGGGCAATCCCGTGTGTGCGGCGGCCGGGCTGGCGACGCTCGACATCATCGAGTCCGAATGCCTCGCCAATGCGGCCGCCATGGGGGCGCGACTGCGTGCCGGCCTGGAGCGTGTTGCCGGCGACGTGGGCGCCGTGCGGGATATCCGAGGCGTCGGCCTGATGCTCGGCGTCGAGTTCGCCTCGCACGGGGCGGCCGAAGCGGTCCAGGAGGCGGCCTTCCGGCGCGGCCTGCTCACGCTCGAGTGTGGCGAGTCCTCGCTGCGCTTCTCGCCGCCGCTGATCGTGGACGAGGCAAGTGTCGATGCGGCGCTCCGCATCTTCGCGGAGGCGGTCACAGCCTCAGACTCCCCGAGAAAAGGGCCGGCCGAGACCGGCGGCTGACTCCAACGCATTCGGCGCGCTGACTTGCGGATGGCGCCGCCGCGCGCACACTACCGGGGAGATGGGCCTGATCCGGGCGATCGTTGAGCGTGAGCGAGACGCCAGACGGCCTGCTTGGCCGGGTAATGTGCCGCGACACGAACATCCTGCGAGTCGAGCGCATCGGTCAGGCGGGAACGACGGGCTTGCGCGCAGCTCACGAGGAGCGCCCTAGTTCAACAGGTCTGACAGGCTCGTGAGCTTGAAGCCACGCTCGCGCAGCCCGGGAACGATGAGCCGCAGCGAGTCGAGCGTCTCGTATCCGCCCAGGTGGAAGAGCACGTTCGAGCCGTTGACCGAGTTGCCGATCACCTTCGCCGCGATCTGCTCGGCGCTGGGGCCGCCGTCGGCGATCGGCTTCCAGTCGATCGTGTCGATGTCCCACATGAACGTCTTCGTGTAGCCCGCCGATGCCGCCGCGCTGACCACGCTGTTGCTGATGGAGCCGTATGGCGGGCGCCAGTACGGCTGCGGGTTCTGGCCGGTCCCGGCACGCAGGATTGCCTCCGCGTCGGCAAGCTCCTTGCGAAGTCGGTCGGTGCTGAATGGACCGCCGGCACACGGCGCCGTGGTCGGCGAGCCGCCGCCGCTACGGACCAGGTCGCAGTGGTACATCGTGTGGTTGGCGATCTCGAACAGCTCGGGATGTGCCTTGATGATCGCCATCACCTGCTTGCCCTGCGCGGTCTGGCTCATGACGCCGGTCGCAAAGATCGTGGCGCACACCCCGTTGGCGACCAGGAAATTCATGATGTCGACCGCCGGATCCATGCGCCCACCCATGTCGAAGGTGAGGGCGACGCCCGAGCCGGCATTCGGGATGGTGCGGAAGGTCTGGGCCGAACCCGCCGCCACGCGATTGCCGGCGGTACAGCCGGAGCCACCGGACGGCGGCGCAGTGGGCTTCGGCGTTGCCGGGGCGGCTGTCGGCCTTGGCGTGGGCGGCACCGCAGTGGGGGCAGGCCGAGGCGTCACGTTCGGATCGCCGCTGACCACCAGGGTCCAGCCGGGCTCGATCACGTTCGGGTTCGTGGCGAGCGACGGGTATCGCTCGCCATTCCAGGCCTGGAGCTGTTGGCTGGTCGTGCCGTAGGACCGGGCGATGGCCCCCAGCGAGTCGCCGGGCTTCACCGTGTAGGTCGTCCCGGGCGACGGCGTCCGGGACGGATCGGCGGATGGGGTTGGCGACGGGATCTCGGTGGGCTCGACGGATGCCGATGGTGAAGCCGATGCCGACGGGGACGGTGCAGGGGTAAAGGTCCCGCCGACACCGCTCGCCGAAACGCTCGCCGGTTGCGCGGTGGACGGTGCCGAGCATGCTCCCAGGAGGAGGAGCAGGGCGAGCAGGATGGAGACGCGGCTCGGGCGGTGCATCGGCCTAGTTGGGGTTGTAGCCGATGTCGGCCGACTGCATCGGGGTCAGCGCCCCGTCGTCGAGCAGGCTCGACTCCCGTCGGAGCAGCTCGAGCTCGGCACGAAGGCGGGTGGCGGCGTCGGGCAGCTCGAGCAGGTGCTGCTTGCGCGACAGCTCGATCTGCAGAAGGCCGCCGATGGCGTAGCTTGCTGCCACCGGATCGTCCGGCAGCTGGATCGGCTTCAGCATCTCGTCGAGGGAAGCGGCCACGTCAGTGGTCTCCTGCGATTCGTTCCCCACAGACGCGGTGCGCACCACGAATCGTTTCACGGTGGCCATGTAGCCATCAAGCGCACGCTGGGCCGGGGCCAGCATGGCGGCCGCTCCCTCACCCAGCGGCTCGTCCACGGGGTCGATCTCGACGATCGCGTACGGACCGGTGCGGTCGATCGTCCCGAGCCGGCCGCGGGCGACACCGACGGCCAGGAGCACCCACCGCCCATCCGGGAAACGCTCGGCACTGCGCACCTCGCAGATGGTGCCGATCGGCCGCGTGACCGCATCCCCACCGACCTCTGGACCGTCGACGATCATGCTCACGACGAAACGTCCAGCGAACGGCGAACCTTCCGCCACCAGGTCGGTGGCCATGGCCCGATAGCGCTCCTCGAAGACATGGACGGGGAGCGGCAGATGCGGGAAGACGACCGTGTGGAGCGGAAAGAATGGGAGCTGCATGCCACCGGGATGGTCGCATCGCCGGACACGCACGGCAAGCGGACTGCGAACATCCCGCCCGAGTGCACCTTCGCGTGAATCCCGCTCGACACATCGAGCGGCGCGGACGCCTACTCCTCGTCGATGAAGGTCGTGTCGATCTGGGCGCGCTGCAGCTTGCCCGAGTAGTCGATGTAGACGCTCTTCCACTCGCTGAAGAAGTCGAGCGCCGCCTGGCCGACCTCGCGATGGCCGTTGCCCGTGGCCTTGGTTCCGCCGAACGGCAGGTGTGCCTCCGCGCCGATGGTGCCGTGGTTCACGTAGCCCAGACCGGAGTCGAAGTCGCGGATGGAGCGGAAGGCGAGGTTGATGTCGCGCGTGAAGAGGGAGGTCGAGAGGCCGTATTTCACCGAATTGACGATGCGCACCGTCTCGTCCCAGTCATCCACCGGGATGACCGACGCCACCGGGCCGAAGATCTCCTCCTGCGCAATGCGCGCATCGGCCTTCACCTCGGTGAAGATGGTCGGCTGGAAGAATGAGCCCTTGGCAAGCTTCCCGTCCCGCGCTGGCTGGCCGCCGATGACGAGAACGGCCTCATCCCGGCCGATCGCGGCGTAGGACGCGATACGCTCGACCGCCGCGTCGTTGATCACCGGGCCGACGTCCGTGGTCTCGTCGAGGCCGTCGCCGAGGACGAGCCGACCCACCCGCTGCTGGAGCCGATGGACGAAGTCGTCGTGGATCGCCCGATGCACGACAAGCCGCGATGCCGCCGTGCAGCGCTGCCCGGAGGTGCCGAAGGCCGACCAGACGACGCTGTCCAGGGCGAGGTCGAGGTCGGCGTCCTCCCAGATGACGATCGGGTTCTTGCCGCCGAGCTCCAGCGACACTCGCTTGAGCGTCCTGGCGGCACGGGTCGAGATCTCGACGCCGGTGTCGGTGTGGCCGGTGAAGGAGATGACCCGGACGTCCGGATGGTCGACGATGGCGTCGCCGACCTCGGCGCCGGAGCCGGTGACCACGTTGACGACGCCGTCCGGGAGGCCGCCCTCCACCAGCAGCTCGACGAAGCGAACCAGGCAGGCGGGCGTGTCCGAGGCCGGCTTGATGACCGCGGTGTTGCCACAGATGAGTGCCGGAAACAGCTTCCAGGCGGGGATGGCGACAGGGAAGTTCCACGGCGTGATGATGCCGACCACCCCGATGGGGCGGCGGATGGCCATCGCGAACTTGTCGGGCATCTCGGACGGGACGGTCTGGCCGAACAGCCGCCGCCCCTCCCCGGCCATGTAGTAGGCGACGTCGATCGCCTCCTGGACGTCGCCGCGAGCCTCCGGCAGAACCTTGCCCATCTCCCTCGTCATGAGGCGCGAGAGCTCTTCCTTGTGCTCGGCCAGCAGGCGAGCGATGCGGAACAGGATCTCGCCTCGCTTCGGCGCCGGCATCTCGCTCCATGCGGGGAATGCGCGGGCTGCGGCCTCGACGGCGGCCTCGACATCGGCCGGGCCGGAGGCGGCGAATTCGCCGATCACCTCGCCGTGATCTGCCGGGCTGACGCTCGTGAAGGTGGCGCCCGATGCGGCGTCCCTCCAGTCGGCGCCGATGAGGTTGCGGTAGGTCTTGGTCACGTGTGATGCTCCGTTTGGGAACCGATTCTATCCCGCGGCGCCGGACCGCTTACCAAGGCGGGCGCGGTTCCGCGCCGCCTCCTTGCCGCCGTCTGAGCCGGGGCGCACGTTAACTACGGCTTTGAGGCCCTTCTCGACGAAATCGATGCCCATTGCGTCCGTCGTTTGCTCCGGCGCGCAAGCCGCGGTCGAGAATCGTGCCGCTTCGACCGCTGCCTCGGAGATGCTTGCGCTGGGACCCAAACGACAACGGCAGAGCTGCGTTTCGGCGCCGGGATTGCCCGGGACCGGCGGGACATTCGACCCTTACGGCTCGGGCTCCCCGGCGGCACGATGTACGAACAATTGAAGAACCATCGTGTCGGGTTCCTGTAATCCAACGATAACGGGGCTGAAGTAGTGGCACCCCGGCACGAGGGCTCGGGAGGACGCCGGCTCGGAAACGGGCCGGCGTTTTCATGTCAGTCCGATGCGGCCCGATAACCGGCCGGTAAGCGGCGGAGAAGAGACTGTGGAGCATCATGGTCTCCACGCCATCGAACGCCGGCCCGCCTCCGACGAACAGGAGGCTGCCCCTATGTTCAGGAAACGGGTTGGACTTGCCGTCGCCGGCGCCGTGGTGCTGACCGCCATGCTCGGCGCGCCGGTATCGGCGGCGAAACCGACCAAGCCGCCGGCCGTGGCTCCGGCCGAACGTCGGCTCACCTCGGAAGAGCAGTCCGCGGCGGAGCAGAAGCTCGCTGCCTCGGACGCGTATCTCGCATCGGTCGTGGACAAGGGATCCGACCTCGCGCCGCTATCGTGCGTCACCCCGACCGGCTCGGGCACGCAGGCCCAGACGCAAGCCTGCACCGTGCCGCAGGCCTACCTCTCGGTCAACGCGCGCGACCAGGTCAAGAACATCTACTGCGGACCGGCGACCGGCCAGGTCATCGCCAACTACAGCTGGGCCGTTGCGGCTGCGGCGAACAAGTACACACAGGCACAGATCGCCGGCTGGATGAAGACCGATCTCAGCGGTGGGACCAGCGCACCGGAGCTGGAGTACGGCCTCGAGCTCGGGACGCAGGGCGCACCGCGCCGCCCTGCCGGCTGGGACTGGGTCGTGCTTGACGTACGCGACCGCGACGGAGACGGCCACTCCGGCGACGAGCTCCAGGGCTACGTGCGCAGCAACGTGAGCGGCTCCAAGATGCCGCTCGCGATGCCCGTCAAGCCGCACGATCCGAACTCTCGTTACTACCTGATCAGCTGGCCGAGGGCCGTTCGGTCGGTGGGGCATTGGATCGCCGCATACGGGTGGTACGGCTCGTACAACGGCACGACCTTCTCCAGGATCTACTACACCGACTCGTCGAAGGACGAGGGAGGCAGCACCGGAAAGTTCTGGGATCCGACCCGCGACATCGCTGCCCTGATCAGCGAGCACACGCGGCGAATCGTGTGGTGATGCATCGTCGACGCCGCGCCGCGGTCCTGTCCGCGATGCTGGTCGGAGGGGTGGTGGCCTGCACGGCCGCCACCCCGACTCCGACGCCGCTCGCCGGGCCGAGCTCGACGGTTGCGGCCAGCAGCAGCCCCTCGGGCGCGCCATCGTCGAATCCGTCGGCGAGCCAACGGCCGCCCCGGCCGAGCGCGAACCGCCTCGAGCTCGAGGTTGGCCAGCTCGATCCCGCATGGCTGTGGCCGATGCTGGACTTCGCGAGCGACAGCTTCGCCGTGATCTACTCGTCCGGCGTCCTGGACGGTCCCGTGGGCGACGGAGCGCCGGATCTCTGGCGCTACGTACCCGGCGAGGCCGAGCCGGAGCTTCTGTGGCGTAACCCGGAACGAGATCGCCAGCTTGCGAAGATCGCCGGTGACACCGACGTGTGGGCGTTCACCGAGATCAGCTCCCTCGGCGAGCCATGGTGGAATCTGTGGCTGCTGACGGAGCCGGGCGATGAGCCGATCCTGCTCGGCTCCCACGACGGCGACGAGGATGTCCCCAGCCTTGTCCCCTCGTTCGACGTCGATGCCGGACGAGTCGCGTGGACCTCCTTCGACGACGATGCCGATGGGACGGGCGCGGTCACGCAGCTGTGGATCGCGGAGGCGCCGGCGTGGGAGCCGCGCCTGCTGCGGGAGGACGACGCATCGGAACGCGCGTACTGGCTCCCGTCGTTGCGGGCGAGCCAGCTGGCGTACGTGGACGTCACGATCGGAACCGAGCCAGCCGAGGACATCCGGCACGTGATGCTGATGGACGTGTCCGACCCGGAGGCGGAATCACGCCGGCTCGACGACTCCGGCAACGCGACCATGCCGGTGCTGACGGGCGGCGGCGTCGTCTGGAAGGAGCCCGATGCCGGCTTCGCGATGTTCAACTGGGGCCGCCTGTACCGCTATGCCTTCGAGTCCGAGACGGTCTCGACCGTTCGCATCGGTCCACAGGAGTACGTGAACTACCCGTCCGGCGGCGGGCGGTTCGTGGCCATGTGGGGCGCCGACTCGTCCACCTTCGCGGTGCACGACCTGGAGCGCGGCGCCAGCCGCACGATCGCCCGCTACGACAACGGGGTCGACAGCATCATGCGTCCTCACCTGGCGGGCGATCTGCTCGTGTGGCTCCCCGCGCAGACCGATGGGCTCGGCAACGGCGCACCGTCGCCGCTGGAGTACGCATGGCTCCCCGAGCCGGGTGGCGACCGGACGGACTGAGCCCTAGGGGCGTGTCATGCGCATCACGTCGAGGGCATCATCGAGCTGCGCCTCGGTGAGCCGTCCGGCCTGGAGGTGGCCGCGCTCGATGACGACCTGCCGGATCGTCTTCCGCTCCGCGAGGGCCTGCTTGGCGACGCTCGCCGCCTCCTCGTAGCCGAGGTGCCCGTTGAGCGGAGTCACGATCGCTGGTGAGCTCTCCGCGAGCTCGCGCAGACGCTCGACATTGGCGGTGATGCCATCGACGCACCGGTCCGCGAGCAGGACCGTGACGTTGGCGAGCAGCCGAATCGACTCCAGCACATTGCGTCCGAGCATCGGCAGCATGACATTCAGCTCGAAGTTGCCGGCCGCGCCGCCCCAGGCGACCGCCGCATCGTTGCCGACCACCTGGGCGCAGACCATGAGCGTCGCCTCTGCGATCACCGGGTTTACCTTGCCCGGCATGATGCTGCTGCCCGGCTGCAGGTCGGGCAAATTGATCTCGCCGAGGCCGGCGCGCGGGCCGGAACCCATCCAGCGCAGGTCGTTCGCGATCTTTGTCAGGCTGACCGCGATGGTACGGAGCTGGCCCGACAGCTCGACGAGGCCGTCTCGGGCGCCCTGCGCCTCGAAGTGATCCCGAGCCTCGGTCAAGCGCAGGCCGGTCGCCGCCGCGACCTCCGCGATCACCCGTCCCCCGAAGCCGGGCGGCGAGTTGATGCCGGTGCCCACCGCCGTCCCTCCGAGAGGCAGCTCGGCAACCCGTGGCAGGGTGGCCGTCAGCCGCTCGCCCCCGAGGCGCGGGGGCGGGCGGTCCACCCGAACGACGAGGTCAATCACCCGAGGTCGTCGCACGGCATGATCCCGGCCCCGATC
>Ga0136614_10001149_pt1 | contig 15148 bp, 6 predicted proteins | sample AntDrymUQ2792106_2_FD_106643 | JGI IMG/M metagenome (GOLD analysis project Ga0136614, IMG submission 106643) | Polar desert sand microbial communities from Dry Valleys, Antarctica - metaG UQ279 (21.06) | ecosystem: Environmental > Terrestrial > Soil > Desert | place: Antarctica: Dry Valley... | reverse complement strand
GCCGGCCCCACCGGCGCAGCACCGCGACGGCGTCGTGGCTCTGCCAGAACCGCTTGCCCCACGGGGAGTTGCCCCGGTTGGGCCGCTTCAGCGACCGGGAGTACTGCCTCCAGGTGAAGCTGCGCGTGCTGCGCAGACCGGTCTGCCACATCGCGGGCACCACCGCCGACAGGTCCCGTGCGGAGTAGATGACGTGCAGGTCAACCCCCTGCAGGTCCTGGGCGAGTCGGCCGATCTCGCGCTGGGTCGCGGAGCTGATCATCTCGTGCGAGATGACCGCGGCCCGGCCATGCCACCGCTGGAGCCTGGCGAGCAGTGCCGTCCACCTGCTGTCGTCCGCGACAGGTCCGCGGCCCATGGCCTCCTTCATCGCCAGCAGCGTCGGCCGCGGGAACAGCACCCCCTGCCGGGCGAGATGCTCACGGTTGACCGCAAGCAGGCCCTGGAGGTACGTGGTACCCGTCTTGTGCGGTCCGACGTGCAGGTACACGCGCCCGGTCAGACCGGTTCCCCCGGATCGGCGGGGCGGCGCGCCGCCAGGGTCATTCGGCGGATGATGTCGATCGCAACCTCGAGGACCGCTTCGGGGCTGGTGTCCGAGGGGTGCCGTGCCCGCTCGGGCGCCACCGGCTGCGGGACCAGGTCGTCGAGGTCGCCAACGATGTCGTAGCCGCCGTCGCGGAGCTCGGTGATGATCCGAGCGGCGCGTTCGGTGACCCAGCCGAGATCCTCGGCCGGCAGGGTGTACTTGGCCATGTCCGCGCGGGTCTCCAGCTCGCGGCCGAGCCACCTGGTGCGCGACAGCCAGACAGTGCTTGGGACGTCGCCCGCCGACAGCGCCTCATTGATCCGCCGGATCAGTTCCGACTCAGCCGTACCCAGCGAAGGATTGGATCGTGGCGGCACCAAGTCGTGTTCGGACGGGTCGAGGCCCAGCACGGAGCAGAACCGCTGCCACAGCAGCTCCGGCGGGTTGCCAGGTCTCGGCACGGTGACCACGTGCAGGTTCTCGCGTGGCAGGTGCTTGTTCCACCGCAGCAGCAACGCGGCCGCGTCCTGCTCCCGCCAGAACCGCTTGCCCCACGGCGCCTGGCCGTCATCGGGCCGCCGCAGCGAGCTCGCGTACTCCTCCCAGGTGAAGCTGCGGGTGCTGCGCAGGCCGGTCTGCCACATCGCCGGAGCAACCCGAGCAAGGTCCCGGGCGGTGTAGACCACGTGGACGTCGAAGCCCTTTAGCCGTCGGACGAGTCGGTGCGTCTCGGTCTCGGAGGCGGAACCGATCATCTCGTGCGAGATGATGGCCGCCGGGCCGGCCCAGCGGTCGGTCTCGGCGCGGAGCTTCTTCCACTCCCCCTTGACGGCCCGACCGGTCTTGGGCATCACGCCGCGGTTCATCGCCTCTCGGACGGCTCGGCTCTGGGCCTTGAACGTCTGCCTCGGGAACAGCACACCCTGCTCGGCGATGCGGTCGTGGTTGACGGTCAGCAGCCCCTGGACGTACGTGGTCCCGGTCTTGTGCGGGCCGACGTGGATGTACACCCGCTCGGTCATCTGTGCCCGCCCCTTCCGGTCACCACACGGCGCGCCAGCCGCCTGGCGAGGGTACGGGGGCCCGGTCGGCCGGGATCCTGCGCCGTCGCCGTTGTGATCCCGATCCCGTACAAATCCCGTAGTTGCGCCACCTGGCGCACCATCCCCGCCACCGCATCCACCCCGACGTCGGCCAGCTCGGGGGCCGAGGTGTCGTCCGGGTGCGCGGAGTCGGCGCGCGGCTCCTCAGGGACGAGCTCGCAGAGGTCGCCGACCACCTGGTAGCCGGCCACGCGCAGTCCGGCGGTGAGCTGCTCGGCACGCGCCTTCACCTGCTCGAACCGCTCGGTCGGCGGCGCGTACCGGGAGCTGCCCGGCCGTGCGGACAACACGTCCTGGGCGAGCATGGTCTTGACAAAGCGGGCGTACTCGCCGCGACGGAACATGTCCTGCCTGCGGTCGCCGAGCCGCTCGTTGACCTGTCGCAGGAAGGTCACCTCGGCCGCGCCGAGTGAGGTGTTCGGCCGGGCCACCGTCGTGTCGACCAACCCGGGGTCGATTCCGAGCACGGCACAGAAGCGCCGCCACAACAGGGTCGGGTCGGTACCGGACGGCGGGACGGTGACGACGTGCACCCGCTCCGGCGGCAGCTCGGCACCCCATCGCCGCAGCACGTCCACAGCGTCGTGCACCGACCAGAACCAGCTGCCGACCATGCCGTCCTCGCCCCGATCGAGCACGTCGACGAGGAACTCCTCGAACGTCAGGTGCCGTCCGTGCTTGGTGACCTCCTGCCACTCTGCGCCCAGCAGCCGCCACAGGTCGCGTGCGGTGTAGACGACGTGCACGCGCTCGGGGCCGAGCGAGGCCATCGCGCGGGCCACGTGCTGCGCCTTCGCGGAAGCGAAGAACTCGTGTGAGATCACCGAGGTGCCCGGCCAGCCCGCGCTGTCACCGGCAACCTGGTCCCAGAGCCCGGCGGCGCCGGGGCGCGGCTGCTCGCGCAGGTCGAGGCTGGCCCGGTAGTGGTCGTCGTAACGCCGCCGGGAGAACAGCACGCCGGCGGCGGCGAGGCTGTCGCGGTGGTACCACAACACGTCCTGCAGGAAGGTCGTGCCGGTCTTCGGCGCGCCCACGTGCACGAAGACCGCGCGGTCGAGGTGATCGCCGCGCTGCACCGGCCGGCGCCTGCGGCGGGTTTCCTGCCCGGGGGTTGCGGTGGCATCGGTCGCCGGGGCCTGACCACGCGCCCGCAGCCGCCGCTCCAGCGGGCCGAGCTCGGCGACCAGGTCGGCCACCGCCCGCACCGAGACGGCCGCCACCTGCGCATCGTCCACCGGCGCAGGTACGACCTCCCGCAGCGCGTCCCGGTCGGGAACCAGGTCGGCGAGATCGCCCGCCACGTCGTGGCCGTTGCCGGCGAGCTCGGCCACGGTGGACCGGGCCCGCGCACTGACGGCGTCGGCGAACCGCGCCGGCAGCGCCAGCCCGCCGGTGTCCCCGGCGCCGGTCGACCCGGCCGCCAGCAGCTTCTCGGCGAGCAGCACCCGCACCACCTGGTCGTAGTGCCGCGGCGTGACCTGATCGGTGCCGCGAGCGTTGTACCGACGCAGCAGCTCGGCCTCCGGGGCCGTGAGCGAGGTGTTGGGGCGAGCGGTGTCCACTCGACCGAGGGACACGTCGAGGCCACAGACTTGGGCGAAGCGCTGCCACAGCAGGTCGCGCGGTCCACCCGGCGGCGGCACGGTCACCACGTGCAGGTGCGCGGCCGGGATGGCGGTACCCCAGCGACGGGCCACGTCCGGCAGGTCGTGCAGCCGCCAGAACCGCTCCGCCTCCCGCCCGGTGCCATCGAGGCATCGGGCCACGAAGTCCTCCAGCGACAGGGCCAACCGGTGCTTGACCTGCTCCTGCCAGCCGGAGACCAGCTGTCGGGCCAAGTCGCGCGCGGTCAGCACGACGTGGACCTCGTAGCCGGGAAAGGACTGGCCCGCCCGCTCGGCGGCGTCGACGTCGGCGGCGGCGAGCAGCTCGCTGGACAGCAGGCCGGTGTGCGCGCCCGACGCCAGCACCGTGCCCGCCAGGCGATCCCAGGTGCCCTCCCAGGCGGGGTCGCGGCGACCGTCCCACGAGGCTCCGCGCAGGTCCATGGTCGCGGCGAAGTGCTCGGCCCGCCGCAGCAGCGGGTAGCACACCCCGGCCTTGGCCAGCTGCGACCGAGCTCGCCACAGCACGTCCTGGACGAAGGTGGTGCCGGTCTTGGGCACCCCCACGTGCAAGAAGACGCGTGCGGTCACGTGCCGCCGCCAAGCAGTCGCCGGCTGCGGGTGAAGGCATGCCGCAACGGCATCGTCCATGGGTGCCGGTCGCTGTAGCGGACCAGCCGGCGGGTGATGCCGCCCCGCTGCCAGGAGTCCAGCTCCGCCCGGACGCGGGCAGCCTGCTCGGTGACATCGGCGCAATGGCGAAGCGTCCCGGCCAGCGCGTCCAGGGCCACCGGCAGCAGGTCGTCGGCCCGCAGCTGCTCGGGTTGCCGGGCCGTGGACGCCGGCGCGGGCAGCAGGTCGGTCAGGTCGCCGACGACGTCGTAACCGGCCACCTTGACCGCCTCGACGAGCTGCTCTGACCGGCACCGGACCCAGTGGTGGTACTCGGGCGGCAGGGTCGGCCGCTCGGACGCAGGGACGGCGCGCCGCGGTGAGACCAGCACCGTCTCGGCCAGCACCCCCCGGACCAGGTCGTCGTAGTGACGGGGTGCCAGCCGCCCGCGCAGGTGAGCGGTGAGCAGCCGCAGCAGCTCGGCCTCCGCCACCCCGAGTGACTCGTTGCGCGGTCCCACCTCGAGATCCAGGTCGAGCCGCTCCAGAGCCGCGGCGCGGGCGAACCGCTCCCACAGGTCATTCGGACCGCTGCGCTGGTGCGGCAGCGTGACCAGGTGCAGCTGCTGGACGGGGACCACCGCGGCCCAGGTCCCCAGCACAGCGGCTGCGTCGTGCAGGCCCCAGAACAGCTCGCCGAACGGGGCCGGGGCGTCCAGCCCGAGCCGCACCAGGTCCCCCACGAACCTCGACAGGGTCACGTCGTGGCGATGCTTGACCTGCTCCTGCCAGTCGGACGGCAGCTGCCGCGCAAGGTCGCGGGCGGTGAACACCACATGCACCTCGCGCGCGGCCGGGCCGGCGAGGGTGTCCACGACCCGACGGCACTGCTCGGGGGTGGCTCCGCCGAGCAGCTCGTTGGAGATCACGACTGAGCCGTCCCACGCCTCGATCCGGGCCGCGACCTGGTCCCACGCCCCGAGCCAGGGTCCGTCCGCCCTTCCACCCCAGGACATCTCGCGTACGTCGAGCGTTGCGTGGAAGTGCTCGGCCGGACGCTGGAGGGGGTAGAGCACCCCCGCGGCTCGCAAGGCCGCACGGTTGCGCCACAAGACGGCCTGCAGGTAGGTGGAGCCGGTCTTAGGGGCACCGACGTGGACGACGGCGCGCGGCGCAGGCTCGGGAGCGAGCACCGGGTCAGTCCCTCGCCACGACCTGGCGGACCCTGCCGGCGACCCTGCGGGCCAGCGACCTACGCCCGCCTCGGCCGGATTTGCCCCTGACGCCACCCTTGTCGCCACTCTTGCCGCCACCTTTGCGAGCGCCCTCAGCGGTGGGCACGGTGCGCCGCTTGCCGCGTCGCCACGCCTTGCGGCGGTGCGCACCGTCGGCCTGCATGGTGAGAAGCAGCGCCGCCATCGACGTCACCGCGGCGCGCGCCACGTCGTCGGTCGACGAGTCCTCGGGCAGGAAGGTCGCGCCCGCTGAGGTGTTCACCGACAGCTCGTCGAGACTGCCCACCACGTCGTAGCCGCCGGCAGTCAACGCGGTCGTCACCTCGGCGGCGCGAGCCGCCATCTCGGCCAGCGCCGGGGCGGGCAGCCGAATCTTGCCGCCGGAGCCGCGGTGGCGGATGAGCTCCTCGTTGAGGAAATGCTTGACCAGCGGCGCGTGGGCCACCTTCTTCATCCGGCCGCCGAGCTCTGCGTTGACCCGACGCATCAGCTCGGCATCGGCGGGGTCGAGGCCGGGGTTTGCCCGGACCTTGCTGGTGTCGAACTGCTCGGGGTCCGGCAGCAGCAGCGACCCGAACCGGCGCCACAGCTCGTCCGGCGGCGCACCGGACGGGGGCAGCGTGACCAGGTGGATGCGGTGGGCGGGGAACTGGCTCTCCCACCGCTGCACCAGCTGCCGAGTGTCGTGGACGCTCCAGAACACCTGCCCGTAGTGGTGCACGTGCGGCTGGGACAGCTGGTCTAGGAACTCTGTCATGGTGAAGTCCTTGCCGTTCTTCACCTGCTCCTGCCAGACCGCGGGGACGAGCCGACCGAGGTCGCGAAGGGTCAGAACCGCATGCACCTCGGCGTCACCGAACGAGCGCGCCGCGCGCGCGACCTGGTCCTCGTCGCAGAAGGCCATCCACTCACACGAGATCACCGCCGTACCAGACCACTTGCGCACCTCCGCCGCGAGCCGGTCCCAGGCCCCGCTGGTCGCCGTCCTGCCGCCGCGGCGCGGACGGCCCCGCAGGTCGCTGGCCGCCTCGAAGTGCGGCGCCGGGCCGCTGCCGGGCACCAGCACACCAGCCCGCTTCAACTGGCGCTGGTTGGTACGCAGAACCGATTGCAGGTATGTGGTGCCGGTCTTAGGCGGCCCGATGTGCAGGAAGACGCGTCGCGGCACGGGGAGACCATACCCACAGCGATAGGCTACGAAGCGTAACGCCGCCGACCGAAGGACGTAACGTGAACGGACAAGCCGTGGAGCGGGAGACGCCCTCGGGTGAGCGGGTGCTGCAGCGGGTCGTGCTCCCGCTGGACGCCGACCACGACATCCTTCCCCTGTACATCGAGTCCGCTGTGAACCAGGGCGCCGACGAGGTACGGACCGGTGCCCTGGCCGGTGCGCAATCCGGTGGCCAGTCCGACGCGGGCGACTCCGCGCCGCCAGCGGACAACGCCGTCGGCGGCTCCCAGGGTGCGCCGGTGTCCGCCTCCTCGACCGTGACCGGGCGGCACAGCCTGTCCGTGCGCGACGGCGACATCTTGTCCTTGGGGTCGTACTTCAACGCCTTCCCCGCCGGGTACTGGCAGCGCTGGAGCACCATCACGGCGGTACGGCTGCGGCTGCGGCTGGTCGGCGCGGGTGCGGTGATCGTGCAGCGGACGACCTCCAAGGGCTACGTGATGCGGGTCGAGTCCCGCCAGGTGCGGTGCACCGAGCCGGAGACAGTCGAGTTCGACCTGCCGCTGAAGACGTTCATAGACGGCGGCTGGTACTGGTTCGACCTGGCGGCCGACGGTGCGCGACTGCAACTGCTGACCGGTGAGTGGGTGGCCGACACCGACCGAACCACGCAGGGGACGGTCACCATCGGGATCACGACCTTCAACCGGCCCACGTTCTGCGTCGACCAGCTGGAGTCGCTCGGCAACCAGCCGGAGGTGCTCGCGATCCTCGACGAGATCCTGATCGTCGACCAAGGGACCCAGAAGGTCGTGGACGACCCACGGTACGCCGGAGCGGCGGAACGGCTCGGCGGCAGGGTGCGCGTGGTCGACCAACCCAACCTGGGCGGCTCCGGCGGCTTCTCGCGGGCGATGGACGAGACGGTGATCAAGGGCGACAGCACCTACTGCCTGTTGCTCGACGACGACGTCGTCTCCGAGCCGGAGGGGATCTTGCGGGTGGTCACGTTCGCTGACCTCGCCCGCACCTCGACCATCGTCGGTGGGCAGATGCTCAGCCTGTACTCCCGCTGCGTGCTGCACGCCTACGGCGAGGCCGTGGCGCAGTATCGCTGGTTCTGGGGACCGGCCCCGGGAACCTTCCACGGCATGGACTTCGGGCGCCAGAGCCTGCGGTCGACACCCTGGCTGCACCGCCGCGTCGACGTTGACTACAACGGCTGGTGGATGTGCCTGATCCCGGCCGACGTGATCCGCAAGGTCGGCCTGTCTGTGCCGATGTTCATCAAGTGGGACGACGCCGAGTACGGCATGCGGGCCCGCATGCCGTACTCGGCGTCGTCCCACTTGATGAACATCGGCACAGACAGGCCGACCTTGCGGATCACGTCGGCCGGGATCAGGCACATCCACCAGCCGTTGTAGTCAACGTCGACGCGGCGGTGCAGCCAGGGTGTCGACCGCAGGCTCTGGCGCCCGAAGTCCATGCCGTGGAAGGTTCCCGGGGCCGGTCCCCAGAACCAGCGATACTGCGCCACGGCCTCGCCGTAGGCGTGCAGCACGCAGCGGGAGTACAGGCTGAGCATCTGCCCACCGACGATGGTCGAGGTGCGGGCGAGGTCAGCGAACGTGACCACCCGCAAGATCCCCTCCGGCTCGGAGACGACGTCGTCGTCGAGCAACAGGCAGTAGGTGCTGTCGCCCTTGATCACCGTCTCGTCCATCGCCCGCGAGAAGCCGCCGGAGCCGCCCAGGTTGGGTTGGTCGACCACGCGCACCCTGCCGCCGAGCCGTTCCGCCGCTCCGGCGTACCGTGGGTCGTCCACGACCTTCTGGGTCCCTTGGTCGACGATCAGGATCTCGTCGAGGATCGCGAGCACCTCCGGCTGGTTGCCGAGCGACTCCAGCTGGTCGACGCAGAACGTGGGCCGGTTGAAGGTCGTGATCCCGATGGTGACCGTCCCCTGCGTGGTTCGGTCGGTGTCGGCCACCCACTCACCGGTCAGCAGTTGCAGTCGCGCACCGTCGGCCGCCAGGTCGAACCAGTACCAGCCGCCGTCTATGAACGTCTTCAGCGGCAGGTCGAACTCGACTGTCTCCGGCTCGGTGCACCGCACCTGGCGGGACTCGACCCGCATCACGTAGCCCTTGGAGGTCGTCCGCTGCACGATCACCGCACCCGCGCCGACCAGCCGCAGCCGCAGCCGTACCGCCGTGATGGTGCTCCAGCGCTGCCAGTACCCGGCGGGGAAGGCGTTGAAGTACGACCCCAAGGACAAGATGTCGCCGTCGCGCACGGACAGGCTGTGCCGCCCGGTCACGGTCGAGGAGGCGGACACCGGCGCACCCTGGGAGCCGCCGACGGCGTTGTCCGCTGGCGGCGCGGAGTCGCCCGCGTCGGACTGGCCACCGGATTGCGCACCGGCCAGGGCACCGGTCCGTACCTCGTCGGCGCCCTGGTTCACAGCGGACTCGATGTACAGGGGAAGGATGTCGTGGTCGGCGTCCAGCGGGAGCACGACCCGCTGCAGCACCCGCTCACCCGAGGGCGTCTCCCGCTCCACGGCTTGTCCGTTCACGTTACGTCCTTCGGTCGGCGGCGTTACGCTTCGTAGCCTATCGCTGTGGGTATGGTCTCCCCGTGCCGCGACGCGTCTTCCTGCACATCGGGCCGCCTAAGACCGGCACCACATACCTGCAATCGGTTCTGCGTACCAACCAGCGCCAGTTGAAGCGGGCTGGTGTGCTGGTGCCCGGCAGCGGCCCGGCGCCGCACTTCGAGGCGGCCAGCGACCTGCGGGGCCGTCCGCGCCGCGGCGGCAGGACGGCGACCAGCGGGGCCTGGGACCGGCTCGCGGCGGAGGTGCGCAAGTGGTCTGGTACGGCGGTGATCTCGTGTGAGTGGATGGCCTTCTGCGACGAGGACCAGGTCGCGCGCGCGGCGCGCTCGTTCGGTGACGCCGAGGTGCATGCGGTTCTGACCCTTCGCGACCTCGGTCGGCTCGTCCCCGCGGTCTGGCAGGAGCAGGTGAAGAACGGCAAGGACTTCACCATGACAGAGTTCCTAGACCAGCTGTCCCAGCCGCACGTGCACCACTACGGGCAGGTGTTCTGGAGCGTCCACGACACTCGGCAGCTGGTGCAGCGGTGGGAGAGCCAGTTCCCCGCCCACCGCATCCACCTGGTCACGCTGCCCCCGTCCGGTGCGCCGCCGGACGAGCTGTGGCGCCGGTTCGGGTCGCTGCTGCTGCCGGACCCCGAGCAGTTCGACACCAGCAAGGTCCGGGCAAACCCCGGCCTCGACCCCGCCGATGCCGAGCTGATGCGTCGGGTCAACGCAGAGCTCGGCGGCCGGATGAAGAAGGTGGCCCACGCGCCGCTGGTCAAGCATTTCCTCAACGAGGAGCTCATCCGCCACCGCGGCTCCGGCGGCAAGATTCGGCTGCCCGCCCCGGCGCTGGCCGAGATGGCGGCTCGCGCCGCCGAGGTGACGACCGCGTTGACTGCCGGCGGCTACGACGTGGTGGGCAGTCTCGACGAGCTGTCGGTGAACACCTCAGCGGGCGCGACCTTCCTGCCCGAGGACTCGTCGACCGACGACGTGGCGCGCGCCGCGGTGACGTCGATGGCGGCGCTGCTTCTCACCATGCAGGCCGACGGTGCGCACCGCCGCAAGGCGTGGCGACGCGGCAAGCGGCGCACCGTGCCCACCGCTGAGGGCGCTCGCAAAGGTGGCGGCAAGAGTGGCGACAAGGGTGGCGTCAGGGGCAAATCCGGCCGAGGCGGGCGTAGGTCGCTGGCCCGCAGGGTCGCCGGCAGGGTCCGCCAGGTCGTGGCGAGGGACTGACCCGGTGCTCGCTCCCGAGCCTGCGCCGCGCGCCGTCGTCCACGTCGGTGCCCCTAAGACCGGCTCCACCTACCTGCAGGCCGTCTTGTGGCGCAACCGTGCGGCCTTGCGAGCCGCGGGGGTGCTCTACCCCCTCCAGCGTCCGGCCGAGCACTTCCACGCAACGCTCGACGTACGCGAGATGTCCTGGGGTGGAAGGGCGGACGGACCCTGGCTCGGGGCGTGGGACCAGGTCGCGGCCCGGATCGAGGCGTGGGACGGCTCAGTCGTGATCTCCAACGAGCTGCTCGGCGGAGCCACCCCCGAGCAGTGCCGTCGGGTCGTGGACACCCTCGCCGGCCCGGCCGCGCGCGAGGTGCATGTGGTGTTCACCGCCCGCGACCTTGCGCGGCAGCTGCCGTCCGACTGGCAGGAGCAGGTCAAGCATCGCCACGACGTGACCCTGTCGAGGTTCGTGGGGGACCTGGTGCGGCTCGGGCTGGACGCCCCGGCCCCGTTCGGCGAGCTGTTCTGGGGCCTGCACGACGCAGCCGCTGTGCTGGGGACCTGGGCCGCGGTGGTCCCCGTCCAGCAGCTGCACCTGGTCACGCTGCCGCACCAGCGCAGCGGTCCGAATGACCTGTGGGAGCGGTTCGCCCGCGCCGCGGCTCTGGAGCGGCTCGACCTGGATCTCGAGGTGGGACCGCGCAACGAGTCACTCGGGGTGGCGGAGGCCGAGCTGCTGCGGCTGCTCACCGCTCACCTGCGCGGGCGGCTGGCACCCCGTCACTACGACGACCTGGTCCGGGGGGTGCTGGCCGAGACGGTGCTGGTCTCACCGCGGCGCGCCGTCCCTGCGTCCGAGCGGCCGACCCTGCCGCCCGAGTACCACCACTGGGTCCGGTGCCGGTCAGAGCAGCTCGTCGAGGCGGTCAAGGTGGCCGGTTACGACGTCGTCGGCGACCTGACCGACCTGCTGCCCGCGCCGGCGTCCACGGCCCGGCAACCCGAGCAGCTGCGGGCCGACGACCTGCTGCCGGTGGCCCTGGACGCGCTGGCCGGGACGCTTCGCCATTGCGCCGATGTCACCGAGCAGGCTGCCCGCGTCCGGGCGGAGCTGGACTCCTGGCAGCGGGGCGGCATCACCCGCCGGCTGGTCCGCTACAGCGACCGGCACCCATGGACGATGCCGTTGCGGCATGCCTTCACCCGCAGCCGGCGACTGCTTGGCGGCGGCACGTGACCGCACGCGTCTTCTTGCACGTGGGGGTGCCCAAGACCGGCACCACCTTCGTCCAGGACGTGCTGTGGCGAGCTCGGTCGCAGCTGGCCAAGGCCGGGGTGTGCTACCCGCTGCTGCGGCGGGCCGAGCACTTCGCCGCGACCATGGACCTGCGCGGAGCCTCGTGGGACGGTCGCCGCGACCCCGCCTGGGAGGGCACCTGGGATCGCCTGGCGGGCACGGTGCTGGCGTCGGGCGCGCACACCGGCCTGCTGTCCAGCGAGCTGCTCGCCGCCGCCGACGTCGACGCCGCCGAGCGGGCGGGCCAGTCCTTTCCCGGCTACGAGGTCCACGTCGTGCTGACCGCGCGCGACTTGGCCCGACAGCTGGTCTCCGGCTGGCAGGAGCAGGTCAAGCACCGGTTGGCCCTGTCGCTGGAGGACTTCGTGGCCCGATGCCTCGATGGCACCGGGCGGGAGGCGGAGCGGTTCTGGCGGCTGCACGACCTGCCGGACGTGGCCCGTCGCTGGGGTACCGCCATCCCGGCCGCGCACCTGCACGTGGTGACCGTGCCGCCGCCGGGTGGACCGCGCGACCTGCTGTGGCAGCGCTTCGCCCAAGTCTGTGGCCTCGACGTGTCCCTCGGTCGAGTGGACACCGCTCGCCCCAACACCTCGCTCACGGCCCCGGAGGCCGAGCTGCTGCGTCGGTACAACGCTCGCGGCACCGATCAGGTCACGCCGCGGCACTACGACCAGGTGGTGCGGGTGCTGCTCGCCGAGAAGCTGCTGGCGGCCGGGTCGACCGGCGCCGGGGACACCGGCGGGCTGGCGCTGCCGGCGCGGTTCGCCGACGCCGTCAGTGCGCGGGCCCGGTCCACCGTGGCCGAGCTCGCCGGCAACGGCCACGACGTGGCGGGCGATCTCGCCGACCTGGTTCCCGACCGGGACGCGCTGCGGGAGGTCGTACCTGCGCCGGTGGACGATGCGCAGGTGGCGGCCGTCTCGGTGCGGGCGGTGGCCGACCTGGTCGCCGAGCTCGGCCCGCTGGAGCGGCGGCTGCGGGCGCGTGGTCAGGCCCCGGCGACCGATGCCACCGCAACCCCCGGGCAGGAAACCCGCCGCAGGCGCCGGCCGGTGCAGCGCGGCGATCACCTCGACCGCGCGGTCTTCGTGCACGTGGGCGCGCCGAAGACCGGCACGACCTTCCTGCAGGACGTGTTGTGGTACCACCGCGACAGCCTCGCCGCCGCCGGCGTGCTGTTCTCCCGGCGGCGTTACGACGACCACTACCGGGCCAGCCTCGACCTGCGCGAGCAGCCGCGCCCCGGCGCCGCCGGGCTCTGGGACCAGGTTGCCGGTGACAGCGCGGGCTGGCCGGGCACCTCGGTGATCTCACACGAGTTCTTCGCTTCCGCGAAGGCGCAGCACGTGGCCCGCGCGATGGCCTCGCTCGGCCCCGAGCGCGTGCACGTCGTCTACACCGCACGCGACCTGTGGCGGCTGCTGGGCGCAGAGTGGCAGGAGGTCACCAAGCACGGACGGCACCTGACGTTCGAGGAGTTCCTCGTCGACGTGCTCGATCGGGGCGAGGACGGCATGGTCGGCAGCTGGTTCTGGTCGGTGCACGACGCTGTGGACGTGCTGCGGCGATGGGGTGCCGAGCTGCCGCCGGAGCGGGTGCACGTCGTCACCGTCCCGCCGTCCGGTACCGACCCGACCCTGTTGTGGCGGCGCTTCTGTGCCGTGCTCGGAATCGACCCCGGGTTGGTCGACACGACGGTGGCCCGGCCGAACACCTCACTCGGCGCGGCCGAGGTGACCTTCCTGCGACAGGTCAACGAGCGGCTCGGCGACCGCAGGCAGGACATGTTCCGTCGCGGCGAGTACGCCCGCTTTGTCAAGACCATGCTCGCCCAGGACGTGTTGTCCGCACGGCCGGGCAGCTCCCGGTACGCGCCGCCGACCGAGCGGTTCGAGCAGGTGAAGGCGCGTGCCGAGCAGCTCACCGCCGGACTGCGCGTGGCCGGCTACCAGGTGGTCGGCGACCTCTGCGAGCTCGTCCCTGAGGAGCCGCGCGCCGACTCCGCGCACCCGGACGACACCTCGGCCCCCGAGCTGGCCGACGTCGGGGTGGATGCGGTGGCGGGGATGGTGCGCCAGGTGGCGCAACTACGGGATTTGTACGGGATCGGGATCACAACGGCGACGGCGCAGGATCCCGGCCGACCGGGCCCCCGTACCCTCGCCAGGCGGCTGGCGCGCCGTGTGGTGACCGGAAGGGGCGGGCACAGATGACCGAGCGGGTGTACATCCACGTCGGCCCGCACAAGACCGGGACCACGTACGTCCAGGGGCTGCTGACCGTCAACCACGACCGCATCGCCGAGCAGGGTGTGCTGTTCCCGAGGCAGACGTTCAAGGCCCAGAGCCGAGCCGTCCGAGAGGCGATGAACCGCGGCGTGATGCCCAAGACCGGTCGGGCCGTCAAGGGGGAGTGGAAGAAGCTCCGCGCCGAGACCGACCGCTGGGCCGGCCCGGCGGCCATCATCTCGCACGAGATGATCGGTTCCGCCTCCGAGACCGAGACGCACCGACTCGTCCGACGGCTAAAGGGCTTCGACGTCCACGTGGTCTACACCGCCCGGGACCTTGCTCGGGTTGCTCCGGCGATGTGGCAGACCGGCCTGCGCAGCACCCGCAGCTTCACCTGGGAGGAGTACGCGAGCTCGCTGCGGCGGCCCGATGACGGCCAGGCGCCGTGGGGCAAGCGGTTCTGGCGGGAGCAGGACGCGGCCGCGTTGCTGCTGCGGTGGAACAAGCACCTGCCACGCGAGAACCTGCACGTGGTCACCGTGCCGAGACCTGGCAACCCGCCGGAGCTGCTGTGGCAGCGGTTCTGCTCCGTGCTGGGCCTCGACCCGTCCGAACACGACTTGGTGCCGCCACGATCCAATCCTTCGCTGGGTACGGCTGAGTCGGAACTGATCCGGCGGATCAATGAGGCGCTGTCGGCGGGCGACGTCCCAAGCACTGTCTGGCTGTCGCGCACCAGGTGGCTCGGCCGCGAGCTGGAGACCCGCGCGGACATGGCCAAGTACACCCTGCCGGCCGAGGATCTCGGCTGGGTCACCGAACGCGCCGCTCGGATCATCACCGAGCTCCGCGACGGCGGCTACGACATCGTTGGCGACCTCGACGACCTGGTCCCGCAGCCGGTGGCGCCCGAGCGGGCACGGCACCCCTCGGACACCAGCCCCGAAGCGGTCCTCGAGGTTGCGATCGACATCATCCGCCGAATGACCCTGGCGGCGCGCCGCCCCGCCGATCCGGGGGAACCGGTCTGACCGGGCGCGTGTACCTGCACGTCGGACCGCACAAGACGGGTACCACGTACCTCCAGGGCCTGCTTGCGGTCAACCGTGAGCATCTCGCCCGGCAGGGGGTGCTGTTCCCGCGGCCGACGCTGCTGGCGATGAAGGAGGCCATGGGCCGCGGACCTGTCGCGGACGACAGCAGGTGGACGGCACTGCTCGCCAGGCTCCAGCGGTGGCATGGCCGGGCCGCGGTCATCTCGCACGAGATGATCAGCTCCGCGACCCAGCGCGAGATCGGCCGACTCGCCCAGGACCTGCAGGGGGTTGACCTGCACGTCATCTACTCCGCACGGGACCTGTCGGCGGTGGTGCCCGCGATGTGGCAGACCGGTCTGCGCAGCACGCGCAGCTTCACCTGGAGGCAGTACTCCCGGTCGCTGAAGCGGCCCAACCGGGGCAACTCCCCGTGGGGCAAGCGGTTCTGGCAGAGCCACGACGCCGTCGCGGTGCTGCGCCGGTGGGGCCGGC
>Ga0136614_10001146_pt1 | contig 15159 bp, 18 predicted proteins | sample AntDrymUQ2792106_2_FD_106643 | JGI IMG/M metagenome (GOLD analysis project Ga0136614, IMG submission 106643) | Polar desert sand microbial communities from Dry Valleys, Antarctica - metaG UQ279 (21.06) | ecosystem: Environmental > Terrestrial > Soil > Desert | place: Antarctica: Dry Valley... | reverse complement strand
CGGCGTGAAGATCTCGGCGACGCCCTGACGTTTGAGCTCCTCGGTGTCCTCGCGTGGGATCGTCCCGCCGACGACGACCAGCACGTCCTCCGCGCCGTTCGCCTTCAAGCCCTCGAGAATCTTTGGAACGAGCGTCATGTGCGCGCCGGAGAGGATCGAGATGCCGACGGCGTCGGCATCCTCCTGGATCGCCGTCTCGACGATCTGCTCGGGTGTCTGGTGGAGACCGGTGTAGATGACCTCCATGCCGGCGTCGCGCAGCGCCCGCGCGATGATCTTCGCCCCGCGGTCGTGACCGTCGAGGCCCGGCTTGGCGATCACGACTCGAATCTTCCCTGCCATCCCCTCGTGAGTATAGGAACGTGTTTGATCCGGAAGATGCAGCGTCCGGCCGCCGTCCGGTATAGGCGAGACTATGACGATGAAGTTGACGGTGATCGGCTGCTCGCCGGCGTGGCCCAATCCCGGCGGCGCGCAGTCTGGCTACCTGGTCGAGGCGCCGCCGGGCCGCGTCCTCCTGGACTGCGGCGCCGGTGTGCTCGCCAAGCTCCGCGAGCTCGAGGACTGGCCCCGCGTCGATGCGATCTGCCTCACGCACTTCCACCTCGATCACTGGGGCGACGTCGTCCCCTGGGTCTGGGCGCTCTGGTTCGGCCCGGCGGCCGAGCAACCGCGGCCGGAGCTCTGGGTTCCGCCGGGCGGCTACGAGCTCCTCTGCGAGATCGGCCAGAGGCTCGGCACGCCGGACATGTTCCAGCAGGCTTTCACCGTCCGGGAGTACGAGGCAGGCGAGGAGTTCGAGGCCGCCGGCTTTCGGATCACGCCCCGGCGCGTCCTTCACTACGACCTGCTCGCGTTCGGCTTCCGCGTCTCGGGCAACGGGAAGACGATGGCCTACTCGGGCGACAGCGGGCCGAGCGATCAGCTGGCTGAGCTGGCTCGGGACGCCGACCTCTTCCTCTGCGAGGCGACACTGCTCGAGCCGAACCCCGAGGGCGGAACGCGCGGCCACCTCTCGGCCGTCGAGGCGAAGGCCGCCTTCGACTCGGCCGGAGCGAAACGCCTGCTTCTCACCCACCGCCCGAAGGAGCGCCCGCTCCAGCCGGGGTACGAGCAGGTCCACGACGGGTTCGAGACCGAGATCTAGCGAAAGGCGCGCTGCTCGCGGTAGGCGGCCGCAGCTCGCTGCCCACGGCGCCAACTGCGAACGTAGAAGGCGGCGACGATCAGCGGGACGAGGAGGAGGAGCCCGATCGGAGCCAGGAGCCACTTCGTGTCGAGACGCGCCTCGCCGCCCGAGAGCGTCGCACCGAGGTTCGGCACGCCGCCGGCCCCCGGGGTCTGAGGCGCCACAGCGCCTGCGCCGGTCATCCCGGTCGGCGCCCAGGACGCAACCTGCCAGTGGCGCGCCTTCTCCTTTCCGATCGGGGTCAGCTCCATCGCGAACACGGCCGGGCGGAGCTTCGACTTCGGGGTCGGGAGCAGAAGCACCTGGAGGCCCAGCGCGTCGCTATAGGAGTACTCGACCTTCCAGCGCGCCTCCCGGACGGGGAACGGGACGACCGGGATCGCTCCCTCGCTCCACTGGGCCCTCGACATGCCTCCTTTGAGATCCGGGCCGACGAGGTCGTATGCCAACTCGACCTTCCGGCGTGCCACAGCATGTGTGACGAAGTTCGCCGCCGTCGCGAGCGCCCCGGCGCGCTCGGCGCGCGACAGCTCCACCTTCTCAGGCTCGCGGTAGACGTACGCCTCCTCGGAGGAGAACGAATCGGGCTCGTCCTTCCCGGTGTTCGGCCACATGACGCCGACGGCGACCGTCGCCGCCACGACTGCGACTCCGGCACCGATCCAGGCCAGCCGTCTTCGCGCCCGAGGTGAGAAGAGGAAGCCTCTCACGCTCGCAGCATAGAGCCGGTCGGCCGTCTACCTAGCCCTGCTGAGGCGCGCTCGGGACCGGTGGCGGCGCGTACGGCGCCCAGTAGTCCACGAGCCATTTCGCCTCTGCGCCCGAGCCGAACTTCTTCAGGCCGATGTAGAAGACCTGCGGCTTCTCCTTCGAGCCTTGCTTGGGCTGCAGGACGACCTGCAGGGATACATCGTTAGGAAATGACCAGTCGACCTTCACCGGTGACTGGTTGACCGCGGCGTCTGGATACGGGACGACCGGGATCTCACCCGTCATCCATTCGCGGAGCGAGAGATCCTGCTTGATGCCAGGGCCCGAGATCACCCAGGCCTGGCGCAGGTTCTTCCGGACGACGGCGGTCTTGATGAATTGCACGGCGATCTGCCGCGCCTCGGGCGGCAGCGGAACGGTCTTCTCCGAGGCGACGTTCGTCACCGGGTCGGTCGTGAACGCCTCGGCCGGCTTTGTCGGCTCGGCCCTCGTCTGCCAGAACGCGAGCACGCCGAGCAGCAGCACCGCGCCCGCAATCCAGGGCAGTGCACGGTTGAGGGTGCGAGAGCTGAGAAGGCCGCCGTCGTTCACTTCGTCACACGTTAGACGACCCACCGGGCGCTCCGGTTAGCACGCGATTAAGCCTGGTTAAGACTAAAAAACAGGCGTTTCGCGCCAGACGCCCCAGACTTCTCGAAGCGTGTCGCAGATCTCACCCATCGTCACGTACGCCTCGGCGGCGTCGACCATCAGGGGCATGAGGTTGGCGTCGCCCTCCGCGCCCTGCTTCAAACGCGCAAGCGCCCTCTCGACCGCAGCGGAGTCGCGTCGCGCGCGCAGCGCCCTCACCCGCGCGATCTGCTCGCCCTCGAGCGCCGGGTCGACCCGCAGGATCTCGAGCTCGTTCTCGTCCTCGGACTGGTAGCGGTTGACGCCCACGATGATCCGCTGCTTGGCCTCGACCTCGGATTGGTACCGGAACGAGGCGTCGGCGATCTCACGCTGGAAGAAATTCTCCTTGATCGCCGGGATCACGCCCCCGAGCGCCCGAATGCGGTCGAAGTATTCGTAGGCGTCGGCCTCGAGCCGATTCGTCAGGTCTTCGACGAAGTACGAGCCTCCGAGCGGATCGATCGTGTTCACGACGCCCGTCTCGTGCGCGATCACCTGCTGGGTGCGCAGCGCGAGCTTGACGGCGTTCTCGGTCGGCAGCGCCAGGGCCTCGTCATATGAGTTCGTGTGCAGCGACTGGGTGCCTCCGAGCACCGCGGAGCGCCTCGAGCGCGGTTCGGACGATGTTGACCTCGGGCTGCTGGGCCGTCAGCGAGACGCCGGCGGTCTGGGTGTGGAAGCGCATGAGCCAGGAGCGCGGGTTCTTCGCGCCGTAGCGCTCACGCAGCTCGCGGGCCCAGATTCGCCGGGCGGCGCGGTACTTGGCGATCTCCTCGAAGAAGTCGAGGTGGGCGTTGAAGAAGAACGAGAGCCGCGGAGCGAAGTCATCGACGTCGAGCCCGCGCTCAATCGCCGCCTCTACGTACGTGAAGCCGTTCATCAGCGTGAACGCGAGTTCCTGTGTCGCGTTCGAGCCGGCTTCGCGGATGTGGTAGCCCGAGATCGAGATCGGATGCCACTTCGGCATCTCCTGGGCGGAGAACTCGACCATGTCGGTGACGAGCCGCATGGAAGGCTCTGGCGGGTAGATCCACTCCTTCTGCGCGATGTACTCCTTGAGGATGTCCGTCTGGATCGTGCCTCGGAGCTCCGAGCGCGGCACGCCCTGGTTCTCCGCCACACAGACGTAGAACGCGAGCGCGATCGGGGCCGTGCAGTTGATCGTCATTGAGGTCGAGACCTCGCCGAGCGGGATGCCCGAGAAGAGCGTCTCCATGTCCTCGAGCGAGTCGATCGCAACGCCCTCGCGCCCGACTTCGCCGAGTGAGCGCTCGTGATCCGAGTCGTACCCCATGAGCGACGGCATGTCGAACGCAGTCGAGAGGCCTGTCTGGCCGTGCTCGAGGAGGTACCGGAAGCGCTCGTTCGTCTCGGCCGCGGTGCCGAAGCCGGCGAACTGCCGCATCGTCCAGAGCTTCCCGCGATACATCGACGGATACACCCCGCGGGTGTACGGGTAGACACCGGGATAACCCAGATCCCGGTCCTCGTCGATCTGGACTGAGTCGGCCGTGTACAGCGGGTCGACCTCCAGCCCGGAGATGGTCGAGAAGAGCTCGCCCTGGCGCTCGGGAGACGCCTCGTACAGCTGGCGACGCCACTCGCCGATGCCGTCGAGTGCGGCTGGTCGATCCTCGGTCGTGGCCATGCTCGGGAATTCTACGAACACTGGACCGAGCACTCGTTCCAGCGACGGGAGCCGGACCGCCAGGCCGCGCTAGGAGGCGCTAGACGCCGACTTCTCCCGCCAGCCTCCGGCTCCCAGGATCATGACGCGGCCGCGTCCGGGCCGGATGGCGTCGGGCCGACAATCGCCACGGCCGTAGCCACGGGCGAGAACGACCTCTAGCGGAGAGCTAACCGAAGACGACCTCGCTGAAGAAGGCGACGGAAATCACGACCAGCGCGACGCCGATCGCACGCCGCAACGTCTCCTCCGGCATCCGGTTCGTGAGCCGGGCACCGAGCCAGCCTCCCGGCAGCGCTCCGGCGATCCCCACAGCCAGAATCGCCCAGTCGACGTTGCCGAGGAGCGCGTGCGTGGCGAACGCGACCAGGCCCAGGGCAAACCCGATCACGAGGTTCGTTCCGACGGCTCGATGCGCCGAGAGCCCGACCCCGCGCAGAAGAGCCGGCATGCGCAGTGTTCCGAGGATCACCCCGACCGCGCCACCGAGGACGCCGATCAGGAAACCGAAGATGACCGCCGGTGTGAGCTTCGGTTCCCGCGCCTCCCGGGCCCGGACGGGCCGGACGAGGAGGTCGAAGCCGTTCCACGCGAGGATCGCGGCGATCACGGCGAGAAGGAGCTTGGTCGGAAGTTCGTCGGTCAGGATCGCTCCGACGATCGCACCGGCGATGGACGGCGGTGTCATCCAGGCCACGATCCGGCTGTCAATTCGGCCCGCGCGTGCATGTCCGTAGCCGCCCGACGCCGCGGAGGCAGCGCTGATCGCGATGTTCGTCCCGGCTCCGGCGGAGGCGTCGCCTGAAAGGAGGAGGATCGCCGGGAGTCTGAGCGTTCCGAGCACGAGCCCCACCGCCGAGCCGAGGTAGCCGGCGGCGAAGGAAGCGAGGAACGCTAGCGCGAGCTGCCAGGCTTCCAAAGCTGCTCAGCTCCGGGATTGGAAGCGCGGGCAAGGATGAACAGCAGGTCGGAGAGGCGATTGAGGTAGACGAGGACGAGCGGATTGACCTCCGCTCGCCCGGCGGCTTCGAGCACGTCGCGCTCGGCCCGGCGGCAGACCGCCCGTGCCACATGAAGTCGCGCCGCCACCTCGCTCCCACCCGGCAGGACGAAGCTCTTCAGCTCAGGTAGTTCGGCGTTGAACAGGTCGCAATCGGCTTCGAGCGCATCGATCTGGGCCTGGCTGACGCGGAGCCGGTCGGAGACGCCGAAGGGCACGCTGATGTCGGCGCCGACGTCGAAGAGCTCGTTCTGGATGCGCTCGACGACGGGCCGAATCCCGTCCGGGAGTGCGGCTGCGAGTACCAGCCCGAGCAGCGAGTTCACCTCGTCCACTGCCCCGAAGGCCGCAATCCGACAGTCGAGCTTCGAGACCCGGCTCCCGTCTCCGAGGCTCGTCTCGCCCCCGTCGCCCCCGCGTGTGTAGATACGGGTCAGACGGACAGGTTCGTCTCGGGATCGAGGCACGGTACGAAGCTTAGGTTCCGAGGCTGAACGTCTCGCGAAGCCGCCAACGGTCGGGGGCGGCCTCCTCCATCAGCGCGACCTCGGAGATGGAGAAGCGCGCGGGAAGCAGTCCCTCCAGCCGCTGCTCGGCCCGGGCGCGCGTCCCCTCCCGATCGGCACCACCGGTGTAGGTCAACGAGGCGTGCGGCGGTGGATCGCCGCCGGCCTCGCCGTAGGGCGGGAACTGCGGGAAGAGCCGCCAGAGCGCGCGCATCAGATCCCGCAGGGGCTGCTCTGGCTCCGGGACCGCGTACACGGCACCGCCTTCCTCCCACTGGGCGATCCGCGCGAGCTCGAGGTCGAAGGGCGGGTGCGCTGCGAAGAACGAGCGAAGCGACTCCAGGTGCTGCTCGACCTCGGGCGGTGCCGCGAACGGGTAGAGCAGGGTGATCGAGAGCGGAATTCCCTCGTCCACCCGCTCCGGGTACAGCTCGTCGTGAGCCATGGCGAACGCGGGGTTTTGCTCCGCGAGGGGGAGAGCGAGGTAGGTGCCCAGGCCGTTAGCCCGCCGCGAGCTCGCGCTGCTTCAGGTCGAGGATGGAGCGGGCGATCACGAGTCGCTGGATCTCGCTCGTGCCCTCGTAGATCTCCGTGATCTTCGCGTCGCGGTAGTAGCGCTCGACGGGGAACTCCTTCGTGTAGCCGTAGCCGCCGAGGACCTGGATCGCCTCGGCCGTCTGCCTCCGCGCCATCTCGGACGCGAAGAGCTTCGCCTTCGCACCCTCTTCTGTATGTGGCCTCCCCTGCTGCTTGAGCCAGGCGGCGCGGTACACGAGCAGGCGGGCCGCGTCGATCTCCATCGACATGTCCGCCAGCTTGTGCTGGATCGCCTGGAACTCGGCGATCCGCTTTCCGAACTGCCGCCGCTCGAGCGCGTAGTTGCGGGCGAAGTCGTAGGCAGCCTGGGCGATCCCAAGTGCCTGCGCCGCGATGCCGATGCGGCCCCCGTCCAGGGTCGCCATGGCGACGGCGAACCCCTTGCCCTCCTCGTGCAGGAGCCGGTCGCGCCCAACGTGCGCGCCCTCGACGGCGATGTCGTTCGTGACCGAGGAGTTGAGGCCGAGCTTCTCCTCGGTGCGCGTGATCCGAACGTGCTCGGCGTCGAGGACGAACGCCGAAACACCTCGCGCCCCAGGGGTGTCCTGGTCCGTTCGAGCGAAGAGAAGGAAGGTGCCGGCGTGATCACCGTTCGTGATCCACTGCTTGGCACCGGTGATCGTCCAGCCGTTGTCGTTCGGCTCCGCTTTCGTCCGCAGCGCGCCGGCGTCTGAACCCGCCTCCGACTCGGTCAGCGCGAAGGAGCCGAGGTGCTCCCCGCGCGCGAGCGGCGGAACGAAGCGGGCGCGCTGCTCGTCGGTGCCGAAGGTGAGGATCGGGAGGGTGACCGCGCTCGTGTGGACGGCGACCGTGACCCCCACTCCGGCGTCGGCCCGGGAGAGCTCCTCGAGCACGAGGATGTACGAGAGGAAGTCGGCGCCGGCGCCGCCGTAGGCCTCCGGGATGCAGGCTCCCATGAGCCCGAGCTCGGCGAGCCTCCCGAAGAGCTCGCGCGGGAAGCGGTGCTCGCGGTCCCACTCGGCGGCGTGGGGCTCGATCTCCGCCTGGGCAAACTCGCGCGTCAGGGCCTGGATCTCGCGCTGGTCGTCGGTCAGCTCGAAGTTCACGCGGCGAGTATACGTCCGGGTCAACACGTCTGATCTGATATATTCCGCTCGTGTTTGCTGGCCTGCTCCGAGAAGTGCGGCGGCGACACGGTGTGACCCAGGCACAGCTCGCTGCGCGTGCACGGACGAGCCAGGCCGCCATCTCGCGGATCGAACGTGGCCTGGTCTCACCCAGGGTCGAAACGGCCGCACGTCTTCTAGACCTCCTAGGAGAAGATCTGCGCCTTTCGGCCGAGCGCATCGATTACGGCCACGATCGAACGCTCTTGCGGGAAAACCTTCGGCTGACACCCGAGGAGCGAATCCGCGACAGGCCGCCTGGGCGAACCAGATCCGCAGGCTCCCGCCTGTCCACTGAGGCATTCGACCCGATTCCCGCGCTCGAGGCTCTGGCCGACAGCGAGGTCGACTTCGTGGTCATCGGCGGAGTCGCGGGTGGCGCCCACGGCTCCGCCTATCCGACCTACGACATCAACGTGATGCACGCGCGAGACCGCGAAAACCTCGAGCGGCTCGCAACCGTTCTTCGCGACTGCAATGCAACGCCGCGCGGAGCACCGGCGGATTCACGGTTCGCCCTCGATGCGGAAACGCTTGCAGCCGGCGGGAACTTCACGTTCTCGACGCGCTTCGGCCCGTTGGACATCCTCGCGTACCCGTCCGGCGCTCCGCCCTACGAGCGGGTCCGAGAAGAAGCTGCCGCGATCGACGTCGGCGGCCGCACCGTTCGGATCGCGTCACTCGACCACCTCATCGCGATGAAGGAAGCGGCCGGAGGTGGAAAGGACAAGCTGATGGCGACGGAATACCGCGAGCTGGCGGACGAAGTACGTCAGTCGTAGCTGTAGAAGCCGTGCCCCGATTTCCGGCCTAGCCGGCCCTCCTCGACGAGCTCTCGCAGGAGCGGGCACGGCGCGTACTTTTCGTCGTCCAGCCCCGCGTGCAGCACCTCCATGATCGCCACGCAGGTGTCGAGCCCAATCAGGTCGGCGAGTGCGATCGGGCCCATGGGGTGCGCGAAGCCGAGCTTTGCGATCGTGTCGATCGCCTCGGCCTCCGCCACTCCGTCGTGAAGCGCCCAGACCGCCTCGTTGATGAACGGCATCAGGATCCGGTTCGAGACGAAGCCCGGAGAGTCGTTCGCCTGCGCGGGGACCTTGCCGAGCTCCTCTGCGAAGGCGACGACGGCCTCCGCGGTCTCGTCCGAGGTCTCGCCGCCGCGGATCACCTCGACGAGCTTGAGCACGGGGACCGGGTTGAAGAAGTGCATGCCGATGACCTTCTCCGGGCGAGACGTTGCGGCGGCGAGCGACCCGATCGGGATCGAGGAGGTGTTCGAGGCGAGCACGGCTCCGGGCGGGAGCGTCTCGTCCGCGCGCCGGAAGATGTCCTCCTTGACGGGAAGGTCCTCGACGACGGCCTCGACCATCAGGTCGGCCTCGACGAGCTCGTCGACGGCCTGGATGCGGGCGAGCGTCGTCTCAGGGTCTGCTCCACCCTTCTCCGCGAGCTTCGTGAGGCTCCTCCGCATGTTCTCGAGCGCGCGGCCGGTCGCTCCGGCGACAGCGTCGTGCAGAGAGACGCGGCAGCCGGCCGCAGCCGCGACCTGCGCGATGCCGCCGCCCATCTGGCCGGCGCCGACGACGAGTACGTGTTCGAAGCGCATACGGCGGCAGGCTAACGTCCTTCGTCGTGACCGACCTCTGGTTCGACGAGACCGGCGAAGGCCCACCTGTCGTCCTGCTCCACGAGGGCGTCGTCGACTCGCGGATCTGGAAGACGGTCCTGCCGCTGCTCGCGGAGCGGCACCGCGTCGTGCGCTACGACCAGCGCGGGTTCGGCCGGTCGCCGATGCCGCACGGGCCCTACTCGGTCGTCGACGACCTGATTGCCGTGCTCGATGCGACAGGCAACGAACGGGCCGCTCTCGTGGGCGCATCGCGCGGCGGTGGGATCGCGCTCACGGCGGCGGTGGAGCGGCCGGAGCGGCTCTCCACGCTTCTGCTCGTCGGCTCCAACCTTCCCGGGCACCGGTTCGACGTCGACTGGTCGCCCGAGCAAATCGCTCGCTGGGAGGCAGCCGAGGAGGCCGACGACTTCGATGCCATGGCCGAGCTCGACATGGAGGCCTGGGCACCGATGGGCGCCGACGACGAGCTACGGGCGATGTTCGCCGAGAATGCTGCCGGGTCGAACGGCGAACATGCGACCACCGACGAGCCCGTCGCCGAACGGGCGGCCGAGATTTCCGCCCCCACGCTGGTGGTGACGGGGAACCGCGACGTCCCGGGCATCAACGAGATCGGCGACATCCTTGCGCGGAGAATTCCCGGCGCCCGGCTCGCCGTAATCGAGGAGGCCGATCACATGATTCCCTGGAGGACGCCGGAAGAGCTCTCTCATCTGATCCTCGCCTTTCTCGCTCAGAACTTGCGCTCGTAGGTGGGGGCGTGTCCCCATCACCTCTTAGTACGCATTCATGGGGCCGGAAGTTGGGCTTTGCCCTGCAAATCCCCCTTTAGGGTTACGGGCTAGACCTCGATGAGGAGCGCGTCGCCCTGGCCGCCGCCCGAGCAGATCGCCGCGAGGCCGAGCCCGCCGCCGTTCCGGCGGAGCTCGTAGATCATCGTCGAGAGGATCCGCGCGCCGGAGGCTCCGATCGGGTGGCCGAGGGCGACGGCGCCGCCGTTCACGTTCACCTTCGCCGGGTCGGCGCCGAGCATCTCGGTCGAGTTGAGGGCGACCGAGGAGAAAGCCTCGTTCAGTTCGACCCGCTCGACGTCGTCGATCGACTTCCCGACCTTCTCAAGAGCCTTGCGCCCCGCGTTCGCAGGTGTCCGAGCGAGGTAGGCGAAGTCGTCGGCCACGTATGCCTGGGAGAGGATCGTCGCCAGCGGCTCGAGCCCCCGCTCCTTCGCGAACTCCTCGCTCGTGACGACGAGGGCGCCCGCACCGTCGTTCACGCCCGGCGCGTTCCCGGCCGTCGTCGTGCCCTCGGGGTCGAAGACCGGCTTCAGCCGGGAAAGCTTTTCCAGCGACGTATCGCGCCTCGGGCCTTCGTCCTCCTCGAGGTCCCCTACGGCGACGATCTCCTCCTTGAAGCGTCCCTCGTCGATCGCCCCGACGGCGCGCTCGTGCGAACGCAGCGCCCAGGCGTCCTGGTCCTCTCGGGAGATGCCCAGCTCGCGCGCGACGAACGACGCCTGCTCGACCATGTGCTTCCTGTCGAAGGTGGAGGTGAGCCCGTCGTGGGTCATGAGGTCGATGAGGCTTCCGTCGCCGAGCCTGTAGCCGAACCGCGCGTTCTTGAGGATGTACGGCGCGTTCGACATCGACTCCATCCCGCCCGCCACGATGACGTGATGATCCCCCGCGCGAATCATTTGATCCGCGATCTCCACCGCGCGAATCGACGAAGCGCAGACCTTGTTGATCGTGTCCGCCGGGACTTCGACCGGGAGCCCCGCGCCAATCGCAGCCTGGCGCGCCGGTGCCTGACCGGCGCCGCCCTGGAGCACCTGCCCCATGACCACGTACTCCACCTCGTCGTTCTCGACGCCGGCGCGGTCGAGGGCGTTCCGGATCGCGATTGAGCCGAGCTCGGTTGCCTCGAGATCCTCGAGGCCGCCGCCGAGCTTCCCGAAGGGCGTCCTCACAGCTGCGACGATGACGGAGCGCATGGGAGGCCAGGGTAACAACGGCCGGACGCTTGCCAGAGTCGTCCGTCTGGTCAACGCCGTGGGCCTCGAGCTGCTGGTTGGGCTGCTCGCCCTCACCGCCGGCGCCTGGATCTTCGGGACGGTTGCGGAGGAGCTCGTCGAGGGCAATACGCAGGCGGACACGCGCGTCGCCGCATGGCTCCACGAGCATGCAACGCCCGGCTGGACGACCCTGTTCGAGAACGTGACGAGGCTCGGGAACCTCGTCACGCTGATCGGTGTGGTGCTCGTCGCGGCGATCCTGCTCTGGCGCCGGAAACGGGTCGCCGAGCTCCAACTCCTCCTCCTGGCGGCGGTCGGCGCCGAGGTGATCACGGTAGGCCTGAAACTCGGCTTCGAGCGCCAGCGCCCGTTCTTCGCAGACCCGCTCGCGACCGAGAGCACCTACTCGTTCCCCAGTGGCCATGCCTCGGTCTCGCTCGCCGTCTACGGAACCCTCGGCTACATCGCCGCCCGCCAGCTCGGAACCCGGCGGGCCCAGATCGGTGCGCTCGTCGCCGCCGTCCTCGTCGTCCTACTGATCGGATTCAGCCGGCTCTACCTCGGCGTGCACTTCCTCACCGACGTGATCGCGGGGTTCAGCGTCGGTCTCGCGTGGGTTGCGCTCTGCGTCGTCCTCCTGCACCTGCGCCTGCGTCTCCTGGCACGCGATCAGACCTCCCGGTACCGAGCCTCCACGAAGCAGTAGAGCCCGAACGCGATCAGCCCGGAGGCCACGAGGCCGAGCAGCGTGTCCCCGGAGTCCTGCTGCAGCACCTCGGCGAGCGCGCCGTCGACCCCGACTGCCTCCTTCGGATCGTACTGCCAGGCGGCTCGGACGAGAAAGAAGCCGATCAGCCCGAACACGACTCCGCGCGCGAGGTGGCCGACGACTCCGAGCGCAGTGAAGGCCCGCTCCTCCAACTCGCTCATCTTCCGCAGCTTGAGGTTGTCCAAGAACTTCCTACTCACCGCTCGCCACAGGTTGAACACACCGGCCCCCAGGATCGCGAGGCCGATCGCGGCGACGAGCCATCTCCCGAGCGGAAGCTCCAGCACCCGGGCCGTGAATCGATCCTCCTGCCGCGAGCCACCCGACTCGTTCGCCCCGTACAGCGCGGAGATGGCGACGCCGACCAGCCCGAGGTACCAGACGGCGCGCGCGAGATAGCCGCCGCGCTTGAGCCATCCCTCCTTTTCTCCGCCCTCGAGCGGGCGGCCGAGCACCGCCTCGGCGAAACGCCACGCCGCATAGCCCGCCAGACCGATCGCCAGCGCGCCGACGAGGATCTTCCCCAGCCAGGTGTCGGCGACCGCGGCGAGTGCGCCGCCGCGATCCTTGAGCCGCTCCCCTCCACCGACCGCCACATGCCCCGCGATGGCCCCGACCAGGAGATAGAGCGACCCCTTGGAGATCAGACCCCAACGCGCTAGTCCCTGCCCCCAGTCGCTGCGCGCAGCCTCTTTCGCATCGTGTTTGAGATCCCCCATCCCGGGCGACAATACGGCGTTCGCGCGTTTCTCGACCGCCCACCGGTGGTAACACTTGTGAGATGGCGGACGAGCAGATCAAGGCACTGATCGAGCTTGGAGAGCGAGAAGGTTGCCTCGAGCTCTCGGAGATCTCCCGCGCGATCGAACAGGCGGAACTCGACGAGGAAGACGTGGAACGGATCTACCAGGCCATCCAGGACAAAGGAATCGAGTTCCGCGACGACTGCGGCCGCGTGGCCGCCGATCCGACGTACGTGAACGGCGAGCTCGCCGCTTCGACGACGGACGCGCTGCAGCTCTTCCTGAACGAGGTCGGCCGCTACAAGCTGCTGACCGCGGACGAGGAGGTCGCGCTCGCGAAGCGGATCGAGCGCGGCGACCGCCAGGCCAAGGATCTGATGATCAACTCGAACCTGCGGCTCGTCGTCTCGATCGCGAAGAAGTACCAGGGACATGGGCTCTCGCTGCTCGACCTGATCCAGGAAGGGATCATCGGGCTGATCCGCGCCGTCGAGAAGTTCGACTGGCGGCGCGGCTTCAAGTTCTCGACGTACGCCACCTGGTGGATCCGCCAGGCCGTCCAGCGCGGCGTCGCCAACAAGGCGCGAGAGATCCGGATCCCCGTACACATCGTCGACCGCGAGCGCAAGATCGGGCGCGCCGAGCGCGAGCTCACCGTCAAGCTCGGACGCTCCCCGACCGAGGAGGAGATCGCGAAAGCAGCGAAGCTCCCGCTCAAGCAGATTCGCGAGGTCCGCGAAGCCGCCCGGGCGGTCACGAGCCTCGACAAGCCTGTGGGAGAAGGCGAGACGTCCTTCGGCGACCTCTTCGCAGGGACCGAAGATCCGCCCGACGAGCGGATTCACGTCAGCCTCGAGCAGGAGGTGCTTCGGCGCGCGGTGGGGAGCCTCCCGGACCGCCAACAGGAGGTCGTCAAACTTCGTTACGGGCTCAACGGCGACGCCGATCCGCAATCGCTCGAGGAGATCGGGCGCCGCCTCGGGCTCACACGCGAGCGGGTGCGGCAACTCGAATCCGAGGCCCTTCAGCGCCTCGCCGTCCACCGCGAGATCGAAGCGATCCGCGCCGCTTAGGCCGCCGCAAGCCGCGCCTTCCGCACCCCGAACGCGTAGCTAGATACAGCGCCCGATATCAGTCCGGTAGGCAAGCTTGTGGCGATGATGCGAAACCTTGCCCGCCTCCTCGGAGGTCTCGGCGCCCTCTACGTGCTCGTTGTCAGGGGCAACTTGACCCTCGACCTCGGGCTCGGCCGGCGTCTGCGTCCGCTCGGGCCGATCGCCTGGCGGATCCAGGCGCCACGCGAACTCGTCTTCGAGGTCATCTCCGGCCCGTACCTCGGCCGCACCCCGCGGGCCCTCGGCCAGAAGCTCGTCGTCTGGGAGCGCGGAACGGACCTGGTCCTCGCCGCACACTTCACCCGCGTTGCCGCGAGCTTGACTGCGACGACGCTCGAGACGGTTCGCTTCGAGCGGCCGGACCGAATCTCGTTCCGGCTCGTGCGCGGCCCAGTTCCGCACCTCGCCGAATCATTCGTCCTCGAGGAGAGCGAGGCGGGGACGAGCCTCACGTGGAGTGGCGAGCTAGGGACGGATCTCTGGTCGATAGGCGCCTGGTGGGGCGGTCAGGTGGGCCGGGCGTGGGAGGCCGCCGTCCGGGCTTCCCTCGAAGGCGTCAAGGATGAGGCGGAACGGCGCGCAGCGGCTGGATGAGCACGATCCTTGCCCCAGGCGACGTCGAGGTCGCGGATCCCCTCGGCGACGAGGAGCACGAGCACGACCGCCCCTGGGTCGTGATCGTCTGGAACGACCCGATCAACCTGATGTCCTACGTGACGCTCGTCTTCCAGAAGCTCTTCGGCTACTCGCTCGAACACGCGACCCGTCTGATGCTCGAGGTTCACAACGACGGGAAGTCTGTCGTCTCGGCAGGTACTCAGGAGAAGGCGGAGCTAGACGTCGCCCGGCTCCACGCCTACGGCCTCTGGGCGACGATGCAGCGAGACTAGTGGCTTCCGAGAGCCAAATCCGGCGAGGCGCCGACGGCGGCGTCCGTCTCGAGCTCGCCCCCGAGGAGCGCACGCTGCTCCGCGAGCTTGCGGCCGACCTTCGCCTCCTTCTCCAGGAGGAGCCGGCTGATCCGGCGCTTCGGCGGCTCTTCCCCTTGGCCCACGACGACGAGGCACTCGAGCGTGACTTCCGGGAGCTGACGCGCGGCGGGCTCGTCTCGGGCCGTGAGCTGTCCCTCGACCTCATCGTCGAGACCGCCGACCGCGAGACCCTGACGGCCGAGGAGGCCGACGGGTGGCTACGGGCGCTCAACGACGCCCGGCTCGTCCTCGGCACCCGCCTCGACGTCCAGGAGGACGTCGACTGGGACGAGCTCGACGGGCAGACGCTGCGCGGGCAGCAGCTGGCCCTCTACGCCTATCTGTCCTGGATCCAGGAACAGCTCGTCGAAGCGATGTAGCCGGCGGGAGAGCTTACGCAGGGGCGGACTCGCGCTCGCGCTTGCGGCGCG
>Ga0136614_10001145_pt1 | contig 15162 bp, 16 predicted proteins | sample AntDrymUQ2792106_2_FD_106643 | JGI IMG/M metagenome (GOLD analysis project Ga0136614, IMG submission 106643) | Polar desert sand microbial communities from Dry Valleys, Antarctica - metaG UQ279 (21.06) | ecosystem: Environmental > Terrestrial > Soil > Desert | place: Antarctica: Dry Valley... | reverse complement strand
GAGCTCGTGCTGATGCTGGAGCGGGCCGGGTTCGGCGACATCGACGTGCGAGGGCAGTACAACGACCTGGAGCCGACCGCGAACGACGACTTTCTCGTCTTCCTCGCGCGAAGGTCGGGGGCAGTCGGCTAGCTAGGCTCGCGTGCTGTCGAGGTGTTGCAGGAGGTCGTGAGCGACAAGCTCGATCTCCTTGTGGCGCCACTCGGCGGCGCGGTACTGGCACGCGATCAGGCCCATCCGATGAACGCGCCTGAAGTCTCCGTAGACGAACGCGTAGCGGGCTTGATGAGCGTCGACCAGGCGTCTCGCCTGCGCTACGGCCTGCTTGTTGACTGAATACGAGGCCATGGCGGCAGTCTGGCCCGGGTCCTGCGCCGATCAGATCAGGCCTTTTCCTCCCACGCCTCGGATCTCCTTCCGGAGACGCCCAGGGCCTCCACGAGCGACTCCCCGCCGCCGGGCTTGCCGTCGAGCAGCTCCTCCAGTTGGTTGCTGATGCCACGGAAGCCCTCGAGGGCGCGTCGCAGCTTCGCTTCGAGTGGCAGCAGCTGAGCGCGGAGGGCTTCCTCCCGCTCGCGTGCGGCAACTTCGATCTGCCGCGCCATTCCCTCGGCGGCCTGCCGCGTGGCGCGGGCCTGCGCCTCGGCTTCGGCGAGAACCTTCGCGGCTTCCTCCTCGGCCTCGCGGCGTTGCCGCGTGCCGAAGGACTCAGCGGCGCTGTGGGTCTCTCTCGCGCTGGCCTCGGCCTCCGCCCGCATCCTCGCCGCGTCTTCTTCGGCCCGGCGCAGGTGGGCGCTTGCCTCCAGCTTCGCTCCGTCGTGCACTTCGGCCGCCGCGGCGGCTGCCTCCGCGCGGATCTGGGCTGCCGCGGCCTCGGCGGCCTCCAGGATGCCGGCGACGCGTTCGCCCACACCGGCGTAGTCCTGTTCCCGACTCGGCGGTGCCTGGCCGGCGGCTTCCACCTGAGGCTGCTCCGCCCCGGTTGGCCGCGCCTGACTCCGATCCTGCGATACCTCTCTCACTGGGCGGCTCCTTGACGCTGGACGGTTTGTTGGGGGGGCACGGCCCGAGCCCGAACCATCGCACGCCCGCTGCGTCGGTGCAAGCGGCGGCTCGCGCTGTGGCGGGACCCGGGGTGGGATCGCCTCGATTGCGCGATCGGCTCCTTTCTGCTTGCTCCCGCTCCGCCGCCTGGTCCGCCAGGCAGCACAGGCGGCGAGCAGCCCAAACGCTCCCGCCCCCAGGGAGAGAGCGACCCCGAGCATGTCTTCGTCTTCTCTCTGCGCCCGCGCGCCGAGGGGCGGAGGCTCCGGTGCTATGCGGATCGGGGTTACGGAGGTGACCGTGGTTACGGGGGCAACCGTAGTCACGGGGGGAACCGGGGTTCCGGAGGGAGCCGTGGTAACGGGCGTCGTGCCGATCGGAAAGCGATCCAGGAGCCCAGGGGGCTGCGCTCGCTGCCCGGCGGCAGCGACGGCCGCTGCGGGCCACTCGGCGCACCCGATCGCGAGGGCGAACGCGAGTACGAGCACGTTCTGTCTCCGGACCGACGACATCAGCGGATCGTCAGCGGCGTCCCGACCGGCAGCAGCCGGGCAAGTTGCACGATGTCCTCGTTCCGTAGGCGGATGCACCCATGCGAGACGCGTCCCGGAAGGAGGTCGGGACGGTCGGTTCCATGGATGCCGACGAAGCCGCCCGCCGGCCAGTCGGTCAGGACGGGGGAACGAGCGCTCGTGCCGAATGCAATCGGTCCGTAGAAGGGGCTGCTGTAGGCCCGGAGCTCGTTCCGGATGTAGAACTCGCCGCGCGGCGTCGGCGACTCGGGCTTCCCGACGCCGATCGGCGCCGTAAACACGCGCTTGCCCCTCGCGAACAGGGTTGCCTGAAGGTGCTCGAGGTCGACGACGAGCCGCGTGTGGACGAGGGTGTAGCCCCCGAGCGAGGCCCGGGGCACCAAACCCTCGACGTTGTCGGGCAGCGCAGGGGCGCGGACCTGCAACCAGATCGCTCCCCGGCGACCCTGACGGCGACCGAGGACCGGAACGAGGTTCGAGGTTCCCTCCGGTGTCTTGAGCTCTAGCGTCTCGATCGCGGGGGCCCCCTCGCGCGGCTCCGAGCGGACGGCAACGGCGCGGAGCAGGGGAGCCCAACGAGTTGCGTCGTCAGAGGCGCTGAGCGGCCGCGGGCGCGGGATCGCGAAGGCGGGCGCAGGCGACGCAGGCAACGCATCGGGTGCATCGACCGCCGCTGCGGGCTCGACTGCGGGTACGGCGGGATCCGATCGCGTCGCCACGATCACCGCGGAAACGAGGCCGAGGGCGGCGGCGAGGCTCACTGCGCCGAGGCGCAACCGGGTGGAGGTCGACGCGGCTAGCCGGTGAAACGTGGCTTCCCCTTGGCCCTCGTCGTCGCGGAGGACGTGACGAATCCCGTCGAGTCCACGATCCGGAAGGCCTCGGCTTGCCCGATGCCATCGTCGAAGGGACTGGCGGCGGGAAGGATGCCCACCAGTCGTCGCATCCAGGCGGCGTGGCGGGCCTCGACCGAGTGAATTGACACAGCCACTGCGAGGACGGCCGGCGACTGAATCCGCGGGGCCTGAGCCTTGTACGCGGCGACGGCGAGATCCTCGAAGGCAACCGCCGTCTCCAGGAATCTCCCCTGGTTTTCGGTCGTACCCTGGAAGTTGAACGTGGGGCGCTTGGCCGCTGCGCGCCCGAGCGCCTTGCGGAAGGCGGTCACGTGGGCGCGCTCGACCGGACCCACGACTGCGGCGGCCCGGGCTGCCTTGCCGCGCAGCGCCCCCTCGCGCTCGGCTTCCGTGTAGAACGCCGCCTGCAGGTACTCCAGGGTGAGCGCATAGTTGAGGATCGAGACGTCCCGAGGGCTGGTCGCGGCACCGGCAGCAGGCGCACCTGCCATCGCTCCGACCAGAGCGGCGCCTCCCACGGCGGCCTTCCGCAGGAAGCCGGCGCGGGAGTCGCCGTCGACGTTCTCCAGCGCCTCGCGGATCGCGCCGTCGCGGTCGAGGGTTGCCAGCGTCAGAGTCACGCGGATTTCACAAACTTCGTCCGGCGGACTGCGGCGGTCACCTTGGCTGCAGTCGCAGGCTGGTCGGTGGGTCCCGGAGCGGGCGACTCGCCGGCGATGAACCGAATCCAGGCGGCATGCCGAGCCTCGACCGAGACGATGCGTGCCGCCGCGGCGAGCGTGGGCTTGGTCAGATTTGCCGCCTGGCCGTTGTATGCTGCGACGCCCAGATCCTCGAGCGCGAGTGCCGCGGCGGTGAATCGCGCCGGATTTCGAGTCGCGTTGCCGAAGGCGAAGGTCGGCTTCTTCCGGGCGGCGCGTCCGAGCGCCTTCGTGATGAATGCGACGTGGGCGCGCTCGTGACTGCCGACCACACGCGCGAACTGTCGCAGCTCGCCCTTTAGGCTGCCCCGGCGGAGCGCCTCGGCGTAGAACTCCGCCTCGAGGTTCTCGAGCAGCAGCACGAGGTTGAGTATCCGCGCGTCCTGCGCGGGCGACGGCGCGGAGTGAGCGAGGCCCGGTAGCCCGGCGACGACGACGCCGCCGAGGGTCAGCGTGCCGCCGACGGCGAGCGCACGACGCAGCAGGGCTTGACGTGTGCTGTTCTCCCCCTCGCGCGCGAACAGCGCGGCGGCTTCCGGGTCAGCTACCTGAACGGTTACGAGGTCTGGCATGCCAGGGTCGACTTCGAGAGCAGGTCCGCTGGCGCCGGGGTGGACACCGGATCCATGGCAAGCACAATAGGTGACTTCCTCGCCGCTTGCCAAGGTGACGCGCCGGGTCCCTCGTCGACCGACCGGCCGCACTGAGGACGACTGGCTCGGCCAGCCAACGAGCCAGGTCGAGTTCGGGTCGGAAGCGATGAGTATTGCTGCGGCCGCCGGTCTGTACAGGCGACAGCCACGACGAAAGGAGCGCACGATGGTTATGGAGACATTCGTCACCCTGCCCGTGAAGGATCTGACCGAGGCGACGGAGTTCTTCACCAAGCTCGGCTTCTCGTTCGACCAGGAATTCACCGACGAGAACGCGACGCGCATGATCGTCAGCGACGACACGTCCGTCATGCTCTGCGCTCGCATTGCTCGTGGCCTCCAGCGTCATCTTCTCCCTCGGCGAGGCACCGGTCTTCACCCTGGCGACCGATCTGATCGTCGGCACCGCGCCCCCGTAGCGTGCGGGAGCGGCGTCGGCGATCTCGGAGACGAGCTCTGAGCTGGGCGGCGCGCTCGGGATCGCGGTGCTCGGCAGCATAGGCACCGCCCTCTACCGGGGCCAGATTGCGGACACCGTCCCGCAGGGGATTCCGCCAGACACGGCCGAGGCTGCGCGCGACACTCTCGGTGGCGCCGTTGCCGCGGCCGGCAGGCTCGGCGATCCACGCGCCGGCGAGCTGCTCGACGCCGCGCGCGAAGCCTTCACCCGGGGCGTGCAGGTTGCTGCGATCGTGAGTCCAATCCTCGCGATCGCCACCGCCATCGTCGCCGCGATCAGTCTGCGCGAGGCGCGAGCTGGAGGTGAGCCGGAGGGCGAAGCAGAAGGCGCGGTCGACGGCGCTGCCGCTGCAGGCACCGGCGCATGGCCAATAGAGCAGGCAGATTCGCGAGCACGCAGCCGCGGCAGCCGCTAGCGCTGGACGGTTGGGGCGTTCGTCGTCGCTCGGGGCGGAGCCTGCTCGAAGGAACGCCGGAGCGCTGCTGCCGCGAGCGTTTGCGCCTTGGCGGCCGCATCGAAACAGTCTGCCTTCGAGAAGAAGCCATGGACGGCGCCGTCGAAGCGGACGAGCTGCACGGGCACACCCGCACTTCCGAGCCCGGCGGCGTAGAGCTCGCCCTGGTCGCGGAGTGGGTCGAGCTCGGCCGTGATCACGAGCGCCGCTGGTAGACCCCGAAGGTCGTGCGCGCGGAGCGGCGACGCCAGCGGGCTGTCACCGTCGCCAGGACTTGCCAGGTAGTGACTCCAGCACCAGGCGACGTCGTCCCGCCCGAAGAAGAGAGGGTCGGACGTCCTGAGCAGCGACGGCGTGTCGGCTCGATGGTCGAGCGGCGGGTAGACGAGCAGCTGGAACACGAGCTGCGGCCCGCCGCGCTCGCGGGCAAGCAGCGCGACCGCAGCCGCGAGGTTGCCCCCTGCACTCGCGCCGCCGACGGCAAGGCGCGCGGTGTCCAAGCCGAGCTCCCGCCCGTGCTCCTCGACCCAGCGGGTGGCGGCATAGCAATCCTCGAGCCCGGCCGGAAACGGGTGCTCCGGCGCTCGCCGGTACGAGACCGACACCACCGCACACGGGGTTGCGTTCGCGAGCCGCCTGCACACCGGGTCGGCCGCTGCTAGCGAGCCAAGCACCCAGCCTCCGCCGAAGAAGTACACGAGCACGGGTAGTGGCCGGGGTGCCTCGGGGAGATAGAGGCGGATCCTGATCTCGCCTCCGGGAGCGGCTAGCACCCGCTCGAGGACCTGAGTAACGGGCTCCGAAAGCGCCGGCCCGAGCTCCGACAGCTCCGCCTTGCGCGCCTCGGCGACGGAGAGCTCGTGCAGCGGGCGCCTACCGTCGGCGTGCAGCGCGCGCCGATACGCCTCGACCTGCGGGTGGTGTTGCGCGGTCATCGCTGGGCCGTCCGCCTCACGGCACGAATGCCTTGATGACCTTGCATGGGCCTCCCTGCACCCGCCGCAGCTGATACCGGCCGACCGCCGCGGGGATCACGATCGTTTCCGCGTACGCGAGGCCGTGCACCGCTCCCCCTTCCGACTCGATCACGATCTCCTCTCCGGCGACGAGGTTGAGCACGTGAAACCGGCCGGCGGTGTCATCTGCGATCGTCCCCTCGAAGTCGAGCCGGTGCACGGCGTAGAACACGTCGGGGGAGCGGCCCAGATCCAGTTCGACCCACCCCGATCCCGAACGAACGGGGCTGGCCTCGGGAACGAGCTCGCGACGCACCGCCTCCCCCGAGCGTCGCGGGTCGAGGTTGGAGAACGCATGTGCGAGATGGACGGGCCTCAAATTGCCGTCGAGGTCGCGGCGAAGCCAGTCGTAGAAACGGAGTGTGTACAGGTAGGGCGTCGCGCTGATCTCGAGCACGGCGTTGCCGGCGCCGCTGGCGTGCGGTGTTCCGGCGGGAATCAGGTAGAGCCGGTGCGCCTCGGCCGGGTGCGTCTGCAGGTACTGCTCTGGCTCGAAGGCGAGCCCGGGCTCCTCCGCTCGCTCGGCCGCCGTACGGAACGCCTCGAGGTCTGCGTCCTCCCGCAGGCCGAGGAAGATCCCCGCTCCGGGAGTGGTGGCCATGACGTAGTAGGTCTCGTGCTGCGTGTAGGGCAGGCCGAAGGTGCCGCGCATGTAGCGCTCAGTCGGGTGGCACTGAATCGAGAGGTGACCCCCGTCGAGGGTGTCCAGGTAGTCGAAGCGGATCGGGAAGGAGACGCCGAACCGGCTTGCGAGCTCGGAGCCGAGGACACGCTCGCTCTGTCCGGCCATCAGGAGCTCGAACCCCACCTCCACCGGGTTGTCGGCTCCCAGCAGGATGCCGCTCTCCGGCGTGATCAGCTCGTATGACCAGGCGAGATTCGGAGCGTCGGTGGAGATTCCGAGTACCCGACGGAGCCACTGCCCTCCCCACGGCCCGGGCAGAAAGGTCGGCCGGACGCGGAAGGGCATCTCGGCGAGGGCTCGCAGCGAGCGGCGCAGCGACTCGCCCTCGACCGAGCGAGGCCGTTCGGGCGCGGACAGATCGACATAGCGGTCGACCCGCGGCAGCAACTCCTGCTTGTGCGCGTCGAGCAGCGGCCAGTCGACGAACAGGAGCCGTTGCTCCGATCCGGCCTCGCCGGGCGGTTGGCCGAGGTTTCCGGATGTCCCCTCCTGCACGCGGTTGAGGCTCATCCGCTTCGGGATGTCGACGTACCAGAGGCGCTCATGCGCCTGGAGAGCGCTACCCGGGCCGAGCACGACCGTCGTGTCCGCCTGTGCGAGCCGCGTCCTCGGCGGTCCGTCGAGGAGGTCCGAGAGCGAACCTTCGAAGATCCTGGCGAAGACCGGGTCGCCTGGGATCGTCGATCCAGCCGTGCGTCGCCGGATTTGCTCCCAGGGCGCGAAGGAGTCACGAGCGTCGACAACCTCGGTCGTAACGCCCAGAGGCTCGAGTGCTGCGAGGAAAGAAGCCAGGAAATCGTCCCACGGGAGCGCCGCCGGTCCATCGACGGCGAGCGTGCGAGGCTTGTGCCGGAGGATCTCGGCTGCCAGCGCCTCGAACCCGGTCTCGACTGCACCCTCCGCGAGCGGGTAGCGGGGATTCGGGTCGTAGTTGGCGGGAGGCGTGATGCGACTCCGCGCGGCTCAGGCGACGGCGCGGGCGGCGGGGGCGGCGGGTTCCTGCACCAGTGGGAGCCCGGTGATCGCGCCGATCATCTCCGCGGTCCGCTGTGCCGCCGCCGCGGGCGGGAGCCGGCCCGTCAGGACGGCCTCGAGCATCGTCTGCAGCTGAACTGAGACGCGAGGGTAGGAAGGCAGCCATGGCCTCGCCACCGAGCCCTCGAGTATCTCGGCGATCTGCGAGAAGAACGGGAACTCCGCCACGACCAATTCGATCGCCGAACGCCGGGAAGGTATCCGACCGGTGGAGCGAGCCACGCGAGCAAGGGCCTCGGGCTCGACGGCGCGCTCGAGGAGCCTCATCGCCAACCGAGGCTGCGCTGCCTGGCGAAAGATCGCGAACATCATCCCACCGGCAACGCTCGCGGGGGAGCCCTGCGGGCCTGCGGGTACGCGCGAAAAGCCGAAGTTGTCCCAGATCTCATGGTGATCGACGCCCAGCGCTTCCGCCAGCGCCTGCGCTTCGTAGACGCCACCGAAGCTGAGTGCCGCACGCCCTTCGGCGAGCGACCGGATCGGCTGGTTCCAGTCGTACCCCACGACCTCGGAGGGGACGATGCCCTCCTCGAGCAGGCTGCGGAGGTAACGGAGCACTTGCGCCGTCGCCCGCGAGCTGAGAGTCACGCCGGCGGGCTCGAGCACGCGGGCTCCGTTCGAGGCCAGGAAGGCGATCAGGCAGTACGCCGTCGTTTCGCCGGCGATCGAGCCACCCGGCATCGCGATCGGACCCGGGAGGCCGGTCTCCACGATCGCGCGGCCAATGGCTCGCAGCTCGGCCCACGTCGCAGGAGGCTCCAGGCTTCGCGACTCGAGCTCGCGCCGGCGGTACCAGAGTCCGCCCGCGTCGGCGAACGGCGAGACGCCGAACGTCTTGCCGTCGTACCGGTTCGCGCGGACGAGCGACTCAAGGAAGTCGACCTCGTGCTCGTCACGGACCCAGCCCTCGTTCAGCTCCTCGAGTGTGTGGATGAATCCGGCGGCCGCGAACTCGGGTGCCCAAACCGTGTCCAACAGGGCGAGGTCGGGCGCCTGCCCCTCAGCGACGGCGTGGGTCAGCGTCCGGTGCAGTGAATCGTGCGGCACCTTGACGACGCTGATCTGATTGCTCCGCCCGGCCGCGTCGCGAACCATCCGCCCCCACGGGCCCTCGCTCGGCACGACGACTCGAACCTCCGGCTGATCGGGCCGGCGGCTGAGCCAGTGAGGGTTGACGAACGATCCGCGTCGCCTGTGCCGGAGAATCACGCCCTCGTCAGCCAGCTCGGACAGCGCCCTGCTCACCGGCGTCCGGCTGATCGTGTAGCGCTCGCAGAGCTCGTGCTCGGTCGGAAGACGGTCGCCCGGGTCGTGGTAGCGGCCGCTCAAGATCTCCTCGAGAAGGAGTGTCTTCAGCTGGAAGTAGAGCGGGATGGGCTGCCGGGAATCGATCGCCATTGCGTCTTCGCTCGGTTCTCGCACTCTAACTCGGCTCCTGATGTGACTCGGGCGATCCAGATCCGGTGCTCATCCTGCCACCCGGATTTGACTTGAGGGCGACCATTTTGTTATCTGACGATTGCAAAAACGGGACGCGATCGGAAGGCGAGGATTGAGCGACGGCGTGCTCGAGACTGAACCGCAGACGGAGCCCGCCGGCGACTCGGTGCTGATCGGCAAGGCAAAGGCCGTGCTGGAGGCCAACTGGTTGGGCCACGCGACGTCCCCCTCACGTCGTCTCTACCCGCACCAATGGAGCTGGGACGCGGCCTGCATCGCGATCGGCTACGCCCCGTGGAATCAGGCTCGGGCGGAGACGGAGCTGCGCTCCCTCTTCTCCGGACAGTGGCGTAACGGCCTGCTGCCGCACATCGTGTTCACCGACGGAGCCCGGTACTTCCCCGGCCCCGAGTTCTGGCAGACGGAGCGGTCGCCTGACGCTCCTGAGTGGCCGAGGACCTCGGGGATCGTCCAGCCGCCGATCCACGCGACGGCTGTCTTGCAGGTGTACCGCCTGGCGAGCGACCGAGCACGGGCGGCCGTCTTCCTCGAGGAGCTCCTGCCGAAGCTCGCCGCCTGGCATGCATACCTGTACCGCGAGCGAGCGCGAGCCGACGGCGGTCTCGTCGAGATCTGGCATCCGTGGGAGTCGGGAATGGATAACTCCCCGCTCTGGGACGTCGCGCTCGAACGCATGTCGTTCGAGACGGAGCTGTTGCCGGAGTACGAGCGGGTGGACATCGACGTCGCCGAGGCGGCCGAACGGCCTTCCGACGGCGAGTACGACCGCTACGTCTACCTGGTGAGCGTGTTTCGCGAGCTCGCCTACGACTCGTCGCGGATGAAGCGCGTGGCGCCGTTCGCGCTCCAGCCCGTCCTGTTCAACTCCCTCCTCGTGCAGTCGAACCGTGACCTCGCCGAGATCGCGCGCGTCGTCGGCGTCGACCCGGACCCGTTCGAGACCTGGGCCGAGAGCACGTCCTCTGCACTCGAAGACACGCTCTGGGACGAGGAGCACGCCGTCTACGTCGACTACGACGTCGGGGCGGGAGAGCGTGTCGATGCGCGGACCGCCGCCGGCCTGGCACCGCTCTACGCCGGCGTGCCGACCACCGCGCGGGCTGAACAGATGGTCGAGTTGCTCGCGGAGTCGCGAGTCGCGGTGGGCGACTCGAGCTGGGCCGTGACAAGCCTGGCTCCCGGAGATCCGGGTTTCCGGGCCGCGCGCTACTGGCGGGGGCCGGTGTGGCCGATTCTCAACTGGGTCTTGCAGCGTGGTCTCGATCGCTACGGGTACCGGACCCTCGCCGCGGAGGTCCGCCGCGCGATTGTCCAGCTGGCGCGGAACGGGGGCTTCTGGGAGCACTACAGCCCCGAGACGGGCCGGGGTCAGGGCGGAGAGCAGTTCGCCTGGACGGCGGCGCTCGTCCTCGACGTGCTGCACGAAGAGGGGCTGGAGCCAGAACCGCTACGGCGCCCGAAGCTCGAGCATTGACTTCGACTGCATTTTTTGTTACATCCGCATGGCAATTGAGGGTCGCAAAGTGGTGAAGTAAGCTGGTTTCCGGATCGGAGGAGCATGGGGCAGAAGTCTTCGCCGAAGGTGGGTTGGAGAGCTCAGGTCATGAGCGTGCAGCTGGTCGAATCGGTGTTGCGCGCTCCCTACCGGCACAGGAGGATCGCATGAGCACCGACAACGACCACGAGCACGACGTGTCCCCCTGGGACGAGCCATTCGACAGGCGCTCCGCGCTGATCAAAGCCGGCGGTGTCGGGGCCATCCTCGCCCTCGGCGGCTTGGCCGGAGCGAGCCGTGCGACCGCGGGCCCGGTCCAGAATGCCGGCGACGTCACGGCCTTTTTCGGCCAGTTCGGCGGAATCGCCGAGCAGGAGGGGATTCGTAAGTTCGTCTTCAAGGGCTTCAGAGGGAACGTCGATCCCGTCTTCGCGCCGATCAGCGCCCCCAATCTCTTCGTCGACCGCGTCAGGGCGGAGGCGAAGGCCGGGAAGGGCAACATCGACGTTCTCGTCGGCCTGCACGGCGACTTCGTCACCTTCCAGAACGAGGGTCTCATCCGAGGCGTCGACGACGTGGCCAAGCAGGTGAAGTCCTTGCCCGCGCCCCTGGTCAAGATCGGGAAGCTGGGTACGAAGACCCAGTTCTACGTCCCCCATTCGCAGGCGACGTACGTGATGGTCGCCAACAAGGACGTGCTCAAGTACATGCCCAAGGGAGCCGACATCAACGCGCTCACGTATGGGCAGGTGTTCGCGTGGGCCAAGGCAATCCGCAGGGGCACGGGGCAGAACAGGTTCGGGCTCCCTGCCAGCGACACCGGCCTGCTCCACCGCTTCCTTCAGGGCTTCCTCATCCCCTCGTTCACCGGAGGCTTCGTCACAGGGTTCCGCTCGAAAGAGGCCGTGGCAGCTTGGACCTATATGCGCCAGCTCTGGGAGTACACCCATCCGCAGTCGCTCACATACGCGTTCATGCAGGATCCGCTGCTGAGCGAGGAGGTGCTGCTGGGCTGGGATCACGTCGCGCGCCTGAAGACGGCGCTCGACCAGCGCCCGGACGACCTTGTTGCCTTCCCGGTCCCGAAGGGCCCAAAGGCGCGGTCGTACATGCCGGTCATAGTGGGGCTCGCGATCCCCAAGAACGCGCCGAACCCGGCGGGTGGGAAGGCGTTGATCCGTCACATGCTGACGATCGGCGCTCAAGCGCAGATCCTCTCTCTCACCGGATTCTTCCCGGCCGCCGGCGGCCGGCTGTCCAAGAGCATCTCCCCTGGCCTGCTCGCGGAGGCGGCCGCGGTGCGCAAGCAGCAGAAAGCGCCGGATGCGGTGCAAGCCTTGCTGCCGATCGGGATCGGGGCCGAAGGCGGAAACTTCAGCAAGATCTACCGCGACACCTTCACGCGGATCGTCCGCAACGGCGAGAACATCCAAGCCGTCCTCAAGGAGCAGGGCGATCTGCTGCAGGAAATCTTCACGAAGACAGGCGCGCCTTGCTGGGCGCCCGATCCGCCGAGTGGAAAGGCGCCCTGCCGCGTGAAGTAGGAACGACAAAGCAGCACTAGGTCGCGTGACGACGATCGCCCAAGAGACCGCGCCGCTCAAGCGCCGGAAACGACGGTGGGAGGGTTTGCCCTACTGGCTGATCCTGCCCACCGTCGTCTATCTCGGTGTCTTCTTCGTGTGGCCGATGATCCAGGGCTTCGGGCTCGCGCTCAGAGACGAGAACGGGTGGGGCTTGACGGCGTTCCAGACGATGGTGGACGACGCGGCCTTCGGCGAGGCGATGAGCTTCACCTTCCTCCTGATCCTCGTCATCGTCCCCATCCAGTTCGTCCTCGCGTTCGGCATGGCCCTCCTCTTGAACGCGAGGCTTCGAGGTGGCGGCATCTTCCTGTACATCTTCTTGCTCCCGCTCGCGATCTCGGATCTGGCGGCGGGAATCGCGTGGTCAGCCATCTTCACCGAGCGCGGCTACCTCAACACGATTCTCGAAGGCGTCGGGGCGGTCGACGTGCCGTTCATCTTCCTCGACCCGACCTCGAAGACCCAACTCGTCATGGTGGTCGCCGTCGCCGAGATCTGGCGCTCGACGACGTTCATGATGGTCATCCTCTTTGCCGGACTGCAGGCCATTCCGCGCGACTACGTCGAGGCCGCCGAGGTGTTCGGCGCCGGTTTCTTCCAGCGTGTCCGGCATGTCATCTTTCCGATGCTCAAACCGTCGATCCAGGTCGCGCTGCTCCTCCGCTTGATCTTCGCCTTCGAGGTGTTCGCCGTCGTGATCGCGCTGACCGGATCGGGCGCCACGGTGCTCGCCGCCGAGGCCTACAAGTGGCAGGCCACGAACGAGAACGAGCACGTGGCGGCCGCCTACTCCGTCGTCATTCTCGGCCTGTCCCTCGCGGCCGCGGCACTCGTGCTGGTCCTCCTACGCACTCCCAGAGAGCGGAGGCTTCGCTGATGGCTCTGCCGCGAATCGGGATCGGCCGGGCGCTCGCCTACGTCGCAGCGCTGGCTGTCTCGGCCTTTGTGCTCGCGCCGATCTACCTCATCACCATCGCGGCTTTCTCGAGCTTCGATGCCGTCTACGAATACCCGAAAAACCTCATCCCGAAAGAGGCCACGACCGAGACCATGCGGGTCTTTCTCGATTCCGAAGGTGTCACCGACTCACTCCGGCGAAGTGCCTATGTCGCCGCAATAACCATCGTCGTCTGTCTGGCTATCGGCACCCCTGCGGGCTATGCGCTCGCTCGTTTCTCGTTTCGCGCAGCCAATCCCTTCCAGCTTGCGCTCGTGAGCACTCGCGCGTTCCCGCTCATCATCATCGCGATCCCGCTCGCGGTGACCTATCTGCGGGTAGGGATCGACGACACCGTCTACGGCGTCGCGATGGCGCACATCGCCTTCACGCTGCCCCTGACGGTCCTCGTGACGGCCAGTGTCTTCGCCGGAATCTCGTACGAATTGGAGGAGGCGGCGATGACGCTCGGCTGCAACCGGCTGTCGGCGTTTCGCCGGATCGCGCTCCCACTCGCCTTTCCAGGAGTCGCCGCTTCGGCGATCTTCATCTTCGTCACGTCCTGGAACGAGGTCTTCGCGGCGGCCATCCTGACCTTCAGGAACCGCACGCTGCCGGCGCAGCTGCTGGCCGCGCTCGATACGTCTCCGCTCACGTACCGGCTTGCCGGCGGCTTCTTCCTGCTGGCCCCGGCATTGGTCGTCATCTTCTTCATCCGCAAGTACCTGCTCACGACGTGGGGGCGGGTGGCTCGCTGACATCTGTCCACCGCACCGCAGGCAACCAAGCTTGCTCGAGAGGGGCACGAGAGAATGGCTGACATCCGTTTCGAGGGCGTGCGCAAGAACTTCGGCAAGTTCGCGGCCGTGGACGGCGTTGACCTCGAGGTGAAGGACCGTGAATTCGTGGTGTTGCTCGGGCCATCGGGCTGTGGAAAGACGACGCTCCTGCGCTGCCTGGCCGGGCTCGAACGGGTGGACGACGGACGCGTGTTCATTGGAGATCGCGACGCGACGGACCTTGCACCGCGGAGCCGGCGCATCGCGATGGTGTTCCAGAGCTATGCGGTCTTCCCGCACATGAAGGTGTACGACAACATCGCGTTCGGGCTGCGTATGCAAAAGGAGAGCAAGGCGGTCATCGGCGAGCGGGTGCGCTCCTCCGCCGAGCTGCTGCACATCGAGGACTTTCTCGCCCGGTACTCGTCGCATCTCTCGGGGGGGCAACGGCAGCGCGTGGCCGTCGCTCGCGCGATCGCCACGAAGGCGGACGTCCTGCTGATGGACGAGCCGCTCTCCAATCTCGACGCACTCCTTCGCTTGGAGATGCGTGCGGAGCTGAAGACGCTGCTGCAGAGCCTGGACGCAACGACGATCTACGTCACCCACGACCAGATCGAGGCCCTCAGCATGGGCGACCGCATCGCGGTGATGAACAAGGGCCGCATCGTCCAGCTCGGCAATCCGCTCGAGGTGTACGACAATCCCGCGGACACGTTCGTCGGCGGCTTCATCGGCACGCCGCCGATGAACTTCCTCGAAGCGCAGGTGTCGAGCGACGGCACCACGTCGACCGTCGAGGTCAGCGGGGGCTCGTTCACGTTCGAGAGTGATGCGGCGGCGCTCGCGGGACACAATCTCCTGCTCGGCATCCGCGCGGAGGCGATCGGCGTTGAGACCGCTGCGGCCGACGGACTCGTTCGGGCCAAGGTGGTCGTGCTGGAGCCGCTCGGCTCTCACAACCTCCTGACGGTGCGCTGCGGCGAGGACACGCTGAAGGTCTCCATCAGCGCGGAGCTCTTTCCGCTAGTCGACGCCGACGTCTGGCTGCGGCTCGAGCCCGCCCGGATCCGCTGGATGGACCGCGACACGGGCATGGCGATCCCGACCGGCGCGGAACGGCTTGCTACAGAGGCGGCTGTGGTCATCTCGTGACGGGGTGACCGAGAACGCGCCGGACGACGACGAGCCTCGGGCGTTTTGGCGCGCACTTGAGCTCGTGACCCGCTGATGAGGCCCCGGGGCACGTTCTCGGCCGGCGTGGCCCTGCCTGAGGCGCGCCTTCCGGAGGAGTCGCAGCGGGCGCTCACGAGGGGAACCACCGGGGTCGACTTCGAGCTCGAAGGCATCTCCGTCCGCGCCGGCGATCTTCCGCTTCACCGCCAGTCCGGCGACGGCGGCCTCCGCCAGTGCGTGCGCCTCGTGGTGCAGGCGAGTGAGGAGCGAGGAGCCGCACGCGTCGAGGT
>Ga0136614_10001144_pt1 | contig 15173 bp, 11 predicted proteins | sample AntDrymUQ2792106_2_FD_106643 | JGI IMG/M metagenome (GOLD analysis project Ga0136614, IMG submission 106643) | Polar desert sand microbial communities from Dry Valleys, Antarctica - metaG UQ279 (21.06) | ecosystem: Environmental > Terrestrial > Soil > Desert | place: Antarctica: Dry Valley... | reverse complement strand
CCGTGATTGAGGGTGAAGTGCGTGTCGACCATCGCGGCGACGAGCGTGTGCTGCGTCCCGGCGACCAGACGACGACTGCCGCGAGCATTGAACCCGTTCCCGTGCGTGACGAAATTGCGTGGAGCCGCGACGCAGAGCGCTACGTCAAACTTGTCGGCGCGTTGACAGACCTGCGGCGTGAGTTGGATCAAAAGGTGCCAAGCCCCGGCGTCAGATACGAAAGCCGTCTGCTGAAAATGGTTCCCGGAGAGACGGTTCTGTACGCGGCGCTGCCGAACGTCAGCGCGGGTTTGAGCGAGTCGTACCGCATCATGCAGGAGCGGATTAAACAGAATGCGGCACTGCGCGAGTGGTGGGAGAAAGAGCACCGTAGCGAGACGCCGGAAAACGGGCCGCGCCTCGACCGAATCATGGATAGCATCCGCGAGTGCGGCGAATACCTCGGTGGCGAGATTGTCATCGCCGCGTCGATGAATGAACAGGGATCGCCCGACGGCCCGCTCGTTCTGGCCGAGTTGCGCGACGCCGAAGGCTTCCGCCGTTTCCTTGAGCAGCACCTGAAAACTCTCGCCGGTGAAGGCGCGAACTCACCGTCAGTGCGCTTCGTCGATGATCCGCGCACCGCACCATTGCAGGTCGAGGCGGGAAAATCACGTCATGAAGTTTTCGTGTGGATTGACCGTGATATTTTTGCAGCGGCACCTAAGCTTGAAGCGTTGCGACGGCTCGCGGCGGCCAAAGACGCGGGCGGCGTGAACTTTGAAGGAACGCCGTTTTATGCACGCATCGCTGAGACGTACCGCGAAGGAGCCGGCTTGATCGTTGCCGCCGATCTTGAAAAGATCGTCGCCAGCGTGACACGCGAAGGTGCGCCGGCGGCTGGCGGCGAGAATCGCATCGAAGCTCTGCGCCGGCTCGGCCTGCTTGACCTGAAGCACTTTATCGCTGAGCACAAGACACTCGACGGCAGAGATCAGAACCGCGCGGTGCTCAGCTTCAACGAGAACAGTCGCGGTGTCGCGTCGTGGCTGGCCGCGCCCGGCCCGATGGGCGCGCTCGAATACATCTCGCCGGACGCCAACCTCGCGGCGGCCTTCGTCTTCAAGCAGCCAGTCGCACTTGTTGATGATCTGCTCGGCGTCATGGAAACGGCGGTGCCCAGCGTCCGTGAACATTTGAAACAGGTGGAAGCGAGGCTCGGCCTGGACGTGCGCCGTGATTTCGCCGCGCCGCTCGGCGGTGAATTCGCCTTCGCCGTCGACGGGCCGCTGCTTCCGACGCCTTCGTGGAAGATCATCATCGAAGTCTACGACCCGGCGCGCCTGCAACAGACTTTCGAACGGCTGGTCGAAGAGATCAACCGAGAGGCAGCGCGCCACAATCAGAAGGGTCTGCATTGGGAACGCGTCGACAGTGGCGGCGGGCGCGTGTTCTACACACTGGTCTCCGTCGATACTGGTATGGAACTGCACTACACCTACGCGAATGGTTACATGATCGCCGCGCCGAGCCGCGCGCTAGTCGACCGCGCGCTAAGATTCCGCGAATCGGGTTACGTGCTGCCGCGTTCGGCACGCTTCATCTCGACGCTGCCCGCCGACGGGAACGCGAATTTTTCGGCCATCTTCTACCACGATCTCGCGCCGGTGATCGAGCCTCTGACACGGCAATTAGGCGAGGCAAAGGATGGATCGGCGCAACAACAGGCGCTGCGCTCGCTCGGCGAAGCGGTCAAGTCGCCGTCGCTGGCTTACGCCTACGCCGGGGACAACCGAATCATCTTCGCCGCCGACAGCCGCGACGGCAGTCCGTTTGGCCTGAGTCCGGCGAGTCTGTTTGGTCTGCCCGGCTCATTCGGGATTCAGCACATCCTCGAACAGGGGATGCACGGGAACAAAACGACACGTTGACCGCAAACGTCATCGAATGTCATTGCCGACTGTTTGTGAGAGTAAGATAAGGAGAAGCAACCGTGAGTTTATCGAGACACACCGCAAAGACCCGTCGGTTTGTGATGAAGGTGGCCTTCAGTCTGAGCCTCGCCTCAATAATTTTCTTGCAGGGATGCAACGCGACGATTCACAACGAACTGATGGGTGTCGAGGAAGTGGTCATCAACGGCCACAAAGTTGTCGTCACCGATTGTTACCATGTCGGCAAACAGACGGCGCAGACTATCGAAGACGCGCCCGGCAAATCGATCCACCGCTTCAATCCGTGCCGCGACGCCGACATTCTGATTAAGTATGAAGAGTTAATCGTCAACGGTAAGTCCTACGGGATGCTGAACAGGGGCGACCGCGTAACGCTCGATCATCATCATCGGGTGTTGATTAACGGTAAAGCGGCGAAAGAAGCAACCAACGCTGAACACATCTCCGGACTTTGATCGCGCCTTTTGAAATAATCTGTCCGGTTGGAACGATAAAGGAAAATAGTTATGAGCCGATTGAACACCATTCTGAGATTCATCGTAATCGGTCTATGCTTTGCTTCGGTATTGATGAACTAAACCGTGACATGGGAGAGTGGTCCAAGAAGTGATTGGGGGGCGCAGACGATCATTTTTAACTGGAGAGACACAGAGAGGGTTGGGCGTTGACACGTCAGAGCTGTTTCGGTGTTTTCTATGCTGCCTTCTGCTTTCTGTGTCGAGTAAGTGCCCCGAAACCTCGTCTGCTCTGATTTAGGAAAACAAATGTCTCTTTCCGCGGCAAGTCCGGTCATTGAGCTTGACGATCTCGGAGTCACGTTCGGCAAGCGCGCCGTGCTGAAGAATCTACGTGGTTCTTTGGCGGGGCGCGCGATTGGTTTGCTCGGCCCGAACGGCGCGGGTAAGACGACGCTGATTCACACACTGCTCGGATTTCACCCGCCCTCCTCCGGCACGGCGCGGATTCTGGGCCACGATATCACGGCGGACGCGAAGCGGATTCGCGCCGCCGTCGGCTACATGCCGGAGCGCGACGCATTCATCGCGAAGATGAGTTGCGTCCATTTCGTCAGTCTGATGGCGGAACTGTCGGGGCTGCCGCCGAGCGCCGCACTCGAACGCGCACACGAAGCCTTATTCTATGTCGGACTCGGCGAGGCGCGCTATCGCACGATTGATACTTACTCGCTCGGCATGAAGCAGCTTGCAAAGCTCGCACAAGCTATCGTCCACGGGCCGCGCTTAATCATCCTCGACGAGCCGACGAATGGACTTGACCCGCCAACCCGCCAGCGCATGATTCGTTTGATAACCGAGATTCGAGACAAAGGCCGGGCGCAGATTCTACTGTCGTCGCACTTGCTGAGAGATGTCGAAGAATGTTGCGACGAGATTTTAATTCTCAAAGACGGATGTATCGCCGCGCAGTGCGACCTCGAAGCGGAGCGCCGGTCAAATCGCAAGTTCATCGAGATGGAGACGCGCGGCACCGCGGTCACGGCCTTCGCCGAAGCCATCGGCCACCTCGGTTGCGAATACGCTTTGACCGGCGAGCGGCGACTAAAGCTTGTGTTGCAGAACGGCGTCGAGATCCGCGATCTGTACACCATCGCTGCCGAGAAGCAGGTGCAGATTCGCCGCCTCAACTACAAGCGCGATTCGCTCGAAGACATCTTTCTGAAGGCAATGGAAGGAAAACAGTCTGAAGTCTGAAGTCTGGAGTCAAGACTTCTTAACTTATAACCTCTGGAGTCGAGACTTCTCAACTCATAACCAATGTCATAACCATAATCGCTCGTCGAATCGTAAGGTCTTCAGACTCCAGACTTAAATTATGTCCGTCTATGAACACACCTATCGACCTTACGCCGGCGAGTTGACGCCGGTGTGGTCGCGTTTTCTGATCATCCCGCGTCAGGCCTACCGCAGCGTCTTTCAATCGAAGTTGTTCGTCGCGGTCTTCGCGCTCGGCTTCGTCTATCCGCTGGTCACGGCGATTCTGATCTATCTGCAACACAATGTGAACGCGCTCGGCTTGCTGCGCCTCGACATCCGTGAGTTGGTGCCGGTCAACGCTTCGTTCTTTGAAACCTTTATCAGAGTGCAGGGGATGTACGCCTTCTTTCTTAATTTGTTGGTGGGGCCGCCGCTGGTTGCGCGCGACCTGACGAACAACGCGCTGCCACTTTATCTGTGCCGCCCATTCACGCGCGCCGAATACGTGTTCGGCAAACTTTCAGTCTTACTGATTCTGTTATCGGTGGTGACGTGGGTTCCGGCGCTGACATTATTTCTCTTCAAGGCGTACCTTGAGGGGGCCGGGTGGTTCGCCGCCAACCTGTGGATCGGCGGGGCCATCTTCGTCGGAAGTGGAGTCTGGATTCTGGTTATCGCGTTGCTGTCGCTCGCCATCTCGGCGTGGGTCAAGTGGCGCATGGTGGCCAGCGCGGCATTGCTCGGAATCTTCTTTATTCCGACGGCGTTCGGCGGAGTCATCAACACACTGTTTTTGACGCGGTGGGGAAGTTTGCTGATGCTTCCTAAATTGATCGGCGCGGTGTGGGCGGGTCTGTTCGGCACGTTCGCGAGCTTCCGGCGCGCGAGAGATGTTGAGATTAGACTGAAAGGCGAATGGCAAATGGTCGAGTTGCTGGAGCCGCCGTTATGGACTTCGTGGGCGGTGCTCGCTTTTATCTGCATGGTCTGTTTGTTGGTGCTGTTCCGCAAGGTGCGCGCTTATGAGGTGGTGCGAGGATGACGGGCGCGTCGTCACAGATGATCGTCTTCGAGGATGTCTCGAAGTTTTACGGCGAGGTGCTCGGCGTCAACCGCGTCAACATCTCAATCGCGCCGGGCATCACCAGTCTCGTCGGCCCGAACGGTTCGGGGAAGACAACGCTGATGAACTTGATGACCGGACTGTTGCGCCCGACGCGTGGCCGCATCAGCGTGCTTGGCACCGCGCCCGACCAGCCCGAACAACTCTTTCGCAAAGTCGGCTATTGCGCGCAGTTCGATTCATTCCCGAAGGGTGTGACAGGGCGCGAGTTCGTCAGGTTCTATCTGATGGTGCATGGACACACGAAGGCGGAAGCGAACCATTTGACCGACGCCGCGCTTGAGCGTGTCGATTTGCGCGACGACGCCGAACGCAAAGTCGCGGGTTATAGCAAGGGGATGCGACAGCGCATCCGACTCGCACAGTCAATCGCTCATAATCCGTCGGTGCTGATTCTCGACGAGCCGCTGAATGGACTCGACCCGATGGCGCGCGCCGAAGTCATCCGCCTGTTTCGCCAACTCGCCGAAGAAGGTCTGCACCTCGTCATCTCAAGCCACATCCTTCACGAAGTGGATATGATGTCGGACTGTGTGGTGCTTCTCAATAACGGATATGTCGTCGCGGAGGGCGATGTCCACGGCGTCCGCGACGAGATGGAAGAGCACCCGATGCAGATTCTGATTCGTTGCGACCGTCCGGCGACGCTCGCCGCGCGCGTCTTCGAGCATGAGGATGTGGTCGAGGCGCGGCTGCACAAAGACCGGCGCGGTTTGTTCGTCAAGACGCGCGACGCCGACAAATTTTACCTGACACTGAATCGCATCGTGCTTGAAAGCGGCATCAACATCGAGTCGGTCGCGCCGGCGGACGACGATCTGAACGCGGTCTACAAATACCTGATCGGCTCGGAGGCAGACGGCTCATGAGTTCAACCATCGAAGTTGCGCCCGCCGAACAGACGGCGACCGCCGCGCCGTGGACATTTTGGACACGACAGACGCTCGCCGTGATGCGTCTCGAAGTCGGGAAGAATTTTTTGAATCGTCGCGCGTCCCTGCTCTACCTGCTTGCGTTTCTGCCGGTCGTGCTGCTCGCGCTACTCGCAGTATTTCCGCCGCCCGCACGCGAGTGGCAGTCATTCAACCTGCTCAGTGTCGTCTATTCCGTAATCTACAATGGGCTGATTCTGAGAACCGTCATCTTCTTCGGTTGCGCATGGGTGTTCATGAATTTGTTTCGCGGCGAGGTGGTTGATCGCAGTCTGCACTACTATTTTCTTTCGCCGGTGCGGCGCGAGGTGCTGGTCGTCGGCAAGTATCTGTCCGGTTTGGTGGCGACGGTCACGCTTTTCACCGCGACCACTGTGCTTACCTTTCTGCTGCTCTACCTGCCGCGTGGCGGGGCAGAGACATCAGTGTATCTGCTGGAAGGGCAGGGACTCGTCCATCTTCTGACGTACGTCGGCGTGACCGTTTTGGCGTGCATCGGCTACGGCGCGTTCTTTCTCTTAATCGGATTGATGTTTCGCAACCCGATCATCCCCGCTCTGATTATCTACGGGTGGGAGTGGATCAGCTTTTTGCTTCCGCCGCTGCTCAAAAAAGTGAGCGTCATTCATTACCTGCATTCGCTCGTCCCCGTCCCCGTGCCCGAAAGCCCCTTCGCGATTCTCGCCGAACCGACGCCTGCGTGGGCGTCGGTTCCGAGTCTCATCGTCGTGACCGGCGCCGTGCTTGCGCTCGCCGGCTGGCGGATTCGCCGGATGGAGATTAGATACGGCGGAGACTAAACGGGGAATGAAAGGCAGGAAACAGAATACAGAACACAGCACACAGAAGATAAAAGGCGGCTGCAATTAAAAGTGGAACTCAATCTCTAAGTCTCTACGGGACAATGCTAAGCACACAACAAGCTAAGTCCCACTTATAATTGCACCCATAAAAAGCGGCGGTCTGTCCCCTTCCGTATTCTGTATTCTGTATTCTGTGTTCTCGTTAGAATAACCGGAGCTGTAGCGCATCGAAGACAGTGAAGTTGTCCCACCGATTTGCCAATCCTGAACCGGTTTGGTGGTTGTAAATCCCGGCGCCTATGGCCGTCGCCATCAAGACATTGGATGTTGAGTACATTAATGACCCGTCGGCGTATACATCGATGATGCCGGTGTTCCGTGTAACCACACGCAAGGTAGTCCAGTTGGTCGGCATCTGCACGTTTCTCGTCAGGTCGGTGCGATTTCCCGCACTGTAATACCCGACGTTGAGAACTTTCGGGCCAGACGGATTGTCGTTGGCATCGCTCGTGTAAGCGAAAAAGAAATTACTACCGTCGATGACGCGGAAGCTGAGACCGGTGTGAATGCCGCTGCCCCACGTGCCCGCGCGACGGTCAACGCGCACATCGAGATTGCCGGTTGTTGATCCCGTCGGAACCCACGCCGAGCAGGTTCCATTGGCGAGCAGAACGGCACGCCCGTTGAGAATGCCGAAGGGCATCAGCGTTAATGAAGGTTGGCTCATCTGCCACGCCTGCACGCCCGCCGTACCACCTTCAGTCGAACCCAGGCCGCCGCTCCCACCTAAAGTATAAGTTGAGTTTCTTCGTGAAAACGAATCGAAGATGTGCGCCCCGCTCGGCACAGGTGAGGGCGCTTCAACGGACACGGACGGCTGGGTGGAAGCAGTCTCGTTTGAAAATCCCGGTGCCGTCGGGTCAACAACAAATTGGGGCAGAGGACAATCCGGACATTCGCCGAGCACACCGTAAGGATAGAGGGTGCCACGCAATCGCCCGACGTGCTGGCTCCCGTTATGACCAGGCGATAAGTCCGCGACGTGAAGTGAGGGGCGGAAAAAATTGCTGAGAAGATTGCCGCCCGACGCGAAAATCGTTTGGGGAATGAAGGACGCTAACGTCGAGTGACTGCCCAGCGCGGCGGGGTCTTCGCGCGGATTGCTGCCCTCGTAGCCGCGCACCTGTGCGATTCGTCCGTCAAGATTGTTATGGTCGGAGCCACCGATCAGCAGTCTTCCACCACCGCCGGGAAATCCCGGCGTGCGGCGCGGGCCGGCGAAGGCTGTTCTACCGACGGGCACGCCGTTCAGATAAGTAACAATATAAGCTCCGTCCCAACCGACGGCGAAGTGCCCCCACTCGTTTGGCGCCGGGCCTTCGTCACTGCTGTAAGTGATTATGTTTGTGCCGTCATAAATATTGCCGTAGAGCGAGTAGCGTGACTCCTCAAAACCAAAGTACGCGAAGCCGAACAGGAGCGCGTGTGCCCCACCGTAGCCGTCAGACAGTAGATAGGTAGCACCAGCGTTATAGCCAGGCATCGCCCAGAATTCCCAAAAGAAATGTCCCAGGTTGTCTCCCTCGTTCCAGAAATACCCATAATCCACGGTCTGCGGCGAGCCGTCGAATTCAAGCACATACGGGGATTGGTCGTCCGGCAGTCCGCCGCCGATGTGCCCGATGCCGACGCGCACGCGGTTGCTGCTCTGACCCTGATAAGTTATGCGCACCAACACGTCGCCGACATCGCCAAGATCGTCACTCAGTCTGAGGATCACGGCGCTCATCCACACTTGCCCCGGCACCTTCCCGACGTACTCGACCGTCAGGTCATAGTGGCGGCGAGTTGCATCCTCTGCGTCTGCGGTCACGGCGGTGGGAGGTACGCCCGCCGGGAGCGCCAGGTTCATCGCAAAGAGCATGATGCGGGTGCGCTGCTCTCGGCCCCAGGGGGCGCGCGAAGTAGGTGCGAAAGGTTCGCGATGGAATGTGACGGATTCGAGCGCGACAGCCCGCGTCGAAGTCGCTTCAGTGAGTAGCACCGGTGAGTTGGCCCGGGCGGCCAGGGTCGCGTTTCCGACGTACATCATCAACGCGCACACCAGGGCACGGCAGACTCCAGACCTCATCCCATTTCGTGAACAAATCATCGATTGTGTTGATGTGAATTGAGCCGGTGCCGGTTGACACCGACCTCGCACGCCGCTTTCGTTAGACACGTGAAGAATCTCCTTGATCTTTTGGGGCAATAACTATGGATTGAAGTAAACCACTGGTTCGACCCATTAGTATCCACACAAGTGAACGAGCATTCGATCTAGCTCCGAAGCCGGTTTAGCCATCACACCATCGTCCAAGCCCTGCAAGGGCGACATACGGTTATTGCGCCCTTGCAGGGCTTGGACGGACACCACTTGATACCCGGCGCGATGCGCCGGGCTATTGAATCTCGCCACTTCGTGGCTTGGTTACAGGTGGCTATGAGGGGCAGCACACTTGCACAATTCACCCCTCGATGAAAAGCGCGCCGCCAGCACTTAACGCTCCGATCAGATCGGCGAGTGTACGGGGGTTGAGTTGTGTAAAGTCTTTTTGCTTGACGATCTGGAACTGCCACCGAGCGCCGGTGAGTGATGTTACGTCCTCGCACCATTTTTCGGCGCGAGGGTTCTTGTGCGTTACGTCCTTTATCCTTGCTTTTCATCCGTCGCCGCCGAAGGCAACCGCGTCATGCGTATGCGGTCGTCCTCGACAACCGAAAAATGCCCTGTCCAATCCGAGCGTGCGCCGATTGCCGCCGCCGCGATGCGTGCGACATCTTCCGCCGACTTGACCGCGATGCGGAAAAGGATAATGCCGCTCTCGGCAGGCAATCCGAACCGGAAGGCTAATTCCCCAAAGTCTTTGTCGAAGGTGACAAGAACGCGCGCCTCTCTCTGCGCCGCCGCGAGAACTTCCACATCGCTGCTGCCGGGCGCGGCGAGCCTTACCCAAAGAACGTCATGTCCTTGCGCGTGCAGTGCCTCAATCGCAATGCCCGGAAAGTTTTCATCCGCCAAGATACGCATCACGATACATGCAGCGGATACACCTTCTCAGTCTGCAACGCTGCCCCCGCATAAGCGAGACACGCTTGGATGTCCTCGCGCGTCAATCCCGGATAGTTTTGCAATATATCCTCCTCAGTCCATCCTTCAGCGAGCAAGTTGATAATAAACTCGACCGACAAGCGCGTCCCTTTGATGACGGGCTTGCCCACAAGAATGTTCGCGTCAATTGTAATTCGCTCCTGCCAATCCATAGTCCCTCACCTCCATTGCTGCCCGTAGCTGATCTGATTCCGCACTGCTGCCACGCTCAAGCAGGCTCAAACAATCAGTGTCAAGAATGACCATCAACTTGTAAATCAGCTTCTTCGGATTGTTGAGCCAGCCGGTAATCCCTTCCGAATTGCATTGCGGTTTCATGCGCCGGATCATCGTCGAAGGTTCCGGCAATCTGTTTCCACCATACGTCTGTGGTGCGGCTGATTTTTGCTAGTTCAGACTTTAGATGTTCGACTTCCGACTCCAAAGCAGAAACCCGCGTCTCGATTTCTAGCGTTGCCATAAATTTAACTCCTTCTGAATGCAATTATGCCCACGCTTAAAGGGCATCGTAAGCCTCGCAGAGAAGCCGCCATCGCTGTCTCATTCTCTGATTTCTCTATCTGAATCGAAACCTAGAAGATTGGTACGGCGACAGTCGGATGGTCGAGACGAACATTTTTAACACAGAGACATAGAGGATTCACAGAGAGCACAGAGAAAGGGACGTTGAAACGCCAATGCTGTCAAGGGTTTTCGGCTGCTTCGATCAACGGCTGCTCGCAGTAAGTAAAGTCACCACACACACTCGAATAAACTTCTTGACGAGATTTAGTGTTCGGCTTAATATCCCCGCCACTTACCCGTAGGTTGCTTTAACTGAAGCCGCCTGTCTTTACAACCAAAACTTTCGAAGCGGCTGAACTGCACATTCAGTGAAGTAGTCAGGTCTTCGCGCATTCGCACTTGGGACAATTAGTCGACCGGGTCCGGCGTGTGTTAACCGCATAAATACACGACCCTGCGCGGGCTACGCGAACGTCGTTTGATTTGCCTCGGCGTTCTCCGCGAACTCTGCGGTGAATCCAAACGTACCAGCCTTGCTTTCCGAATCGCGCAAAGATCGAGGATACAAAAGAGATGGGTTCTGAGGTAGAGGTTGAAACACGGACGGGCGTCGAAATCACCGGAGCGAGGGGGCTGCCAGCGTGGGGTCACGACGATCTGCCAGAGCCACTGCCGTTCTCGTTCGGAAACATGCTGCGCACCATCGGCCCCGGCGCGATTTTGTTGGCGACCTCCATCGGCGGCGGCGAGTGGTTGGTCGGGCCGGCGATGGGCGTGCAGTTCGGAACCGGCATCTTCTGGGTCGCGACCGTCGCGATTGTGCTGCAACTGATCTTTAATCTTGAGGGGATTCGCTACACACTCTACACCGGCGAGCCGATCTACAGCGGCTTCATGCGGCTGAAGCCAAGTTCCAACTTCTGGTCAATCTTCTACGTCATCCTTGCTTCATTACAACTCGGACTACCCGCACTCGCGTCGGCCTGTGCGTCGGTTCTGTTCGCCGCCTTCCTCGGACAGATGCCGGGCGCGCCCGACGCACGCACGCTCGTCCTCATCACTTACGGAGTGATGATGGTGACAGTGTTGATACTTTTGTTCGGAGGCACCATCGAGCGGATGCTGGAATATGCTTCGTGGGCGATGCTCGCGTACATCTTCGTGTTCCTGTTGACGGTCAACATCTTCTTCGTTCCGCTCGCGAATTGGGGCCGCACGTTGGTGGGTTTCTTCAGTTTCGGCTACGTCCCGGCTGGGGGCGTGGACATCCTGCTGCTCGGCGCGCTGGCGGCGTCGGCGGGATCGGGCGGCATCGGTAATTTGACGATTACGAACTGGGTGCGCGACAAAGGCTTCGGGATGGGCGGTCGGGTCGGCGCGATTCCAAGCGCCATCGGCTCGCATGAAATCAAGCTGTCGCACGTCGGAAAAGTATTCCCCGTCAATTCTGAGAACATGCGCCGCTGGAAGTTGTGGTGGAAGTACCTCGAAGCCGATCAGGTCTGGCTGTGGGGCGCCGGTTGCTTCGTCGGAATGTTCTTAAACGTTAATCTCGCGACGGCGATTATCCCGCCGGGGGCGGACATCTCGCAGGTCGGCGCGGGCGCTTTCCAGGCGCAGTACATGTCGCAACTATGGACGGGCTTCTGGTTTCTTGCGCTCTTGAATGGCTTTTGGATTCTGTTCTCGACGCACCTCGGCAACACCGACATCCTCATCAGGACGCTGACCGACATCATCTGGGTCGGAAGCCGCAAGGCGCGGTCGTGGCGCGGCGGCGACATCCGAAAGATTTACTACGGGCTACTTTTGATCTTTACCGTGTGGGGAATGATCGCCGTCAATTGGAAGGATGCGATGGGGCTTTTCAAAATCCTCGCCAATATCGCCGGTGTGGTGCTCGCCATCTCCAGCATACAAATACTGTTTGTCAATACAAAGCTTCTGCCGACGGCGCTGCAACCTTCAGCCTGGCGCAAGGCGGCGCTCGTCATGTGCTCACTCTTCTATACGACACTCGCGGTGATGGTCTTCTGGAGCCAGGTCAAATCTTACTTCTGAAATTGTGGAGGACGACGCTGAAACCTTCGACCGGAAATCTGATCGGGCGGCGGGACATCTTCCAAATCGCAGGGGGCGACCACCGCCGCCGGGGTCCGCGTAGTGAGCGTGCTCTCGGACGCCGACGTTCTAGGGGCGGTGCAGAACGTCAAGCGCGAATCGATCCCGTCGCAACTGAAGATCACGGATTTGCGAAGAAAGGCGTGTTCGTCTTTGAGCAGTAGCACGCACGAAAGTGAAAGAGTTTTCAAGCGGCGCAATCGAGACGGAACGGTTGAGGCACGAATGGACACGCTTGTTATGCGCGCGCTCGCCTAACACGCAGCGCTTCACCTACAATCTTTCTCCACAAATATTCAGATGATCGGACCGTGCCTTTTCTCTGTAAGCGGCTGTTGTTTTAACGCCAGCCGCCGTCACCATCGCCCCACACAAAACTAACATCGCTACCAGTGGCACCAACCGCTTGCAGTTCTTTAGAAGCAACGAGTAATAAACCACTCTGCCAGCGTAAATCATCACAGAAGGAACGGCGAAGAGTAGGATGTTGAGCGGTCCGTCGCAATCAACGGCACCGTTGATTCCTTAATCTCGATATTCGTTGACAGGAAGTAGCAGGCCGAACAAAGCTACAGGCACAAAGCAGACGATGAATATGCTTACTGCGGACGTGACCACGTTCTGCCTCATACAACTTGCCACACCATCAAAGTTAAGCGCCGAACACCCGAGCTAAGCGGCGCGCTGAGATGCTGGTCTTCAGGAAGCTTGCTAACTGCGCGTCCGCTACAGCTCTTTGTTAGGCTTACTTGTCGCGATAGTTCAAAGGCGGCTTTTGATTAGCTGGGATGCGAGAACGGTATTCGTGCCCTGCGCGGCGTTTTTTGAAGCTGGCCTGTGCCCCTTCTAATTGTCCCGAATCACTAAATAAATCGGCTGCTGTCAGCGCCAATGTCTTCGCCGCCACAAGCATGCCTTTGCTTCCTATCGACATCCCTGCACAAGCCGTCGCCTGCCAACTGTGCAATGGTGTGCCAGGAACAAAAGTCGCTGTCCATAGATGCCCTGTAGGGATTAGCCAACTCACATCACCTACATCCGACGAACCTGAATCACGGGCCTCTTCAGCCCTCTGAATCTGCTCCTGGCTTCCTAACGATGGTGCATTCTCAATAGAAAGTGTTGTGCGAAGCTTTTCCGCGAATGTTTGCTCTTCAACTGAGTAACGTATACCGCCGACGTGCCGCAAATTGCGGTCCAATAGCATGTTTAGTGTGTCATTTGGGAGGACGTTATGGACACTGCTAACGATCTCCATCTCCATGCGTGTCTCCGTTGCCAGCGCCGCTGCTTCAGCACATTTCAAGATGCGCGCCCAGATTCCATCCAGAGTGGTCATATCCGGATGACGTGCCAAGTAGTACACTTCGGCAAAATCAGGAACCACATTCGGAGCGGCACCACCGTTAGTGATGACATAGTGCATCCGAGTCGATTCCGGCACATGCTCTCGCAACAGTTCTACGGCGTGGTTCATCAGTGCCACAGCGTCAAGGGAAGAGCGCCCTTGTTCAGGAGCTATGGCAGCGTGAGATGCTTTTCCACGGAAGCGGAACTTAGCTGAAATATTTGCTAAAGAATTGCGCCAGCCTGCATAGTTCTGGCTGCCTGGATGCCAAGCAAGGACTACATCACAATCCTGGAAAGCCCCAGCGCGGGCCATGTAAACCTTCCCAGCACCACCTTCTTCAGCAGGAGTTCCATAGAAGCGAACTGTACCACGGAGATTCTTCTCCGCTAAAAAGTCCTTGGCCGCAACAACTGCCAGTGCGGATGCCACTCCGAGGAGATTATGCCCGCAGCCGTGGCCTGCTGCTACATTACGAACTTTCTTCTCTGGAAGGGCTTCTTGCGATAGGCCAGGCAGCGCGTCGTATTCGCCCAAGATACCAATCACTGGTTTCCCTTGTCCCCAACTGGCGGTGAATGCCGTGGGGATGCCAGCCACATTTTCCTGAATTTGGAATCCCACGTTTCGTAATTCAGATTTGAGCAACTGGGAGCTCTGCGTTTCCTTGTAGCTTAGTTCGGCGAACTCCCAAATTTGGTGTGATAAGCCAGCGAAGTGTTCTGCACGGCGATCAATCTTTTGGAGCAACGCGGCGCGGTCAGAGGGATTAATCTTTGCTGAGTCCTGCCTTGGTCGGGCTAGCAGCATACTATGCAGCACAAAGCACATCAGTATTGCACATGTTTTCTTCATAGTTCACCAACTCACCAACTCCTCTAGAATAGTAAGCCTAACGTCGGAGTTGACCGGGCGCGGCGATTAGCAACAACGTGGAAAGCAAAGAACAAGTTAAAGAGGACGCCACCCGCGCTCCGGTCCAACGCGTTGTTGGGCGGCGTACCTGTGCAACGGCGCTGATGCGCTTCACCATGTCCTACCCTCCCAAGGTCACGACTTGACCGACACGAAGCTCGCCCGCCCTGACCACCGTGCCGTATACGCCGGCGTAATTCTCGTTCATCCGAACAACAGTCTTCATCACTTCAGAATCTCGCTCGGCTGTGTCTGGGTCAAGATTAACCATGACACATCGCTCATCCCTCATAGTAACCCTGAGCGCTGCCCCGCTGTTCCCCTCACCAAACATCAATGTCCGGCCCACCCATCTGTCTTCCTCAAACGGCTCAGCGCTATCTGTTTCGATCACAACGTTTGGTCGAAATCTGCGAAGGTCAACGTCTCGGCCTGATTCGCGCTCGACGCAATGCACTGTGCCGAGGTTGATGACCGAAATACAGGCTTCGTCGAAGATGCCATGATTGAGATTCATCAATTCGACATCACTGCCATACCGGCTCGAAAGTTCCTCCCGTAGTTCGTCGCTTCGGAGTTCGTACTCTTTCCCGTCCGGCGTACAAACGTGCGTTGGGAGTAGCTCGG
>Ga0136614_10001143_pt1 | contig 15174 bp, 14 predicted proteins | sample AntDrymUQ2792106_2_FD_106643 | JGI IMG/M metagenome (GOLD analysis project Ga0136614, IMG submission 106643) | Polar desert sand microbial communities from Dry Valleys, Antarctica - metaG UQ279 (21.06) | ecosystem: Environmental > Terrestrial > Soil > Desert | place: Antarctica: Dry Valley... | reverse complement strand
GGGTTTCTGGCTCGGGGGCGCGCTCGCCGGGGCGATGACGGCGTCGCGCGGGGCCTTCCCACCGGGGAACTCCAAGACCGAGCGGGACTCCGAGCAGCCGCTGATCGTGACGGGGCGGGCAGGTCGCTATCCCGCGCCGGACGGCAAGCTCACCTTCGACAAGCTCTCCAGCGTCTACCTGAGCGGCGCGAAGACGCGGGACGACGCACCGAACCACATTCGTCTTCGGCGCGACGTTCCGCGTGAGCTTGCCCAGATGTGGGCTCGCATGTGTCCCGCGCAGGTGTACGCGGTGGGGGAGGGCGAGGGCGAAGCGACCGTCGAGGTGACGGCTTCGAACTGCGTTCAGTGCGGCGCGATCACCGCGAAGGGCGGCCGTCTCACGCCGGCGGAGGGCGGGTCCGGGCCCGAGTACACGCTGACCTGAGCCGCCGGCCGACTGTGCCGAAAGAGTGACATTCCTTCAACGGCTGTCTGGCCGGGACGGGTCCGGGGTCAGACCCCAGAACATGTGTCGCCGGGACGGGTCCGTTCAGACTCCAGGACGGTAGCGAGGTGGAGAGCGCGCACCTCGGAGCCACGCGCTCCCGCTCGCACCTACCTGTTTAGAACGGGCAGTTCGCGGCCTTCGCCTCGTCCGTCCTCGCGGCCTGACCTGAGCGGAGTCCGGTGTAGAAGACATAGAACTCGGTCGTCACCGCGCCCTCGTTGCGGGCGATGTGAATCTCACCGGGCGGCTGGTGAAAGCCTGCGCCCGGCCCGTACCGGTGGGGCGTGCACGCCGGGTCGTGCCCGAGGTAGTGAGTTAGCTCCCCTTTCGTCACGACGACCCAGGTCGAGCTCGGGTGAGAGTGCCACCCCGTGTGGCCGCCGGGCGCCACTGTCGCGAGCTGGAACAGGGCATCAGAACGGCCGGCCCCTCCACTTCGCGTTCGGCCATCGCGTGAGATGGTCGTCGCGTTGTCCTCGATCACCCCCCGGGTGAGGTTAACCGCGTCGACGCCGGATCCCGGCGTGCCGATTGCTACGCCAACGACCGTCGCCGTCGCCACTAGGCCGAGGACGGCGATCCGCAGGCGTGCGCTCCGTGTGCTTCATTGCCACCTCCTTCAACGAATTGACATACCTGTGCAACAGACGATACAAGGCGCAAGGTTCTTCCGCACATTGACGAGCGAGAGCGACGCGCGGTGCTCCGCTCGTACGATCCGGGTCGGTGACGGATCGCAGCCTCCTCACGCTCGAAGACGTGCACGATGCCCGCGAGGCGATCGCGGGGCGCGTGCACCGGACGCCGCTCTTCACATCGGCGACCCTCGGCAAGCGGCTCGGCGTCCAGGCCTACTTGAAGGCGGAGCTCTTCCAGCGCACGGGCTCCTTCAAGCTTCGCGGCGTTCTCAGCAAGCTCGCGTCGCTCGATGAGGCGCAGAAGGCCTGCGGCGTGATCGGCGTCTCCGCGGGAAACCATGCGCAGGCGCTCGCCTACGGTGCGGCGCTCGAGGGCATCGACTGCCTCGTCGTCATGTGGGGGACAGCAAGCGCCCAGAAGATCGCTGCTACCCGAGCGTACGGCGCGGAGGTCGACCTCGAGGCGAGCGGCCCCGAGGACTCGTTCGAGCGTCTCGCAGAGCTCCAGGCGAAGACCAGAAGGACGTCCGTGCACCCCTTCGACGACCCCCACGTGATCGCGGGCCAGGGGACGGTCGGGCTCGAGCTGCTGGAGGATCTCCCGGAACTCGACCTCGTGGTCTGCCCGGTCGGCGGCGGGGGGCTCATCGCGGGGATCGCGACCGTGATCAAGGCCGAGCGCCCGCAGGCGCGCGTGGTCGCCGTCGAGCCCGAGCGCTCCCCGGCGCTCCATGAGGCTCTTCGCGCCGGCCATTCCGTGCGGGTGCGCCCGACCCCGGTCGCGGACGGTCCGAGCGCCCCTTTCGCCGGCGAGCTTCCGCTTGCGATCTGCCGCGAGCGGGTCGACGGCCTCATCCTCGTCACCGAGGACGAGATCCGGGACGCCATGCGGTTCCTCTACGAGCGTGCCAAGCTCGCGTGCGAGCCCGCGGGCGCCGTCGCGACGGCAGCCCTGTTGGCCGGGAAGGTGGCCTCAGAGCCCGGCGAAGCGGTCGTCTCTGTTGTCTCAGGAGGCAACGTCGCGACCCAAACCGCCTCTGCTATCCTCGGAGACGATGAGGTCTGAGATCCATCCCGAGTACGTTGTCGCGAACGTGACCTGCTCCTGCGGCAACACGTTCCAGACGCGTTCGACGAAGCCCGAGCTCCACGTCGAGATCTGCTCCAACTGCCATCCGTTCTACACCGGCAAGCAGAAGCTCGTCGACTCGGGCGGTCGCGTGGAGCGCTTCCAGCGCCGCCTCGAGAAGGCTGGCGGCCAGCCCCGCCGCGCCTAGCCGCCGCATGGCCTCACCGATCGGAGGGCAGGCCGTCCTCGAGGGCGTGATGATGCGGGGCCCCTCCAACTGGGCGCTCGCGGTGCGCAAGCCCAACGGCGAGATCGCGCAGCTGAACCGCTCGATCCTCTCCCCGATGGCCCGCCATCGCATCTTTCGGCTACCGGTGATCCGCGGTGTCGTCGCGCTTGGCGAGTCGCTCGCGATCGGCTTCCGCGCCCTCGCCATCTCCGCCAACTACGCCGCGCAGGAGGAGGGCGACGACGAGAAGGAGGTCTCGACGGAGTTGTCGCGGGGCACGCTGATCTTCACCTTCGTGATCGCGATCGGGTTTGCGATCGCGCTCTTCAAGGTGACGCCGGTCCTGATCACGAACTGGCTCCCGATCGAGGGAACGGGGCTCTTCGTCGTCGTCGAGGGCCTGATCCGCGTCGCGATCTTCATCCTCTACCTCACGCTGATCTCGTTCCTGCCGGACCTGCGCCGCGTCTTCCAGTATCACGCGGCCGAGCACAAGGCGATCAACGCCTACGAGGCGGGCGAGGAGCTCGAGCCGGAGCGCGTCCAGCGTTTCAGCCTGATTCATCCTCGCTGCGGAACGGCATTCCTGCTCTGGGTGATGGTGATCGCGATCTTCGTCTTCGCCTTCTTCGGCCGTCCGGCGTGGTACTGGCTGATCACGAGCCGGATCTTGCTCCTGCCCGTGATCGCGGGGCTCGCCTACGAGCTGATCCGGTTTGCCGGCAAGCACTCCGGGAACCGAGCCCTCCTGACGTTGTTGGCGCCGGGCCTGTGGCTCCAGCGCCTGACGACTCGAGAGCCAACACTTGACCAGATCGAGGTGTCGATTCGCGCGCTCCGCGAGGTCTTGCGTCTCGAAGGGCGACTCTCGACCGAGGAGCGCAAGGTCGAGGTAATGGCCTAACGAACGCTAGGGGGTCCGGGGTGCTGCGAAGAGCGTTGCTCGTGGGTCTCGCCCTCGCCCTTGCCACGGGGGTCGGTTCAGCGCGCGCCGGCGTCGAAGAGGACGCCACGCGAGCTCGTCGAGGGCTGGCGCGCGCCGTCTCGTCAGGGCGCCTCTCGGAGCTCGACGCCGAGCGCTACCGCGCTTTTCTGTCCGGCTGCGAGTCGGCGCTAGGGCGGCTTCCCCGCGGACGAGCCGACCAGCTTCGGGCCGTTCTGAGGGAGGTGGCAGTGCAGGAGCGTCGCTACACGGTCGCGCGGGCGCTCGCGCTTTTTTCGATGCTCGATCTGAACACGCGCTACCTCTCGGCCAATCCGGTGCCGCCGGCTGGTCGCGACGTCGTCGATGACGACGGGGTCGTGTACCGCGCCTTCGCCGGTCGGGGCCTGCAGTTCCACCCGCTGGCCAACTTCGCCAAGCTCAACTCGCATTTCGCGGGCGGGCGCGGGATCGAGGCTCAGATGCTTGCCTTCGCGCTCCTGGCCCGCGCCCTGCCCGACGGGGAGGCGCTCGTGTGGGAGTACTACTTCCCCTTCGGCGGGGGCGCCCCGCCCTGGACCTCCGGCATGGCCCAGGCTGTCGCGGCGCAGTCACTCGCCCGCGCCGGGTTCCCGAGCGCCGCGCGGCGTGCGTATCTGGCGATCCCCCGGAACCTGTTGCTCGACCTCCCCGCGGGGCCCTGGATCAAGCTCTACCGCTTCAACACCCTGGCCGTGCTGAACGCCCAGCTGCAGGCGGCCATGTCGCTCTCCGACTATGCCTCGCTGGCGAAGGATCCGGCCGCGGAAAGGCTGGCACGAGAGCTCCATGCCTCGGCCGCCGCTCTGGTCTCGCGCTTCGACACGGGCTACTGGACGCTGTACGCCCTTGCCGGCAAGGAGTCGCCGCTCGAGTACCACCGCTACGTCGTCTCGCTGCTGTGGAAGCTCTCCGAGCGAACGGGCGAGCCTCGCTGGAGCCGCTATGCGAGCCGATTCGCGGCGTACGCGAAGCAGCCTCCCGTCCTCATCGCCGGCCCCGCTTCTCCGGCCGCCTTCCCCGTGCCGACAGACGGCTTCCGTGACGAGGCCAAGCTTGCCTTCTCCCTCTCGAAGGTGGCAAACGTGACGGTCCGCGTGGCGGAGGAGACGCACACGTTCCGCGCCGCCAAGGGGCGAAACGCGTTCTCCTGGAACCCCGGCGCGCGACCGCCCGGCGAATATGCGGCGGAGGCCTCGGCGCGCGACCTGGCGGGGAACACGGCCGAGACAGAGCTGGCGCCCGTCGTCGTCCGGCGCGACTCGCAGCCGCCCGAGGTGACCGCGCGCCTCGTTGGCTCGCGGCTCGTCTGGCGGGCCAGGGACGAGGGAACCCCCTGGCTCTGGCTGCAACTCGGTCTCAGGCGCGAGGGCAGGCGGGAGCTCCTCGATCTCGGTCGCCGGCCGCTCCGCGGCTCCGCTCTCCTCCGGTCTCGGAGCAGCGAGTGGCAGGCGACGCTCGCGATCCAGGACTCGGCGCGCAACCGGGCCTGGGTACGGCTCGGCCCCTTCGGCGGACTCCGCCGCTTGCCGCGCTAGCGTCGCCACGGCGGGCCCGATCCGGCCCAGGCTCGTTTACGCTAGAGGTATGTCCGGGTTCGAGGACCTCGTCGCAGAGCTCGACCGCTCATACCACGAGACGCGCGAGCGGATGAGCGATCCCTCGGTCTACTCGGACCATCGCGAGGCGACCTCCGTGGCGCGGCGGCTGAAGGAGCTCGAGCATCCGCACCGGCTTGCACACGAGTGGAGGCAGATCCGGCAGGACCTCGAGGACGCGCGCGGAGACGCAGAGCTCTCGGATCTGGTCGAGGAGTACGAGCAGCAGGCCGCCCGGCTCGAGGAGGAGCTCCGGGTCGCCCTCGTCGAGACCGACCCGGCAGACTTGAAGGACGTGATCGTCGAGATCCGCCAGGCGGCCGGTGGGGACGAGGCGGCTCTGTGGGCCGGCGACCTGTTCCGCATGTACACCCGCTATGCGGAGCGGAAAGGGTTCCGAACCGAGGAGCTCGGAGCAAGCCCGAACGAGGCCGGTGGATTCAAAGCGGTCGTCTTCGCCGTGAAGGGCGACGGCGCCTACTCGGTCTTCAAGTGGGAAGGAGGGACGCATCGGGTGCAGCGCGTTCCCGCCACGGAGTCACAGGGGCGCACCCATACCTCAACGGCCACGGTCGCGGTCATGCCCGAGGCCGAGGAGGTCGAGGTCCAGGTCGACCCCAACGAGCTCAAGATCGACGTCTACCGCTCCACCGGGCCGGGTGGGCAGAGCGTCAACACGACCGACTCGGCGGTGCGGATCACGCATCTCCCGACCGGGCTCGTCGTGGCGATGCAGGATGAGAAGTCGCAGCTCCAGAACAAGCAGAAGGCTCTGCGCGTGCTGCGAGCACGTCTCTACGAGCTCGAGCGCTCGCGGCAGCAGCGGGAGCTCGCGGCGAGCCGTCGCTCGCAGATCGGGACGGGCGAGCGCGCTGAGAAGATCCGCACCTACAACTACGCCGAGAACCGGGTCACGGATCACCGGATCAAGCTCACGCTCCACCGGCTCGATGCGATTCTGGCCGGCGAGCTCGACGAGATCACCGGGGCACTGGCGGCGGAGGAACGCCGTCACGCACTCGAGACGACGGCGGCGTGACAGTTGGCGAAGCCCTCCGACGGGGAACGGACTTTCTGCGAGCAAAAGGGGTGGAAAACCCCCGGCTCGACGTCGAGCTCCTGCTCGGCCGCGCTCTGGGCCTGACCCGGATCGAGCTCTACCTCCAGCACGATCGCCCGCTTGGCCCCGAGAACGTCGTCGAGGCGCGCGAGCTCCTGGGCCGCCGGGCCCGCCGCGAGCCCCTGGCGTACATCCTCGGCGAGTGGGGCTTCCGCCGGCTGACTTTGAGGGTCGATCGGCGTGCGCTCGTCCCTCGGCCCGAGACGGAGGTTCTCGTGGAGCGCTGTCTGGCTCTGCTCGAGGGGCTGGCCGACCCCGCGGTGCTGGACGTCGGCACCGGCTCCGGTGCGATCGCGCTCGCGATCGCCGACGAGCATCCGACCGCGCGCGTCACCGCCCTCGACAGCTCCACCGAGGCGCTTGACCTGGCGCGGGAGAATGTGGCCGCGACGGGTCTCGGCGACCGCGTTCGCCTGGTCGAGCACGATCTCGCCTCCGGCTTCGGCAGCCGGCGGTTCGAGCTCGTCGTCTCGAACCCGCCCTACATCGCGCCCGAGGAGATCGACAGCCTCCAGCCGGAGGTGCGCGATTGGGAGCCACGCATCGCCCTTGTCAAGAACGGCCAGATGGAGGATCTCGCGCGTGCTGCGCTCGAGGCGCTCCAGCCGAGCGGCTGGTTCGTCGTCGAGGTGGGCGAAGGCCAGGCCGCCGAGGTCGGCCGCCTGCTCGCGTCCGGCGGCTACGAGGAGATTGGCGTGACAAGAGATCTGGCCGGCTTCGAGCGCATCGTCGAGGCGCGCGCACCGGAGCGGCCGTGACCGTCCTGGACGAGGCGGTCGCCGCGCTTCGCGCCGGCAAACCGGTTGTGCTCCCGACCGACACGGTCTACGGGCTTTGTGCAAGCGCAGACATGGAGCGGGCCGTCCGCCGGCTCTACCGGCTCAAGGGTCGGTCCGAGGCGCAGCCGACCGCGCTCGTCGCGGTCGACGTCGACACTCTGCTCGAGTGTCTGCCCGAGCTTCGCGGCCGCGGCGCCGCGATCGCCCGGGCAGTCTTGCCGGGGCCCTACACGATCGTGCTGCCGAACCCCGAGCGCCGCTATCGCTGGCTCTGCGGGCAAAACCCGGAGGCGATCGGCGTCCGCGTGCCCGAGCTTCCCCTTTCGGCGCGGACGGTTGTAGAACGGGCCGGTCCCGTTGCGGCCACGAGCGCCAACCTGCCAGGCGGGTCCGAGCCGAAGCGGCTCACGGAGGTCCCCGAGGAGATCAGGGCGGGCTGCGACGCGCTCGTCGACGCGGGTCCGCTACCCGGCACGCCCTCGACGGTGATCGACTTCGCCGGCATGCAGCCGCGGGTGCTGCGCCAGGGTGCGGCGCCGGCCGAGGAGGCCCTGCAGAGGGCGCTCACGGCCTGGGCTGGGCGGTGAGGGCGAGTATGCTCCGCTCGGAAGTGGCCGTGGCGCAGGAGACACTCGATTGGCTCCGAACCGCGGGGCTCGAGGAGATCGACCCCGCGCTCGCCGAGCTACTCGGTCGCGAGGTAGAGCGCCAGCGCGGCCAGATCGAGCTGATCGCCTCGGAGAACTTCACCTGGCCGAGCGTCCTCGAGGCGGTCGGCAGCGTGCCCACGAACAAGTACGCCGAGGGCTATCCCGGGCGCCGGTACTACGGCGGGTGCGAGATCGTCGACGAGATCGAGCAGACGGCGATCGACCGCGCCAAGGAGCTCTTCGGCGCCGAGCACGCGAACGTCCAGCCGCATGCCGGAGCGCAGGCCAACATGGCGGCCTATGCCGCAGTGCTCGACCCGGGCGACACGATCATGTCACTCAGCCTGGACCACGGCGGCCATCTGACGCACGGGCTCAAGGTCAACTTCTCGGGCCGCCTTTACACGATCGTGCACTACGGCGTCGACCGCGAGACGATGGTCGTCGACTACGACGACGTGCTCCGCCTGGCGAAGGAGACCCGGCCCAAGCTGATCATCTGCGGCGGCTCGGCCTACCCGCGCACCGTGGAGGCTGACCGCTTCCGTGAGATCGCCGACGAGGTCGACGCCTACCTTCTCTGCGACATGGCCCACTTCTCGGGTCTCGTCGCCGCAGGTCTGCACCCGAACCCCGTCCCGTACTGCGACTTCGTCACCTCCACGACCCACAAGACGCTCGCGGGGCCGCGCGCGGGCTTCATCCTCTGCACGGAGAAGCATGCCCGAGCGGTCGATCGCGCAGTCTTCCCCGGCACGCAGGGCGGCCCGCTGATGCACACGATCGCCGCCAAGGCCGTCTGCTTCAAGATCGCCTCCACCGACGCGTTCCGCAGCTACCAGACCCAGGTGCGTGCCAACGCGGACGCGCTCGCGGACTCGCTCCTCGAGGGGGGCCTGGACATCCTCACCGGCGGCACCGACACCCACCTGCTCCAGGTCGACCTCCGCCGCTCGGAATGGACTGGAAAGGACGCGCAGGAGCGGCTCGAAGAGGTTCGGATCACGGCCAACCGGAACACCGTGCCGTTCGACGAGCGCCCGCCCATGGTCGCCTCCGGGGTTCGACTCGGCACGCCCGCGTGCACCATGCGCGGCTTCGACGAGGAGGACATGGCCGAGGTGGGGAGCATCATCGTGGCGGCCCTCGACCGAGCTCCCGACCTGGGGGAGCTCACCCGGCGGACGGGCGAGCTCTGCCGCAGGCGCCCGCTGTATCCCGACTTCCGCGGCTACACCTCGTACGCCCCCTGAGCATGCAGGCCCTCGAGCGCGCCCAGGTCGTCGAGGTCCGCCATCCGCTCGTGCGCCACAAGCTGGGTCTCCTTCGCGACTCCTCGACGCCGACGCAGGTCTTTCGCCAGCTCGTGAACGAGCTCACGCTTCTTCTCACCTATGAGGCGACCATGGATCTCGCGACGGAGGAGATCGAGGTCTCCACGCCGCTCGAGCGGACGACGGTGCAGCGGATCTCCGGGAAGAAGGTCGCCGTCTGCCCGATCCTTCGGGCAGGCCTCGGGATGCTCGACGGCGTGCTCTCCTTGATCTCGGGGGCGCGCGTCGGCTTCATCGGTCTCTACCGCAACGAGGAGACGCTCGAGCCTGTCGAATACTACGTCAAGCTTCCGGCAGACATCGCCCAGCGAGACGTGATCCTGCTCGATCCGATGCTCGCCACGGGGAACTCCGTCGCCTCGGCGGTGACGTCGGTCAAGCGCGCGGGGGCGGAGTCGGTTCGACTCATCGCCCTGATCGCCGCGCCCGAGGGTATCGAGCGCCTCCACGGCGAGCACCCGGACGTGCAGATCGTGGTCGCCGGGATCGACCGCGAGCTGAACGACCGCGGCTACATCGTCCCCGGTCTCGGCGACGCCGGCGACCGTCTGTACGGCACGCGCTAGCGCTCGCGAGCGGCTCGCGCTGCGAGCAGGCCGGGGCGGCGCATCGCCTCGAGCCAGACCATCCGGGACTCGTCCTCGTCCCGCTCGGGCCGTGTCGGCAGCCGCTCTGCGACCCAGGCCGGCGCCGCTACCGGGATCTCGCCTGTAATCGGCGCGAGACCGGGGTACAGCTCGGTGGCGAGCTCTTCGCCGGGGCCGATCAGGACCTCGCTCAGCGTCTCCCCGGGGCGGATGCCCACGACGTCGAGCTCCGGCTCGCCTGGGCCTCCTGCACGGCGCCAGATCCTGCTCGCGAGCTCCCCGACCGTGAGCACGAGCGGGTCGGAGGCCGTCGCGAGATGGATGCCCTCGCGAGCCAGGAGAGCCGCGTGGGCGGCCATGGTGGCGGCATGCGCCATCGTGATCCAGTACCGGAGCATGCCGGTGTCCGTGACCGTGAGCGGCACGCCTGCCCGCGCCTGACGCAGGAAGAGCTCCGACGCGCTGCCGGCGCTTCCGAGGACGTTCACGAAGCGGACCGCGATTCGCTCGGCGCCCGCCCGGGACGCCGCGTAGGCGGCGAGCTGCTCCATGAAACGCTTGGTGCGGCCGTAGAAGCTGGCTGCGAGCGCCGCCTTGTCCGTCGAAGCCACGACGACCGTCTCGACGCCGGTTGTCTCCGCCGCGGAGAGCACATTCCAGCTGCCGCGCAGATTCGTATCGACGAACTCCTCCGGCTGGATCTCGGCCCAGTCGACGTGCTTGTAGGCGGCGAGGTGGAAGACGACGTCCGGCCTCGCCCCCTCGAGCTCGCGCGCGACGCGGCCGCCGTCGCGAACGTCGCAGAGGACGTAGCTCGTCCGCTCGAGTGCCGCCCCGTCCCGAGCCCGGCGATCGGCGATCAGCGAGCCCTCGTGGCCGTCGAGGAGCGTGATCCGCTCGGGCCGGAAACCGTGGAGGAAGCTCGCGAGCGCACGTCCGATCGATCCTCCGCCTCCGGTCAGAAGCACGCGACGGCCTCCGAACCGCTCCTGCAGCTCGAGCAGCGACGGGACGGGATCACGTCGCTCGAGGACGGTCTGCCAGTCGAAGTCGTCCGGCTGGAGCCGGCGGGGCAGGGGCCGGGCTCCGGCGGCGGGGCGCCGGAGCGCTCGCTCGATCGCGTGGTAGCCGGCCTTCATCTCGGGCGAGCGGCTCGGGTCGGGCTCGTTGATCTCGGCCACGATGTAGGGGACGAGCTCGCCGATTCGCCTCACCGCGGGGTCGAGGTCCAGCTCGCCGCTCCCGTAGGGCAAACCCTCTCCCAGGAGGCCGTGGGCGTCGGACACGTGCGCGACCTCGGCGCCAGGGCCGAGCTCCTCGATGTACCGGGCGAGCTCGAGCTCGTGATCGCCCGCGAGGCCGAAGATCGAGCCGTAGGCGCTCGCGAACGAGCGGAAGAGGGCGGCGTGAGAGGTGTCGAGGGTGAACGCGAGCTCAGAGATGCGCTCGCGCCAGGTGTGGAGGTCGCGCCAGTGCCCGCCGATCGGAGAGAGGTAGACGCCGCCGGACCGCATGCGCAGGATCGGCGGCACGTTCTCGACGAGAGGCGTGACCTCGCGCTCGAGACAGGCATCGGCGTAGAAGCGCAGGAACCGCTCGACCGCCTCTTCGGCGACCTGCGGCGCACTCTGGAACTCCGCCGGCGAAAGCGGGACGAAGAGGTGGATCGTGAGCACGCGCGAGCCGATCGCCTGCGCGAACCGGGCGCTGCGCTCGATTCCGGTCCGGGCCTCGTCGTCGAGCCGGTCCACCCGCACGAACGCGCCGCTCGGCCATGCCACCGGAGCCTCGGCCGTGACCGCGAGCGAGCGTCCCTCGAGCTCACGACGTACGACGTCGACCGCCTCTGCGAGCGCGCGGTCATCGGCCACGTGCGAGCCCGCGAGGCAGAGCTCGAGCCCGCGCCAGGGCCCGCCCTCGAGCCGCTCGGCGATCTGCTCAGGCTCGGGTGCGGCCTTGAGCAGCGTCAGAGGCAGAGAGCCAGTCGACATAGTCCTGGATAGCTTCGGCGAGCGGACGGACGCCAAACCGTAACGACGAAGGAGGAGCTTCGTAGCTTTCGTTCTCGCCGGCGGGCAGCTCTCCCCCCGGCGTCTCGATCGGAGAAGTCGACCCCGCTGCAGCCCGGACGAGCTCGGCGACCTCTCGGAGCGAGGTCGACGTTCCGCTTGCGAGCACGTGGGTCTTGCCCCAGCACCTCTTGGCGACGACCTGCTCGAAGGCCGCGATCGCGTCGTCGACGTAGAGAAAGTCGCGCCGCCGGCGCGGATCGCCGGGAATGACGAGCGGGGCTCCGTCGAGCGCGCGGGCGGCAAAGACGGCGATCGCGCCCGTGGCCCCCTCCCAGGCGACCTGACCCGGCCCGAACACGGAGGTCAGTCGAACGGGGCAAGCCTTCGCTTCGTGCAGCTCGCACGCGAGCTCTCCCAGTCGCTTCGAGAATGCGTAGGCATCGGGCAGCGGCTCCAGCGCGGCGCGGACCGTTGACGGGTAGACGAGCCCGGCGCCGTGATCCTTGCACGCCTCGAGCAGGTTGAGGGCCGTGCCGACGTTCTCCCGGATCGCGCGTGCGGGATCGGCTCGAGACCTCGCCGGATCCGGCAGGCCCGCGAAGTGCAAGACCGCGTCGCAGCCCTCGACGAGGCTTCTGGCGGCGGGGTCGCCGGCGTCGATCCGGTGCGCCTCGAGAGCCGACGAGTGAGCCCGCGCTGCTCCACCCGGCCGCGTCAGCGACAGGACCTCATGCCCTCGCTCCGTGAGGAGTGTCGTGGCACGCGACCCGAGAAAGCCCGCCGACCCGGTGACGAGGAGCCTCACCGGCGCAGGTAGTCGGCCACGCGATGGCGGTAGGCCAGGCGGCTTGCGTACGTCACGGCGCTGTCGCCCTGGGGCTCCTCGCCGCGCGCGAGCGCCGCGAGTGACGCCACTGTGAGGGTTTCGGCGGCGACGTTCTCGATCGCGATTCCGGTTACCGGTGTCTCGTCGCGCATGATCCGCGCAGCGTCCTCGACATGAGCGACGCCGATCGTCGCCCGCCCGCCGTCGTCGAGCGGGAGTGGCTCGCCCGCCGCGGCCAGGCGGCGGAACCTGTCCACGACCGTCTGCGACTCCGGCGCCTCGTGCTCTACGGGGCTCGGGCCGTAGAGGACACCGAGCCGGTGGATGCCGAGCGGGAAACCGTGGCGCCGCGCGAAGAGCTGGAGGCAGAGCTCGGCGTAGATCTTCGAGAGGTGGGCGAGATCGCGCTGGGGGCCGTAGGGATGATCCGTCCCGACGCGTCCCCTCGGCGGCCCGTAGACGTTCAGCGAGCTCGCGTAGACGAGCGGCGGGCCCCCGGCCGCGCCGACTGCTTGAGCCACCCTCCGGGCGCCGGTCAAGTTCGTCTCCTCCGTGTAGTCGGGGTCTCGCTCGGCGAGCGGGCGGCTCGCCTGCGCCGCGAGCAGATAGACGCGCGAAGGCCGCTCGGCGAGCAGGCCGTCGAGATCCGAGCGCCTGCGGATGTCGGCGCTCTCGACGCGCGCGCCCGCTGCGGCGAGCCCGTCCAGCTGCTCCCGGTTGGTCGCGTACCAGTTGTCGGCGAGCACGACGTCCTCGCCGTGGGCGAGCGCGAGCTGCGCGAGCACCCCGCCGAGGTAACCCGCGCCCAGGATGAGCATTGAGGGCCTGTCCGCAGCCGCTGCCACCTGCAAACGGGTCCTAGATACGTGTGACGGGAACGCCCACGTGTCCGGGAACGGCGTTCCGCGTATCGACGATCAGGCGCGCGTGATCCCAGAGCGGCTGGTCGACGAACTGGTTGTGCGCCGTCAGGACGACGAGGCAGTCGGCCGCGGCAACGTTCTCCGGCGACCACTCGACGCTCTCGTGGCGACGGCCGTCGAGCTCCAGCGAGGGAACCCACGGGTCGCAGTAGCTGATCTCGGCGCTCCGTTGCAGGAGCTGGAGCATGATCTCGAGGCTCGGCGACTCCCGCGTGTCGGAAACCTCCGCCTTGTACGCCAGACCGAGCAGCAGCACCTTCGAGCCCTTGATCGGGAGGCCGGCGTCGTTCAGGGCATCGCTCACCTTCTGGATCACGTGCAGCGGCATACGCGTGTTGATCTCGTGCGCCGCCTCGATCAGCTGCGGCGAGTAGCCGTACTCCCGGAGCCGCCAGGCGAGATAGTGGGGGACGATCGGGATGCAGTCGCCGCCGAGCCCCGGCCCTGGGTAGTGCGGCATGAAGGCGAAGGGCTTCGAGGAGGCTGCCTCGATCACCTCCCAGGCCGAGATCCCGAGCCGGTCGCACATCAGTGCGAGCTCGTTGGCGAGCGCGATGTTGACCGCGCGGAACGTGTTCTCGTGCAGCTTGGCCGTCTCTGCCACCATCGGGCTCGAGGTCGGGACGACGACGTCCACGATCTGCCGGTAGAGGAGCTCCGTGCGCCGCAGGCACTCGGGGGTCACGCCAGCGACCAGCTTCGGCGTGTTGCGGATCGTGTAGCCGCCCGTGTTTCCCGGATCGACGCGCTCGGGCGCATAGCCGAGGAAGAAGTCGGTGCCGACCTCGGCCCCCGTGCGCTCGAGGATGGGCTGGACCATCTCTTCGGTCGTTCCGGGATGGGTCGTCGACTGGAGGACCACGAGCTGCCCGGGACGGAGGTTCTCGGCGACTGACTCAGCGGCCGAGACGACGAAGGACAGGTCGGGCGTGCGGGTCTTCGAGAGAGGGGTCGGTACGCAGATCGTCAGCGCGTCGAGGTCGGCTGCGGCACTGTAGTCGCTCGTCGCGTGGAGCCGGTCCTCGATGCCGTGGTAGCGCGCCTCCGGGACGTCGACGAGGTACGAGCGCCGCTCCTCCACGGCCCGCACGCGGTCCTCGTTCAGGTCGATCCCGGTGATGTCGAAGCCGGCCTCGGCGAAGGACATCGCAAGCGGGAGCCCTGCATAACCGAGGCCCACGATCCCGATCGAGGCCTCGCGTGTGGCGATCCGCTCGTCGAAGGCGGACACGTTTGCCAGGAGCTCGCCCAAGAGGCAGCGATCGTAGCAATCGAGCCCGTCGAACCCCTTTGCTATAACCGGCCGCATGTCGTTTGGAGAGTCACTCCGGACTCTGGTCTGGGAGGGCTCGTCTCTCTGGGGGTTCCTCGCCGCAGCGGCGATCGTCCTCGTCCTCACCCCGCTCGTCACCCGCCTAGCACCCTGGATCGGCGGCCTCGACGACCGCGCCGACCGCCCGCGCGTCCACAGCGGCGCGATCCCGCGGATCGGGGGCCTCGCCATCGTCGCCGGCATCCTGGTGCCCGCGGCGTTTTTCGTCGACCTCGGCGGCGCCTATCTCGGGATCCTGCTCGGCACGCTCCTCGCGGCCGCGATCGGGCTCGTCGACGACATCCGTGGACTCAGGCCGAGCGCGAAGCTCGTCGGGGTGATGCTGGTCGCCCTGATCCCGGTCGTCGGCTACGACGTGACGTTCGACCACGTGACGCTGCCGCTCATCGGCGACCACGACCTCGGCGGGGTCGCCTACCCGTTGACGATCCTCTGGATCGCGACCGTCGCCAACCTCGTCAACCTGATCGACGGCATGGACGCGCTGGCGGCGGGCATCGTCGCGATCGCCGCGTTCTCGTTCGCTCTGCTCGCGGCCTCGTTCGGCCGGGCCGACGCGGCCGCCCTGGCGGCGATCGTCTGCGGGGCGACGCTCGCGTTCCTGCGCCACAACTACCACCCGGCC
>Ga0136614_10001142_pt1 | contig 15176 bp, 11 predicted proteins | sample AntDrymUQ2792106_2_FD_106643 | JGI IMG/M metagenome (GOLD analysis project Ga0136614, IMG submission 106643) | Polar desert sand microbial communities from Dry Valleys, Antarctica - metaG UQ279 (21.06) | ecosystem: Environmental > Terrestrial > Soil > Desert | place: Antarctica: Dry Valley... | reverse complement strand
TGGTCCTCCATCCCGGTGTGGTAGCGCTGGTAGAGCTCGCCTTTGTTGCCGTGAAAGACCTTCCGGCCGAGGTCGTGGCGTCCTTCCTGGAGGTTGCGGATCGCTTTGATGTCGCGGCGGTAGGCCTCGTCATCGAGGTAGGCGAGGATGTGCAGGCTCTTGAAGATCCGCCCGTAGGCTTGGATCGCTTCCCCGAGCGGGGTCGGGTTCCCGTCGCGCTGCAGCATCCGCGCGACGTCGTAGGCGCGGACCTGGCCGGTGTAGATCGACGCGATCACCCGCAGGATGTCCGGCCAATGACGGCGGATGCGCTCACGGTCGATCCGGCCGCGGGCGGCGGTGTTCAGCGGCCCGTAGTCGGCGTCGCGGTCAAACCGCCATGTCCGCTGATCGGGCAGATCGGCAAGCTCGGGCCGGTATTCCTTCCCGAGTAGGTGCGTGAGCCCGAACACCAAGTCCGAGTAGGATCCGGTATCGGCGATGATCACGTCGGGGCGCTGTCCTTGGTCCTGGCTGAACGCGACGTCGATCATGTGTAGCGAGTCGCGTGGGGCACCGGAGATGACCTTCGCGGCCAGGCCGATGGCCTGGTCTGAGAGCATGTTCAGCCACGTCACGCCGCGATCGGGGCCGAAGTACTTGCGGTTCGGGCGCGCGTAGATCGACGGGACCGGAACGACGAACCGCATCCCATCGATCCCGGCGACCAGCCCGCCGCCCCATCTCTGCGCGAGGTCGATCCCGGCCTGTCCGTCAACGAGGAACGGGTTCGCGGCCTCGTAGGTTTCTGAGCCCATGTAGTTCTGGTCGACGTGGCTGATGCGGTCGCGCTCGAGCGCCGCGACGCCCTTCTTGACGATCGGGTCGAACCCGATGTTCATCGCGTGTGCGGACAGGCATGCCGCGACCGTGACATGCAGGTCAGCCAGCCGCGTGCGGCCGCCCGAGACCGAGGTGAACGCGTTCACGAACCCCGGCAGCCATGACATCACCTCGAGGATCACCTCCGGGACGCTGACGCGTGGCAGCATCGCGTCGATCAGCTTGCGCAGCTCGATCAGGCTGGTGGGGTCCTCGATCGCCCGCAGCGCGCTGACGTGCAGCCTGCCGTCCCGGTCGACGGTCACCTCCGTCTGCGGGCCGAGCTTTGCGGCGACGTCGCGGTACGCCGAGTCCAGCGCGCGGGCGTGGCGGTCCAGCAGCTCGTCGGGGTTCTCGGGCAGCGACAGCGCTGTGAGGACCGGCTCCTTCGCGTTCGCCCACGCCTCCCCGCTGAGCAACTGCGCGCGAGGGTCACGCCACCGCGAAGAGGCTGGCGCGTAGATGTCGCGGCGGATCAGCTGCCGGTGAAACTGGGTCAGCACGCAGAACACGTACGCGTTCTTATCGATCGTTCCGTGCGCCGGCGCGGGATGCCCGTACACCAGCCGCCGCCACGACCCACGCACCAGACTGCGGTCGATATCGGCCGTCTTGAGCTTGCGCGCGCCCAGCAGTTCGCGCATCCGCTGCATCTCCGCGAGCACCGGCGCACCCTCCGGGGTCGCTCCGAACTCGATCGCGCCGGTCAGCTCCTTCAGAAACCCGCTGACGACGCGGATCCGTTCCGCCAGCCGCTTGCGGATCTCACCCTCGTCGTCCTCATCCACAAACGGCACCAGCTCCCCGACCGTCGCGACTGCCGCCCGCAGCTCCGCGCGGGGAACCACCGCCTCGATCTCCCGCCACAAATCCTCAACCCGCACCGGCCCAGCGGCACTCGAGGCCTCCAGCAACTTCGCCACCGCGACCGCGAGCTTCGCGGACGCGCGCGCGAGCCGCGGATGCGCGCGAGCGCGCTGCCTGTCGGTCTCGCGCTTGGCCTTGCCGAGCAGTTCGGTCTCCATCAACAGGTCAAACAGCTCAAGGCAATCATCGATCGAGGCGGCCTGCAGATGCACCGCGGTCGCCAACAGCGTCGCGACCCGGCGTGCCGGGGGATGGCGACGCAGCCGCGGCGCCTTCGCCGCCATCCCATACCGCGCGAGATCCACCAGCCGCCTCGCAGGCACCAACTCACGCACCCGCGCCCCGTCGACTCCCAGCCCGTGGATCTCCGCGACGCGTTGCAGCGTCAGCCGAAGGCTCTTCCCCGACGGCTCGCCGGGACCCTTGCGCCACCGTTCAAGATCGCTGAAGCGCGACCCCTCGCCGACCTCCAACAGCCCCTCGAGCATCATTCGCTCCGACGCGCTTGGAAGCTGCGCCAGCGTCTCCCACAGCCGCTCGTCCTTGTCCACACGCGCCCGCGCGACCAGACGCGTCAGCGTCGTGACCCCCGGCAGCAGCACGTCGCGATCGCGCAGCCACGCGACCGCGTCAGCGAAGATCGACCGCGGACCATCACCGGTCATCCAGGCCCGCGCTGCCACCCATTCATCGAGCTGCGAACGGGCGTCCGCGAACTCCCTCAGGCCAGACGCGAGCTTGATCTCCTCCGCATGCTCAAACCGAGTCCGGCGGCGCTCCAGATACCGCCCCACGCACGACGGATCCTCGACCTCCAGCTGTCCAGCGAGATACTCCAGCACCACCGCCGGCACGTCCGTCGGATCGGGCAAAAACACCCCCAACCACCGCACCGTCCCCAGCTGCAACGCGAACCCCAGCCGGTTGTGCTCACCGCGGCGACGATCGACCAGCGTCCTGTCGGCATCATCGAGGAAGAACACCCGGTCCAGCTCCTCCCGCGACGGACCGCCGTCATAGCGACCGTACGCGGCCAGCTCCACATCCGACAAGAACTCGACCGGCACCGCCCCACAATAAGCACCGACGCCGCAATCCCATCGCGACGCGCGGCCAGCTGCCGCGCTGCGGCACCCTACGCGCTACCCACCACTCTCCCCGAGCATCTCGGATCCGGGACGGGGTGTCGCTGTCGGCTTAGCGGCACTTTTCGTTCCATTGTTCCCCACGGGCTGCGACCGCGGGGCAGCGCCTGGCCGCCGTCGACGCCGAGCTCACGGCCGAGACGTTCGAGTCGATCGCCGGTGCGGCGCACCAGGCCGAGCAGGACATCGGGCGCCTGGTCGAGCTGCTCGCCGTCGAGCGCGCGACCGAGCCCGCCGTCGACCCGGCGATGATCGAGCAGCTCGTAGCACGCGCGCAGGAGAACGGGCTGCACGTCACGCTGCGCGTCGAAGGCGACGTGCCCGCCGAGGTCGCGGCGAGCGCCTACCGCATCGTCCAGGAGGGATTGACGAACGCGCTGCGCTACGCCGCCGGAGCGCCCGTGACCGTCACCGTGCGCGTCGCCGCGTCCGAGCTGCTGGTCACGGTGCGCAACGATCTCGGCTCGCCCATGTCGGGCCTCGCGGGGGTCGGCACGGGCCACGGCCTGCAGGGCCTGCGCGAGCTCGTCGGCGCGGTCGGCGGCACGCTCGCCGCCGCGGCGACGGCGGATGGCGGATGGGAGCTCGCGGCGCGGCTGCCGACGACGCCCCGCGCGACTACACGCGTCGCCGGCGAGCGACGCAACGAACGCGCCTGAACGTCCGCCCGCAGTTCAGGCGACGATCCGCAACAGGTCATCGCGGCCCGGACCGGGGAACGGCCGGTGCTCCCTGCCCGCGGGGGTCGTCTGAGTAACCGCGGCAAAACGGCCAACAAGTCGTCCATCAACGCGGGTTAGGGGAAGCACCCTGGGGTCTTTCGAGGGCGGCTGGAGCCCAGAGAGGGTCGGAACGGGCACTCGGTAGCCGTCGTCGAGCCTTCTCGGCCTCCCGAGCACGGCTCCTGTTGTTGGAACCGCGTTCGGCGGGCTAGGCCCCAGCCCCGCACGCGTTAGAGGAAGCCCACGGCCGCTGTGCTTCCTCTAAGAATGCTTAGAGGCACCGTTGTTGGCCACTTTGGCGCCGTTACTCAGACGACCCCCGATGTTCCTCACGGGCCGTGTCGTCGAGAAATTAGTGAGCGGCGGCCCGAGTACGGCAGCGCGTGCCGATCCTCCGCGGGCTCAGGAGGGCAGCGCGCCGTCGCGGACCATCCGCAGCAGGCTGCGGCGAACCGCCTCGATGACGACGTCGACGTCGTCGTCGCTGTGAGCCCACGAGAGGTTCACGGTGGGAGCGGTCTTGGCGTAGACGCCCTCGAGGCGCAGGTAGAGCGTCAGCAGGAGCATCGCGCGTAGCTGGTCGAGATCGGCGCCCGCCATCGCCGCGCGGTAGTCGGGACCGGCGTCGCGCAGCTCGCCGAGCACGAGGTAGGACGCCAGGCGCGGGTGCCCGCTGACGGCGACCGCGATCCCGGTCTCGCGCGCCACCCGCTCGATCCCGGCGCTCAGCCGGGCATGGCCGCGATCGACGACGCCGGAGATGGCCTCGAAGTCGGCCTCCAGCAGCCGCAGCGCCGCCAGCGAGGCGGTCACCGCCGGATGTCCGGCGGCATGCGTCGTCGTGGTCCACGCCTTGCCCGCGCGGTAGTCGGCGAACAGTCCGTCGGTGCGCGCGCTGTCGAGCTGCGCCGCTCGGCCGCCGACGATCGAGAGCGGGATGCCGAGACCGCAGGTGACCTTGCTGTACGCCGCGACGTCGGCTGTGACCGCGAAGGCCTCCTGGGCGCCGCCCCTGGCGAGCCGGAAGCCCGTCATCACCTCGTCGAGCACGAGCGGCACGCCGGCCCGCGCGGTGACGTCGCGCAGCTCGTGGATGAACGTCTGCGTCGCCTGGGCGTGAGCTGCCATGAACGGAGGACAGGGGTCGGCGAGCACGCAGGCCAGCTCGTGGGCGTGGTTCTCGACGAGCTTGAGCGCGACCGACGAGTTGTACGGCAGGACCAGCAGCCCGGCCTGCGACGCCGCGTCGACGCCGCCCGTCGCGGCGCGCGGCTCGATCCGGTCGAGCGGGTCGGTCGGTGGCCGACCAGCGAGGATGAGCATCGTGTTGTGCAGGCCGAGCTCGCTCCAGCCGTGGTAGCAGCCCTCGAACTTCGCGACCAGCGGGCGCCGCGTCGTCGCACGCGCCATCCGCACGGCGGCTGCCACGGCGTCGGCGCCGGAATGCAGGAACGCCACCCGCTCCAGTCCGGGGACCATCCGCTGGACGAGCTCGGCGAGCTCGATCTGCTCCTCGAAGAGGTGGCCGGCGCCGGGACTGCGCTTGAGGCTTCGCCGCACCGCGTCGACCACGGGTGGCGGGTTGTGGCCGAGGAAGCCCGCCGTGTAGGTCATGTGGCAGTCGACGTACTCGTGACCGTCGGCGTCGACGATCCGCGACCCCTGCGCGTCGCGGACGCACAGCGGCAGCAGCGGCGCCGCGTACGGAAGCTGCGCCGGCAGCGCGCTGACCGAGCGCAAGGCGCGGGCGTGCAGTCGCACCGACGCCTGCTGGCGAGACGCGATCTTCTCGAGCGTCCGCTCGACCCCCGGCCTGCCGGCCGCCAGCAGCGCCAGGCCGCGACTCTCGTGTGCCGGCGATGTGGGGGCGTCCGCGCGCGGCGGAGCTTCCCGCGTCACTGAGCCGCGGGCGCGTCGTCGGCCGGCGTGCCGAGGAGCAGCACGTAGACCACCGACTCGCTGAGACCGTCGAAGCCGAGGTAGCGGTCGACGTCGCGGTCGCGGTACCCGCCGACGGGCACGGCGCTCAGCCCGGCGCCCTGCGCCGTGAGGATGGCGTTCTGGGCGAGGTGACCGGCCTCGATCAGGACGAAGCGGTAGCCGCGATCGCCGTACTTGAACGTCGAGCGCCCGAAGATCGCCGACACGAGGACCATCGCGGCACACGACTGGGCGAGCTCCCACTGCACGAGCAGGCGCGAGAGCTCGTCGAGCGCCAGGCCCGTGCGCAGAACGTCGAGCGCGTGATCCTCGGCGTCGTAGTGGTAGATGCCCCGGTCGAGTCCTTCGACGCGTTCGGCGCATACGTACAGCTCGAGCGGGTACAGCGCGCCGCCCGACGGGATCGTGCGAAACGGACGCGGGAACGGGCTGCCCTCGTTGTCGCGCGTCACCCCATAGCTCATCCACAGCACCTTGGCGAGGTCGGCGAGCTCGACGCTTCCGGCACCGAACCCGCGGGCGCTCTCGCGCCCGGCCATCACCTCGTCGAGCCCGGCCCTCGCCGGCGCCCAGGAGCGCGGCAGCTCGAGCTCGAGCCGATCGGTGTAGGGCTTGACGCGGCGCAGGCCGCGCATGACGCTCACGACCCTGTCGTCGGACGGGTGGCGCCCGAACGTCGGATGGCGCTCGTAGACGCTCTGCTTGGAGTTCTCGTGAAAGAGCTCCCACAGCGGCTCCATGTGGCCGGCCAGCAGGCTGTCGTCAGCGGGTTCGAGCGCCATGGCCGCACCTACGGGAACGGATGGGGGTAGGGGTTGTCGCTACCGCCGGGCTCGATGCCGGGATGGCCCAGGAGCTGCGGGACGCTGTACAGCCGGCGCCCACCGAGCGCCCGCGTGGCGTGGCCCATGAACAGCGGATGCAGCCCCGGGACCACGATCCGCGTGACGTACAGCCCGAGCTGGCAGATGTCGGGCGTCGTGAGGTCGCACATGACGACGTCGAGGTCGACCGCCTGCACCGCGGCGACGAGCGCGTCGAGCTGGCGCCCGGCCGAGCCCGCGCTGAGGTCGGGCATGTCCGACAGGCGCCGGATCTCCGTCGAGGCCCACGCGAACTCGATGAAGCGCTTGGCCTCCTGCGGGCAGTAGAAGCGCAGGTGATCGCGCTGCTCGGCCACGTGAGGATGCCCCTCGGCCACCTCGACGGGCAGCTCCGGCGTGTAGGCCATGAGCTGGCGTGCGTAGCGGCGCGTGTGCGCGACCTCCTCGATGCTCTTGACGACCGCGCGCGCCGGCGAGGGGTCGGTCGCCGCCGCGACGGCGACCGCCGGCGAGGTGGACGCGCTTCCGAGCGCGATCGACATCACCGTCGGGACGCGGATGTCGGTCGTGATGTCGAGCAGCTTCACCTCGACCCCCGCGTTGGCCAAGCGCTCGAGCAGGTCGAGCGCGGGGGCCGGCAGGGAGTCGGTCGCGATCTGCGGGTGGCTCATGCGCGCCTGCCACGCGATCGTGAAGGCGTCGCGCTCGATCGCCTCGCAGAGCCCCGACAGCGCGGATTCGCTCGGGCTGCAGCCACAGGCGAGACCGGTCGAGATCGGCTGGCCGATCGGGACGTCGCGGCCGATGCGCAGGTAGTGGAAGGGGACGAATACCATCGTGGCCGGGACGAGCACGTCCTCGCCGTCGACGAGCGACGTCCCGCCAGTCCAGGCTGTCGGCGTCTCGGGGGTGAACGGGTACCACGGAAAGCTTGGATCCGCGTACTGCTCGGGGGTGTGCAGCGCGTAGGCGTCCGGGGGTGCCGCGCGCTCGGTGAGGTCCGCGTAGGGGGCGAGCAGCAGGTCGTCGTAGTCGAAGATCGCCGAGCAGTAGCGCTCGACGCCTTCCCCGATCGACTTCGCCAGCGCGACGTAGCGGTCGTTCGACACGCCCCCGTTGTTGCGGAAGTTCGCGAGCGTGTCGAAGACCGACGTGTCGCAGGACTCCGAGTGGTAGTGGAACACCCCCGGCTCGTCGTCGTCGGGAGCGCTCTCGGTGATGTTCGCGATCACGCCGACCTTGGGATCGACGAGGACGTCGAGGTGCCGGAGGAGCCGATCCAGCGACCGGCGCGTCGAGCGGTCGAAGCGCTGCAGCCCCCGCGGCCGCCGCGCCGCCGGAACATGGAGCGGCGGCGCGCTCAGCCCACCCACGTCCCGGCGGAGGTGGCCTGGGGGCCGGCGCGTACCGAGACGGCGGCGGCATCCATGATCTCGCTGCAATCCGGGCAGCGCGGCACCTTGAGCACGCGGCGCACGGCCGAGGACATCGCCACGAGGTTGATCTCGACCGCACGGGCCACCGCGTCGCTCGGCGCGAACTGCGTCAGGACCTTGAGCACCTCCAATGCCACGACGCCGCCGACGACGCTGGCCATCGGCGGCAGCATGCCCGCGGACAGGCTGCCGTCCGTAGCCTCGGCGACGGCCCGGCGCACCTCTCGGCTGACGTCTCGCTTGTCGTCGTTGGAGTCCACGCGCAACTGATAGCAGCGCAGGCACGCCGTCTCGAAGGGGTACACGAGCGGTCCGACGTGACCGACGAGGTCGGCGATCCAGAACGGGAGGAATGGACGGCCGGCGGCGAGCGCGAGGCGGTTGACGTCCAGCAGCGCCTCGGACTCCCCGTGGTCGCTGCCCGCCACTGTCAACGTACCTGCGGCGACGACGGCAGCGAGATCGTCCTGCGGGGCGAGCTCGACCCGCTCACCCGGTCCGCCATCGAGCGCGGGCCAGCCGCTGGCCTCCAGCGCGAGGCCGGGCGCCCCGTCGTCGAGCGCGGCGTGGGGCACGAGCACGATCCGTCCGACTCCGGCGTCCAGCAGCGCGCCAACCAGCACCCGTGACGTCAGGTTCAACCCCACGACGACGATGTCGCAAGCGCGCAGCAGCTCGCCGACCACCGCCTCCGCTGCGGGGAAGTTGGCGTAGAACGCGTCCTGCAGCGTCCCGAGGCCGGCGCCGCCGTCCGCCTCCGCGTCGCCGTCGGCGACCAGGCCGCGCTCGACCAGCGCGTCGAGCAGGCTCTCGACGGCCGGCCGCCACGGAGCCGGGAACGCCTCGACGACCTCAGCCTGCGTGCTCAGGCCGTCGAGGAGGGGCAGCACCTGCGACACGAGGGTGTCGGTGTGCTCGCCGTTGACCAGCAGCTCGCGTACGCCGCGCTTGAAGACGACGCGATCGGCACCGGCGTGGACGATATGGAGTCCGCGAGCGTCCACGCCCGCTCAGTGCGAGTGGGCGACCGGGTTGGTCTCCGCGGCCGCGCAGCAGCAGCACGGCGTGCAGCAGCAGCACGTCTTCTGACAGAAGGCGGCGAGTGTCGTCTCGTCCTTGCCGAGGCCGCCGATGGTGTCGGCCTGGGAGGAGAGCCGCTCGAACTTCGCCTCCTTGTAGCTCGAGAAGACGTCCTCGATGCTGCGCATGTCATCGAAAGTCAGCTCGTCGATCGTCGGGTTGTCCCTCGGCACACCCTGCAGCTTCAACGCGAGATCGTCGAGGTCCTGCACCGACAGCGCCAGCACGCGCCTGGTCGCCTTCTCGCGAGCATCCTCGGGGATGTCGCTCATCTCGCTTACGCGCATCAGCTTTGCGACGCGAGTGGGGTTGGGTTCTGCGCCACCGGCTTCCATGATGCCTCCCGGGCGTCCACGGTATATGGGGCGGCGACACGCGCAGCCACACGTATTTTAGGTGATCAAAGCTTGCCGAAGTGATCAAACCGTGCCGGAGTGGTCCTTGTCAAGCTCGCGGCGCGAATTATTGGCGGGGTCGCGCGGCGAGTCTCCTACGCGCCAGCCTCGCGCAGGCGCCGCAGGGCGTCCTCCGCGGCGGGGCGCCGCGCGGGGTCCTTGCGCAGCAGGTCGAGGATGAGCTCCTCCAGCGCCCGCGGCATCTTTGGCCGCAGCTCGCGCGGGTCCGGCAGCATGATCAGGTGCTGCAGCCGGTAGTCGTCCTCGGCGGGACCGGGAAACGGAGACCGTAGCGTCGCGAGCTCGTGCAGGACGACCCCGGCGCCGTAGAGGTCGTAGGCCACCGTGGGCTGACAGGCCGAGTCGTCGAGCCACCCCTCCGGCGGCTTGGAGGTCGGTGCCGTGCGGACCACTCCGGGGCGCTGGCCGGCGAGCCGGGCGCTGCCGAAGTCCGCGAGCTTCGCGACGTCGCCGCGCAGCAGGACGTTGCCGGCCTTGACGTCGCAGTGGATGAGCTCTCGGTGCACCGCGGCGAGCCCTCGCAGAAGCTGCGCGGACCACCGCAGCACGACGTCGAAGGGAAGCTGGCGTCCACGACGCAGCGCGTCGCCGACGACCTCGCGCAGGCTCCCGGAGTCGGCGAGCTCCATCACGAGGAAGGCCTCAGGCTCGGTCCCCGAGTCCCGGTAGCGGATGACGTGGCGGTGCTGGACGCGCCGCAGGTGCTCGGCCTCGTCGAGCAGCATCTGCGCCGGAAGCCCGACGAGCCGCAGGCGCTTGAGCGCGTAGCTCTCGCCGGCATCGTCCTCGACGAGGAACACGGAGGCGAAGCCGCCGGGCGTCCCGACCTGGTGCAGGACGCGGTAACCGGCGCCCGAGGTGGACGTGTAGACGTCGCCTGCCATCGGCTTTGCCGCAGTGTAGATCCGGCTTCCCCAGACCGCTACCGTCTCCCGTGAGGTGAGTTCGCCCGAGTCCGTCTGTCGACTGCACGAGGTCACGAAGGCCTACGGCGCGACCACCGCGCTGCACGGCGTGAGCCTCGAGCTCGGCGCCGGCGAGGTGCTGGCGCTGCTGGGCCCCAATGGGGCCGGGAAGACGACCGCGTTGAGCCTCCTGGTCGGACTGCGCCGCCCGGACTCGGGAACGGCGCGGCTCTTCGGCGAGGACCCGCGCCGCCCCTCGGCGCGCCGCCACGTCGGCGTCACCCCGCAGGAGCTGGACTTCCCCGGCACCCTGCGCGTCGTCGAGCTCCTCGACCTCGTGCGCGCCCACTACCCGCAGCCGGCCGGCACGCTGGACCTCCTGCGGCGGTTCGGGCTGGAGGCGATAGCACGCCGCCAGGCCGGGGGCCTGTCCGGCGGCGAGCGGCGACGCCTCGCCGTCGCGCTCGCCTTCGCCGGCCGCCCCCGCGCGCTGTTCCTCGACGAGCCGACCGCGGGACTCGACGTCGCGGCGCGCCGGAGGGTGTGGGAGGAGGTCCGCGCGTTCGCGGCCTCCGGCGGAGCCGTGCTGCTCACCACGCACGATCTCGCAGAGGCCGAGCAGCTCGCGTCGTGCGTCTGCGTGATCCACCGCGGCCGGATACTCGTCGACGGGACGCTAGCCGAGGTGCGGGCCGTGGCCGGGCTGACGCGCATCCGCATCCGCGCCGGCGCGCTCCCGTCCGTGCCGGGCATCGCGCGGCACGAGCGCCACGACGGCCAGCACACGCTGTTCGCCCGCCACGCGGACGAGGTCATCCGCGCGCTCGTGCTCGGCGGCGTGACCCTCGACGGCCTCGAGGTGCTTCCGGCCGGCCTCGAGGAGGCGTTCGTGGCGATGACCGGGGACGAGGGGTGAAGCTCGTCCTCGCGCACTTCAAGGCGGACATGCTCGAGCTGCTGCGCTATCCCGCCTTCAGCGTCCCGACGCTCGTGTTCCCGACGCTCTTCTTCTCGTTCTTCGTCGTGCCCGGAGCGATCGACGCGGACCCCAACGCGCTGATGGCGTTCTACGCGGCGTTCGCCGTTCTCGGAGTCGCGTTCTTTCAGTTCGGCGTGAGCATCGCGAACGATCGGATCTCGGCGTGGAACCTCTATCTCCGCACGCTTCCGATCGGTCCCGGCACGCGCTTCCCCGCGCGGGTGCTGAGCGCGCTGCAGCTCAGCCTCGCGTCGGCCGGCCTCGTGGTGGTCGTGGCCCTGATCGCCACGCCCGCCGCGCTCGCGCCGGGGCGCTGGGTCGAGCTGGCGGCGGTGATCCTCGTCGGCAGCATCCCGTTCGCGCTGCTGGGCATCGCGATCGGCTACTGGCTCAGGCCGAAGGGCGCGCTGCCGGTCGCGAACGTCCTGTACCTCTTCCTCGCCTTCGCGGGAGGCCTGTGGACCGGTCCGGCCGATCTGCCCGACGCGATCGCCGCGATCTCGCCCTACCTCCCCACGCGCCAGTGGGCGGACCTCCTGTTCGGCGCGGTCACGGCCGCGCCGTCGCCGCCTCGCGCGTGGCTCGCGCTGACCCTCTACACGGTCGTGTTCTTCCTCCTCGCCGCCCGGGGGTACCGGCGCGACGAGGGCGAGCGATTCCGCTGACGCGCCCCTGGCTTGACAAGAAGTTGCGGTTGGGCTTGAATCGGCCGGCCTCGACACGGCGGAGCGAGTTATGTACGCAGGCTGGCACCAGGTGGCATTTGAGCGTGCGCTCGAGAAGGAGGTGACTGCTGCCGCCATCGGCTCTCACTCGCTCGTCCTCGTACGCCGCGACGACGACGTGCAGGCCTTCGACGCCACGTGCCCGCACCGCGGAGCGCACCTCGGCCACGGCGGCCGGCTCGACGACGACGCCATCGTGTGCCCGTTCCATGGCCATCGCATCGTGCTCGGTGATAAACCGGACTGCTTCAGCGTGAGCGCCCGTCGCACGCTCGCGTCCGCAGGCCTGGTCTTCGTCCTGCTCGACGAGCGACACGAGAACGGGCTGCGCGCGTTCATGGATGAGCTGGAAGCCTCCCACTGGTCCGTGCCCGGCTTCAGCTTCCACGCCCCAATCGCACCGCGGTGGGTCATCGAGAACGTGTTCGACGCCGGGCACTTCCACGCGGTGCACGAGATCGACCGGCGACCCGAGATGACCGTCGATCACAGCTCCACAGGCCATCTCGTGGTGCGGGCGGAGTTCGAGACGCCCGGCGCCAACGCGTGGCAGGAGCAGGGCGATGGCGGCGGCGCGGTTCGCACGCGCTTCGTGGCGCACGTCTTCAGCCCGACGCTCGTGGCCACCGAGCTCGGCCCTCCCGAGCGCCCGCACGTGGTCGTCACCGCAGCGACGCCCGACGCGCAGGGCGGGTGCGAGGTCCGCGTCTCCCTGATGGTGCCCCCGGCGGCCGACGGGTCGGCCCCCGACCCCGAGGAGTCGCTGGCGCTCATGCGCGACAGCCGCACGGCCTTCGAGCAGGACATGGCGATCTGGGCGCATCTCGACACGGAGGCTCCGAACCGCTTCTGTGCCGGCGACGAGCCGGTGCTCGAGTACCGCCTGTTCTGCGAGCGATTCGAGCTCTGACGTGCTCGGAGCCCGTCGCGAAGAGGACGGGCTCCTGGCCGTGCGCGAGTCGCCGGCCGACGGAGAGCGCGTGCTGTGGATCCACGGCTACACGATGGACTCGAGCATCTGGGACGAGCTGTGGACGCACCTGCCGGGGTTTCACCACCTCGCCGTCGACCTCCCGTGCCACGGCGCGTCGCCGCCCGGGCCCGCCGGAGAGACCCTGCCGCAGCTCGGCGAGCGCCTCGCCGCGTGGGCGATCGCGCGGCAGGTCCGGCATCTCGTCGCGCTGTCCTTCGGCACGATGATCGCGCTGCAGATGGCGCTCTCCGAGCCCGAGGCGTTCGCGGCGCTCGTGCTCGCGGCGCCCGCGCTGGCGGGCGGCCCGACCGAGCGCGCCGTCGAGCGGCGCTACGAGGACGTGATCCGCGTGCACGCGACCCACGGCCCGGGACCGCATCTCGGCGAGCTGTGGATGCGCACCCCGCCGGACGTCTTCAAGGGCGCGCGGCAAAGGCCGGCGCTGTGGGGGCCGTTGAGCTCGGTCGTCCTGCGCCATGGCTGGGCAGAGCTCGAGGACGGATCGATGCTGACGCTCGTCGGCCACCGCCAGCGCCCGCGCGATCTCGGCGCGATCGACGCGGCGACGCTCGTCGTCGCCGGCGACGGGGAGCTGCCCGCGTTCCGGCTGTGCGCCGAGATCCTCGCGCGCTCGATGCCGCGCTGCGAGCGCGCCGCGCTGACGGGCGCCGGCCACCTGTGCCTCATTGAGGACCCCGAGCCGGCCAGCCGCCTGATCGCGCGGCACCTCGCCGGGCAGGCGCCGGCGCTCAGGCGCTGACCCAGCTCACGAGCTCGGAGAGCACGCGCATCCCGTCGTGCGGCATGCCGGGATACGCGCGCTCGCAGTCGCCGAGCGGCAGGACGTTGCTGACGCCGCGGGCGGCGAGCTCGTCGCGCAGCGCGTCGCGGGCTCGCTCGGGAGCGACGCCCACCGTCGAGACCCCGGCGTGCGCGAAGTCCAGCGCCTCGGTGAGGTCGTCGACGCGGCGCACCACGACGAGCCGCGACATGGGATGCGTCGAGATGTCGAACGGGGTCTCCATGTACACCGCCGCGGAGGTCACGTGCGGCCAGCGGCCGTTCTCGAACCACTCGCCGGACAGCAGCGGCCCGCGACGCAGCCAGCGCAGGCGGGCGAGGTCCGGAGCCTGGATCGCGTGCGGCATGACCTCGTCCCACGTGCGCAGCGCGGCCTGGACGGCGACGCAGTACGCGCGCGCCTGTTCCGGGGAGCCCTCGACGTAGTGCACGAGCGACGCATGGCAGGCACGCTGGTTCGCCGCCATGGAGTCCGCCACGGCGCGGCGTGCGCTGTCGTCGAGGCGTGCCTCGAGCGCGTCCCGTGCGATGAGGCTGATGCCGATCCGGGGTTGCAGGAGCACGGTCTTCGCCTGCTCGACGCGGCTGCGCACGCTGTCCACCGTCTCCTGCGAGCCCCACACGACGACGCGGTCGAAGGCTCCCGCGCGCATCAGCGGCGTCTCGAAGGAGTGGTCGCCGCCCGGCCAGTACACGAGCGACGTGTGCCGCGTGAGGGGGTGCTTCGGGTCGACGCGGTGCATCGCCACCGCCAGTGCCGTGATCGCGGCGGTCGCCTCGGCAGGGCTCTTGATGACGGCGGCGCTCTTCGTCGCGAAGGCCCGCAGGGCGGAGACGAGCGGCACCGCTATCGCGTTGCCGGCGGTGATGTGGAGCTGGCGGGTCGGCATGGCGCGCACTAGGCAGCGCCGCTCGGATGCCTCGCGCGTGTCGTCGCCGCGGATCCTGCGGTTCATGCGCGCGGCGGGTCCGGACAGCGGCTGGGCGGACACCTCGACCCACCCGTCCAGAAATCGCCGCCCCGCTGCCTCCGCGCCGCCCAGCTCGCGGTCGACCGCCTCGGCGATCCCGTCCGGATCGAGCATCCGCTGCAGCATGCCGAGACCGAGATCGACGGTGCTCGAGTGCACGGGCGACGACGCCTTCGCGTAGGAGCCCACGCCCTCGGCGATCCACCCAAGATCGCGCACGGCGTCTCTCAGCGCCGCGACATAGTCGAGGACCTCGCCGAAGGGCAGCGAGTACAGGCCGCGTGCGAGGGCTCCCAGGTCGCGCTCCACGAGCTCCTCTGGATCGGGCCGGGCCAGCAGCAGCAGCTGCTGCTCACCGGTCGCGGCGAGCGTGACCGGGTCGTAGGTCGGACGGCGGATGACGAAGGCGCCGTCGACGGCGAAGCGCGTGGCCCCGTTCTCGTCCGCGCCGGCGGCGCGCAGGTGCGCCGACGCGACCGGCGGCGCCAGCACGAGCCGGCCCTTCATCAGGACCGGCACGCGGATGACGC
>Ga0136614_10001140_pt1 | contig 15181 bp, 15 predicted proteins | sample AntDrymUQ2792106_2_FD_106643 | JGI IMG/M metagenome (GOLD analysis project Ga0136614, IMG submission 106643) | Polar desert sand microbial communities from Dry Valleys, Antarctica - metaG UQ279 (21.06) | ecosystem: Environmental > Terrestrial > Soil > Desert | place: Antarctica: Dry Valley... | reverse complement strand
TCCTTCATCCCTCATCCTTCATCCTTTCCTAGGGTTCGTCTGAACCCTTCTTGCCCTTTTTCTTTTGCGCATCAACTTCCCTGGGACGGGTAGCAGGCGGGGGTGGCTCGGTTCGGGGTGTTACCGTTTCTGGCTTAGGTGCGGGTGCTACTGCTGGCTCATCTGTGCGTGGCGGTGGCGGCAAGGTCACTTGCTCGAGCTTTGGCTCCGTCTCTGTGCTCGCTTCCGTGGCGTCACTGTCCTCATCGCTTTCGTCGTAAGCAGCTAACTGAGCGCGTTCGGCGGCCAACTCGCGCTGCCGTTGGCGATAGAGTTCCTTCATGTCCTCAGGCATCGAAGGTGCTTTATCGAAGTTCTCTTTGGGCTTGTCTTTCATGAAGCTCTTCATGAAATCGACGAAGAAGGGCAACGCGCCCACTCCGCCAGTCATTGCGGTTCCAAGATTCCTCTTTTGTCCGGGGTAGCCCATCCAGACCCCCGTAACATAGGTCGGCGTGTAACCGATGAACCAAACGTCAGTATGATCGTTCACGGTCCCGGTTTTACCAGCGAGTGGGACGCCTACCGCTTGAGCTCCTGTCGCAGTGCCGGATTCAACAACGCCGCGCATCATCGACACCATCGTGAGGGCGACGTACTCATTCATAACTTTGTAGGTGGTCTTTTCCCACTCCTCAAGGACAGCTCCGTCGCGATCCAACACACGTCGAATCATGTGCGGCTGGACGCGAACTCCCTTGTTGGGAAATGCCGAGTAAGCAGAGACCATCTGATCGAGCGGCACTTCAGTCGCGCCCAGGGAGGAAGACAGGTAAGGCGCCATGGGCACTTTGATCCCAAAGCGCCGCACCATCTGTGCGCCCGTTTGAATCCCCACCGTCTGTAACAAATGCACCGCCGGAATATTCATTGACTTGGCCAGCGCGGTTTTCAAAGGCAAGTCTCCATTGCCGGGCGACCCGTCATAGTTATGCGGCTTCCACGAGCCGATGCTAATCGGCGCACCGCTCACAGTTGTGTCCGGCGTCATGCCCCACTCGACGGCCGCGGTATAGATAAAGGGCTTGAAGCACGAACCGGTTTGGCGATAGGCCTGGGTGGCATTGTTAAATTTGCTGGTGCTGTAAAAATCATAGCCGCCGACCATCGTAACGATTTCACCGGTCTTTGCATTGAGCGTCATCATCGCGCCCTGGACAGCCGGAACCTGCGAGGTGACAACTTTCAGGCGCCGGTTCTTTTTATCCACTTCCTTAACTTCAAACTCGGAGAGATATCCGGGCTTGAGCTCGCCAGCAGGTTGGCGCTGTGACCAACCCATCTCGGTTGTTCCGACAGTGGCCGTGTAGTTTCCGAAGCGCACCGTGGCTTCGTTGCGTGCGCGATCGACTTTCATCACCAGGCCCATCAGGAAGCGACCTTCCTGATAGTCATCGCCATACCAGTCGGGATGTTTGAAGCTGGCATTTTCCTGCGCCGTTGGAGGCCCGGCGCCGTTCTTCGCGGCAGTGGGGATCATGGTATAGCTCGAACGCCAGCCACGGCCGCGATCGTAGCGACGCAGTCCGGCGCGAACCACTTCATAAGCCTTCTTCTGAGCTTCAACATTGATTGTGGTATAAACCGCCAAACCACCCTGCGCCACGCGCGTTGTGTACTTCTCTTCGAGATCCTGTCTGACGTGTTCCACCGGGTAGTCGAACGCTGAGGAGCGCGGTTGCGATTGATAATAAGCAGTGTCAGCAAGTTGAATCGGTTTGGCTTTTGCAGCATCGACTTCTGCCTGAGTGGCAAAGCCATGGCGCGCCATCAGATCAAGAACCAGATCACGCCGTTCCTTTGCCCTGACGGCGTTGGCGGTTGGCGAATACTCACTTGGCGCCTTGGGAATGCCTGCCAGCAACGCCGCTTCACCAATGGTCAGATCCTTGGCCTCTTTGCCAAAGTAGGTTTCGGCGCCAGCCTCAATGCCGTAGGCGTTGGCCCCGAGAAAGGTATGGTTCGCATAAAGCTCCATTATCTGGTTCTTGGTGTAGTAACGCTCGATCTGCAGTGCCAGGGCCCACTCGTTTACCTTGCGTTTCAGAGTTTGCTCTTTCGACAGAAAAAGGTTTTTGGCCAACTGCTGGGTTAGAGTTGAGCCGCCTTCAACTTTATCGGTAGTGAGATTCTTCCAGGTGGCGCCGATGATACGAATTGGATCTATACCCACGTGGTCATAAAACCGTGCATCTTCAACAGCGAGGATCGCGTTTTTCACAAGAGGCGGAATTTCGCTGTACTTGAGCGGGATTCTCTTCTCGAGTGCGAACTCTCCAATCACGGTCTCGCCGTCGTCAGCGTAAACACGCGTCACCACGCTTGGTCGGTAAGTTGCCAGCGCCGCAACCTCATTGGCAGCGCGGGAATAGTTGAGCTTATAGGCGGCGATGATCCCTGTGAGACCTCCCGCTGCGAGTGCCAGGAGCAACACGGCCGGTAACCAAAACTTGCGAAGAATGTTTTGCCGTTGTGCCGGCGGAGCACTAATTACGCTACGCGGTGAAAACTTTCGCGGGTCATGAGCCATTTCTTGGAAGTACCTCAATGAAACGCGAGCGCGTTAATTGGCTCGCGGGTAATGCCAACTTGATGTCTGGAGAGTCATGCTGGCCAATGGGGATTATATCGCCGCTCTGCTATAATCACCATGCAAACGGGGGCGACAGGCTTCGACAGGGGTACTGGACGATCGACCGGATGTCATGCCGGGCTACTCTATGCAGCTCGTTAAAAAGCGTAGGGAAAAAACAATTGCCAATAACAATGAATTGGCTCTCGCTGCCTAATTAAGCACCGAGCGTCTCGCCGCAAGTTGCTCATGCGCGTGGATGGAGATGTCACTTAGATGAGCTGGCCCGCTCCTTCGGTCCGTGGGAGTAGGCAAGACTAAAGTCGGACTAGCTCGAGCTGAGGTCTTGTCACTTCACTTACTCGGCACCGAGCGAAGTTTTGTTGGGTTCGCCTGACAAAGAAGAGAAGTGACTAAGCATGTAGAGTCTTTCGACGTTGTCTCTTGGATCCGAGTTCAATTCTCGGCGCCTCCACCAAATCAAAGGATGAGGAATGAGGAATGAAGGATGGGGGATGAAATGAGAAAAAGCGCGTCATCCAAGGACGCGTTATCTTCATCCTTCATCCTTTCGCCTTCATCCTTTCTTTTCATCCCTTATCCTTCATCCTTCATCCTTGCCTTCTAATCTTCCCATTGGCATCTTCGACAGCGGCGTTGGTGGTCTCACCGTTTATCGCGCGTTGCATGAACGCCTTCCGGACGAACATTTTATTTACCTCGGCGACACCGCCCGTGTTCCCTACGGAACGAAGTCCCTGGGCACCGTCGAACGCTACGCCATCGAGAACTCAAGATTTCTCGAGAGTCGAGGCATAAAACTTCTGGTTGTTGCCTGCAACACCGCTTCGGCCCTTGCACTGCCGGCGATTCGCGATGCTGTTAATGTTGACGTCGTCGGCGTAATCGAACCAGGCGCGGCCGCAGCGGTGGCCATTGCTGCGGGAAAGAACATTGGCGTGATCGCTACCGAAGCCACAGTGCAGAGCGCTGCATATTCACGGGCGATTGCGAGACTCGATTCGAACACCAGCGTAATCGAACAGGCTTGTCCGCTGTTCGTGTCCCTTGCCGAAGAAGGTTGGGCTGACACCCCTGTCGCCGAGGCAGTTGCAGCGCAATATTTGAATCAGTTCAAAGTGAACAGCATCGACGCCCTGGTATTGGGTTGCACTCACTATCCCATCCTGAATGGAGTGATTAGACGGACGCTGGGAAGAGATGTAACGCTGATTGATTCGGGAGAGGCCGCAGCAACTGAGGTACAATCTCTACTCGTGTCCAGAGCTCTGGCTAACCCGCCGTCGATCCAAGGCGATCGCGAGCGGCGCCTTTGCGATGATCTGGATCATTTTTATGTAACTGACGCGGCCCAGCGATTTGCTAAAGTCGCCGAAAGATTTTTGGGGGCCGCCCCTTCTGTGTTGGAGGCTGTTGAGGTTTGGGGACACGATGAGCTTCGTACGAACTGACGGACGCGCGCTCGATCAGCTGCGGGCGGTGAAAATAACTCCGGACTACCTGCCTTATGCGGAGGGGTCGGTTTTGATTGAGATGGGACTGACGCGGGTAATCTGTTCCGCTTCAGTCGATGACCGAGTCCCGCCTTTTCTGCGCAACACGGGTCAGGGCTGGGTCACTGCCGAGTACGCGATGTTGCCGCGGTCTACTCAACAACGTAAGCCACGTGAAGTGACGCGGGGTCCCTCGGGTCGTACTCACGAGATTCAGCGCCTCATAGGTCGAAGTTTGAGGGCTGTTGCAGACATGAGGTCTCTTGGTGAGCGCACGATGACGCTGGACTGCGACGTGTTGCAAGCCGATGGAGGGACGCGGACGGCAGCAATCACTGGAGCTTACGTTGCACTCGCGCTGGCGAGTAAACGTTTGCTGAAGAAAGGGAGAATCTCCAAGACCCTGGTCACTGATCAAGTCGCGGCGATTAGCGTGGGCCTCGTTGACAATACACCTTTGCTGGATTTGAAATACGACGAAGACTCGCGTGCGGATGTGGACATGAATGTTATCTGCACCGGTGATGGTCGTTTCATTGAGGTGCAGGGCACAGCTGAACGTGAACCGTTTACCCGAGAGCAAATGGATCAGCTGCTCTGTCTGGCGACGCGCGGAATCGAAGACCTGATTAAGATGCAAAGGGAAACGATCGAGCGCGCGAGCCTTGGCTAATTGCACCAGGGGACAACGGGGTGTGCGGCGCCAGGCATCAGAAGTAAAGCAGAGCATCAACCTTGACGGTCCCAAATCACCAAATTTCACGTTTTTAAACAGGAGTACTAATCGGATGCGAATCTCTAAGATCGCCCTTACGTTTGCGTTCCTGGCAGTCAGCTATTCAGCAGCTGGCGCGCAGGAGTTGTTTACGAGTGAAAAGATCGACTACAGCATCGAACTACCCTCGCCCACATGGCGTGTGATTTCCGAACCCGACGCTGCCCATGAACACCTTGAATTTGTTAATGGTGAGAGACTCGATGGATACCTGCAGATACGTAAAGAAGTAGTGGACAGTGGTACGACAGCGTCCGATGTTGCTCATCGCGATCGCGATCAGAAACTCAGGTTTTTTCCAGGATTCGTGGAAGGAAAAGAAGAAAAATTTTCCGGTCGCCTGAGTGGAGTAGTCGTTTCTTATGAATACATTCGAACCGGCAAACCGATGCTAGGCCGAATCTATTACCTTCAGGCAAATAATCGCACAGTCTATGCGCTGCGCTTCACCGGGCTGCGCGACAAGCTGACCCGCATTCGCAATCAAACCGACTTAATCGCCCGCAGCTTCCGGTTAAAATAACCTCTTCACGTAAAAACTCTCTGGCCGCACGCGGCACACCTGCCCGGGCGGCCATTTTAGTGTTCGCACGTTTTGAGTTGATGCATGAGACTTAAACTGGATCCAAAACTGGAGATCAAGCCATCGCCGATTGAAGGGCAGGGATGTTTTGCTCGTGTTCACCTGAGTCGGGGGAAAAAGATAGCTGAGTATACAGGCGAAAGAATTTCTAATGCTGAGGCAAATCGCCGCGCCGGGCGCCGGCGTTTGCGTATTTGCGATATCGATGGCCATTGGAGTTTGGATGGAAGCAAGGGTGGCAATGGCACTCACTATATCAACCATTCCTGCGAGCCCAACAGCTACATGAAAATTGTTTACGAGCATATTCTGATTGTCGCACTACGCGACATCGCTCCCGGCGAAGAGATCACGATCGATTATCACTCGACTCTCCACTCAGATAACAAAAGGTGCACTTGCGGTGCACCTTCCTGTCGAGGGACGATCAATAAGCAATTCAGTTAAACAGGAAGCCTCCTGCTCAGGCTCCTGCAGCCTGCTCAGAGCCTCGGCAGCGTAAAACTAAACTTCGATCCGCGACCTTCTTCCGATTCAAGCGCTACTGCGCCACCGTGTTGCTCCACAACTTCGCGCACGAACGACAGGCCCAAACCCGTTGATTCTTCATCCTTTTCCTGCCCTTCGCGTACCACGCGATAAAACTTTTCCCAGACACGATCTTTTGACTCGGCGGGAATTCCATAACCACGATCCTCAACACTTACTCGCACAGCCTCTGCTTCCAACACGGCCGAGACGGTCACAGTCGTACGCTCGGGACTGTATTTAATGGCGTTCGTGACCAGATTCTTGACGGCCTGCGAAATCAAGCCCTTATCGGCGGCCACTGGAGGGAGGCGTTGATTCGGCTGTTCGACCAGCCTGATGCGTTTCTTTTTCGCTGTCGGTTGAAGATTCAGGATCGTCTCGCGCACAACATCATCAAGGCGTAACGGAATTTTAAAGACATCCTGCCGGTCCTTGCGCTCCAACTGAGTCACCGCCAGAAACGTATTGATCATGCGCGAGAGACGCTGCGATTCGTTGGCTATGATGGTGACAAATTCCTTTGCTTGCTCCGGAAGCTCCGGGTCGGCGGTGAGGAGTTCTGCAAAGCCGTTGATGCTGGTAAGTGGCGTTCGTAGTTCGTGCGACATCAGGGAGATCATATCGCTCTTCAGCTGTTCATAAGCCTTTAGTCGCGTCAGCTCCCTTACGGTAATCGCGAGGCAGAGTGGTTCAGGGGCCATCCCCGACTGTCCCATCTGATCCATCACGAGCGATATACGCAAACCAAAAATCCCTTCGCGATCGAAGAACTGCAACTCGCCCTCATAAGGCTCCCCGGTTTGTAATACGCGGCGGACGGCGATGGCTGGTTCGTCAAATATATCCGTGCGCAGGGATTCAAGCAGATCAAACAGAGTAAGGTCGCTGACTGGGTCTTCCGTTAACCGCGCGAGTCCCAGCAGCGGAGCATTGATGTGCGCGAGTGTCCCGTCCAGGTATGCAATCGCCATCCCGTCTGAGGTTTCAGTCAAAGCGTTGATGCCGAATCGCTGTTCCGCTAAAAGACCGTTAACCACTGCCAACAAGTCGAGCCGGCGTTGGGCTGCATCGGCGGACAGGTAACCAAACTGATTTCGTAGGCCTGTAGATTTGGCGGCCTCCTGCCGTTGAAGGTTCCGTGCCAGCTGTGCGCCGACAGCTGTCAATAATCCTCGATCCTCGCTGTCGAACTCATTCGGGAGTCGGATCAGAAGTGAACCTACGGGTTGTTTCTCATGACACAGTGGTAGAGCGACGCTTGTGCCGGAATCTCCGTTCTCAATTTTCTGGGTGAGCAAGGTGCGGGTCTTCAACGCCTCCTCACAGAGGACGATGCTCTCGCGCCACATTGAGTTTCGAGAAGTGTCCGACGAAAGCTTCTGCGGCGAACGCAGGCGGGCCGCAATCACAAGAGCGCCTTCGATGTCGCGTTGGAAAATAACAATCTCCTGAGGCGATAGCATAGTATCCAGCAGTTTCAGTCCGCTATTCAGACGCGCTCGAGTCTTGTCGACGTGCAACGCATTCAATTGGCTCGATGAGTGAATCAAGCGTTCCGTCAACTGCGAATTGAGCTTTCTCAGTCGTTGGGCTTGCGCCGCGACTAAGGAAAGAACAATAGCCAGAACCATCGCGTTGAAGGGGATGTCGAATGAAAAAAACCGCGCGGCGACCCCGTGCACAACTGCAAGGGCGATGATGGAGCCCCCAATGTAGGGAAACGAGCGGCGCGCGCCCATGACATGGACAATCAGGCTGGGGGCGAAGCTGGCGGAAGCAATGAGCGTGGCGACGCCGAGGCTGGGCAAACGTAGTTGGGTTTCTTGTGCCCCAGGGAGAAAAGCGAAGGTATAGACCAACCAGGAAATGAGGCTGGACTGGCAAATGAGCAGGGCCACGATCGTAGCTAGTAAAGCTAATCCCGCGGAAGGCAGCGCACGTTTGTAGATTGAAGTTACCGGCACGAGCTGTGAAGAGGAATCGAGAGGTTGGTTAGTAAAAAAGCGCTTTGCAGGGCACAAAGCTCATGAGGAGTATACCCCGGCTGGGATTGATAATCTACAAGAATCCCAGAAATCTGCGCTCTAGGAACCCACTGAAGCGATCGCCCGCAGCACCTCAACTTCTTCCCGGGACTCCACAGTGCGCAGATCCAGGAGGACCTTGCCATCGGACACTCGAGCGATCACCGGTGGGTTTGCGGTCCTCAGGCGTCGTTCGATTTCATCGGCAGAGAGCGTGCGGTGCTCCAAAGCGACCAGGCTGGTAGGCGGGTGTGTATTAGGCCCCGAGCCGCCTCCAACTGCCGACTCACCGTCAATTATGCTGACGGTTAACTGCACATCGCTTACGGACTGCGACAACTTCGCCAGAAACTTTTCGGTGCGATTGGCGAGCTCGGATTTAGTCATCGCCAACATGTGCAACGCTGGAACTTCTTCAAACACGGTCCCGCGGCGATGTGCCGTAAGTGTGGCCTGCAACGCAGCCAGTGTCAGTTTGTCGACGCGCAAAGCGCGGTAAAGAGAGTGCTTTCGCAGACGTTCAATGAGAGTTCGACGGCCAACAATCAGTCCGGCCTGGGTTGCCCCAAGCAACTTATCGCCGCTGAATGAAACAACGTCTGCTCCCCTGGCAATGCAATCGCCAATTATTGGTTCGTCTTTTAACCCATAGCTGCTCAGGTCCTGCAATACGCCGGAACCAGCGTCCTCGTACAATGCCAGACCCGACTCATGCGCCAGTGAGGCGAGTTCGGCAATCGTAGGTGATGCAGTGAACCCCACAACCCGGTAGTTCGATGGGTGGACCCGCAAGATGAGTCGTGTACGCTCGTTGATTGCGCGCCGGTAGTCATCAAGATGGGTGCGATTGGTTGTGCCAACGTCGATCATTCGGGTTCCTGAATTTGCCATCACATCAGGAACCCGGAAGTCGCCACCAATTTCAACAAGTTCACCACGTGAGACGATTGTCTCGCCGTCTCCGGCCAGCACCGCCAGGATTAAGAGAGCCGCCGCAGCGCAGTTATTTACCACTACAGCATCCTCTGCCCCGGTCAGCTCGACCAGCAACTGCTCCACTCGCACGCCACGGCGACCCCTTGTCCCGGACTCAAAGTCATATTCGAGGGTGCAGTAACCCGCTGCTTCAAGTGCAATTGCATCACGCGCACTCTGCGGAAGAGGCGCTCGTCCCAGGTTGGTGTGCAAAATAACTCCTGTCGCATTTATCACGCGACGAAGCGACAAGCTCTCATCTTGAGCAACCAGGGCTTCCAGTCGTTGAGTCGCTGCGCTCAAAAGGTTCTGCCGAGTCTTGCCATTGCTTTGACTGGGAATTGCCGGACTGGGTGCCTGAATCTCGGCGCGGAGTTCATCGGTCACAATTCGCGCGATCGCCGTTAGGCGTTGAAGGCCAACGAGCGTGCGTAATCTCAGCCCGACTTCTGTTCTCAACAGTTGATCTACTGAAGGAAGTTCGCGGAGCGTCTCAGATTTAGGGGTGGCCTTTTCTGACATCTTGTTATTGTGATGGCGATGAACGGTTAGAATAGCCGCTCGTTGTTTGCCGGGCAAACCAACTATGAGGTTTTGCTCATTATTCTTTCGGTTTTTAAAAGGTATTGACACACGGCTTTTCAAACACCTAGACTCGTTCAGACGCGTCCATTTGGACGTACCCGCCTCTAATCTCGATTTGGGAGCACCCCCCTTTTGCGAAGCAATAACAATAAACTGCTACGTTCTCAATTGAGAGCCAGAGGCAAGAACATTTTCGGTGGCGAAAATCAATTGTCGGTCGATGAGAAATTGACTCGGCTCGAGGAAGATATTCGCAGACTCAAAATTGAATTTGACGTCTATTTTAACGGAGCTTCAAAGCGGCCGCCTTATGATACGAAGGGACGAGTTGACACGGTCTTCAAACGGATGGGGGATGATCGCTCGCTCTCTTTCGCCGAGAGGTATCGCTTCAACACGCTGATGTCTCGTTACAACTCCTTCCGCGACCTTTGGCGCCGGACAATGCAGGGCCGCGAAGAGGGGCGTGATCTCGCGTCCGCGGCAAGAGCCACAGCCAAACGGGAGGCAGTTGAGAGTTTTAGCAAAACCACTTTGGTTTGCGTGGACGCACATAAAGAAGTGGAGACGGTGAAGAATCTTTATGATGCCTTAGTCGACGCCAAAGCCAAATGCGGGGAGTCAACTGAGGATTTCTCGTTTCCGCGGTTCCACAGGCTGATCGCTTCGAAGGCGGATGGACTCAAGGAACGACTGCGGTGTGATCGTGTCAGCTTTTCGGTTGACGTAGAGAATGGCCACGTAAGTTTTAAGGCGCGAGCGGAAAGAGAGTAGAGAAACGGTTAGTGAAAATTGAAGAGAGGCGCCCGATGGACGCCTCTCTCTTTTTTGCGCTTACCGGATCACTTAGACCGGAAGCAGTCAGTGGCTGTGCTAAAGCACGCCGGGGAGACTATATCTTGGTCACTTGTTCAGCCTGGGGTCCCTTGGGACCCTGTGTCACTTCAAACTCGACTTCCTGACCCTCTTCCAGAGTCTTAAAGCCGTCGCCCTGAATAGCGCTGTAGTGAACGAAGATATCGGAAGAGCCTGGCTGTTCAATGAACCCATAACCCTTCGAATTGTTAAACCACTTGACCTTACCGGTTATTCTAGACATAACAACGAATCCTCCTAACGATTCGGTAAAACGAGCGAGATTAGCTCAGACTTTTGGACTGCTGCTCTGAGGCTGCAGTCGGAAGCTCTGCTACTTCGCGCCGAGGACGTCAATTCCTGTGAACCGTATGCGCTTACGCGCTACTCGAAACACACAATCAACAAAAATGCATGGTGGAAAGCGCGGCGACGCGATTCCATCCATGCATACACTTACGGGGGCGAAACTACTAAACTCATTGCTGTAAAGCTGGCAGATCGAAATGCTGGGGAAGTCGAAAGGAAAACCCTGCATTGGGACGATGGCGCATACTAAGCGAAAGCTCTCAGACCTGTCAAGAAATAAAACCTTAAACCTAAACCCTGCTATGTTTACAGGTATTGGGCCTCCCAACGCTGAGATCGGATCACCGGATACTCGTCAGTAGATACTGCAAAGGATTTACTGGTTCGTCATTAACTCGCACTTCATAGTGGAGGTGTGGGCCTGTTGAGCGACCCGTGGAGCCGACCCTTCCGAGCAATTCACCACGCCTTATCATTTGGTCGACAGAGGCCGCTATTGCCGAAAGATGACCATAGCGTGTAGTTAAGCCTTCGCCATGATCAACCACTACGAGTTGGCCATATCCGTTCTGCCAACCCACAAACGTTACTTTCCCGCTGGCCCCGGCGATTACAGGGGCGCCAAAGGGCGCGTCAATGTCCTGACCGGAGTGAAATTCATATGAGCTGCCTCCGAAGGGATTCCGGCGGCCACCAAACCCGCTCTCCAGCCTTCCCTCGACCGGCCATACAGAAGGTCTGTAACCGGACCCCATTAAAGCTTCATATCCGCGAAGGTCTTTCTCTATGCGAGCCATTTTTCTTTCGAGGGCGAGCAGGGATTCAGGCTCGAGGGGCAATTCCGGACCACCCGTTCCGGGTCCGCTACTGTTCTCCGACACCATACCGGATTTCTCTGCCAGTTTGCGCGATGTGTCTTCAACAGCCTCGACGCGATTACTAAGCCGGTTCAGTTCTTTTTGCTGACGTTCGTTTTCCGCTCGCAGTTTTCTATTTTCATTCTCAATCCGCAGGTGCACTGCTTGTTGAGTGAGCCCGTAGAATCCGTAGGCACAACCTCCGGCGAGGATGATCCCCGTGAGAGTAAAGACTTTGAGCCACTTTCTTTCTACACAAATTCGTCGGATTTTAGAGCGGGATCGGGATGTATGTGCAACAATAAACGCATAAAATCGGTCATCACGGGGCATATCACATTCTCCACGTTGAGCGCAGAGGTTTGAGGCTGCGTCACAAACGGTTATGGCACAGACCGCCACTCTGGCGGAAAGTGCAAACCAAAAAATTTAAGAGTTCTTCTGACCTGCTTGAAGATTTGCAGCGGAGGGATTCTCCCGCGTTGCGAAGAACAACCATCCGGCCGGGGTGCTGCAAGAGTCGAGACCCTATCACACGGCTATAATGGTTTGCAAATGCTGAGAGTTTTTGAAAGCCGCCTCGGAAGCAGGTGAAGGCTTAGCTTAGAATTCTAAAGAAGATAAGGTGGGATTCTAAAAGTCGTTGCCAGCACGATGACGGCGCGAATGGTCAAGAAGAATCGCTACCAGAATCATGATAATGAGGGCAATAAAAATCACGACGATAGTGACCTTTAGAGCTGCCAAAAGCAGCCCTGCGGCAGTAAGCAGTTTGCCCATAAGAGCGACGATCAAAAGCATCAGCGCAACGATCCCGCCCAGCTTTGCAAAGATTCCTAAAAGAACTGACATCGATTCATCCCCGTTGTCCGACCCAAATTAAGACCTACGCTCAAAGGATACGGGTTCAATCTGCCTTCGGGATAGCTGTGTCGTTTCGCCCGTCCGAAAGCGCTGGGTATCAAGTGTCCCTGTTACCACGGACGGTGGTGGTCTTCTGGAATCGAAGCGTACCACTCGATCGTACGACTTGCGGCGTCGCACGTAATCGAAAACCATATAGGCGCCGAGACCTACAAGCGCTACAGGCAGAAGTTCCCGAATCGGTAGTTGCACGCTAAGAAGGGTATGCAAGAGGAAGATGGTGCCAATAATGATCAGCGTTACTCCCCAGGCAAAAGGATTTCCATAGAGCCGTTGTGCAATTACATCCTCTTCCGCTTCCGGAGACAGGCCTGCGCGGATTAGTTGGGCCGTACGACAGGCGTCGACCGCTGCAAACAGCCATGTACCGAGGACCCCAAGCAGGAAGAAAAGCACGCCTTCAGTTATCACGGCCATTTGAAAGAAGCTGGCGAAGATCGCGAAATGCACAATCGCCTTTGATGTCTGCCCGTTGTAGGCCGCACCCAGGCCGGGAACAAACGACAAGAGCGTAGCCACAAACGGCGAACTCCTGCGTCTCACTACACCCGACGGATTAGCGGACGATTGCTGCCGCAGCAATTCCACTCCGGTAACTATGCAATCCTGACAGAACGGGAATCCCCGAATACGGTGATCGCATGCCGGGCAAAGAGGACGAGCACACCGGTTGCACTGAACCACTGATGGCGTTTTCTGATGGTAGGTACAGTGCATCATTGAATTAACGCTTATTCTGGTTTTGCCCCGTGGCCTTATCGTCTCCAGCCGGTTGTGATTGTTGCTGAGAAGGGCCTTGCGCCGGCGAGGAATTGCTGGGTCGCTGTCCACCGACAAGCTCCTTCAAACCATTCGTGTAGCTCTGTTCCGCCAAACGCAAGCTCGCCTGATAGACACCGCTAATCGAACCATCAGCTGAAACGGTATTCGCAAGCACGAACACTGCGACGAGTAACATGGTGGCGACGGTTGCCAGTTGGGGAGAGACGATAGGATCCAGCAGCATTCGCAGCCAGGATGCCACTCTGGCGGAGAGCGGAGCGCGAATTTCTTTGGCGCTCAAAGTCCCCAGCGTCGCCTGAAGAATTCTCTCATTCAAACCCAGAGGTAAAGCCTTCTCTTCAGCAACGTAGGTATAACAGGCTCCGATTGATCGCACTACCTCACCGGGCAGTTCAGTACAGCGATTACAAAGAGCCGCGTGGCGCTCCCAGCGATGGTAGAAAGGAGCCGGAAGAAATCCATCAAGATAGTCCGTTAACGACTCCTCAAACTCACTACAGGTCATAGCCGTTTCCGGCATGGTATTTTGCAGGATCATCGCTTCGAGCTCACGAGTGGGCGGAGGTACCTCGGCAACTCGGCAAGCCTGCATCGTGTTTCTCACCTCACTGAGGGTCTGGTGACAAACCGGACAGCGCAAAGCGTGCTCGGAAAAAGCGCGATGAGTCTCGGCGTCAAGCGCTTCTTCGAGATAATCACTGAGCTGGTTTTCAAAATCGCCACAAAGCATTTTGGTTCTCTCTTCCACCCCTCAAATTAATTCGTTTCAGGGCCGTTCCCTCCCGCAAGGAAACGGCCACCTTAACTCCCTACACCGGGCTCATTGCCACTACTTTCATCCGCCGCAGAATCTTTGCTAACTCAATTCGCCCACGATTAATTCGCGACTTGACCGTGCCCTCTGGTATTTGCAAAAGGGTCACAATCTCCTGGTAACTCAATTCTTCAATGTCGCGCAGGATGACGCAGGTACGCAGGTCCGGGGAAAGCTTGTCTATTCCACTTTGAACCTGAGCACCCAATTCGCGGCGTTCAATCTCCTCCTGGGCTGAACTGCTGGCGGTACGCAGGTGGTAAGTGTGATCGGAAAGATCGTCAGCGTGATTATCGTGCGGCGTTCGCTGGCGCTTTCTGTAGTCGTCGATGATCAGATTGCGCGCCAGGCGCATCAGCCAATTTTGCAGGTCACCCTGCTTGGAATCATATTGATCCAGCGACCGGTAAACCCTGACAAAAACCTCTTGAGTAAGGTCTTCGGCGGCATCAGCGCGAGAAGTAAATCGATACGCAAGGTTGTAAATTCGTCGGGAGTAGCATTGCACGACCTCCTCCCAGGCCGCGCCGTCACCTGCGCGACACCTGCGAATCAACTCGATTCCTTCGTTGGCGGCCAAAGCCCTTACAGCCCCCACTGATTCTCTCCGGTTCTGACGTCCGCCCGTTTTTCTCAAACCGCTTTCAAGGATGAGTGTCCTTGCTGAGAGCGGTTACGATGGCGTCGCCGCGAAAGTTCCGGCCAACCCTCGCGCGCCAGACCTGTTCGAGCGCCTACCCCTTCATCATGCTTTTTACTTTTCCGGGCGGCTGCGGTTGCTATTTACGCCATTCTTGCCCGGTGTCTGAAAGTGTAGTAGCCTCTTTAAACGGCCCTATATCTTGTGGTTTGCTTTCCAGTGAAGTCAAGTTTCCTTGAAATCGCGTTCACACGAGACTCGATCCCTTGAAGTCATCCGCCCGTAAATATCTGGAGTTTGGCGCGCTCTGCGCCCTGGCTATCGGCATTCTGTGGTGGTTTGGCAGGAAGCTCGATTGGGCGGAAGTCCGTGTGGCCCTTGGACAAACCAACAAATACCTC